>Ga0326597_10011183_pt1 | contig 11913 bp, 10 predicted proteins | sample RVTome_12_FD_203789 | JGI IMG/M metagenome (GOLD analysis project Ga0326597, IMG submission 203789) | Soil microbial communities from uranium-contaminated site in the Upper Colorado River Basin, Wyoming, United States - RVT100D185 | ecosystem: Environmental > Terrestrial > Soil > Contaminated >... | reverse complement strand
TGCGCCGGGCGATCGAGCTGCAGGATGTTTGCGTAGAGATTCGCCATGCGGATAAGCGAGCAATCGCCGTAAGGCGTCGCCGGATTGAGGATGTTGTTGGAGGACAGCGAACAGCGCACGCCGTGCTCGCACAACAGGTTTGCGTCGGCGACGCCGCGCACTACTGCATGGTCGCGGTTGCGGCCCATCAGGAAGAGATCGGTCGCCGGCAGGACCGTAACGGCGACGCCCGTGTCGGCGAGGCTGCGTGCCAACGCCGCCACCTGGTCCGGCGGCATCAGCGACAGCTTCGCCATATGGCCCACGACGACGCGGCCGCCACGCCGGTATTTTTCGGTAAGCTCGCGGACCAGATGAATGTTCAAGGCGTCGGGCGTGGGGCCGACGTCGAGATGCATGTCGATATCGACGTCGAACTCGCGCGCCAGTTCGAAGATTCGCCTGATCTGACCCGCCTGGTCGGTGTCGTAACGCGGCGCGCCGCCGATAACCTTGGCGCCGCGTTTCAGCCCCTCGACCAGCAGTTCATCGGTTCCCGGATAACTGATCAAGCCCTCTTGTGGAAATACGCAGATCTCGATGTCGATCGCCCATCGGTAGTCGGCGATCAGCGACTGCACGCCCTCGAAGCCGCGCATGCCGACGCCGGGGTCGACTTCGACCTGGGTGCGCATGCGTGTGGTGCCGTGCTTGATGCACTCTTGCAGGGTGCGTTCGGCACGCGTGCGCACGTCCTCGACCGACATGCCGCCTTTCAGGTGCGTGACCCCCTTGACGGGGCTGAATTGGCTGCGCTCCTGCGGCGTACAGCGGTCGATGATGCGCGATTTGTCCAAGTGGATGTGGGATTCGATCAGCCCCGGACAGGCAAGGCGGCCCTCGGCGTCGTACACCTGCGCCTCGGCGGCAAGCCCCCGCTCAATCGCTACGATGCGGCCGCGCTCCACGCCGATATCGCACAGCTCGCCGGAGGGGCGGTCAGTAAGCCGTGCGTTGCGGATGATGAGGTCCACTGCTGCTCACTGTCCGGCAATGCGCGCAATGGTCAGCGCGGCGAGTTGCGCGCGGGGCACCAGGCTCGCGACCTCCAGATATTCCTCCGGTGTATGAACCTTCCCGCCGACCGGGCCGACGCCGCACAATGTCGGGGTGCCGACCCCGGCCGAAAAGCCTGAGTCGGCGCAGGCGCCGGTGAATTCGCCCTCGATGGTCAGTCCGAGGTCGCGGCCTGCCATCTGATACCGATCGAACAATTGCGCCGACGCCGGCGTCGGCACCAGCGGCTTGAATTCGCCGGTAATGTCCAACTTGGCATGGGTTCCGGCAATGGAGCTCGTCGCAACGATCCGTTCGATTTGCGCCATGACCGCGGAGCGATCGTTCGGCGTCATGAACCGCAGATCGATCTCCGCCTGCGCGTGCGGCGCGCTGGTATTGACGGACTGGCCGCCGCGGATCAGGCCGACATTGACCGTGATCCCGTTCGGTAAATCGGTCAGCGCATCCCATGCAACGATCTTGCGGGCGATTTCGCTGATCGCGCTCGCGCCGTCGGCGAAGCTGGAGCCGGAATGCGCCGCCTTGCCGGTCACCTCGCAACGCATGAACACACCGCCCTTGCGGCCGGTCACGACATTGCCCGACGGGCGCCCCGGCTCGGCGTTGAGCGCGACGCGCGCCGCGCGTGCCTCCGCTTCAATGATCGGGCGCGAGAACGGCGAGCCGATCTCTTCATCGCTTGTGAACAGCGCGACCAGCGGCGTGGAAAGCGCGCCGGCATGCCGAAACGCGGCGAGCACGAACGCGTGCATGACGAGACCCGCTTTCATGTCGGCCACGCCGGGCCCGTAGGCGCGGCCATCCGCGATGCGGAACGGCCGCCGCGCCGCTTCGCCTTCGGGAAAGACCGTGTCCTGATGCCCCATCAACAGGATCGAGGCGTTCGCGCTGGCGGCCGCGCCGACCTGCGCCCTGACGACATTGCCGCTGCGCTCGCCGGTGACCGTTGTGGTCGCAATGTCATGGTCCGCAAAGAATCGCGCAAAGCAGGCGCCGACGGCATCGATTCCGGACTTGTTGTAGCTGCCGCTGTCGATGCTCACCACCTCGGCCAACAGCTTCACCATGGCGTCCTGCTGCCGGCTGAGCCAGCCGAGCACTTCCTGCTCGTGGGGGCGAAGGTTGTGGGTTTGCATCATCGTTTGGGGCATGCCGTGCCGCTCGCGGAACCGGTGCCAAGCTTACTGAAGCTTGTGTGCCAGCGCGAGGTGGCGTTGGCAAGAATCGTATACCGGCGGCCGGTCACGCGAACCAACGGGCCAATAAAAATCCCGTGCCGAAAGCGAGAATTGCGGCGCTCCCGCCGATCGCAAGCGTCTCAAGCCCGGACTTCCAGGCCGGCCGAAGCGACCAGCGGCTTTTGGCGGCGCCGATTACGAAAAACGTGATTGCCGTCGCGATCGTCGAGGCCAGAAAGCCCGCGCTCGCCAGATAAGGGAGCAACGGCACAAGGCCAAAGATGGCGAAAGCCGCGAAGGTGCACAACGCCGCCGTCAGCGGCGATCGAACGATTGCGGCCACCTGCGATTGATCATCCGGTATCGGCGGGACCGGCCCTTGCGCAATGGCCAAGAGCCGCTCGTCATTGTCCCGCTCGGCCCGGGAACTCACAAAATTCCCCGCCGCCATGGAAAAGCCATCGGCGATCAGATTTGCCAAGCCCATCACGATCACCACGGATGGCGACAAGCCTGCACCGGCCGCTCCGGCCGCGACCGCGAACGTCGTCACCGTGCCGTCCATTCCACCATAGATCCAATCGCGCAGGTACAACACCTGCAGCGACGCGGCCCGCCGTTCAGGCATTTCGCCTGGTGAATTTCCGTGCCCATTTGCCATGATGAGTCCTACCGTTGATCAGGCCGACGCGGCTTCAGTTGCGGGAGGTCGAAGCGCATGCGATGCGATTTGACCCTACGATCATCGCATCGGATGGCGAAGCCGAGCCGCCCGCGCCTCGCGAATAGTTGACGCCCCCTTGTCAGGACTCGATGTCGTCGTCGCCGAGAATGCGGAGCGCGGCACCGTCCAGGTCATCATACTGGCCGCTGCGGATCGACCATAGGAAGGCCGCGAGGCCCAAAAGGCCCAGCCCCAGCGCCATGGGCACGAGGTAGACCAGGACGCTCATGGCATGCTCCACCTTGCCTGTACCAGCGGTTCGGCTACCGGCAGCCGCTCGCGCTCAGTCCGCGGCGGGCGCCGCCCGCGTAGCGCGTTGACCGTTACCAGCAGTGACGATCCAGACATCGCGAGCGCCGCGATCAGCGGCGTGACGAAGCCCAACACTGCGACCGGCACGGCGATCACGTTGTAAACGGCGGCAAGCCATAGATTCTGTTGCATCAGCCGGAGCGCAAAGCGCGCCGCGACGATCGCCTCGGACACCGGCGATAACCGGGCCCCAAGAAATACGGCATCGGCATGGGCTTGCGAGAGGTCGGCGGCAGTGATCGGCGAGATCGACACATGCGCGGCAGCAAGCGACGGCGCGTCGTTGAGCCCATCGCCGACCATCAGCACCTTGCGACCCTCGGCCCGCAGCGCTTCCAGGGCACGGACCTTGTCGGCGGGCTTGAGGCCGCCTTTCCACTGCGAGAGGTGCAAAGCCGCGGCAACCGGCGCGACGGCCCCCGGCCGGTCCCCCGACATGATGCGCAGGTCGAGGCCGAGCGCGGCAAGCTCGCGGATCGTCTGCTCCGCGCCGGGACGCAGCGTCTGCCGGACATCGAATACTGCGTGGCGGTCGCCAAAACGGAACGCAATCACTGATGCAGTGGTTTTCCCGTCGACCGGCGCATCCGCAAGCCCGCAGAATGCCTGGCTTCCGAGCCGCGCCTCGACGCCGTCGATCATGGTCCGCACGCCCTCGCCTGACTGCTCCGAGGCCCCGGCAAATGGTCGGCGATCCACCGCCTCGCGCGCAAGCGCAAGCGCCAGTGGATGCCGACTCGATAGCGCCAGCCGGGCGGCGATCCGCAACAAGTCGGGCGGAACCGACGCGGCATTGGCCACGCGCGGCTCCGGCAGCGTCAGCGTGCCGGTCTTGTCGAACACGACCGTATCGATTTCGGCGAGGCGCTCGATGGCGTCGCCGGCGTTGAGAAGAATTCCGGAGCGGAACAGCCGCCCCGCCGCGACCACCTGCACCGTCGGCACCGCGAGGGTCAGCGCGCAGGGACAGGTGATGATCAGCACGGAAATGGCGACCACCATGGCGTCGTGCAGCGTGGCGCCGGAGAGCAGCCAGCCGGCCAGCGTCAAACCCGCCGCCGTATGCACGAGCGGCGCATAGCAGCGCGCCGCCCGGTCAGCGAGTTGGACGGTACGCGATTTCGAAGTCACCGCCTTGTCGAGCAGCCGCTCGATCTCGTCGAGCAGCGTGTTCTGTCCGGCAGCCGTGATGCGCAGCGTCAACGCGCCGGACAGATTCAGGCTACCGGCATAGACCATCGCGCCGGGCGCAGTCGAGCGCCCGGCGGTCTCGCCGGTGATCAGGCTCTCGTCAATCTCCGAGGTGCCCTCGACGACGGTGCCGTCCGCTGGGACACGGTCTCCGGGACGGACGACGATCAGGTCGCCGGCTTTGAGCGCCGCCGCGGGAATCTCGACGAGCTGCTGCTTGGCATCGAGCTTGTGCGCGGTTGCGGCGCGGTAGGCGGCAAGATTGCCGGCGGCGGCGCGGGTACGGGCCCGCATTGCCCGGTCCAGAGCGCGCCCGCACAGCAGGAAGAACAGGAGCATGACCGCCGACTCGAAATAGGCGTGCTCGGCATGGTTCATGGTCTCGACCACGGACAAACCCAGCGCCAGCACGACGCCAAGCGAGATCGGTACGTCCATGTTGACCGAACGACTGCGCAGCGCCGCCCAGGCGCTGCGGAAGAATGGCTGCCCGGCATAGGCGGCAGCCGGTAGCGCGATCAGGGCCGACAGCCAGTGGAACAGGTCGCGTGTCTCCGGCGTAATATCGGTGACATTGCCGGACCACACCGACACCGACAGCAGCATGATGTTCATCGCCGCGAATCCGGCGACCGCCAGGTATCTCAGGAGCTGCCGCGCGGCGCGCTTGTCCTCGTCCTCGCCGCTGCGGGCCGTGAAGGGATGCGCGCCGTAGCCCATCCGTTCCAGTGTCTCGACCACCGCACCGGCGCCAGTGACGGCCGGATTCCAGGTCACAGCCAAGCGGCGGTTGGTGAAATTGAGCCGCGCCTCGCTGACGCCGGGCAGGAGCCTGAGCGCATTCTCGATGCGGCGGATGCAACCGCCGCAGGAGACGCCCTCGACCGCGAGGTCCATCGTCACAAGCCCGCCACTCTGCGGCCGTGTGAAGATCGAAAAATCGCGTGCTTGCGCCATCGGATTACCTCAGCGCAGGGTCAACCGGTTCTTCGACCGGAACAGTCGCTTGCCGTCGTGCGAAACGTCGATCGAGAGGTCCCACTGGCCGGGATCGGCCTGGATCGTGCCGCTGAACACGCCAGGGGCGATCTGCCGCACAACGACGACCCTGTCGCGCCGTGCATCGGCGGGATGGGCGAGGCGCGCAACAAGCGTCATCGCCGGCGGCGGGACGCCGTCGCGGTCACGCACCGTAACCGATAGCTTGGCGTCATCGACCGACGTCCGCACCAGGCTGGCGTCGACCGCCCAGCGCCGAGCCTCTTGCGCGCGGGCTGCGGCGATCTCCCGGTTGAAGGCGAGGCCGACCTTGTAGGCGTTCGCGGTCTCGATCCCACCGAAGGTCGTGGTCGCCGCGCGGATCAGCACCGCATTCATGGCAACGACCACACCGAAGAATCCGAGGAAGCAGACCAGCACGGTGCGGCCGGTCAGTTCCTTCGGGTTACCGGTTGCGCTGGGATGCTGTTGCGTCATCGCCGGGTCTCGGGGCTGCGGAAATAGTCGGACGCGGTGGCACTCTCGCCGCTCTTGAGGTCGCGCACCGCAAACGTCACCACGGTCGAGGCCTTCATGACCCCGCCGTACTCGGTGACCAGCACACGAAACTCGCGGGTCTGATCCGGGCCGACCTCAAGCAGCGGGCGGCTGTCCGTGCGCGGAGCGCCGACGACGTCGACGAAACTGCCCGGAAGATTATCGATATCGAGAACGAACGACCGCGCTTCGCGCTGCATGTTGAGGATGCGCAGCGTATAGGCATTGCGGATGCCGCCGTCCGACAGTCGAACGAAGATCGGGTTGCGGTCGTGGATGACGTTGATGGCGGTGGTCTGCCGCGTCGCCAGGCTGTACAGCATGATGCCGCCGGCAAGCGCGATCACGGCGGCATAGAGCGCGGTGCGCCAGCGTACGACCTTGACGAACGGCGTCTGCCCGGCGAGCCGCCGCTTGATGTTGACCTCGGTATCGTAGGCGATCAGCCGGGGCGGACGGCCGATCTTGGCCATCACCGCGTCGCAGGCATCGATGCACAGGCCGCACTGGATGCACCCGAGATTGGCGCCATTGCGGATATCGACCCCGGTCGGGCAGACATAGACGCATTGCAGGCAGTCGATGCAGTCGCCGGCCGGCTTGCCCAACGCTCGCAGTTGCTCGGACTTTTTGATCGAGCCGCGCGGCTCGCCGCGGTCGTAGCGATAGGTGACGTTGAGTGCGTGCTCGTCGGTGAGCGCCGCCTGGATACGCGGCCACGGGCACATGTAAGTGCACACCTGTTCGCGCATGTGCCCGGCAAAGACATAGGTGGTCAGCGTCAGGATGCCGATCCAGAGATAGGCGATGAACGGCGCCTGCAACGTGGCCAGATCCTTCACCAGCGTCGGTGCGTCGGCGAAGTAGAGCACCCAGGCGCCGCCGGTCCACCAAGCGATCATCAGCCAGAGAAAATGCTTTGCGCCGGTTCGTGCGATGTGATTGAGCGTCCAGCGCCCCTTGTCCAGCAAGATGTGCTCGCGCCGATCGCCCTCGATGAAGCGCTCGACCGCCTGGAACAGGTCGGTCCATACCGTCTGCGGGCAGAGATAGCCGCACCAGACGCGGCCGGCCACCGCGTTCATCAGGAACAGCGCCATCGCCGCGATGACCAGAAGGCCAGTGAGGTAGTAGACTTCTTGCGGCCAGAGCTCGATGAAGAAGAAATAGAAGCGGCGGTTCGGTAGATCGACCAGCACGGCCTGGCTCGGCGCGCCGGGACCGCGATCCCAACGCACAAACGGCAACAGATAGTAGATGCCGAGCGTAAGCGCGAGCACGGCCCATTTGATACTGCGATAGGTGCCCTTGACGCTCTGCGGATAGACTTTCTTGCGGGCGGCGTAGAGCGGCTGGTCGTCGGCGGAGATCGGCGCAACGGCGGCTTCGGCCTGCTTCACGAGGGACGCCAATAAGGGACCCCCTCCCTTTCCCTGACCCGCATGTGGGGCAGAGTAGGGAGGGGGCGACGCGGCAACATCGTTCCCGGCCTCAGCCCGAGAGCTGGCGCTTCGTGCCTCCTCAGCAAGGGACGAAGCAGCGGCAGCCCCTGCCTTGATGTCCGGGTCGAGGTACACCGCGTTCACTTCTCGCCGCCGCCGAACGCGTGCACGTAGGCGGTCAGCGCCTTGATGGTGGTGTCGTCGAGCCGGCCGACCCAGGCCGGCATCACCGCGCCACGCCCGTTGACCAAGCCGTCGATGATAACCTGCCGGTCTGAGCCGTAGAGCCAGATCGCATCGGTGAGATTGGGCGCGCCGAGTTCGCGCTTGCCGGTGCCCTTGTCGCCGTGGCAAACGACGCAATTCTCGGCAAAGACCTTGGCGCCGCGCGCGAGATCGGTACCGGGAGTGACCGGCAAGCCGGCGAGCGACCGGGTGTAGTCGGCCACCGCGTTGATGTCGGGGCGTTGCAGGATGTTGTCGCGGCCGAAGGCCGGCATGGTGCCGGGGCGCGTGTCGGGATGATTGCTGCGGACGCCATTGCGGATGGTCTGCGCGATCGCGTCGAGCGTCCCGCCCCATAGCCACTCGTCGTCATTGAGGTTGGGATAGCCCTTGGCGCCGCCACCGCCCGCGCCGTGACACGGCGCGCAATTGTCGGCGAAGGCGGTCTTGCCGACCGCGCGAGCGAAATCAAGCAGCAGCGGATCGGAGGCGATCTGTTGCAGCGGCGCATCGGCGAGCTGCTGCATCATCGGACCGCGCTGCGCCTTGAGCATAGACAGATCGGTGACCACCGCCTCGCGCGACTGCCAGCCAAACGTGCCGCGCGTGTAGGAGGAGATCAGCGGCCAGGACGGATAGACAATCCAGTAGCCGATCGACCAGAGGATGGTGGCGTAGAACAGCCACAGCCACCACCGCGGCAGCGGCGTATTGAGTTCGCGCAGCCCGTCCCATTCGTGACCGGTAGTCGCGGTGCCGGTCAATGCGTCGATGTGCGGTTGCTGTTCGGTGGCCATGACCTAGTCCTCCCGCAGCGGCATGCGCGCGGCGTCGTCATACATGCGCTTGCGCGACGGCCAGAACACAAAGACGAGCACCAGCAGGAACACGGTGACGAAATAGACCAAGCCCCAGGTTTGGGCGAATTCGGCGAGCATTCGGTAGGTATCTGACATGATCGGTGTCACCGGATGTTGGCTTTGTCGTTGTAGAGCTTGAAGTCGACCTGCGTGCCAAGCATTTGCAGGTAGGCGATCAGCGCATCTGCCTCGCTGATCCGGTCGCGGTTGCCGTCGTAGTCGCGCGCCTGCGCCTTTGGGTAGCGCTTGACGAGATCGTCGGCGGCCGGGCTGTCGGTGGTTGCCTGTGCGCGCACGTCGGCGATCGCATTGGCAATCATCTCGGCGCTATATGGCACGCCGAGCGCCGCCTGCACTTTCAGATCGTTGGCAATGTGCCTGACGTCGAGTTCGGTCTCGGCAAGCCAGGGATAGGCGGGCATCACGGTGCCCCGAACCACCGATGTCGGCTGCCGCAGGTGGTCGCGGTGCCACTCGTCGGAATACTTGCCACCGACGCGAGCGAGGTCGGGACCGGTGCGCTTCGATCCCCATTGAAACGGCCGGTCGTACATGCTTTCCGCAGCGAGCGAGTAGTGGCCGTAGCGCTCGACCTCGTCGCGCAGCGGCCGGATCATCTGCGAATGACAATTATAGCAGCCTTCGCGGACGTAGATGTTGCGGCCGGCCAGCTCCAGCGGCGTGTAGGGCCGCACACCGTCGACTTTCTCGATGGTACTCTTGAGATAGAACAGCGGGGTGATTTCCACGAGCCCGCCGATCGCGATCACGACCAGCACCCCGATGGACAGTACGATCGAGTTTTTCTCGAACACCGCGTGTTTAGACCAGAGCGACATCGGCGATCTCCTTATGCGGCAGCGAGCGCGGGCCGGCTAGCCGGCGCCGCTTCAAGCTCGGGGACCGATGTCACGGTCTTCCAGAGATTAACCACCATGATCAGCGCACCGGCGATGAACAGAAGCCCGCCCAATGCGCGGATCACGTAGAACGGGTGCATCGCCTCGACCGTCTCGATGAACGAGTATTCGAGGAAGCCAAGCGAAGTGTAGGCACGCCACATCAGCCCTTGCAGGATGCCCGACACCCACATGGCGGAGATGTAGAGGACGATGCCGAGGCTCGAGATCCAGAAGTGCCAGTTCACCAGCTTGAGCGAGTAGAGCTCCCTGCGATTCCACAACCAGGGAACCATGCAGTAGACCGCACCGAACGACACATAAGCGACCCAGCCGAGCGCCCCGGAATGGACGTGGCCGATGGTCCAGTCGGTGTAGTGCGAGAGCGAATTGACCGCCTTCACCGACATCAACGGTCCTTCAAACGTCGCCATGCCGTAGAAGGCGACCGAAACCACCATCATGCGCAGCACCGGATCGGTCCTCAGCTTGTCCCAGGCGCCTGAGAGCGTCATCAAGCCGTTGATCATGCCCCCCCAGGACGGCATCCACAGCATGATCGAAAACGTCATGCCGAGCGTCTGCGCCCAGTCCGGCAGCGCCGTGTAGTGCAGATGATGCGGGCCGGCCCAGATGTAGAGGAAGATCAGCGCCCAGAAGTGGATGATCGACAGCCGGTAGGAATAGACCGGCCGATCTGCCCGCTTGGGGATGAAGTAGTACATGATGGCGAGGAAGCCGGCGGTGAGGAAAAAGCCGACCGCGTTATGCCCGTACCACCACTGCACCATGGCATCCTGCACGCCCGACCATACGATGTAGGACTTCGGCGAGTAGAGCGACACCGGGATTGCCGCGTTGTTGCCGAGGTGCAGCACCGCGATGGTCAAGATGAAGGCAAGGTAGAACCAGTTGGCGACGTAGATGTGCGGCTCCTCGCGCCGCATGATGGTGCCGATATAGACCAGGAAATAGGTGACCCAGATGATCGTGAGCCACAGGTCGGCGTACCATTCGGGCTCGGCATATTCCTTCGACTGGGTGATGCCGAGCAGATAGCCGGTGCCGGCGATTACGATGAAGAAATTGTAGCCCAGCACCACGAACCATGGCGCCAAGTCGCCGGCCAAGCGCGCGCGGCAGGTGCGTTGCACCACGTAGAACGACGTGGCGATCAGCACGTTGCCGCCGAAGGCGAAGATCACCGCCGAGGTGTGCAACGGCCGGATACGTCCGAACGACGTCCACGGCAGATCGAAATTGAGGATGGGGAAGGCCAGCTCCAGGGCCGCCCAGAGCCCGACCGTGAAGCCGGCGAGCCCCCAGAACATCGCCGCCACAGTCGCGAACTTGACCGGGCCCATATTGTAGTTGGGCTTGCCGTCGATCGTGAGCGGCGCCGAGGCAGCCGGCCGGCTGTAGTAGCGATCGATAATTGCGAACACGGCCGCGGTGCTTGCGGCCGCAAACAGATAGGCGTGGAACGCATATTCCGGTGTATGGGCGTTCGCCGCCACGATCAACGACAGGAACGCCAACGCGGCAAAGGCGGCGGCCGAGCCCCCTTCCCCAAAGGTCATGCTCTTGGACGGTATGGTTGTGGACTGCATGAAGGCTGCCTCGGGTCCGGTCTGCACAGATGTGAGGTATTTTTGAAAGCCATGCCGCAGCCGCCCCTGATGTGCGTTGATGCAGATCAATCAGGGCTCTGAGAGCCCCCGCCTCGGTTGCGTCGCCCATGAAAATGGCCCAGATTTCATCCGCGTTCGCCAACCGCCCGGGACAATTACGGAGGCTGGACCGCGTTTGGCTGGTATTGCGATAGCGCTCCGGAAGGGGCGACATCATCGACCGTGAGTTCGATTGTGCGCGAATCCCGATGACCGACCTGGCTCCCCACCAAAGAGGGCTCCGTTTGCGGTCCAATTTCCTCGCCCTGATCCGGTCGACGCCTGGGCGCTATGCCGTGGCGATTGTCCTCGTTGCACTCGGCTTCGGAATGTCCGTACTCATCGGGCCCAATCTGCACCAAGGCTCCCCGTATCTTCTGTTCGTCCCCGTCGTGCTGATCGCAAGCGGCTTCGGAGGCCTTGGGCCCGGATTGGTCGCTACCGTGCTCAGTATCGCTGGCGAGCTGATGCTTGACAGCGGCGGTCTCAGCCGCACCGCCATGGCCAACGCCGCGGTATTTGCGCTCGTCGGAATCGGCATGTCATGGTTTGGCAACCATCTCCGCCGTACGCGGATGCAAATGACTGAAAATACCAAGGATCTGCTTGCGCGCGAGGCCCATTTGCGATCGATCCTGGATACCATTCCCGAAGCCATGATCGTCATCGACGAGCACGGCCTCATCCAATCTTTCAGCAGCGCGGCCGAGCGACTGTTCGGCTACGCGCCGAGCGAAGTGATCGGGGAAAACGTCAAGATTCTCATGCCCTCACCCTACCGCGAGGGCCACGACGGCTATCTGCACCACTATCTGCG
>Ga0326597_10011182_pt1 | contig 11916 bp, 14 predicted proteins | sample RVTome_12_FD_203789 | JGI IMG/M metagenome (GOLD analysis project Ga0326597, IMG submission 203789) | Soil microbial communities from uranium-contaminated site in the Upper Colorado River Basin, Wyoming, United States - RVT100D185 | ecosystem: Environmental > Terrestrial > Soil > Contaminated >... | reverse complement strand
TCCCGTAACATTATCGGGGCGCATTGCAATGCGCCCCTACGGGTTGGTTTCAAGGCGACCTGGACCTGAATACGAAGCACGATCCCTGAGCGGACTCAGGGGTCTCCGTTGTCGTCCGCGGTCCGGTGTCCGCCGTCGGCCGTCGGCGGTCCCCATCGTCCATGGTCCATCGTCTGTGGTCCGGGAATCAAAACGGCCCCCGCTTGCGCAGGGGCCGTATCGCTTGCTGTGCGTTCTGTCTACGGAGTCTGAGTAGTTCCGGTGCTCGGCGCTTCCAGGCCGGGCAGCGGCAGCAAGAACGGATTGTCGTTGGGCACCAGCATCACCTGGATGCCCGGCGCCAACCGCTGAATGTACTCGTACGTGATGATGGCCGGGTTTTCCCGGATGGCATCGGCGATCAGACCCAGCGCTTCGGCTTCGGCTTCGGCCTCGATCAGCCGGCTCTCCGCCCTACCCTGGGCGGCGATAACCTGGGCGTCGGCCTGACCCTGCGCCACCTGGCGGGCCTGTTCGGCCTCCTGCCGGCGCTGCTCGACGGTCAGGGCCGCTTCCTGCGCCCGCTGCTCGGCGATTTGCTTTTGCTCGACCGAGGCGGCGTACTCGGGGCTGAAAGTGATGTTGCGGAGGACGAACTCCTCGAGCAGCAAGCCGTTGTCCGCCAGCCGCTGGGTCATCCGCTCGATGATGCCGGTGATCAACTCAAGACGCTGTGAGGTGACGATTTCTTCGACCCCGTATTGTGCGGCCTCATCGCGGATGATGCCGCGCGCCAGCGGCCGCACGAAGTCATTGGCATAGCGGTCCTGCCAGGCGATGTGGACCTGAATGATCTTGTCGGGATCGATGGCAAAAATCACCGAAGCGTCAATCAGCACTTCCTGTCCATCGGCCGTGCGGGAGAAGACCGAATCATCACCCGAGATCTGACCCTCGGTTGGGGCGATCGACATTGTGTAGGTCTGGCGGGAGATCGGGTAACGTACGACCGATTCGGCGAACGGCACAATCCAGTGCAAGCCCGGCGGAAGCGCCTGCTCTCGGTAGCCGCCCGGCTCGATTGCCGAGATCACGATGCCCCGCTCTTCGGGCTGGATAAAAACCAGTCCGGCGCTGACACTGGTCAACACAAGCGCAGCCACAATCACGGCGATCACGATGGTAGATGCGCCGCGCAGGGCCGTCCCGCGGGTGGCCCGAACAACCGCCAAAGCGATGATGACAAAAGCCGCCACCCACGACAGGGTGGCAACGCCACGCAGCAACTCAGCAACGTTCACCTAGGCCTCCTCGGCACTCGCCAATACCCACGATGGATCCCAAATCGGCCGGATTATAGCATGCGGACTTAGGGCGCCTTGACAGCTAGCTGACGTTGTCCCGCCGGCGGCAGCATGCTAGCATCGACCGCATGGGCAGCATGGTGGCTACGGTCGAGAGCATTGGTCGCGATGTCGCCGGACAAGACACCGTCCGGCTGCGCTGCCCACCCGCCAGCTTGCCCCGGCCCGGCCAGCCAATGCTGGCCTGCCAGCAGGCCAGCAGCAGTGCCTTGGTCCACACCCTGTATCCGATCGCAATCACGGCCGAGGCGTTCACCTGCCGGCTGCCGCAGGGAGAAAGGTGGCTGCCGGCGGATCAAGTCGGCTTGCGGGGCCCCATCGGGCCGGGTTTCCAACCGCCGATAGCGGCCCGGCGCTGGTTGTTGGTGGCCCCGCATGGCGATGCCGGCCCGCTGCTGCCCTTGATGACCCGTGGTCTGGATACCGGTGTCGCCCTGACCCTGGCCGGCCACCCGCCGGTCGCCGGCCTGCCGCCGGAGGTCGAGGTCGCCACGGAACCCGAAGGAGCCCTGGCCTGGGCCGACTACGTCGCCCTGCTGGCCGACCGCCAGACGCTGGCGGCGACAATGGAATGGTTGGACCGGCACGCGCCGTTGGGATCGCCGCCGGCCGAGCTGCTCCTGCTCGATCGCCTGGCGTGCGGCTTCGGCGCCTGCGGGGCTTGCTCGCTTCGAACCGGGCACGGCTGGCGCTGGTTGTGTCAGGATGGACCCGTTTTTGCCCTGGGTGAGCTGCGTGGCTAAGCCACTGCTTCTTTCGAGCGGCAAGCGCGAGCTGGAGGTCGATCCGCCGGTCATGAACGCGGCCGGCACCCTCGGTTGGCACAACGAGGCCGACGGCTGGCTGGAACTCCGGCACTTGGGGGCATTTATCACCAATCCGCTGTCGCACCACCGGCGGTCGCCGGCAGCCAACGCCGGCGTTGCTGAGACCGCTGGCGGCTTCGTGCTCCATAGCGGCCTGCCCAATCCCGGGTTGACAGCCGGGCTGCGCAAACCGCCGCCCGCCAATCCCCCGCTGCCGCGCATCGTCCACCTGATCGGGGATCCGGCCGAATTGGAGACGATGATCCTTGAAACGGAAGCGCACGAGCACGTTGCCGCCATCGAAATCGGCCTCGAGAGGCCGGGCCCGGCGCTGCTGCAGGTGGTCGGCCGCCTCAGCCAGTCGGCCGAGCTGCCGGTGGTGGTGCGCCTGGGTCTGGACGAGCCCGACGATCTGTTCTTGGAGGCGGCCGAAGCCGGCTGTCGAGCGCTCTCCTTCGGACCAGCGCACGGCCGCGTGGCGCGGCCCGAAGGCCCGTTTGGCGGCCGCCTCTATGGACCGGCCATGCTGCCGCTGATGTTGGCCAAACTTGCGCGGCTGCGGGCGTACGTCTCTTTGCCCTTGATTGCCGCCGGCGGGATCGGGGACCGGCAGTCGGCGCACGCAATGCTCGACGCCGGCGCCGATGGCATACAGCTCGACTTTATCTTGTGGCTCGACCCCTCGGCCGTACTGCCCCTGTAACCTCCCCAGCCCTGCCTTGCCAGTTGATACAGATTTGTGTATATTTACATAGATATAATGGCCCGATCCCGTATGGAACGCCAATGCAGGGCACTTCTCTCCCTAAGCCAGACTGGCTGACAACGACTCAGGCCGCCGAACGGCTCGGCGTCCATCCTTCGACGATCCGCCGTTGGGCCGACGACGGCAATCTGCCGGCGATGGTCACGCCCGGGGGGCATCGGCGCTTTGCGGCTGCCGACCTGGATCGGATGGCGGACGAGGGACGCCAACCGACGGGCGCCGAACTGCCGACCGTCTGGGCCCAGCATGCATTGGCCAACACCCGCACGCAGATCAGCGCCAGCACCACTCCGGCCTGGTTGACTGCCTTTGGCGAACATGACCGGCAGCGCGGGCGGGAGCTCGGCCGTCGCTTGCTGGCCCTAGTCCTGCGTTATGTATCCCTGCCAGAGGGCGGCGACGAACTGCTCCACGAAGTTGGCCAATTGGGCCAGGGGTACGCCGCCACAGCACAGCAAGCGGGTCTAAATCTCAAACAAGCCATGGAGATCGCCATGTTCTTTCGCGACAACCTGGTCGAGACCACCTTCGAGCTACCCGCCGAGGTACCCGTTCGGCCCGAACACAACGTGCGCCTGCTGCGCCGCCTTAACCCGGTGATGAACGCACTTCAATTGGCTGTGGTCGACGCCTACAAGCAGGCCGAAGGCAGCAAATGACCGATAAACCCGACAAGCCGGATCCCCGACCCGGCAGCAACCGCATGCCTGCCGACTCGGCATTCTTTGAACGCGTCGTGCCGGCCCTGCTGGTCGTACTGGGGATCATTACCGTAGGTTTGATCGTTTTCGCCGCCGGCATCCTGCTGGGTTTCATCCCATTTCAATAAGCGTGTAGCCGAGCCCTGGAGAGAGAGATGAGCCTGAATCTGATCTTGCCGTTCCTTTCGACCGCCATCATGGCCGGTTTCACCATCTGGGTGTTGCAGAAATACGCCATCCGCCGCAAGCCGCATTTCCTGTTCTGGGGGTTGGGCCTGGCGATGTTCGGCACCGGCAGCTTTGCCGAGGCCTTTCTGGCCCTGAATTGGAACCGGTGGGTCTTCTTCAGTTGGTACCTCTTCGGCGCCGCCCTCAACGCCGGCTGGATCGGCCATGGCACGGTCTATCTGTTGTTCCGCAAGCGATGGGTGCACGTGATCACCGCCATCCTGGTCGTCGGCAGCCTGGTCGCTACCGTGATGATGCTGCAGATCATGCCTGATCTTAACGAGGCAGCATTCACACCCGGCGTCGCCATTTCCGAGCAATATCGGGAGATCATGCCGGCCATCAGCGATGGCGCCACCGTGCGCCTGACCACGCCATTCTTCAACATCTACGGCCTGGTCACGCTGGTTGGGGGTGCACTCTGGTCGTCATTCCTGTTTTGGCGTAAACGTGTTATGCCCAACCGGGTCGTCGGGAACGTGCTCATCGCCGCCGGCGCCCTCTCCATTGGATTCGCCTCTTCGCTCACCCGCTTCGGCATCGGCTCCTACCTGTATGTCGGTGAATTGGTCGCGGCAGTGTTGATGTTCGCCGGCTTCGTCATTGCCGGCCGGCCCGCCCCGTCCGAGGAGGCTGCACCGCTGCCTGTCGTCGGCCAAGCCGGTGCCGGCTGACCCATCCCAGCCTTCACCGAATCCAAACAGCGCCCCTCACGGCGCGCTGTTGTCTTGTGTAGCCCTATCTGATTGCTTTAGGAGTCTGAGCTTCGCTCAAGCAGAATCGTCACCGGCCCATCATTTTGGATTTCCACCAGCATGTGGGCCGCGAATTGCCCGGTTTGCGTTGGGACCCCCTCGGCCGCCAGCGCGTGGGCGAACTCCCCGACCAGTCGTTCCGCCAATTCCGGCTCGGCGGCGTCAGTAAAGCTAGGCCGGCGGCCCTTGCGCACATCGGCATAGAGCGTGAACTGGGATACAACCAGGGCCTGGCCACCGATGTCGAGCACGGACAGGTTGATCTTGCCGGCTTCGTCCTCGAACACCCGCAAGCCGGCGCACTTGGCCGCCAGCCACTTGGCTTGTTCCGGCCCGTCGCCGTGCCCTACACCAACGAGCAAGACCAGGCCCTTTTCGATGGCGGCAATCATCTCACCCGTGACCGAGACGCGGCCGGCTTGCACCCGCTGCAGCAATACCCGCATGGTGCTCCCGACTACAAGTGGGCGGCCCTTGAAGCGGCCAACTCAGTCCTGCTCGTCCAGGTGGCGGCCAACGATTTCGACGATCTCTCCGTCTTCTAGGTGTCGACCGGTCTCAAGCTTCGAGTATAGAAGTTGTCCATTGACCGTCACCTCGAAGCGGCCGCCTTCCGAGGGAACTAGTGCAATCTTCTCGATCTTTGTTTCGTACGCCTTCAATAGCTCTGCCATCCGACCGATGGCTCTGTCGGCGTAGTGTCAAACCGCGCAGTATTCAATCGCGATGCTGATCAACACGTCTGCCTCCTATGGCTCGTTGCCCCGAGTGTACCCCAGGCCATGACCTGTCACAGTCAGGCCCAGGCGCGACCTATGGGATAATGGAAGGGAAAGAGGAGGTGAACTATGCGCCGATTCATGAATTTCGTCGCGGGCGCCTTTTGCGGCGCGTTGGCCGGCTCGGTGGTCGCACTGCTGATTACCCCGGCCTCCGGTGACCAACTGCGCCAGCGGGCTACCAGCCGTCTTGGCTCCCTACGGGATGAGATGAGTGACGCGTACCGCATGCGGCGCGCCCAGTTGGAAGCCGAGTTGGAGTCCATGCGACAAGGCGAGGGCTGAGCCCAAACTCTGCCGTCAGCGCAGGGGGCACACGCAAGGACCACGCAGGGATTGCGGGATTCCTCTTTCATCCTCGGCGATCAATGAATGCGTAGCCTGTGTAGGGACGTTGTATACAACGTCCCTACATTGTTCACGGCTCTGTTCCAGTCTGGGTGCGATACTCAAGAATCTACGCCCATCGGAGACTACGTCTGGCTGAACTTCTGCCTGGGGCGCACCAGTTGAGAATCGAAAGGGCTGCCCCGTGGGGCAGCCCTTTTCTCGCCTACTGCGCTAAGGTCACTAGACTCAGGGTTCGATAGTCAGGGTGTAGGGTGCCGCCTGCCAGGTGTGGCGGGCGGTGTTGACGATGACCAGCGTGAACTCGTCAACCGACGCGCCGAAGGGCAGATCGACCACTGCCCGGCCATCCTCGCTCAACGGCACCTCGGTCACCCGCAGATCATCCCCGCGCTCGATCAACGCCAACCGGTACGTCTGCGGCAGCCGGTTGTAGATCCGGGCGAAGCCGGCGGCTTGCCAATCACCTTCGCCGTCTTCGAAATCCTCGGCGTAGCCGATGGCGTCAATCGACACATCGTCAAGCAGCAGACCTTCGCCGTTGACGGCGGCATCGGTCACATACTCGAAACGCAGCAAGATCTCCTGGCCGGCATAGTCGGAAAGATCGATCGACTCCTGGATCCATTCGGCCCGGGAGCTCCCGCCGCTGGTGGCCGTGTACGCCCAACCGAACGAATTGCCGGACGGATCGTCGTCCGTGCCCGACGGTGTCCTCAGGATTTCCCAGGTCTCTCCGCCATCGGCCGACACCTCGAGATACAGGTAGTCCCAACCCTCTTCGATGTCGTACCAAACCCAGTAGTCCAGAACCACGTCGCCACTTGCCCCAGTCAGGTCGAAGGCCCGGGTCAACGTCATGTCGGACTCGTCGCCACGGTTGGACCAGAATGCGTAATCGCCGGAATGAGGATCCGCCGGCACCACCTGGGTCAGGTTGGCCCCTTCGAACACCACCCGGTGCGGCGCATCGCAGCGGATGCGAACGTAGTCAACCCCGTAGGGGAAGACGGCCCGCTGCTCCGGCGACACCGGACAAGAGGTGAATTCGTCACTCAGGTTGGCGCGGGGCGCACCATTGTAGATGCTGATGGCATAACGACCGTCGGCGTGCGCCGGCTCTTGCAGTACCATCGCCACCGCCCAGTCACGATAAACATCATCGGCTGTCAGCAGGGCTCCCGTGTTCTCGTCCAGTTCACCCAACTCGGCCAGGGCGCCATCGATCGAGTCGAGCCCATTCTCCGGATTGGCGACCAGGGCCTGGGTTGCTTCCGGTCCGAACCGCTGCAGGTAATAGGCCAAGAACAGGAACGCCTGACCGTAGTGCCCCCCGGCCGTCCCCGGCTCAGACGGCCAGTAGGTCAGAATCTGGTCGGGGCGGCTGGCGTAGGCGAAGTCGAAACCGCCTACGTCGTATTCGTTGAGCAGGGCGGCCACTTCGGCGAAACCTTCGTTCATCCAGGTCTCTTCGTTGCGGTCCAGGTTCCAGTGGATCATGTGCTGGAACTCATGGGCCAACACGCCGTAGGTGAACTCATCGGTCAGATCAAGATTGTCGGCGCTGAGATAGAACATTTCATGGCCGTTGGAGAATTCATGCACGGCCGGCGGATAGGAGTCATTCGAGGCGAAATAGCCGGCGATCGAAAACCCCAGGCCGCGGGCAAAAAGGATGTACAAATGCTCGTCCCCATCAACGCCGGGGCTCCACTCCGAACCGAAGAACGCTCGATTGGTCGGGTAGATCTCATCCTCGAAAGTGTCCACCAGATCGCGGACTTCGTTGAGATTGACGTCAACCCCCTGTTCAACCCAGAAGTAGACGTGATCGGTGGCATACGTCAGCTCGGCGTCCAGTTGGAAATTCTCATTGGTGTCGACATCGGACGCCCAGAAGGTCTTAACCGCACCGGTTTCGATCGGCTCGGCGCTGTCGCTGACAGTGCGGGAGATCTCGGGTAGACCGGTCAGGCGCTGGGCCAAGTCGATCGGATCGGCAATCGGCACGAACGTGTCGCGTAAGGCCTGGAGCGTTTCGAAGGCCTCGTCCGGGATCTGGTTGCTGCCATCCGGCGGCCGCACCGGCGTCGGCACAAACTGGGTCTCTTCTTGAACGGGCGATGGATCCATTCCGCCGTCGGCAGACCGAACTACCAGGAACGAGGCGCCGCCAACAATGACAAGCACACACAGACAGCAAAACAACGTGACGATCAGGGCCAGCACCAACCAAAGCCAGCCTGGCCGGCTTTCGGCTTCCATCCAATCCTCCTGGCGGCGAAAAGATCGGCGGATTATATCACCGGCGTCTGGCCGAGATCGTGGAGGCCGCCTCCGGCGCCAACGGCAGCACCACCGTAAAGCGGCTGCCGACACCCGGTTGGCTCCAGACGTCAACCCGTCCACCGTGGGCACGAACGATCTCTTCGGCGATGGCCAGCCCCAGGCCCGACCCGCGGCCGGCTGCCGCCGGCCGGGCTGGGTCTGCCCGGTAGAAACGCTCGAAGATGCGCGGCAGATGCTCGGGGGCGATCCCCGGTCCGTTGTCCTCGACGGTCAGCCGCAGCCATTCGGCATCGGCCTGGCCAGCTACCAGAATCCGCCCGCCGCGGGCTGTGTGCTGGATGGCGTTTGCGATCAGGTTGGTCATGACCTGCAGCAAACGGTCGGGGTCGGCCGGCAAGGGGGGCAGCGGCTTGGCTGTCAGGCTAAGCTCCACGCCCTGTTCGGCGGCGGCAATCTGCATGCGTTCGTGCGCCGCCGCCAGGACTGTGGCCGGATCGATCAACCTCCGATCGATCATGGCCTGACCCGCGTCGAAGCGCGTCAGGGCCAGCAGATCATCCACCAGACGCCCAAGCCTGGCCGCCTCCTGGACGATGACCTGCCCCGCCCGCTCCAGCGATTCGCCGCCTCGCGCCGTGCCATCGGCGATCGCCTGGCCGAACCCCTGGATCGAGGTCAAAGGGGTCTTAAGTTCATGGGAAACGTTGGCTACGAAGTCGCGCTGCGCTTGCCGACTGAGGCGGACCTGCTGGACCATCTGGTTGAAAGCGCCAGCCAATCGGCGTGTTTCTTCGGGGCCGGCGGGATCGAGGCGCTGCTCGTAATCGCCGGCTGCCACCCGGCCGGCGGCGGCAGCGGCCCGCTGCAGCGGTGCCGCAATCCAGCGGGCCAGCAAGGCGGCCAGCACCACGGAGGCCAGCAATGCCACCAATCCGGCCTGCCACAGAGGACCGACGGTGTCCTGCAGAATCAGGGCCAGTGTGCGGATCGTAGGCCGGGGCGCCAGGACGACCAGCGTGCGTCTAGGTCCCAATTCACGAGCAACCACCAACCAGCGGGAGCCGTCGTCGGCAGTGAAGGCGGCCGCTTGTTCGGGCGCTTCCAGCGCCTCCACGACGGTCGCCAGCGGGGGCAACGGTGTGCCGCTGGCCGGATCCAACGTTGGTTGACCGCGTTCGTTGACCAGCAACGCCTGGGCGCCAATCACGCGGCCCAGAATGGGAAGTAGCCGTTGGATCGGCACGTCGTCGGTCGAAGCACGGAGCCGTTCCTGCGCCGTGGCGACGCGAGCGATCGTGTCGAGTCGCTCGAAAACCAGGCGGTCAGCGGTTCGCTCGCCGCTGACCAGCACCAGGAAGCTGACACCCAGGAGCAAGAGGACCAGCCCGCCAACCAGCAGGTGGGAAAGCAACAGGCGCAAGTGCAAGGAGCGCAGCATCAAGTCAGGCGACAAGCTTGTAGCCGACGCCGGTCACCGTTTCTAGGCGAACATTGGCCGAGCCGGCCAGATGCTTGCGCAGGTGAGCAACGTGCACGTCAACGGTGCGCGTTTGCCCATAATAATCGTAGCCCCAGACCAGTTCGAGCAACTTCTCGCGAGTCAACACGATGCCCGGGTGGTCGAGGAACGCCCGCAGCAGATCGAACTCCTTGGTGCGCAGGTCAACCGATTTCCCTCCGACCTCTACCTCCCGCCGCAGTGGATCGAGGCGCACATCCCCGACCATCCGCGGCTCTTCCCCGTCGTCTGCGGCCGGCTGACTCTGGCTGCGGCGCAGGATGGTCTTAATACGGGCGACCAGTTCTCGCGGGTTAAATGGCTTGGTCAGATAGTCGTCGGCCCCGAGTTCCAGACCGACGATCTTGTCGACGTCGTCATCGCGCGCCGTCAACATAAGGATGGGAACGCTTGACTGCGCCCGGATGCGCCGGCACACTTCGAAGCCGTCGACCTCGGGCAGCATCAAGTCGAGCACGAGAAAATCGGGGTGCTTGTCTTGGTAGAGCGCCAAGCCGGCGGCGCCGTCTTGGGCCGCCAGCACCTGGAACCCGTCGCGCTCCAGGTAGAGCCGGCACAACTCGAGGATGTGGGCCTCGTCGTCGACGAGCAGGATCAGCTGGCCGCTCATCGTGCGCCCCGCCGACAGCTAGTCGCCAAGCCGCTCCTCGACCACGGCGATCGCTTCGATCTCCACCTGAGCTCCGGCGGGCAGCCGCACCACCTGGACCGCGGAGCGGGCCGGGGGGTCCTGCCCAAAATGCTCAGCATATACCTGGTTCATGGCAGCATAGTCATCCATGTTGGCCAGGAAGACAGTTGTCTTAAGTACTCGGTCAAGCGATGAGCCGCCGGCGGCCAGCACCGCCGCCAGATTGGCCAGCGCTTGCCGCGTTTCGGCCTCGATACCCCCGTCTACCAGCTTGCCGGTGGCCGGGTCGATGCCGACATTGCCCGAGGTGAAGATCATCCCGTTCGACCGGATCCCGGCCGAATAAGGCCCAAGCGCCTTGGGCGCCTGGCTGGCAATCAGCACTTCCTTGCCTCTGCCCCTCATCTAGTGCTCCTTCGAACCTGTTTTCAACTTGCGATTGTACGCCCTCGGCGTCCCCTGGCAATCAGTGATCCAGCGCCTTAATGGCCTCGAGGATGTCACGGAGGGCCGCCTCGAACAGTGCTTCCTGGATTTCGTCGCTGACCTCATAGGGCCCACCCAGGGGGCCAACGCCGGTCCTTGCGCGCTCCACCTCGGCCGAGTAAATCCGGTTGTCCTGCGCCGGTGCGGTTGATTCTCCCGACGGCAGCTCGCCAACTTTGGTAAAAGCAAAGGCCTCGAGCCACGAGGCGTGGGTCGGCTCCAAACCCCGCTTGGCGGCCAGTTGGAGGACACTTGGTGAAGTCCACCATTCAATCCAACCTAGGCGCAAATCGGTCAACTGGTTCACAACTTCGCCCAACAGCACCTTTGCCGGTGCGTTCCCGCCGTGACCGTTGATCACCAGCAAGCGGCGAAAGCCCTGTTTGTGGAAAGCCCGGACCAGATCGTCGACGACCTGCAGAAAGGTCGCCAAACGCAGGCTGACATTGCCGGGATAGCTATCGTACCAAGGAGCGACGCCGTAAGTGATTGGAGGCGCCACCAGGGCGCCGCTGCGCTGCGAGGCGGCATCGGCCAGCGCCAGGGGGATGCGTACATCGGTTTGCAGGCTCAGGTAGCCATGCTGCTCGCAGGCACCAAGCACCAGGAGCAGACGATCATCTTGCTCCAGGTAACGTTCGACATCCATCCAGTTGAGATCTTCGATGCGCATGGTCGCCATCCCTCTTTGCCAGATGCTCGCTGATTAAGTATTGCCGAACCGAGTTCGGAAGGGAAACCGCCGGTGCTCCCAATTCGTATCCAGCGAGGAGTTGCCTTGGTTTGTGGGATCTCAAACTGGCGCAGAAGGTCCCCAGCCTCCACCTAAACGAAATAGGGCGCAACTCGTTGTCGTCCGCTGGCGCGTATGGGCGATCCTTGTGATCGCCCAGGGCGGGCGCGGTCGGAGATGAGAGGGCTGGGTACCCGCCGGAGGGCCGGTTCTCCTGGGTCCCCAAGTCCAGCAAAGGCTAGGCCAGTCGCCCCTGCGTTGGGGGCGTTGGGGCGTACCTGCTGGAAACTCGGGGCTCAGCCCCCGGTGACAATGTTGACCAGGCGGCCCGGCACATAGATTACTTGCCTGGGCTCGGCACCGGCCAGGTAGGATTTGACCCCTTCATGGGCCAGCGCGGCTTGCTTAGCGCTGGCCTCGTCGATATCCGCTGGTACGGTCACCCGCTCGCGCACTTTGCCATTAACCTGGATCACCAGCGTGATCTCGTCCTCACGGGCGATCTCGGGATCGAAGTCTGGCCACGGCTGCA
>Ga0326597_10011181_pt1 | contig 11916 bp, 7 predicted proteins | sample RVTome_12_FD_203789 | JGI IMG/M metagenome (GOLD analysis project Ga0326597, IMG submission 203789) | Soil microbial communities from uranium-contaminated site in the Upper Colorado River Basin, Wyoming, United States - RVT100D185 | ecosystem: Environmental > Terrestrial > Soil > Contaminated >... | reverse complement strand
GGGAGCCGGATGAACTGAGAGGTTCACGTCCGGTTCTGGGAGAGCGCGGCGGTGTGACTCCGCCGCGCCACTCAACCACCGCGGTTGCATGAGGACACTTCGGTCGTGGCTGTGGGAAGGATCGGCTAGCTGACAGCCCGCTTCTTGGCGCCGCGACTCGAGCGCGGCGTCGGGCCATCAACCGCTGACTCGACGCAGTCTCGTCCCTTCGCTTTGGCCTGATACAGGGCCGCGTCAGCGGCCTCCAGGAGCATCGCGATGGTCCCACCGTGCTCGGGAAACGCCGACACGCCAATCGAGACGGTTACCGGACCGATCGTCTGGTCTCGATGCGCCATCGACAACTGCTTTACCAAGCCTCGGATCTCTTCGGCCCTCTCCATGGCGGCGGCGAGCGCCATCTGCGGCAGCACGAGCACGAACTCCTCGCCGCCGTATCGGCACACGATGTCTTCGGCCCTGAGCCGCTCCTGGAAGAGACGCCCGACGCTCCGGAGCACGTCGTCGCCAGCGTCGTGCCCGTACGTGTCGTTGACCGACTTGAAGTGGTCGAGATCCAGAAGGAGCACCCCGACCGACCATTCACCGCGCCGCGCTCGCAGCAGCTCCCGCTCGATGACCTCGTGCATGTAGCGACGATTGTGCAGGCCGGTGAGCGGGTCGCGGATCGATTGATTCCGAAGGGTGTCGCGCAGGCGCAGATTCGCCAGGGCCAGCGCGGTGTGGTCCGCAATGGCCACCACCAGACGCTGCTTCGGCTCGCCCAGCCACGCCGTTGTCGTCTCGCCAGAGAACACGTCGTCGGACTGTCGCACGTGCAAGACCCCGATGGCCTCGCCTTGCGCGATCATCGGCACGCACAGATAGGTACGCTGCTCCGAGTGCCTCACGTGCGCACACATGAGCCCGGACTCGGCGTCGGCCACCGCGTGGGGCCGTCCCCGGCGCAGCGCCCAGCAGTCCTGGGGACCGAACACCGCCTCGTCCGCAGACAGTGCGCCCCACACGGCCGTCGACTGGACCAGCCCCCCTCCATCGGCAAACATGCAGACGGCCCCTGATGAGTCCGGCAGCAGCTGACGTGCCACCTTCGCGGTGATCCGACAAGCCTCTTCGGGGCTCATGCAACTCTGGAGCAACTCCCCCATTTCGCTCAGTATCGAGATCTCTCGACCGCGGTCTTCCAGCTCGTTCACCCACCGAGCCAGCCGGTCGTTGGCCTCCTGCACCGCCGACTGCACGCGCTTGCGGTCCGAGATGTCTCGCACCACGATCAGCATGCACGCCTCGCCCGCCAGCGTCACCAGTTCGGTGGAGCACAGGCCGGTTCTGACGTCGCCCGACTTGGTGTTGAGCTGCAGCTCCATGTTGCGGACCGATGCTCGTGCCCCCACCGTGCCGACGAGCGCCGCAGCCTCCTTCCAGAGCATCATGTCCCGAAGGGGTTGACCGACGACCTCGTCCCTGGCAAATCCGGTCATCTGAAGAAACCCGTCATTCACCTCTTGTAGACGCTCGTTGGCCAGCGTGAGCACGGCAATGGCGTCTGGCGACGAACGAAAGAGTCCCGAGAATTTCTGTTCCGACAGGCGCAACGCTCGCTCACCGGTGGCCCTGTCACGCGCGGCGGCGAGAATCCCCGCCACGGTCTGCAGCAGATTCAGATCGTCATCGGTGAACGACCTGGGGTCGGTGCTGTACACCGCCAGCACGCCGTAGCGGCGGGTTCCGCTGAGAATTGGCACCAGTGCGGCGCTGACGACGCCCGCGGCCTGCAGTCGTGGCTCCTGCAATCGATGGTCGCTCCTGAGACTCCCGATGATCGTTGACTGGCCCGACGCCATCACCCGTGTCGCGAGCGATGAGGCCTCCCTGCTCGCGCCAGGTTCGGAGCCAGGACCCTGGCCTGCGAGCACAACGAGCGCGGCGTCGTCGCGTTCCGCCTCGAGGAGTTCGCTGCCGTCGACCCTCAGGGCTTCCACCATCAGACGCACCGCCTCTTTGGCGAGCGCGGCCTTGTCGGCTCCGGCAAGCGCACGCTGGCTGAGGTCGGCCACCGAGGCGCGTTGGCGCGCCCGGAGCCGCAGCAGATCTTCGGCGCGCGTACGGCGCATGTCTGCCCGGTCCAGTGTTCGGGCCACGCGAAGGATGAGGATCGAGAAGAAGACGGTGGTGGCGAAGACGAAGACGGAGACCGCGGTCGCGCTGTCGAATCCGGCGCGTTGCTGTCCCTTGAGCGTGAGCCATCCCACCGTCATCGGTACCGCGATCACGACCGCCGGGGCGCTACGGGCCAGAAACCCGCCGGCGCTGTCGCTGACCACGAGTCGCAGGATGCCGTGCTCAGGCCGCGCCGCGAGCACGGCGACGGCCATCAGGATGAGCGCAAGCGACTCGTGAATCGAAATTGGATGAAACGTGTTGCCGCCGTACAGAATCGGCACACCGTTCACGTATCCAAGCGATGTGACGAGACCCACGCCGGCGGTCACGAGCGCCGCGTGCTGAGCCGGCCTGACACCTGAGTGGGTTTCCCAGTCGAGGAGCAGAAGGCTCAACCCGAGACACGCGAGTCCCACGCCAGCGTGAGGCGACAGGTACATCCCCTCGTCCGCACCGCTATTGCTGTGCGCCGCCGCGGGGTACAGGCTGTGGTCGGCGAGCGCACTGATCGCCACGACCAGCCCGATGAGGGCGCCCACGGTGCAGAGGCGCCCGTACTTGCGAAGCGAACCTCCGTAGACGTCGTCCAGCCACAGCGAGAGGCTGAACAGCAGCAGCAGCCAGGCAGACGCGGTGGAGAGCGTGCCCGCTCTGACGAACAGCGGCAGGGCACGGTCGGCCAGCTGGCCGACCAGTACCAGCGCCGCGAGCAGGAACATCGCAACGGCGAGCGAGCGCGACACGGACCGCCACTGCGCAGGCAGGCCGGCAACGGCTGTGGAGCTTCGACCGGGTCCAGCGCCCTCGACCTGGAGATCGCCTCCCATGTAGGCAGGGTGTGCGCCGCCGTGGCCTCGCGTGTCAGGCCTGGGCCGCGACGGAGTCGACAATATGTCGCCAGACGACGGCAGTGTGTGCGTCCGAGTCCGAGAGCTCGGCCCCGCACCAGAACGAGCCCGAGGATACGTGTCGGGTCCAGACCGACTTGGCGCGGAAGGCTACGCCGAAGCTCGGCAACGCTACCTCGAAGCGAGCCTGCAGCTGGTCCAGGCCGGGAACCTCGATGCGGAATCCCCCGTAGCTGAGATCAACCATTCGGGCGGGACGCTCGGCGACCTGTGCGGCGAGCCCGACCCTCGGGTGCTTGCGCGGCCACCGCCGATGGGATGCCTGGGTGGTGACCACGGCGCGCGCGACGTGTGCGAGCAGTTCCGCGTCCTCGAGCGGCTCGACGAGATATGTAGCCCGGTGATGACGCACCTCCCTTCTGGTAATCGGGTCGTCGCTGGTGTCGAAGACCATCGTCGAGGTCGACGGGTAGTCGTTCTGGCAACGCGTGACGAGATGTAGACCGTTGAACGCACCGAGTCGGACATCGGTCATCAGCAGGTCGGGCTGATCGTCGACGAGTGCCCTGACGGCCGCGTCGAAGTCGAGTGCAACCGTCACCTGATGGCCGGCGGCCTGCAGCAGGTTCACCTTGGTTGATGTCTTGCCTGCGTGTATCGAGACGATGAGTATGTGGGCCACGGGATTGCTCCGTCGATGTGAGGGTTGGATGTCGCTGTTCGAGAGAGCAAATGAAGTGCCGAAGCGTGGGTGCACAGAATCGCTAGGAAATCACACGAATCCGAGTAGCGCCACGTGAAGTGTAATTACGGCATCGACATCATCGGCACGACATCGTCATGGAGGCATTGCGCGCGTCGGGCGGAGGCCCGGCCGATGACGTGGCTACGAGGTGGGGTGTTGCGTGGCGCGGTACCAGGCGATGGTCCGTCTCAGCCCCTCGTCAAAAGAGACGGTCGGCGCGTAGCCGAGCAGGCGCCGCGCCTTGTCGATGCCCGCCAGCGAATCGCGGACGTCGCCCCGACGAGGGGCCGAGTGGATCGGCTCGACGGAGGCTCCCACGAGATCCCGAATTGCGTGAAAGAGCTGATTGAGCGAGATCCGTCCGCCGGTGGCCACGTTGATCACTTCCCCGCTGACCCCCTTGGCGCTGCTGGCCCGCAGCACGCCATCCACCACATTCGCCACATACGTGAAGTCACGAGTCTGCTCCCCGTCTCCATGAATGGTCGGCTGCCGCCCGGCGCAGAGCGCGCTGACGAACAGCGAGATGACGCCTGAGTAGGGGGAAGAGGGATCCTGCCTCGGTCCAAACACATTGAAGTACCGAATGGTGACGGTCTCGAGGCCGTACAACCGCGTAAACATCCGGCAGTAGTCCTCGGCCACAAGCTTCTGCAGCGCGTACGGCGACAACGGCGCGGGCGGCATGGTCTCGATCTTGGGCATCACCGGTGCGTCGCCATAGGCCGACGAGGAGCCTGCGTAGACGAGGCGCGTGACCTTGGCGTCACGGGCTGCCACCAAAAGGTTCAGCGAACCCACCACATTGGCCCGGTTGGAGGTGATCGGATCCTCGATGGAGCGAGGGACCGACGGGATGGCTGCCTGATGCAGGACGATATCCATCCCCTCCACCGCCCGGCGTGCCACGTCGATCTCGGCGAGGTCTCCCTCGAGAAAATCGATGCCCGACAGGTGCGCAAGGTTTGCTCGTTTGCCGGTCGACAGATTATCGACCACGCGCACCTTCTCGCCCCGACCCACGAGCGCCTCGGTCAGATGGGACCCAATAAAGCCGGCGCCGCCGGTTACGAGGTATGCAGTCATAGCTGATGAAGTGTCGCAGTCAACCGATAAGCCGAATTCTGTCGTTCCGCCACCCTTGCGGGTATCGAAACGCGACGATCATTCCTCTAGCCCTGCAATCACTCGCAGGGTCCAGCAACCTACCCGGTGGCCTTGGACGGACCGTCCTCCCTGACCGTCCCGGACGCGAAACGCGCCGAGACGCCAATCGCCACCCTATTTGGTCTTGCTCCGTGCGGGGTTTTGCCTGCCATCCGTGTTGCCACGGACGCGGTGCGCTCTTACCGCACCTTTTCACCCTTACCTCAGCTGCCCGAGGCGGTATATTTTCTGTGCCACTGTTCCGTCAAGTCACCCTGCCCGGGCGTTACCCGGCGCACTGTCCTTCGGAGTTCGGACTTTCCTCTCCTCCGGCTACTTCGCAGATCCCAGCTCACCGCACACGCATGCACGGTGGGCACTGGGGCCCACGGTTGACCGAAGCAGCGATCGTCTAGTCAACTGCGACGAACTGATTATGGCGTACCGCTCCTGGTTGCAGCGGCGATTGGCCCGTGTGGCGTCTCGGCCGAGGTGACCACGGCAACGGCAGGCACGCGACGGGGATGGTGAGTGCAGAAGTGGGAACGGCTACCCGTCCGATACCTGCTTGATGCCGTACTGCTCGAGTTTCTTGTACAGGTTGCTGCGCGGCGTGTCGATCACGTCGGCGGTCTTCGAGATGTTCCACGAGTTCTCGCGCAGCTTCTGCACGAGGAAGGCTCGTTCGGCCGTGTCCTTGAATTCTCGCAATGTGCTGGCGGCGGCGACGTGACTCGACGCTGCCGCCTGGTCTGCGGCGGCCGGCGATGCTGCGGTCCCGCCGCCACGGATGTCGGACGGCAGGTCTTCGAACTGCACGACGTCGCCGGCGGCCATGATCATGAGGCGCTCCACGGTATTGCGCAGTTCGCGAATGTTTCCGCGCCACCGGTAGCGCTGCAAAGCCTCTATCGCACGCGGGTCGAACGTCCGGGGCTTCAGATTGTGCTCCTGGCTCGTCCGAGCTGCAAGGTGTTGCACGAGCTTCGGGATATCGGCGCGGCGCTCACGTAGTGGTGGCACAACGATCGGGATCACATTGAGTCGAAAGAACAGGTCCTCTCGAAAGTCTCCGCGGGCGATGGCCTCCTCGAGATTCTTGTTGGTGGCCGCGATGACGCGGACGTCCACCTTGATGGTGCGGGCCGAGCCGATCCGCTCGACCTCCTGCTCCTGGAGTACCCTCAGCACCTTGGCCTGGGTCTTCTGGCTCATGTCGCCGATCTCGTCGAGGAAGATCGTGCCACGATCGGCTTGCTCGAACTTGCCGATCTGCTTTTCGGTGGCGCCGGTGAACGAGCCCTTCTCATGTCCGAACAGCTCAGACTCGATCAGTTCCTCGGGAATCGCCGCGCAGTTGACCTGGACGAAGCGCTGGTTGGCCCGAGAGCTGTTACGGTGCACGGTACGCGCCACGAGTTCCTTGCCGACGCCGCTCTCGCCAGTCAGGAGCACCGTGGCGTTGGTCGGCGCGGCCTTCCGGACCGCGTCGAGCACTGCACGCAAGGCCGGGCTGTCGCCAACGATCTCGTACTTGGCCTCCATGGCCAGCTTGAGCTCGCGGTTCTCCCGCTTGAGCTGACGTACCTCGAGCCCCTTGGCCACGGTGACCAGCACACGCTCGCTCGTGAACGGCTTCTCGATGAAATCGAAGGCACCAAGCCGGGTGGCCTGCATCGCATCGGCAACGGTGCCGTGACCGGACATCATGGCCACCGGCACGGACTCGTCCACCCTGCGAATCTCACCGAGCGCCTCGAGGCCGTTCATACCTGGCATCTTGATATCGAGGAGGACCATGTCGGGCTGATCTTGCGTGAGGATGGCAAGACCCTCTGGGCCTGAGGCTGCACCGATGCACTCGTAGCTCTCGTACTCCAGGATCATGCGAATCGAATCGCGAATCGCTGCCTCGTCGTCAACGACCAGAATCCTGGGCTTCACCGCTGGTCTATCTTCAGGGTCTCGAGGGCGCGCTGATTCAGCTCAGGCTTGTAGAGATACACCGTGTAGATATCCCCGGGGCGGGCGCGATCCGTGAGACGGCGAAAGTCCTCGGCACTCTGCACTGGCTCACGGTTGACCTCGAGCAGGAGATGCCCGCGTGCGATGTCGGCATCGAACGCGGGGCTCATGGGCTCGACGCCGGAGACAACGACGCCGCGCGCACCTTCAGGCAGACCGAACCTGGCGGACGTCCTCGCGTCGACCTCGCGAACCGAAAGACCGAGCAGGGATCCGCGTCGATCGCTCGGCTGTTCCGACACCCGGGCCGTCTGGCGTTCACGCTGAGGGCGCTCGGCGAGTTTGAGAGTCAGCCGCATCGGTCGCCCGTCGCGTACGACCTGTACGCTCGCGGTCGATCCGGGCTGGCGTGCGGCGATCGATTGCACGAGCGAATCGTTGCCATCAATGGGCTCGTCGTCGAGCGCGACGATGACGTCGTAGGTCTGCAAGCCCGCTCGGGCGCCAGGAGATCCGGCTATCACATCCTGCACCAGCGCTCCGTCAGCAGAGCTGAGGCCGAGCGCGAGCTGGAGGTCGACGTCGATGTCGCGAAGCATCACGCCGATGTACCCGCGCGACACATGCCCCGTGTCCCGTAGCTGGGCAAGGATCGCCTTTGCCTGGTTGATCGGCACGGCGAAGCCGATGTTCGATGCGCGCGAACTGATGGCGGCGTTGATACCGATCACCTCACCGTGGGCGCTGATGAGCGGACCGCCACTGTTGCCGAAATTGATGGCCGCGTCGGTCTGAATGTACCGGTCCAGCGAGGTATCGAAGAGCTTGCGGCCAATGAAGCTGACAACTCCGACGGTGACCGTGTGCTCGTAGCTCAGTGGGTTGCCGATCGCCACGACCCACTCCCCCACGCGGAGCGTGTCAGAGTCGCCCAATGGCGCGACGGGCAGCGGGTCTGGTGATTCGACCTGAAGCAGCGCGATGTCTGTTTCCAGGTCGGAGCCCACGGCCGTCGCGCGCAGCGTCCGACCGTCGGCGAGCCGGACGTTGATGCGTTCGGCACCGTCGACCACGTGGTGGTTGGTCAGGATGGCCCCAGTGGCGTCGATGATGAACCCGGCGCCCGTGCCGAATCGCGGGCCTCCGCGTTCGCCAGGCTCCGGCTGGAGCGGATCGGCGAGAGGGGGGCGTGGCTCCAGGGTGTCGCGGCGCCGGAGCCGTCCGCTGCCCCGTGAGGTGGCGTCGATGCTGACCACCGTCGGGTTCAGGCGCTCGGCGATGTCGGCAAACGACGCCTCCGACGGCGGGAGGGATCTGGTCGGTGCGGCAGGTACCGGCCGGGGGCGCACGGTGGTGGCCGACAGCGCCCTCGCCGGGCTCATGGTTCCGGCCACGACGAGCCCCACCAGGAAGGCGACCGTCGCTGAGAGACCGATCGTGGTGATCAGAAAACGGCGGGTCATGGAGCTTCTATTATAGGACCGACGTGTACGGACCGCCGCGTGGCCTCAGTCTTCGTCGGCGCCTCCGACGAGCGACTGCAGCGCCGGTTCGTCAAGAGTGGGCACGCCGAGCGCTCGCGCCTTATCCGCCTTGCTCCCCGCGTCGGATCCCACGATCACGGCGGTCGTCTTCCGGCTGACCGACCCGGTCACCTTTGCCCCGAGCCGCTCGAGAGCCGCCGTCGCCTGCTCACGAGTCATCGTCGACAACGTTCCGGTGATGACGTAGGTTCTTCCGTTGAGGGGGCCAGGGGTGTGTCGCGTCCGTCGTTGGTCGGCTGGCACCTCCATCAGGACACCCGCCGCCCGCAGGCGGTCGAGGAGCCGCCGATGCCTCGGTTCGTCCAGCCAACTCCGGACCGACTCGGCCAGCACGGGGCCGATCTCAGGTGTGGACTGGAGCTGCTCCTCCGAGGCGGCCTGCAGCGCCTCGATTGACCCGAAGGCATCGGCCAGGACTTGGGCGGCTCGCTCGCCGACATGCCGAACGCCTAACCCGAAGATCAGGCGCCACAGCTCGTTCGTGCGGCTCCGTTCGATCTGGGCAAGGACCTTGGCAGCATTCTTCTCGCCGACCCGACGGGCAATCTTCCGTCCGTCGCCGCGTACGGACGTGGCGGTCAGTGAGGCGATCGCCTCTGGCGTGAGCGAGTACAGATCCGCGACGTCTGTCACCCTGCCACCGTCAATGAGTTGTGCGATGAGCGACTCACCCAAGCCCTCGATGTTCATGGCCGAACGGGAGGCGTAGTGCTCGAGTCCCCGTTGCAGCCTGGCCGGGCACGAGCTGTTCTCACACCGCCACACTACCTCTCCCTTGGAGCGATGGAGCGCGGCCCCGCATCGCGGACACTCGGTCGGCATCTGCCACGGCACCGACTCGGCGGATCGTCGGCTGACGACTGGCCCGACGACCCGCGGAATGACGTCGCCGGCCTTCTCGACGAGCACCCAGTCGCCCTCGCGGATGTCTTTTCGCGAGATGTCCTCCGCGTTGTGCAACGTCGCCATGGAGACAGTGGAGCCGGCGATGAAGACCGGTTCCAGTACGGCAAACGGCGTGACCGCACCCGTGCGGCCGACATTCACCGCAATACGCTTGAGCTGCGTCGTCATCTGCTCGGCGGGAAACTTGAACGCGATCGCCCAGCGTGGCCACTTGCTCGTCGTGCCCAGCGTCTGCCGTTCGACGAGGCTGTTGACCTTGATGACGACTCCGTCGGTGTCGAAGGCCAACGAGCGACGACGGTCGGACCACTCGGTGCAGAAGGCGATCAGGTCCTCGACGCCCGCGCACTGTCGCCAGTGGGGTTCCACCGGCAGTCCCCAGGCATCGAGTCGTCTCAGTGTCTCGTCATGCGTACCGGCGCCGCCGGCCCCCACCAGGTGATAGCAGAAAGCGCTCAGGCCCCGTTGGGCCACCAACGCCGGATCGAGGTTGCGCAACGCACCAGCCGCGGCGTTCCGGGGATTGGCAAACGGCAGTACGCCAGACTCCAGACGTTCGACGTTGGTACGTTCGAAGGCCTGTCGCGGTAGGAACACCTCGCCGCGTACCTCCACACGGCCTCGTGGTGCACCGTCGGACATCCGGAGCGGAATGGCGCGAACTGTGCGCAGGTTCGACGTGACATCCTCACCTCGGGTGCCGTCGCCTCGGGTGGCCCCTCGCACGAGCACTCCGTCGTCGTATGTCAGGGCGATCCCCGCGCCATCGATCTTCAGTTCCGCCACGTATGCGACATGCGGCGGCGCGTCTGGGCCGAGACCGCGACGCACCCGGTCGTCGAACGCGCGCAGGTCGTCATCGGAGAAGGCGTTGTCAAGACTGAGCATCGGCTCGGCATGATCGACGGTGGCGAAGCCCGCCTCGACACGTCCGCCCACGCGTCGAGTGGGAGAGTCGTCTCGGACGAGATCGGGGTGCTCCTCCTCGAGCTGCCGGAGTTCCTGCATCAGTGCGTCGAACTCGACGTCAGCGATCTCGGGCGAGGCCAGGACGTAGTAGCGCTCTTCGTGGTGGCGGATCAGGCGGCGAAGCCGTTCGATCCGTTCGGCAACGGTCATGGGCAGGCGGGACGGTTCTGTCGGCCAGAACCGGCTGCGCGCGACATCAGCGGTCGCGCGAGAGGACGTAGTCCGGCAGAAAGTTCAACGCGTCGCGTTCGGGACCGGACGGAAACACATAGAGCGCACGCTTGGCCCGCTCGACGAAGTCGACGGCGGCGCCAGTGGCGTAGTCGATCGACCGGTTCTGCGACAGCAGCGCGCGCAGTTCACGCCATTGATCCAGCGTGGCCGCCCGGTCGCTCACGATCGTGCGGATCAAGGCGTCGGCATGGCCATCGCCATGAGACAACAGATGGATGACCGGCAGGGTCATCTTGCCTTCCACCAGGTCGCCGCCTACCGGCTTGCCGAGGGCGCCCTCCTCTCCGGTGAAATCGAGCAGATCGTCCACGATCTGGAAGGCCATGCCGATGTTGAAGCCGTATTCCCACAGCGCGTCCTGTTGCTCGCGTGTCGTTGTCGGTCCCAACATGCCGCCGATCTTCGCGCACCCGGCGAAGAGGTATGCGGTCTTGCGTCGCACGATATCGAAGTGTTCTTCCTCGGAGAGATCCACGACGCCGTTCTGGGTCAGCTGATGGATCTCACCCTCAACGATGCGCAACGTCACGTCGCACAGCAACCGAATGATTTCCAGGTTGTCCTGCGTCAACGCCAGCGACATGGACTTGAGGTAGAGGAAGTCTCCAAAGAGTACGGTGACGTGGTTGCCCCACCGAGTGTGGGCCGCCTCACGTCCGCGTCGCAGCTCGGACTCGTCGATGATGTCGTCGTGCACGAGGGTGGCCGTGTGGATGAACTCAATCACCGAGGCGTACAGGACCGCACGATCGCCCGTGTAGCCGCACATCCGAGCGGCCATCAGGAGCACGGCTGGCCGGATCCGCTTGCCGCCGCTTTCTTTGACGTAGTTACCGATCGTCGGAATAACGGCCACCTGCGACTGGACGTGTCGCGCGAATTCGCGCTCGACCTCGAAGAGGTCTTCGCGAACAGGCTCGAACATCTGTGCGAGAGCAGATGCGGAGGGCTTTTGCGCGGTGGGATTCACGCGAGGTTCATCAGAACACATCCCCGAGCGGAGTGTCAACGAAGACGGTGCGCTAATCCGTGTCAGGAGTAGTAGTTACGGGTTGAAGAGTCGATCGAAGTTGGCTCGCGCTGCCGCACCGACGACTTCGACCGCCGTACCCCTGAGACTGGCGATGGCCTCTGCCACGCGCACCACGTGCGCGGGCTCGTTTCTCTTGCCGCGATATGGCACCGGTGCGAGGTACGGGCTGTCGGTTTCGATGAGCAGCCGATCGAGCGGGACGATCCTGGCGACTTCGTGGAGCTCGGCGGCCCGAGGGAACGTCACGATGCCAGCGAGCGAGAGGTAGAAGCCGGCGTCGAGCGCCTTGCGAGCCATGCCGCGGTCGCCGGTGAAGCAGTGCAGCACGCAGCCGACCAAGCCGGCAGACTCCTCGCCAAGGAC
>Ga0326597_10011179_pt1 | contig 11917 bp, 11 predicted proteins | sample RVTome_12_FD_203789 | JGI IMG/M metagenome (GOLD analysis project Ga0326597, IMG submission 203789) | Soil microbial communities from uranium-contaminated site in the Upper Colorado River Basin, Wyoming, United States - RVT100D185 | ecosystem: Environmental > Terrestrial > Soil > Contaminated >... | reverse complement strand
ATGTTGTTCATCTCGGGATTGACTTTAGCCCAATCCTGAGCAAACAAACCTGTTGAAACCAAAACGAGAATTAATATTGTTCGAATTAACGCTTTTTTCATGACTCCTCCTTTAGGATTATTTTTAATATACTATTTAAGTTTAAATTATTAAATTTTTTATTTGTTGTTGTTTGCTGATTTGTGTTTACGATTTAATTTTGATTCATCTTTCATCATAATTTTAATCAGCTTCCTGATTTCCGATGTATCTTTATGACCGTGTTCTTCAATGGCATGCCTTAAAGCTACATTAAAGACTTCTTTTGTGTTTCCTGAAATTAACAAAGTGCATCCGATTTCATTAGGAAAATCCCTGCAATCAATATACTTTCTTTTCATTTCATCACGGTTGTTTTTTAATATCAAACTCTTAAAAGGCAACCTATTTTTTCCCGTAAACTGCGCCTCCGGTAAAATCAACACCCACACAGGGTTCATTTCCAATTACCCACGCGTCATGCCCCGGCGGAATCACCCCTGCATCACCAGGTCCGAATTCTTTTTCTGTTCCGTCATCCATTCTAACTCCCATCCTTCCGGATATCATATAAATGACGTGATTAACCTGACAGCTCGGCGTTCCGACTGCAGGTTTCACGCATTCCGACCATTTCCACCCGGGTTCAAATGTTGTGCGCATTACTGTATGCTCTCCTACTTTAACTACCTCGCCCCTGGTTTTTGGAAGTGAACGAACCTCGTCCGGATTGTTAAGGTTTTTTATTTGAATTTTTGACATAATTTCCTCCAATCATTTAAAAAAATTATAGCTAAGATAGTCATAAAATTTTTACACAGCAAAGAAAGTTTTACTATTATGTTATAAAATTTAATTAAGCCATTTTTAAGCCCAAGGGCACTTTATCTTTAAGAAATTGTCATTTACTTTGGTTTTTTAAAGAGTAATTCCTGATAAAACATATTCAAATGTTATGATTTTTTCGGTGTTTCAAAATCGATTTTAGCTTAAATTTATCAGGAATCTGTTAATTTTAGGGTTTTTGGTTTTTTATATTATAAAAATTATTATAATTTGATAAGTATTGGTAAACAGTAAATTTATAGATATAATTAAAACCTTTTCTCAAGCCGAATTAAAGCAATTCAGAGATTTTCTCCGTTCACCATTTCATAATACAAACAAGAATGTAATAAAGCTTTTCGAGATTCTCAGGAAATGTGCCAATGAATATAATTCACCCCAGCTAAAAAAGGAAAATTTGTTTAAAAAGCTGTATCCGGGAAAAAAATATAATGATGTTGTAATGAGGATATTAATCTCCGATTCTTTGCGCTTGAGCGAAGAGTTTTTGGCATACTCGAGATTTATTTCCGAGCCGATGGAAGAAAAAATCCTTCTTCTTAAGCAGTTCAGTGAAAGAAATCTAAACTCGTTATTTGATACAACGCTCAGGCGCTCCGAGCTGAAGTTGAGCGGCAGCAATATATCAAGCGAGTTATATTTTTTAAACAATATGTTTATTGAACGTCAAAAGACCGAACACAATATTAAGCTTGATAAACAGAGGTTAAACGGAGAAAGTTTATTAAAAACCGGTGAGTATTTGGTATCTTTTTTCCTTTTAAGTCTGATTAATATTACCCATGACCTGAATGTCCATAAAGACCTCTATAACCTAAAAATTGAATTTAATATTGTTGATAAATTTATTGACAGCTTTAATATGCAGGGTTTTATGGACTCTCTTGACCGAAGCGGCTTTAAATATAAAAATATTCTCAAAATATATTACTTTATGCTAATGGCGGATTTGCATATCGAAAATGATGATTATTACAAAGCTTTTAGAAAAATTTTTATTGACAATGTTAACCTTTTTTCGGTCGAGGAAAAACACGAGCTTTATTTGAAGCTGGAAAGTATAATTATTCAAAAAATTGAAAGAGGGAATAAAGAATTCTACAATAACCTTTTTGAGATATATAATGAATTGATTAAAGATAAGATTTACAAAACGCAAAAAGACTCTTATATGCGTCTCGAAATGTTCAGAAACGTTGTTTTTACGGCAATGGCAGTAAATAAAATGGATTGGGTAGAAAAATTTATTTTAGAGCATATAAACGAGCTTTCTCCCGAATTCAGAAACAATATGCTGAACCATTCGCTTGCCTATGTTTGCTTTGTCAGGAAGGAGTTTGAAAAATCGCTGGAATATATCGCAAAAGTTAATTTCGATTTATTTGTGCAAAAAGCGGATGCGAAAATAATGATGCTTGAAATTTACTATGAACTTAATAAGTTTGAAGGGGCATATTCGCTTATGGATAGTTTCTTTAAATTTGTGCAAAAAAATAGAAATCTTTCCGAGCTTTTTAGGAAAAGATACCTGGAATTTTTAAAAATTTACAAGCTTCTCTTAAGCAGGAAATCAGGAACAGCTGCCGTCCCTATTGATGAAATAGAATTGGAAGCATTAAACTCCAAACAGGCATTAAGTAAAAGCTGGATATTGGAAAAAATAAAGGAGTTTTCTTGAAGCTCATTTATACTTTTAAAGGCAGTGCCACTTTAAATTTGGCTCCTTTGCCTTTTTCGGTTTCAAATGTAATTTCTGCTCCTATTATTTCCGCGAGCCTTTTAACTATTGAAAGCCCGAGTCCTGTTGAGTGTTCATCACCTGTAGGCTTTGCGCTAAGCCTTGAAAACTTTGTAAACATTTTCTCCTTGTCCCTTTCGGTAAAGCCCGGGCCCTCATCCATTATTTCAAAATTTATTTTATTGTTATGTGTAAATGATTTTACAAAAACATTTTTGCCTTTAGGTGAAAATTTTATTGCATTTGAAAGCAGATTTTCAAGTATTTCATACAAAATGTCTTTGTCAGTATAAATTTCATTGTCTTTGCACTTTTCTTCATAAATAAGATTCAGCTCTTTCCTTGATGCCAAATCTTTAAAATTGCTGACTAATTCTTCCGATAAATCTGAAGGTTTAACGAAGGAATCTTTGATTTTGATATTTCCTTCCTCAATCGCATTATGGTCAAGCAGCTTTTTTATTAGTCCGAACATTCTATCGGTTTGATTAATAATGTTTGCTGTTAGCTCTTCGGTTTCTTTTTCCGATATTTCCGCGCTTCGTATAAGAATTCTAGCAGACGATAAAATGCTTTGCAGAGGGTTTTTTAAGTCATGTACCGCAATTGCCATAAATTCGTTTTTTTCGTCATTAAGCTCTTTTAAACTTATGTTAAGTTTTTTCACTTCATTAAGCGCTTTAGCCAGCTCAATATTCCGCAATCGCTGTATTTCAGCTTCCTGCTGCGCCTGCTCAATTTCAAGCTGTGCTGCGATGTTTTTAGCCGTTGCTTCGGATTCCTCTTTCATATATTCCAGCTCTGTTTTATGAGAAAGCTTTAAGTGCTCATATGCTTTTTCAATATTATTTTCTTTTTCGTGGATTTTAGAGAGCATCTGATGTATCTGAAAAATTGACTTTTTAATTCTCAGTTCCTCAAAAATCTCCAATGATTTATTCAGCCTGCTTTTGGCATCTCCTAAATTATTTTCCATTAAGTCAAGCTCCCCAAGAATACTTAGCGCTGCTGCAATTCCCCGTTTATCGCTTAATTCGTTCTTAATTTTCAGACTTTCAATGTAATTAAACCTTGCGCCGTTAAAATCATTTAATGCTGTCTTTACATCTGCTAACAAATCCATTGCAATTGATTTTCTTCTCAAATCATTTTTCTTAACAGCAATTTCTATTGAGTCATTAAGAAATTTTTGAGAATCTTTATAGTTGCCAAGCAGTTTATGCGTAAGACCTAAATTTATGTTTGTAATAAGCAAAGATTCTTCATCGTCCAGTTCTTCTGCAATATCAAGCGCCTGGGAATAATATTTAAGTGCGTTTTTATAATCGTTAATGTTTGTATATATCAGCCCGATATTGCTTAGAATTATCCCTATGTTCTTCTGCAGATTTAATTCTTCGTAAATCTTTAAAGCTCTTAAATATGTTTTTAAAGATTTTGAATAGTTGTTAAGATTATCGTGTATTATCCCGACACAGTTCAATGCATCGGCGACAACTTTTTTCTCGCCAATTGTATTCGCGAGTTTAATTGATTCGGTAAGATATTTCATCGCTTCCGGATAGTTTGAGAGCAGTTCATTGCATAAACCAATGAAATAAAGACTTTTTGCTTCAAGCTTTGAATCGGATGTCTTAAGGGACTGAACATATACAAAATTTGCATTCTCCAATGCCTTTTGAGGATTGTTAAACTTGACGCTGTTTGCCTCATCCAAAAGCTTGTTCAGCCTTTCGTTATATCCTTCAGGAACGTTCATTTTTTTTTCAAATTTTACAAATATTCTAATTAATTAAAATCTAATTATTGAAATACATAATATTGAAAATTTAATCAAAAAACGAAGTTTCAGATACCCCTTAACGTGTATTGGCTTAATACTACTTAATAGTTAACTTGTATTCTATATATTTTTGTTTTTTACTTATTTATAATAAAATCATAAAAAATCGGGGGTCATAATTTATGCTTCGTATAATAGTACGAAATTCAGTTGTTGCTTTTTCTTCATTCATCATCCTTATTTCAAGCACATACAGCCAGCAGTGGGTTAAAAAATCAGGTTCCGCCGGCGATGACCGCGCCCTTGCTGTTGCAACAGATAAACAAGGCTTTATTTATATTACAGGATATGAAACAAGAACCGGAACTGGAGAAGATATTGTAGTTATCAAATATAATCCGGGCGGAGTTGAAATGTGGAGAAGGTACTATAATGGTCCGGGAAATAGCAATGATAGAGCTTTTGGAATTGTGGTGGATAATTCTGGAAACGTAATTGTATGCGGATACAGCACCGGGGTCGGCAGTATGACGGATATCACCGCTGTAAAATATAACTCTGCCGGTACTCAGCAATGGGTATCACGATACAACGAGCCCGGAAACGGAGACGACAGAGCTTTTGGAATTGCAGTTGACAGAGTTGGCAATGTTTATGTGACTGGGTATATTACCAGAATCGGAACCGACATATACACCATTAAATTCAGGGCTTCCAACGGTGAGTATATGTGGGGTCAGCTGATAAACGGAACCGCTAACGATGATGACAAAGCATTTGGAATTGCAGTTGACAGTATCGGCGCAAATGTTTATATATGCGGATATACAACAAACAATACTACTGGGGTTGATTTTACAACCGCAAGATATGATTCAAGCGGTGTGCTTTTGTGGGATGATAAGTATAACGGCTTTGAAAGCGGCGAAGATAAAGCTTTTGGTATTGTTGTGGATACTGATGAAAATATATTTGTAACAGGACACAGCACCGGGGCAAACAGCAGGGAAGACTGTATAACTATAAAATACCTTAAAGCAGGCGATACTTCGTGGGTGGCAAGGTATAACGGTTCAGGCAACCATAATGACAGGGCTTTTGGTATTGTTGTTGATACTGATGGTAATTCTTACATAACAGGCTATACTGTTGCACCTGATACAACAACAACTAATTATATAACCATAAAATATAACAGCGAAGGCGCACAGCAATGGGCAATGCCGTATAACGGAATAGGAAATTATCAGGATACAGCCTTTGCAATCTGCCTGCCGAAGAATTCCGAATATGTTTTTGTTACCGGCGGCAGCTCTAATGATACAATCACCGGGAAAATGAATGTTGTAACGGTCAGATACGATATTGAAAATGGTGCTGAAAACCAGTTTAATATATTTAATGGCGAGGATAACAAAAACGACGCCGGAACTGCAATTACGGCAGATACAAGCGGAAACGTGTATGTTGCTGGATATACTGAAAGCACAGCAACCAGCTACGATATGCTGCTTGTTAAATTTTTGGGCGGGGAGTTAATCGGGCTAAATGTTATTTCAACGGAAGTTCCCCGAAGCTTTATGCTTTACCAGAATTATCCTAATCCCTTTAACCCTGTTACCACTATAAAATTTGATGTTCAACAGGAGGCATTTGTTAAGCTTAAGATTTATGATATTTTGGGAAGGGAAGTTGCTGTTCTTGTAAACGAAAATCTCAGGGTCGGAACCTATGAAGCAGTCTTCGGCACCACGAAGCTTGCCTCTGGGTTGTATTTTTATGAGCTTACCGCAGAAGATTATAAGGAAGTTAAAAAAATGATTTTGCTCAAGTAATAAAATCCGAATATAATAATTGAAGCCGTTTCATTATTTGAAACGGCTTTTTTATTTGATTACAATTAAAATAATACTTGCGGAGAAGGTGGGATTCGAACCCACGATACCGTTGCCGGTATACCACCTTTCCAGGGTGGCCAATTCAACCACTCTTGCACCTCTCCAAAATTCAAAAGAACAAGGGGTTTAAGCCCCTGTTAAAAACTTGCGGAGAGCGAGGGACTCCTCCGCAAGGAGTTCCTTCGGAAGAACCCCCACAGTATACTAAATTATCCCGCGTTTCTTTAACCACCTATAGCCATCAGGTGACTTAAAGAATCTTTCACGCGCCGTTGCGTGACCTTTTTCTTCATAAGATTCATAATAATGAACAACGAGAGGTCTTTCTATTCTTGGTTGACTTTACCTTTCCTGAATTGTGAGAACGCAAACGCATGTCAAGGTCACCTGTTGAACCATAATAAAATCTGTTATCCCTCAAACTTTTGAGAATATATGTGAAATACATTCAGCGGAGAGCGAGGGACTCGAACCCCCACAGGCTTGCGCCCGGCGGTTTTCAAGACCGCTGCAATACCATTATGCGAGCTCTCCTGATTACAAATATATCCTAATTCGCTGCTTTATTCAATGAAGTAAATATGCGGATAATGCAGTTGATTTAAACAGTCTACACTTCCCCATACCTGTGACAGCTTACCAAATGGTCGTTTACCATTCCCGTTGCCTGCATATGTGCGTAGCATATCGTTGAGCCCACGAATTTGAACCCGTCCTTAAGCAGGGTCTTGCTCATCAAGTCCGATTCCTTTGTCCTCGCCGGTAATTGCTTCAGCTCCTTCCATTTGTTTTTTATAACTCTGCCTTCTGTAAATTGCCATAAATACTCATTAAATGAATTGTATCTTTCAAGAATATCTAAATACGCCCTTGCATTGGTTATAGTTGCCTCAATCTTAAGTCTGTTGCGGATAATTCCCGCATCCTTAAGCAGTGATTGAATTTTTCTCCGGCTATACCCTGCAATTTTTTCCGCATCAAAGTTATCAAATGCCTTTCGGAAGTTTTCGCGCTTGTATAAAATCGTTCTCCAGCTTAACCCCGCCTGAAAGCCTTCAAGCACCAGGAATTCAAACAGCTTTTTATCGTTGTGAACCTGCACGCCCCATTCCTTATCGTGGTATTTTACATACAACGGGTCGTCTCCGCACCAGGGGCAGCGTATTAATTGTTTATCAGCCATATTCTGCAATTTTAGGATACAAATTTAAACAATTAATTATTAACTATTAAGTATAAACACTATTTGTTAAATTTGCCTGCAATGGAACTCTTTAAAATAGGTTTTATAACAGTTAACTTAATAGATATAATTGATATAATTATAGTCACTTACATTTTTTACAAGCTTTACCTTGTAATGAGGGGAACCATTGCATCACAGATTTTTATAGGGCTGACGCTTATTATAATTGCCTCACTTATTGCACAGACATTCAACATGAAATCTCTCGGGTGGATTTTCAGCCGGCTGACCGATATTTGGGTTATAGCATTTATTATTTTATTCCAGCCGGAAATAAGACGACTGCTTCTTGTTATCGGCAGAACAAGAATCGCGCGCTATTTCCTTAAGTTTAACGTTAGTGAAACAATAAACGAGATAATCGAAGCGCTGAAAGAGCTGAAAGAAAGAAAACTGGGTGCTCTTATTGTGGTTTCTAAAGGAGACCGCCTGACCTCTTTCATTGAAACCGGCGAGCTGCTTCAGGCAAAAGTGAGCAAGGAGCTTTTAATATCAATTTTTAACAATAAATCTCCGCTTCATGACGGTGCTGTTATAATTAACAATAATATTGTAGAAGCCGCAAGATGTATCTTACCACTGTCCTCAACCGAAAGAATCGATAGCCGCAAGCTTGGAACAAGGCACAGGGCCGGACTCGGTGCGTCGGAAGATGTTAATGATGTAGTAGTAATTCTTTCAGAGGAAACCGGAGGAATCTCAATCGCCGAGGAAGGAAAGTTAAAGCTTATCCCTGATTTTGAGGAGCTTAGAAAAGAGCTTCAAAAGGAGCTTGAAACAACTGATGTTAAGGAAGAAGTAAAGGAAATTTTTGAGGAAATGGAAGAAGAGTAAATGCTCCTCCTGGAAGAAGAAAAAAAGAACCTTGTGGAACATTTATGGTCAAAGGGTATTAAAGATGAAGCCCTTTTAAAAGCAATTTATAATGTGCCGCGCGAAAAATTTGTAGCTCCCGCTTTAAGAAAATTTGCTTATGATGACAGTGCTTTGCCCATAGAGTGCGCACAGACTATTTCACAGCCGTTTACTGTTGCATATATGACCCAGGCGCTTGGTGTTAAACCGGGCGATAAAGTTCTTGAAATTGGAACAGGCTCTGGCTACCAGTCTGCGATTTTAAGTGAGCTTGGCGCTGAGGTTTACACTATTGAAAGAATTGAAAAGCTTTACGAAAATGCAAAAAACCTTTTAACGGAGCTGGGCTATAACATTCATTTAAAATTGGATGACGGTTCTCTGGGCTGGGAAGAAAATGCGCCCTATGATAAAATTATAGTAACAGCAGGCGCGCCTAATATACCGCATCACTTAACAGAACAATTGAAAGCCGGAGGCAGACTTGTAATTCCCGTCGGCTCACAGGAATCGCAGCGGCTTTTTGTTGTTACGAGAACTGATGAGGGTCTCGATAAAAAAATTTACGAGTATTTTAAATTCGTTCCCTTAATCGGAGAAGAGGGCTGGTCCTCCTGAGCCGGATTAAAGATTATTGTCATGCCTAAACCCAAAGTCTTAACCATAATTGGACCCACTGCTTCGGGCAAAACAGAAGTTTCAATTAAAGCTGCACAGGAGATTAAGTCCAAAACAGGCAAAGATGTTGAAATAATCTCCGCGGATTCACGTCAGGTTTATAAACATATCCCTATAGCGACCGCGCAGCCGTCCAAAGATTATTTAAAAAGATTCAAACATCATTTTATTGCCGAGCTTTCACTTAATGAGGAATTTAACGCCGGCGAATTCGGCAAAAGAGGCAGGGTGATTATTGACAAGATAATTAAAAAAGGAAATGTTCCGGTTATTGTCGGCGGCAGCGGGCTTTATATCAGCTCCTTAATTTACGGTTTGTTTAAGTATGATGAATATTCTTCCCCTGACAAGGATGAATACGGTATCTTATCCGTTTCCCCATTAACAAAAGTGAGGTACATTGGGGGTGTTACTGCAAAAAAACAGATTAGGGAAAAATTATACGAGAAACTAGAGAAACACGGATTGGACAAGCTTTTTTACGAGCTTAAGAAAGTCGACCCCGAAACGGCAGATAATATGACTCAGGTAACCGAGCGCAGAGTCATTAGAGCGCTTGAAGTTTATCACTTAACAGGCATGCCTATATCCGCTCTCAGAAGAAAAAAAATCGATGTTGGATTTGATTCAGTTCAAATCGGAATAAATTGGAACAGAAGTGAATTGAAAGAGAGAATTAACAAACGCGTGGATTCGATGCTTGAACAAGGTTTGGTTGAAGAGGTGAAAAGACTGAAAGACGAAGGATTCCATTATAAAAAATATAACTCGCTTAATACCGTCGGAATAAAAGAGGTGTTTTATTATTTGGATGATTTGATAAAATACGATAAAATGGCGGAGCTTATAAAACAAAACACGCGCCGCTTTGCTAAGCGTCAGCTAACATGGTTTGGAAGAGATAAGAATATAAAATGGGTGAATCATGATGATGTTACCTCTAACCCCCTTCATAAACTCACGGATTTATTAAATTAAAGATTAATTACTTTTTTTAAGAAGTGAAAGCGCTTTATCCCCCCTTTATCAAAGGGGGGACGAAATTCTGAATGAACATTTAACTTGATTTAACCACAAATCAAAAATTATGCTTAAACTTTTTCGGGGGTTTAAAATAATAACGCCTTATTTTCCAAATATCAACGTGGTTAGCATAGTCAATCCTGTAATCTTTCGAATCAAGGCTCAGCTTTATTCATAAAATTTCTCTTTCAAATTAGACATTTCCTTCAAAACCGGGTGCGGTTTGTATCTTTCTTCTCCGGATTCACTTCGCATTGCCGATAATACATTATAAATCAAATCGATTCCAAGCCTGTCAGTCCATTCCAGGGGACCAAAGGGATAGTTTGTTCCAAGCTTCATTGCTGTATCTATATCCTCTTTTGTGGCAATTTGCTCTGAATAAACCTGCGCCGCCTCGTTTATTATCATAGCTAGCGTCCGGGGGAAAACCAGCCCCGCTTTGTCAGGCACTATTGAGTATTTCAACCCAATTGAATCAAAGAAGTTTTCTGCATTTTTAAGTACGTTTGCATCTGTTATTTTAGTTGGCGCTATTTCAATCATTTTGGCGTTTGAGAAAGTATCATACAGCCCGATGCCGATTAACCTTTTGGGATATTTGCTGTATTGGCACAGTTTCGAGGCGGGGAGGCACAGTGATGATGTAAAGACAGCCACAGAAGCGGAATGATGCTCATCGATGAATTTTATGTTCTCGATTTTTTTTTCTTTTGGGAAATTTGTTGAATCAATTATAATATCAGTATCACCGGTAAGGGTTTCCGTAAACTCAGCTTTATCGTTAAACAGAGCTTTTATTTCATTGTTAACCCCCCAGTTCCCGGGGTTGCCAAGTGAAAAATATTTAACCATTTAAATTTATCTTGGAATAAATTATCTAAATGCAGTATTACGGATTAAAAGAATTACTGGAAAAACTTTATACAAGCTACAAGCATAAGTTCTCGTCAAAAGACCCTGTGTGGATTTTGCACCGCTTTGATGATGAAAAAGATATTGAAATTCTCGGCTTAATCACTTCGGCGTTTTCATACGGCTCCGTTGACCAGATTAATCTGTTTATTCAAACCCTGATGGAAAAAATCGGCAATAAGCCGTACGAATTTACCATTAATTTTCAGAAACGAAAAGATAAAAAATATCTTAATGACTTGTATTACCGCTTTAATACACAGAAAGATTTAATTAATCTGTTTTATTCACTGAATAAAATTTTAATAAAATACTCATCTCTAAAGAACCTCTTTCTTGCAAATTATAATAACAATGATGAAAATATAATCCCTGCTTTAATCAGATTTGCAAATGAGCTTAATTTAAACGGAAAACATGAGGACAGCAGGTACTATCATTACCTTGTTTCAAATCCCGTAAACGGAAGCACCTGTAAGCGGATGAACTTATTCCTGCGCTGGATGGTTAGAAAAGATGAAATTGATTTGGGTATATGGAATGAAATATCTGCATCTAAACTGATTATACCTGTTGATACTCACGTTGCAAGGGTTTCGAAAAAGCTCAGGCTTGTTGAGCGTAAAAGTGTTGATTTAAAATTCGCTATTGAACTAACCAAAGCGCTGAAAAAATTTGACCCGATTGACCCCGTAAGATATGACTTTGCATTATGCCATGCCGGAATCGATAATAAGGATATTTTTAAAAACAGAATTGCAGTTTAATCTATAATTCAATCGGTAGTAACTGAGTTTATCTTTTCTTATTTTAGTATTATTCAATAACAAATTATTATAAATCCCTTCAATTTATGAAGATTGGAATTTTGTGTTACCCCACGTATGGAGGAAGCGGCGTAGTCGCTACTGAGCTTG
>Ga0326597_10011178_pt1 | contig 11917 bp, 9 predicted proteins | sample RVTome_12_FD_203789 | JGI IMG/M metagenome (GOLD analysis project Ga0326597, IMG submission 203789) | Soil microbial communities from uranium-contaminated site in the Upper Colorado River Basin, Wyoming, United States - RVT100D185 | ecosystem: Environmental > Terrestrial > Soil > Contaminated >... | reverse complement strand
CCCGGGCCGCGTGGTGAAGGCAGCGGTATGGAAGCTCGAAGTAGGTCGAGTGGCATTGTTGCTGCTCGATACCGACATTCCCGAAAACCACGTGTCCGATCGCCCGATCACCCAGATCCTGTACGTGGGCGGACGGGAGATGCGCTTTTGCCAGGAGATGGTTCTGGGGGTGGGAGCCGTCCGTGCCCTGGCGGCCCTGGGACTGAAACCCTCGGCCTGGCATATCAACGAAGGGCACGCGGCCATGGCCTTATTGGAGCTGGCCAGGTCGTCGGTTGATCAGGGCACCACCTTCGATGAAGCCCGGAAGGCGATCAAGCAACGGACTCTGTTCACGCTTCATACCCCTGTGCCGGCCGGAAATGAAGTCTTCGACGCTGCCATCGCCAGCAACTACCTGGCCCCGCTTCGCAAGCGTCTGAACATCAGCAACGAAGAACTGGCGAGCCTCGGCACTTCCAACGGCGACACCGGTCAATTCGATCTTGGTGCCCTGGCCATCCGCTTCTCGGCGATCGTCAATGGAGTCAGCCAGCGCCACGGCGAGGTGGCGACCCGGGATTGGCAGCACCTAATCGGCGGGCCGGCGCGAGCGGTAACCAACGGGGTTCACACACCTACTTGGATAGGCCGCGATGGGGGCAGGCTCCTCACGGCCCGCTTCGGACGCGTATGGCCCTCGGTCTTGTTGGAGGATCCCGCCGCGGTCGAGAAGATCCGGGACCTCACTGATGAGGAGATCTGGGACATGCATCAGGTGCGCAAGGAAATCTTCGTCACCTTCGCCAGGGGGAGGCTCCGGCGTCAGTTCGCCCGCCACGGTTCCTCTCCAGAAGAGCTGAGCAACATCGACCAACTCCTTCCAGCTTCCAGGCTGACCCTGGGTTTTGCTCGTCGTTTTGCCACCTACAAACGGGCGACGTTGATGTTTCGAGACCTCGAACGGCTCCGAGCCATCCTCACAAACGTCGATCGACCGGTTCAGATCGTGTTTGCCGGCAAAGCTCATCCCGCCGATCGGCACGGACAGGAGTTCATCAAGCAGATCCACAACCTCTCCCGAAGCGTGGAGTTGTCGGGCCACCTGGCTGTGCTTGAGGACTACGACGCACGGGTGGCGCGCTTTCTGGTTCAGGGCGTCGACGTGTGGGTCAATAATCCCCGACCCCCGATGGAGGCATCAGGAACTTCTGGCATGAAGGCCGCCATCAACGGGACACTCAACCTGTCGGTCAGGGATGGATGGTGGGTGGAAGGATTCAATGGCGAGAACGGATGGGCGTTTGGCGATCCCAATGGTCGACCTGATCACTCGGCGGAGGACGCCGACGACGCGTCGGCGTTCTACCACCTGCTCGAATCGGAAGTGGCTCCGCTTTTCTATGAACGAAACGAGTCCGGCATACCGGTGAAGTGGGTCGAGCGCATGAGGGCGTCGATCAGTTCATCGCTGGTGGCGTTCTCGTCGCACCGAATGGTGGCGGAATACGCCAAGCTCGCCTACTTTCCTTTGGGAGACGCCAGGCCCACCGCCTGAAGGGCCGCGGTGGCGCCAGGTCCTCCCAGCCTGGCTAGTGCCCAGGTCGCATGTTCCGCCAGGGTCGAGTCTGGGTGGTCGGAATAGGATGCCACCGCCGGAACCAGCGACACATCCCCGGAGTTGCCAGCTGCGATCAGAGCGTTGCGTCTGATGACTGTGGCATTTCGATCCGGAAGGAACCAGTGACCGAACCGGGTGAGCAACGCGGCATCCGCCGCCCACAGCACCCAGGCCAGATCCACCCGCCCCCGGGCTGAGACCGAGCGTTCGAGTAGGCGATGGCCAGGCGGACAGGCCTCGATACAGTCGTCGCACCCGTAGAGGCGGTCGCCCATCGCCGGGCGGAACTCAACCGGGATAGAGCCCGGGGCCTGGGCCCAGGCCGCCAGACACCGACGGGCGTCGAGAATCCCTGGAGCCACCAGAGCCCCGGTGGGACAGGCCGGGAGGCAGGCCTGACAGGACCCGCAGTCCCGTCCCATGGGCCTGTCGGGCTCGAGGATTGCATCGGTGACCACCGAGCCGAAGAGAAGCCAGGGGCCAAATCGTGGAGCCAGCACCATGGTGTTCTTGCCCCACCAACCGAGCCCGGCTCGAACCGCGGCCGCCCGATCAACCAGGCGGTTGTCGTCGCAGAGAACCTCTGCTCTATGTCCGTGGAAACCCAGGCTCGACGCCAGAGTATGAAGGGCCTGTCTCAGCGGCTCGTATGCATCGTCTACCGCGACCCGGGCGATCCGGCCGCCCGCCCCGGGACCCGGGCTTCCCGCAGCGGGCAAATACGCCCGAGCGCCCACTAACAGGCTCATGGCCCAGGGGAAGCTGGCCCGAGGGGTGGTAGCTGTTTTGGTATCGCGGTATGTGAACCCGAGGCCCGCTGCCTGACCGTTGTCCCGGCGGGCAAGCAAGTGCGCGTACACCTCGGGAAAAGCATCTGCCGCGGCCACCCCGAAGAGGTCAAGGCCTGCCGCCGCTGCTTCTTCGTTTAACCAGTGGCGGAGCCCTTCCACAACTCGACCGTAGCGCGTTCGGCTGGGGGCGGTACCAGGCGCAGCTGAGGAATCAGACCCACCTCGGCCAGATTGGCTATGGCCGTGGCTTCGTCTTCTCCGAGGTCGAGAAGACCCTCGTGGAAGATCAGGTTGACCACGCAGTCATCGCAGGCAATGTCGCGAGCCAGGCAGGTTTCACAGTTGATGAGCATGGATGGAACGTATCGCCTCGGTGGGACAAAAACCGAGTCGGAAGGCGGAAGACGGAAGCCCCGCAGGCGTGCGACCTCAGCGGGGGCCCAGGTCGGAGCTGGGGATCCAGGCGATATCGGGTGGAAACAGGAGATCGAGGGTCCAGTCCAGCGCAACCCTCGTCTTGCGAAGCGCACCTGGCAGCTGCCACAGGTAATAGGTTCGCCAGAGAAACCAGCCGATAAAACCCGAAACCGAAACGCCGAGAGTCCGGCCAACCGCGTTCCGGTGGCCCAATGAGACCAACTCTCCCTTGGTCCTGTAACCAAACTCCGGGAGCGCCTTCGAGTCGTTGAGCAGGTCGGGAAGGTACCGGCCCAGATACCTGCCCTGTCGCAAGGCAAACTGGGCAGTGGGAGGCGATACCCCCTCACCCGCTTGCACCCTGGCGACGTCTCCAACCGCGTAAATCCCAGGGGCAGCCCGCAGATGGCCGTCAACAATGAGGCGGCCCTTTTCGACCGGGAGCCCCAATTTCGCGACCAGGGGATGCGGCTTCACACCTGCCGCCCAGATCACGGTGGCGGCGTCGATCTCTCTGCCGTTGGCGAGTCTGATGCCCTTCGGCCCAACCTCGGCGACGGCCGATCCCAGCGCAAGTTCTACCCCTCTGGCGACCAACGCCCGTGCCGCAGCCCGCGACAACGAGGGAGAAAGGGCAGGTGTCACCCGCGGGACCGCGTCGACCAGGGTCACGGCGGGCGGTGGCGCCTCCTTGTAAAAGCGGGCCGCAGCGGGTCGGAGGAAATCGGCGAGGGCGCCGGAGATCTCGGCCCCCGAATACCCGGCTCCGATCACGACCACCCTGGTCGAAGCCGGGTCTGGCTTGTGGGTGGCGTGCTCCAACAGAGCCAGCAAGCGGTTGCGAATTCGCAAAGCGTCGCCGATCTCCTTGAACGGCAGAGCGTATTCCTCCACCCCCGGAACTCCAAAGGTGTTCGGCACCGAGCCCAGTGCAAAGACGATGGTTTCGGCTTCGAGTTGGATGGAACCTTCGCCGAAAAGAGGGCGGACCACGATCATGCGGCTATCGACATCGACCCTCTCGACCACACCCTGGACCAGCCGAGCATGGGGGGCTAGCTGACGAATCGGTGTGACGATGTGTCGCGGGTCCACATCCCCCACGGCGACTTCAGCCAGCATGGGCGTGAACAGCAAGAAGTTGTCTTGCGATACCACGGTGACGTCCAGGCGACGACCGATCGCCCGGGCAGCGGAAGTCCCCGAGAATCCTCCTCCGAGTATGGCGACCCGTCTCATGCGCGGAAGGTGCGACGGCCGCCCGTGTCAAGCCAATCAACCAATGCCTGCGACCAGAGCCCAACGGCGCCAGCGGCCTCGGCTCCTTCTCTTACTCGCCGATCGGATGACACCACCACCAAAGGCGATACGGCGGCGCGAGCGAGATCGAGAATTCCTTCATCGGCCGAGGCAACGAATCTCACCTCCACGTCCGGATACGTGAGGTGTTCGCTTCCCTCTCGGGAGTCGAAGATCACGATAACCCGCCGTCGCCCCACCGAAGCTGCCGCCAGACGTCGGCCCGCTTCGACAATGCGCCTCCGGGCTTCAATGTCGGGTGGCGATATCAGGAGGTGAGCCGCATTCCATCCATCGATCGCCACCATCAGGGCCGTGGGCTCATCGAGGAGCCAGTAGACAGCCTCGGCTCGATCGGGTGCGAGACCCGGGGGCAATCTGAGCACGCCCGACGGGATGACGCTTCCCGCTCTCTCCGCTTCGATCGGGGCCACTGCCCCGGCTGCCACGAGATCGTCGAGATACCGGGCCAGCTCGAGGGGGCTGCCGAGCTCCCAAGGGCTCCGCCTGTGTCCCGAGGGAATGGGCGGCGGCATTGCCGATCGCGGCGCCCGTGTGGCCCGACCCTTGGCCAGGGCATCGCGCTCGGCAATCACTTCAACCAACCTCTCCTCTAGATCGGCAACCATCCGCTGCAATTGTTCGTATTCGACCAACTCGCGCGATCGGCTTCGCTCCAGTCGCTCCGCCTGCTCACTCAATCGCTCCACACCCGACGCCTCTGACCGACGGACCCGCTCCTCGGCCTCTGCCAACAGTTCCTCCAATCGCTTGATGCGACGCTGTGCTTTGCCGAGGCTCTCTTCCAACTTCTGTGCGGTCCGGGCGGCAGCGGCGCCAGCCGACTCATCCGCCAGAGACCTGACCTGATCCACCCACCCAACCGGTCGTTGCAGAAATGCGGATGATGCCCGGCGTTTGCGATCAGGGTCCTCGGGGTCGATGTCTGCCCAGGCAGCTATCGCCTCGGCCCGCAGCCACTCCGAATCATCCAGGGTCTGCAGCAACTTGTGAGCCAGGGGCGGTGGTAGCCGGCCGGATCGGGCGGCGACGTTACGCAACGCCGGGGGGATGTCGGTGTCCCTCATCTGTCGGAGGGCACGCCGCGCAGCCTCCAAGGCAGGCGACAGCAGGCCAATATCGAGGAGGTCCGATTCTGAGGCTTCCGACCCGGTCATCGGTCTGTATACTGCCTCGTGAAATGACCGCCAGCATTCTGGTACTTCACTAGCGCACACGCCTCCGAATCGGCGTGTGCGCCTTATGACCCTCCCGACCGGGAGGGTTTTTTGTACCCAGATCAAAGAGGACCCGTATGACCAAAATAACCGGTGCCCAGGCCCTGATTAGATCTCTCGAGCACGAGGGAGTGGATCTCGTCTTCGGTGTACCCGGGGGGGCGATCCTGCCGGCTTACGACCCTCTGCTGGACTCGCCCATCCGCCACGTACTCGCCCGTCATGAGCAAGGCGCCGGGCACATGGCCGAGGGATATGCGTGGGCAACAGGCCGGGTAGGGGTCTGCATAGCCACGTCGGGCCCGGGTGCTACCAACCTGGTGACACCTCTGGCCGACGCGCTCATGGACTCGGTTCCGATCGTGGCAATCACCGGTCAGGTTCCTACCTCATCGGTAGGCAACGACGCTTTCCAGGAGGCATACACGACCGGTATCACCATGCCGGCCACCAAGCACAACTACTTCGTGACCGACCCAGCCGACATCCCCGACGTCGTTCATGAGGCTTTCCACATCGCCAGCACCGGCCGCCCAGGCCCGGTTCTGGTCGATCTTCCCAAAGACATCCTCAACCAGACGATGACCTGGCGAGCCCCGGCCGAGTTGAGCCTTCCCGGGTACAAGCCGACGGTGGAGGGGCATCCCCGCCGGGTCAAAGAGGCTGTGGAGTTGATCGCCCACGCCAAGCGCCCGGTCCTCTACGCCGGGGGGGGCATTATCAAAGCCAACGCGTTTCGTGAACTGCGGCGGTTCGCCGAGCTCGCCGGGACCCCAGTCACTACCACCTTGATGGGACGCGGCGGGTTCCCCGACAGCCATTCGCTCGCCATGGGTATGCCCGGAATGCACGGTACCTACACCGCCATCACGGCCATACAGAAGTCTGACGTCTTGATCGCCGTGGGAGTCCGCTTTGACGATCGGGTTACCGGCAACCCCAAATTCTTTGCTCCCCATGCCAAGGTGATCCACATCGACGTCGACCCGGCCGAGATCAGCAAGGTCAGAGTCGCCGATGTTCCCATCGTGGGCGACGTGCGGCGAGTGCTCGAACAGCTCATAGAGGCATGGGGAGACCGAGAGTCGCCCGACCGTAGTTCCTGGATAGAGACCGTCCACCGCTGGCAGAAGGACTTTCCTCTTCGCTACGAGCAATCACCCGACGGTGCCATCAAGCCCCAGTTCGTCGTGGAGGAGCTCTATCGCCTCACCAGCGGCAACGCCACAGTGGTTGCAGGTGTGGGTCAGCACCAGATGTGGGCGTCTCAGTTCTGGAAATTCGAGCAGCCACGCCGTTGGATCAACTCAGGCGGACTCGGGACGATGGGTTTTGCCGTCCCGGCTGCAATAGGCGCCAAGGCCGGAACCCCCGATGAGTTGGTCTTCGCCATCGACGGCGACGGGTGCTTTCAGATGACCTTCAACGAGCTGATCACGGCGGCGGTGGAGAAGATCCCCGTCAAGATCGCAGTGATCAACAACGGCGCCCACGGGATGGTCAAACAATGGCAGCGGCTCTTCTACAACAGCCGGTTCTCAGCGACACTGCTGGGTGACGTGATCGACTACGCGAAGCTGGCCGAGGCCATGGGCTGCGCCGGTCTACGGGCGGAAACCCCTGATGAAGTTGGCCCTACGCTGGAGAAGGCCCTGGCCATCGACGACCGACCGGTGGTGGTGGAGATGGTCGTCGATCGCGACGAGATGGTCTTCCCGATGGTCCCGGCCGGCGGATCGAACGACGAGGTCATCCTCGGACCGACCGAAAAGGTCATCTCACCTGCGAGCGACCTGCCATGAGCCACACACTTTCGGTGATCGTTGAAGACAAACCAGGGGTGCTGGCGAGGGTCTCGTCGCTCCTGGCCCGCCGTGGCTTCAACATCCACTCTCTGGCGGTCGGACCGTCCCACGAAGAAGGGATGTCGAGGATGACGATCGTCGTGGATGCTCCCGAAGTGGAACAGGTGAAAAAACAGCTCCACAAACTGGTGAATGTGGTCCGGATCTCTGAATATGACCAAACCGTTGCCATCGAACGGGAGATCATGCTGGTGCGGGTGGCCGGAGGACCCGGCAAACGAGGTGAAACGCTCGAGATCGCCGCGATCTTCGATGCGTTCGCCGTAGATGTGGGCCACAACTCGATCACCTTCCAGATCGCCGGTGATCCCCGCAAGGTAAACGATTTCCTCGAACTGATCAGGCCCTACGGCTTGATCGAACTGGTCAAATCGGGACGAGTGGCTCTGGCTCGGGAACCCAAAGGTCGTCCGGTACGGTTGCGGGCCGTCAATTGATCTAAGGAGTCATCTCAATGGCCACCATCTACTACGACGCCGACTGCGACCCGTCGCTGCTCCGCCATCGCAAGGTAGCCGTGATCGGTTACGGCAGCCAGGGCCACGCCCATGCCCTCAATCTCAAGGAATCGGGGGTGGACGTAGCAGTCGGACTCCGGTCCTCTTCGGCGAGCAAGGCCAGGGCCGAAGAGGCGGGCCTGGTTGTGCTCGATCCCGACCAGGCGGCGGAGTGGGCCGACCTCACAATGATGCTGGTCCCCGATCAACACATGGGAGACCTCTACCGGACCGAGATCGAGCCCCAATTGGCCGCCGGGAACGCCTTGTTCTTCGCCCACGGCTTCAACATTCACTTCGGGGCCGTCATTCCTCCCGAAGGAGTTGACGTGGCGATGGTCGCACCCAAGGGCCCCGGGCATTTGGTACGTCGCACGTACACCGAGGGCAGCGGGGTCCCCTGTCTGGTGGCTGTCCACCAGGATGCAACCGGTACTGCTCTCCCGCTGGCCTTGTCCTATGCCCAGGCCATCGGAGGGGCAAGAGCTGGAGTGCTGCAAACGACCTTCAAGGAAGAGACCGAGACCGACCTCTTTGGCGAGCAGGTGATCTTGTGTGGAGGAATATCCGCCTTGATCAAGGCCTCATATGAGACGCTGGTCGAGGCCGGATACCAGCCCGAATCGGCCTACTTCGAGACGCTGCATGAGCTCAAACTCATCGTCGACCTCCTCTACGAGGGGGGGCTCTCGTGGATGCGCTACTCGATCTCGGATACCGCCGAATACGGTGATTACACGCGGGGTTCGCGCATCATCACCGAGGACACCAGGGCAGAGATGCGTAAGGTGCTGGGCGAGATCCAGTCGGGTGCCTTTGCCAACGAGTGGCTGGCCCAAGCCCGGGAAGGGGCGCCTTTCTTGCTTGAGCAGAGAGCCGTCAACCGCAAACACCCTGTGGAGGTAGTCGGTCGAGAACTGCGCGGGATGATGCCGTTCCTGACCCCGAAGGAAGCCCCATGACCGATCGACTGGTCATCTTCGACACCACCCTCCGCGATGGCGAGCAGGCGCCCGGAATCGCCCTCACCCCAGATGAGAAGGTGGCGATCGCCCATCAGCTTGCCCGTTTGCGAGTAGACGTCCTCGAGGCCGGGTTCGCCGCCTCATCCGCGGGTGACTTCGAGGCCGTGTCGCGGATTGCTGCAGGTGTCAAAGGTCCGGTCATAGCTTCTCTGGCCCGGGCCCATCCTGAAGACATCGATCGCGCCTACGACGCCCTGAAGACGGCCGATCACTTCCGCATTCATGTCTTCATGTCGACCTCCCCAATCCATATGGAAAAGATGTTGCGCATGACACCCGCCGAGGTCATGAAGGCCTCGATCGAAGGGGTCCGGCGGGCCCGGACTTACACCGACGACGTCGAATTCTCACCCCAGGATGCCACCCGGTCGGATCCAGATTTCATGATCACCGTTTGCCGGGCTGCCGTCGAAGCCGGAGCCAGCACCATCAACATCCCCGACACGGTAGGTTTTGCGACCCCCACCGATTTCGTACCCCTTTTGGCAAGGGTTTTCCAGGAGGTGAAGGGAGGCCGCGACGATGTCGTGATCTCGGTCCATTGCCACAACGATCTCGGTCTGGCGGTGGCCAACTCCCTGTCCTCGATCGCCGCCGGGGCCCGACAGATCGAAGGCGCCATCAACGGCATCGGCGAGCGAGCCGGCAATACCTCGATCGAGGAGGTGGTTATGGCCATCAAAACCCGCCAGGACGTGTTCGGAGTCGACCTCGGGGTGGACACCACGCAGCTTTACGACACGTCCCGCCTCGTTTCGCGGCTGACCGGTTACCCGGTGCAATACAACAAGGCTGTCGTCGGTCGCAACGCCTTCGCCCACGAGTCGGGGATTCATCAACACGGCGTACTGCGGGACAAGGAGACGTACGAGATCATCGACGCCGCCTCGGTTGGTCAACGCGCAGCGCAGATGGTGCTCGGCAAGCATTCGGGGCGAGCAGGCTTCACCGACGCACTCGAAAAGATGGGGATTGTGCTCGAGGATGACGCCTTCGCCCGCGCCTTCGACCGGTTCAAGCAGCTGGCTGACCGTAAAGTGCAGATCGGCGAAGACGAGGTCCGCGCCATCGTCGAGGATCAAACCGGAGAACCGCTGGAAAAGGTGCACCTCGTCAGCCTCCACGTCGCCGGCGGCAACGAGGTCACTCCGACTGCCACCGTGAGAGTGATCAAGGACGGCGTCGAGCAGGTTTTCTCTGGACAGGGTGACGGCATGATCCATGCCACCTATGCAGCTCTTCGACTGGCCTTCGGTCACGATGCCAAGCTGCTCGACTACCGGGTGGTGCCGGTCACCTCAGGGGCCGATGCCATGGCAGAGGTCAATGTCGTCGTACGAATCGGCGAGAGAACCTATGCCGGACACTCCGTCAACACCGATGTGGTGGAGGGCTCGGCCGAAGCCTTCGCCAATGCCCTCAACAAGGCTGGTTGAACCAGCACTAGGCTCGCCTTCGATCTTGCCCTCTTCGGAGCGAACCTATTAGTACCGGCGCCGGCTTGGCGACCGTCGGCCTCCTCATCCTTCTCACCGCGTTCTTCGTCGCAGGAGAGTTCGCTCTCGTCGCGGTCGATCGGAGCCGGGTTCGGCGTTTGGCGGCCGATCAGAACCGCTGGGCCGCGAGCGTGGAACGAAGCCTGGGCCACCTCTCGTTCGAACTCTCCGGTGCCCAACTCGGTATCACGATCACCTCCCTGCTCACCGGTGCCCTCGCCGAACCTGCCTTATCCGGAATCTTCAGTCCCTTGCTTGATGATCTCGGCTGGGTCGGTCCGCGGGTTCGGCCGGCGCTCACAATCGCTCTCGCCCTGCTGGTAGCCAATCTTGCCTCGATGCTGTTTGGGGAGCTGGTCCCTAAGAACTTCGCCATCGCCAAACCGTTGGGTACCGCCATCGCTGTGGCTATCCCAATGTCGTGGCTCAACCGGCTGATGCGGCCCGTGATCCTCTTCCTCAATCGAGCTGCCAACTGGACGGTCCGGCGTCTGGGAATTGAACCCCGCGACGACCTAGCTGGCGTGCGCTCCCTGGAGGAGTTGGAACTAATGATCCGGTCATCGGGAGAGGAAGGTGAGCTTGATGACGCCGAATTGTCGTTGCTCACGAAAGCCATCTCATTCACTGAGAAGGTTGCTGCGGATGTCATGGTGCCAAGGGTTTCGGTGGACGCTCTATCCCGCCACGACTCCGTTTCCGAACTCCGCCGGCGCGCCCGGGAGACGGGACACTCCCGCTTCCCGATCTACGGCAACGACCTCGATGACATTGTCGGTGTCGTACATGTGAAGGACTCGTTCAAGGTCCAACCAGACCGACGATCCATCACTCCGCTGTCCCACGTCGCCAAACCAGCGTTGTCGGTCCCCGAATCCCGGCATCTCAACGACCTTCTGATCGACATGCAGCGACAGAGCCGGGCCATGGCGATCGTCGTCGACGAATACGGAGGGACGGCCGGCATCGTCACCATCGAGGACCTCCTGGAAGAGATCTTTGGAGAAATCGCAGATGAACACGACCCGCTTGAGAGTCAGGTCGCCCCCGTCGACGGTGGGCGGAGAGTCGAAGTCTCAGGTCAGCTCAATCGCCACGATCTCGAGGAGCAGCTCGAGCTCGAGCTCCCCGAGGGGCACTTTGAGACGCTGGGCGGCTTCCTGACCGATCAGCTCGGACGTTTTCCAAACCCGGATGATGTGGTGGTCTGGAGCGGCTGGACATTCGAGGTCCTGGCCATGGATGGTCGGCGAGTAGATCGCGTGGCTGTCACCCCATCGGGAGGCGCGGGTTGAACGTGGCGGCGCTCTTCTGGATGGTGGCCTTGTTGATCGCCAACGGGTTTTTCGTTGCAGCCGAGTTCGCTTTCACTGCGTCCCGCGCCGAGGTGGTCGAGGAAATGCGGGGACGGGCAGCACGAGCGGCCACCCGGGCCATGAAGCAGCTATCACAAACGCTGGCCGGAGCCCAGGTCGGCATCACCCTTGCCACCTTGCTGCTCGGTTTTGTAGCCGAACCGTCCGTCGCCCAGCTCCTCGAGGCGTTGTTCGGATGGCTGCCCATCTCGGACCGCCTCCTGCATACGATCGCCCTGGTGATAGCGCTGCTCGTCGTGGTGTTCCTCCACATGGTGATCGGCGAGATGGCCCCCAAGAACATCGCCATCGCCTCCCCGGAGCGGCTGGCCTT
>Ga0326597_10011177_pt1 | contig 11917 bp, 8 predicted proteins | sample RVTome_12_FD_203789 | JGI IMG/M metagenome (GOLD analysis project Ga0326597, IMG submission 203789) | Soil microbial communities from uranium-contaminated site in the Upper Colorado River Basin, Wyoming, United States - RVT100D185 | ecosystem: Environmental > Terrestrial > Soil > Contaminated >... | reverse complement strand
CGGTCTATTCGATACCGGGCGGGAGCGTGGCGTTCATGGTTGTCGAATAGCGCGCGGTCCTCAGGCGCGCCGGGCCGCGAACAGGAGGCCCACCCAGCCGTCCTCCTTCGATTCCCAGACGAGGTCGAGCGCCCGGAAGGCGGCCGCGACCTCGTCGCGCTCGCTCTGCAGGACGCCGCTGACAATCAGCCGGGCGTCTCCATGAACCAGGGCGGCGAGCGCGGGCGCGGCGCGACCGAGCATCGCGCCGGTGAGATTCGCCGTCACGACATCGGGCCGCGGCGGGTCCGGGCACGCCAGCCAGGGCAGCAGGTCCCGGACCTCGAAGCTCACGCCGCTCACGCCGCCGTTGAGGCGCAGGTTCTCGGTCGCGGCCCGGATCGCATCGGCGTCGGTGTCGAGGCCGAGCGCGCTCCGAGCGCCCAGTCGCCGCGCGGCGATTGCCAGGACTCCCGATCCGGTGCCCAGGTCGACGACGACGCTCCCTTCGAGATTGAGCGTCTGCAGGGCCGCCAGACACAGCCTCGTGGTCGCGTGATGGCCCGTGCCGAATCCCATGGAGGGCTGAATGACGAGGGTGAGCCCCGGGCGCTCGACGTCCGTGCGCGCGTGGGGCGGCGCAGCCGTGATGGTGAGCCGGCCGACCGTCACCGGCGCGAGGTTCTCCTGCGATCGCCGCGCCCAATCCTCGTCGTCGACCTCACGGGCCGCGGTGACGGCGGCGGGCATCTCGAGGGCGAGCGTCCGCCGTGCGAGATCGCGCCGGGCCGCGTCGGGAAAGAAGATCCTCACGGAGTCGCCGCGATCTTCGACGGCGGTGGGAGAGCAGTTGTCGACGACGGCGAGCACGATCTCGCCGTCGGCGCCGCGGACGTCGAGGGCGGGGTAGCGCGCCACCTACCCGAACATGTCTTTGACGCGGTCGAACAGGTTTCGCTCGTCCTGCTCCTCGCCATGCGGTCGCGGCTTGAAGCCCTCGGCCGGCAGCGCCTGCGCGAGCTGATCGAGCAGGTGTCGCTGTTCCTTCGTCAGCTTCTTCGGGGTCTGGACCTGCACGGTGGCGAACAGATCGCCGCGTCCACGCCCCCCGACCTCGGGCATCCCCTTGCCGCGCAGCCGAAGCGTGGTGCCGGTCTGCGTCCCCTCGGGCACCTTCACGCTCTCGTGCCCGTCGAGCGTCGGGACGAGAATCTCTCCCCCGAGCGCGACCGTCGTGAAGTTCACCGGAATCTCGCAGAACAGGTTCGTGCCGTCGCGCCGGAAGAACTCGTGCTCGCGGACGTGGACGACGACGTAGAGATGTCCGTTCGGTCCGCCGGCGCCGCCGGATTCACCCTCGCCCTGCAGACGGAGCTGTTGTCCGGACGCGATCCCGGCCGGTATCTTCACCGTGATCTTGCGGTCCTTGGAGACGCGGCCGGCGCCGCGGCAGGTCTGACACGGCTTCGAGATCGTCTTCCCGGCGCCGCGGCACTGCGGGCAGGTGTGCGCCACGGTGAAGAAGCCCTGCTGACGCCGGATCTGGCCCTGGCCGCGGCACATCGAGCAGACGGCCGGCGAGCTGCCCGAGGCGGCGCCGGTGCCCTGGCACGTCTCGCAGGTCTCCTGACGCGGGATCTGGATCGACGTTTCGGTGCCGGTGGCCGATTCCTCGAACGAGATCTCGAGGTCGTAGCGCAGATCACCGCCGCGCCGCGGCCCGCCGCGGCGGCCGCCGCCGAACAGGTCGCCGAAGCCGAACATGTTGCCGAGAATGTCGGCGAAGTCGCCGCCGAACTCGTTGAAGACGGATGGATCGAACCCGGCGCCCGCGCCTCCCCCGGAGCTCACCCCGGCATGGCCGAAGCGATCGTACCGGCTGCGCTTCTCGGAGTCGGCGAGGATGGCGTAAGCCGTGGCGGCCTCCTTGAAGCGGTCCTCGGCCGCCTTGTCGCCCGGATTGCGATCGGGATGATGCTTGATCGCGAGCTTGCGGTACGCGCTCTTCAGCTCGGCGTCGGTCGCCGTCTTCGAGACGCCCAATATCTCGTAGTAGTCTCGCTTGCTCACGCCTTCGCCACCTTCACCATCGCGGGCCGCAGCAGGCGATCGCCCAGCACGTACCCGCGTCGCAACTCGCCGATGACCTCGCCCTCGCGGTGCGCGGGGCTCGCCTCGTGCAGCACGGCCTGATGCAGGTTCGGATCGAAGGCGGCCCCGAGCGCCTCGATCGGACGCACCTTCAGCCGGCGCAGGACGTCGTGCAGCTTCGCGTGGATCAGCTCGACCCCTCTGCGGTAGGCCGCCGCACTGGCGTCGGACTCGACCGTCAGCGCGAGATCGAAGTCGTCGACGACCAGCAGCAGGTCCAGCAGGAGGTCGACGACGGCCTGGTCGGCCTGTTCGCGGCGTTCGCGCTCCACGCGCTTCCGGTAGTTGTCGAATTCGGCCGTCTTGCGCAGCAGACGGTCGTATAGGTCGTCGCGTTCGCGCTTCAGCGCGGCGATTTCAGGCGGGTCGAGCAAGTCGGTCTCGCGCGGATCGGTTGCCTCCGGCGCAACGCTCGCCGGGTCCAGCGGATGTTCTTCAGCCATATGGGTCGACTAGTTGGGCATGCGGAGCATGCGCGACACCGCCTGCGCGGCGCCGTCGACGACGGCGATCGCCCGCGAGTAGCGCATGCGCGTCGGACCGATGACGCCGATCGTGCCGATGCCGGTGCCGTCCTCGTACGTCGAGGCGACGAGGCTGAAAGGACGCAAGCTGGGATCGGGATGTTCGGCGCCGATGACCACCGTCAGGCCCGGACCGTCGATGTACTCATTGAGCAGCTGGACGAGCCGCTGTTTCTCCTCGATCATCAGCAGCAGCGCCTGCAGCGTGCCGAGCGTCAGCCCCTGATCTTCGCCGAGCAGCGAGGCGGCGCCGTCCACGTAAAGCATGCCGGCGTCCGGCAGGTCGGTGAAGGTCGACGAGGCGAGGCGCATGGCCCGCGCCATCAGGGCATCGTAGAGCATCCGCTCTTCGTTCATCCGCTCCAGCACCGCCTCGCGGGCGCGGTGCAGCGGCAGTCCTGAAAACTCGGAGTTCAAATAGTTGGCCGCCTGCCGCAGGCCGTCGGCGTCATGCGGCTCCCCGACGTCGATCACCTTCTGGATGACGTGGCCGCCGCGCGCGACGATCACGACGAGAATGCGCGCCGCGCTGAGCGGGATGAACTCCACGCGATCGAACACCGCCGCCTCGTGGGCGGGACGCAGCGCGAAGCCGACGTGCCGGGACGCCTGCGACACCACGTGCGAGACCTGCGACAGCACGGCGTCGACGAGCGCGCCCGCGCCCTCCCGGCGGAGGCGGGCTTCGACCGCGCTGGCCGTGCGGGCCGAGCGCTTGGACTCGAGCAGCAGGTCCACGTAGAAGCGATAACCGCGGTCGGTCGGGATGCGGCCGGCCGACGTATGCGGCTGCTGCACGAACCCTTCGTCCTCGAGCCGCGAGAGAATGCTCCGGACGGTCGCCGACGACACCCCGAGCCCGGCGGCGCTGACGAGCAGCGACGAGGGGACCGGCTCGCCCGAGGCGATGTATTCGCGCACGAGCGCGGCCAGGACACGCCGAGAACGTTCGTTCGCTTCCATTGGCACTCGAACAGGGAGACTGCTAACCCATCATACCGCAAGGTGTTGTCGAATTGGGGCCCCGAGCCGCCCCTCCTGGCGCGCCAGGGGTCAGGCGCCGGATTTCAGGGCTGGCGGCGTCCACCGCATCGACAGCTCGGCGGCGTCGCGGCTCCTCACCTTGCCGTGTTTGACGGCGATGAGCTCCGCGAGAATGCTCACCGCGATCTCCTGCGGCGTGACCGCGCCGATGTCCAGCCCGATTGGCGCATGGACGTGCAGGAGGGCGTCGGGCGGCATCGCGTCGGCGGTGAGCGCCTCGTAGATTCGCGCGACCTTCGCGCGGCTGCCGATAAGGCCGAGGTAGCGCAGGTCACGCGGCGCCAGCGCCCGGACCGCCTCGAGATCGTTCGTATGACCGCGCGTCACGACGACGACGTACGCATGCGGCGGGAGAGGGGTCCGCGCCAGCCAGGTCGGGATGTCCTCGGCGACGACCTCGGTCGCGGTCGGAAACCGTTCGCGGTTCGCGAACTTCTCGCGGTCGTCGACCACGTGGACGCGAAAGCCGACTTCCTGCGCCACACTCGCCAGGTGAAAGCCCACGTGGCCGCCACCGATGATGTAGAGCGCGGGCGACGGCTCGATGGGCTCGATGTACACGTCCATCTGACCGCCGCAGATGAGGCCGGTTTCCTGGGCGAAGTCGTCCGACAGCTCGTAATGCACCAGCAGCGGCCGTCGACTGGTGATGGCCTCCCGCGCCTTCCAGAACGCGTCGTTCTCGTAGCAGCCGCCGCCGATCGTGCCGACCATCCGGCCGTCGTGGAAGACGAGCATCTTGGCGCCGACCCGCTGCGGCGTCGACCCGGTCGCCGACACGATGGTCACGAGGGCCGCCTGCTCGCCGCGGTCGAGCGCGTCGGCCACGGCGGCGAAGACTTCCTGGTTCATCTCAACGAATTATAGCAATCGCGGGCGTCTGGCGTATTGGCGCGTCAGAATCGGTGGAGCTCGCAGGCCTGCACGGGCTCGGTCCCCGCCAGGAAGGCTTCCCGGATCACCCGGGGACAGCCAGGCAGCGCCAGCTTGCCCGTGTCGGGATCGATGTCGACGAAGCTGATGCCGCCGGGCGTTTCGAAGGGCACGTTGCCGCGCCCGGCGAGGGCGCGTGTCATGAACTGCGTCCAGATCGGGAGCGCCGCCTGCGAGCCCGACAGTCCGAGGGGCTGGTTGTCGTCGAAGCCCACCCAGACGACGGTCAGCAGCTCCGGCGTGAAGCCGACGAACCAGGCGTCCCGCAGCTCGTTGGTGGTGCCGGTCTTGCCGGCGGCGTCGAGGGTGAAGCCGGCCCCGCGGGCGCTTGCGGCGGTGCCCTCGTTGAGCACGCTGCGCATCATGCTGGTGACGAGGTACGTCGTGTCGGGCCGCGCGACCGCTGTGCCGGCGCCTCGCGGCCTCTTCGTCACGTTCTTCGCGCCGCTGTCGATGCGCAGGATGTGGCGCAGCGGCTTCACGAAGCCCTGGCCCGGAAAGATGGTGTAGGCGGTCGCGATGTCGTACGGCGATGCCTCGAACACGCCGAGCGCGATCGACGGATACGCCTTGGTCGGACTGCCGACCTCCAGCTTGTTCCAGAACGCTGCGACGCGATCGTATCCGGTCAGCTCGGCCACCTTGATGGCCGCGGCGTTGCGCGAGTGCGCGAGCGCTCGCCGGAAGGTGATGAGGCCGTCGTATTCGTTTTCGTAGTTCTCCGGTGTCCACACCTGGTCGTTGAACTCCCACGCGCCGGGCGCGTCGTCCACGAGCGTGGCCGGCGTGACGTCCGGGTTGCCCTGCTCGGCGGCTTCCTCGAAGGCCGAGAGATAGACGAACGGTTTGAACGCCGATCCCGGCTGCCGGCGCGCCATCAGGGCTCGGTTGAACTGCGACTGGTTGTAGGATCGGCCGCCCACCATCGCGAGGATTTCGCCGCTCTTGGGGTCGACGGCGATCAGCGCCGCCTCGGCGCGGCTCTTGCGCCGCCGGCGCAACAGCAGCTCGTCCACGCGGGTCAGGCCCGCCCGCACGGCGTCCTGCGCCAGGCGCTGCAGGTGCAGATCGAGCGTCGTGTAGACATCCACCGCCTGCGTCGTCGTGGTCGTCAGGCCGGGATAGTCCTGCTCGAGCGTTCGGGTGACGTAATCGACGAAATACGGCGCCTCCGCTTCGAGCGCGCGCTGGACGACGACGAGCGGCTCCTGCGCGGCCCGGTCCGCCACCGGCTGTTCGATGAAGCCGGCGTCGGCCATCGACTGCAGCACGACGTTGCGCCGCTCGCGGGAGCGCGTCGGGTTGTTGAACGGCGACAGGGCCGACGGCGACTGCAGCACGCCGGCGATCGTCGCCGCCTCGGCGAGCGTGACGTTGCTGACGTCCTTGGCGAAGAAGAGCCGCGCCGCTTCGGCGACGCCGAAGATGGCGAACGACCCCCGCTGCCCGAGCGGCATGTCGTTCAGATACATCTCGAGCATCTCGTCCTTCGAGGCGCGCGTGTTCAAGACGAGCGCCAGGAGCTGCTCGAGGAGCTTGCGCTTGAGTGACTGCTCGCGCGCCGACTGCAGCGTCCACCCCGCGAACTGCGGCAGGAACACGTTGCGCACGAGCTGCTGCGTGATCGTACTGGCGCCGGAGATGTTCGCGCTCGTCCCGAGCAGGTTGGTGACGAGCGCCCGGACGATGCCGATCGGATCGACGCCCGGGTGAGCGTAGTACCGCCGATCCTCGATGGCGAGGACCGCCTGCACGACGTGCGGCGGGATGGCCGCGAGGGCGACCGGCCTCCGCTTCTCGCGCTCGCCGCTGATAAGCGAGGTGAGGAGCGGCGCATCCAGCGTGAACCGCTCGCGCGCCTGGCGCCCGAACTCGAGGCGCTGCACGTGCTCGGCCGGCCGCGGCGCGCGGCGCGGCGCGTTGCGCGCCGGCGGCGCCTGAAACACGACGCGGAGGATCCTGCCGCTCAGCTCGGGCGTGCGCGGCCGGATCGACACCGACCCGCCGCCGACCACGAACTCGCCCGGCTTGTCGGCCGGCGCCCGCTCCGCGTACCCGAGATCGTTCAGCCGGTCGATGAGCTGACGCTCGGTGAGCGCCTGCCCGCGCCGCAGCTCCAGCGGTCTCGCGAACACGCGGGGCAGCACGCGCTCGCGCGCGCCGGTCAGGCGCGCGTCGAGCAGGTTCGCGAAGCCGACGTAGTAGTAGCCGGCCGCGAACGACAGAGCGAGGAGCGGGACAGCCAGCGCGGCCGCCGCCACCTGCACCCACGTGCGTGCCCAGAATGGCGGGTGCCCCGCCTCGCGCGACCGCCGGAACAGGTCTCGCACGCTATATCGAGACAATCCAGTGATGCCCCAGATCCAGAGGGAGCTCTTCTTCCAGCCGTTCGAGGAGCGCCGGCCCGTACTGGTTCAGAAAGGACACGAGGCCAATCGCGCGCTCCTGCGCCTGGCCCTGGGGAAACGCAAGGGCGCGGGTGCGCATGTACTGGCGCCGCAGCGTTTCGTCGCGGCGCTTGGCGGCCTGAATCATCTTGCCGCGCAGCGTCTGCAGGTCGTGCTGCATCCGCGTGAGGGTCGAGGAGGCGGCGCCTTCGAGCGTCGGGTCGACCGCTCCAATCGTCTGAACGACGCGCGTCATCTGCGTCTCGATCGTCCGGGATGCCCCGGCGAAGGATTCCTCGACGATCGGCGGCACCTGCGCGGCCAACAGCGCGTTCAGCGCCGCCTCGTCCTGGGGCTGCAGCGCTTCGAGCGGCAGCTCGTGCTTGTGGAGGAACCGCAGCGCCGCCGAGTCGAGCAGCGTCGCCGTCGCGCGGGGGTACATCAGCGGCATCGGCACGCCGAAGTGCTCGTACACCCCTCTGAGCTGCCCGAGGTACGCCAGCTCGTTCGGTCCGGCGACGTAGCAGACCGTCGGGAACAGCGTGTCCTGCACGATGGGCCGCAGCAGCACGTTGGGACTGAAGCCGGCGGGATGATCGACGGCTTCCTGCACGAGCGCCTGAGGGGCGAAGCTCCGCTCGCCCACCATGAAATGTCCGTCCTGCTGGCGAATCGGTCGGCGGGCGCCGTCCAGATGGAAGAGCGCCAGGTGGCCCTCCTGGGCCTGTACCTGCGAATGGTAGCCGCGGGCAAGCAGGGCGGATCCGGCCGCGGCCGCGCGCTTCGCGGTCTCGCCGGGCATCGTCAGCTCGCGCGCGAACACGGCGCCCGCCAGCGGCTTCGACGCCGCGTCCGACGCGTCGAAGACGACCAGCCCGCGCGCCCCGAGCAGCCGATCCAGCCATCCGCCGAAGGCTTCGGCCATGCCCACGCCCGGCACGTAGGCCTGCCGCAGCTCCGCCAGGAGCTGCGGCCGGAACTCGGTGGCGGGCAGCGTGCGCTCGAGCTCCGCGATCGCGAGAAGCACCGACTCGTCGAGACGCACGGCCGCGACGGGCGCCGGATCGTCCGCCGTGCGTGGCGGGAGCGCGATCGTGCGGGGGGTGAGCCCCTCATCGAGCACCGTGCAGCCGCGGACTTCGTCCCAGTCGTGATCCTCCGCATCGATCCAGAAGACCGCCACGGCGGGAACCCGATGCACGCGCGAGATCTGGTCGGCGAGCTTGAGCGCGGTGAGGGCTTTCAGCAGCGTGAACAGCGGTCCGCCGAACAGGCAGGCCTGCTGGCCCGTGACGACCGCCACCGTGTCCGTGTCCACGAGCCGCGCCGCCGCCTCGAGGGCGCGCGGCGGCGCGCCGCGCCGTTCCTGCTGCGCCCGCACGATGGAGGCAATCTCCCCCCGGCCCCGAGGGTGCTTCTGCGTCCGGGCGATGGCCTCGGCGCACGCAGCTCGATCGACCGGGTCGCCCGAAAAAAAAGGGGCTACGGCGGGAAAGTTGTACGCGTAGTCGGCCGTGAGGCGGCGAATCCAGGGAAATCGGCGAAGGTCGACTGGAATCCGCACAACGGATGACTCGCTGCGAGTCCCTGTGGCGAAAGTAGGGTCGCCTGAGTTCAAGGGCACCTGAAGCCTACTGTCTCAAAGCGTTCGGCGGACTGTCAACCGTCCGATTTTTCCGTCCGATTCTTCCTCTCGTAACCGATTGAACCCCAAGCGCTTCAGTGTTACGATCACTCGCCTTCCTTCCTCGAGGAGCACCTCACTGCCCACGGACGCCGGTACAGCGCTGCCTGACGCCTTCGGACCATTCCGGGTGCTTCATCAGATCGGGGCAGGAGCGCTGGGTCCGGTCTTTCGCGCGTACGCGCCCGACCAGGACAAGCTCGTCGCGGTCAAGCTGTTCCGGCTCGATTTGCCGCCCGAGCGCGTTCACCGGCTCGTCGACGAGCTGCACCGGATCATCGACGCCAAGCTCACTCATCCGGGGATTGCCGCCCCCCTCGCCGCCGGCATCAGTGGCGTGTCGGCTTATCTCGCCCAGGAGTTCGTCGCGGCCGATTCACTCGACATCGTCATGCGCGAACGTGGTCCCGCGGCCGAGGTCGATGCGATTCGCGTCGCGGCGCGGTTGGCCGCCGCGCTCGATTTCGCCGCCCTCGTCGACGTCGTCCACGGGGCGCTCCATCCCCGCGACATCCTCGTCTCGCCCGACGACGCGCGGCTCACCGGCCTCGGCGTCGCGCGCGCGCTCGAGCAGGTGGGAGTTGCCACCTCCGTCAGGCGTCCGTATTCGGCGCCCGAGCGCGCCGGCGGCGGCGCGTGGGATCGCCGCGCCGACATTTTCAGCCTGGCCGCCCTGATGCACGAGATGCTCTGGGCCAAGCGTCTGACCGCGACGGGAGAGCAGGCGGCCGAATCGCTGAGCGAACTGCCCGGCGCCAACCTTCCGGCGCTGCGGCAGCTCTTCGCGCGCGCGCTGGCCGAACGTCCCGGCGACCGGTTCGACACCGCCCTGGCGTTCGCCGATGCGCTGAAGCAGGCGTTTCCGGGACAGGCGGGGAGCTCGAGTCGCGCCTCCGGCCGCCGGCGCACGCCGGCCGACCCTCGACGGACGGCCGAGACGCTGCGGATGACCGCGCAGGAGCCGCGTCTGCCGCTCGGCGTGCCCGACGCCTCGGCGTCTTCAGATGCCGACGACACCCTGTCGACCACCCCCCAACCATCGGTCGACGACGACACGGTGCCAACCACGCCGCCGGCGGGCGTGGATGACGACGACACCGTCCCGACGACGTCGTCGCCGGTAGACGACGATGATACGGTGCCCACGACGTCGTCCGTGCTGGCGGATGACGATGAGACGGTGCCGACGCCGCCGCCCCCGTTCGTGGATGACGACGGCACCGTGCCGACGCCCGCGCCCCTCGGGGCTGACGGCGGCGCCACCGCCGCGACCGGCCACGAGCCGTCGGCGACCGACGCCGAGCCCGCGCCGAGCCCCGCCTCGCGAACGGCAAGCCAGGATACGCCGGTCGCTGCGACTGGCGCGACCAGCGCGACTGTGCCGGCCACGCTGACGGGGACCGAGCGGCGTGTGAGCGATCTCCTGCTGCGCGAGGCCCCGCGCTCCGGCCAGGCCAAATCGCCCGATGATGCGGTCCCGGCGGCTCGCCCGCCGGCGTCGTCTACGGCCGAGCCGGCGGCTGCCCGGCCGCGGTCGACGGCAGCGATGCTCGTGCTGGCGATTGTCTGCCTGGCGGTCGGATTCGCCGCCGGATACGGGGTGGCGAGTCTCCAACGTGTGAACGCGCCGACGATCGAGCAGAGCGCGCCGCCGACGCCGGCCGCGGCGACCAGCGGGACGGCAAATGAATCCGCCGAACGCGCGGTCGGTATCATGGCGCCGCCGCCCGCGCCCGCGGGGACCCCCGAGAGGGACACCGCAGGTGCGGCAGCGGCCGAAGCTGCGGTGGGGGCGACGTCCGGCGGGGCCGGACCAGCCGGGCGAAAGGAGCCGCCACCGGCGCCTCCGGCCGGGAGGCTCGTGGTTCGTTCGACGCCGGGAGGGGCGAGGGTCTTGGTGGACGGACGAGACGTCGGCCGCACGCCGGTCACGCTGCGCGAGCTTGATCGCGGCACCTACGCCGTGCGAATCTCCCGCGACGGCTACCAGCCGCAGGAGCGCCGGGTGAGCATCACGGCGGCGCGCCCGTCGCGATCGATCACCGTCGCGCTGACCACGGATGGGGCGGTCCCCCCGGCGGCGCCAGCCGTGACGGAGCGCGGCACGGCGCCGCTCAGGGTCGAGTCGCGCCCGTCCGGCGCGCGTGTCTTCCTCGACGGCAAGCTGGTCGGGACGACGCCCTTGTCGGTCGCCGAGGTCGGCGCAGGCGAGCACGCCGTGCGTCTGGAACTCGAAGGCTACAAACCGTGGACGTTCTCGGCCCGGATCCTGGCCGGCGAACCCAATCGCGTCGCGGCTTCGCTCGAACGCTGAAACAGATGACGATCCGATGATGGAAGCCATCCTTGCCCTGGAGAACGGCACGATCTACCGCGGCCTGGCCGCCGGCGCGGAAGGAGAAGCGCACGGCGAGGTCGTGTTCAACACGAGCATGACGGGCTATCAGGAAGTGCTCACCGATCCGTCGTATGCCGGTCAGATCGTGACGATGACCTGCGCCGAAATCGGCAACTACGGGGTGGCGCCCGCGGACGTGGAGTCGCGCCAGCCGCAGGTGGCCGGCTTCATCATCCGCGACGAATCGCCCATCGCCAGCAACTGGCGCGCGGCGGGCACCCTGCGCGACTATCTCGTGGCCCACCGCATCGTCGCGATCGCCGACATCGACACGCGCGCGCTGACGCGGCAGCTGCGCTCCGGCGGCGTCATGCGCGGCGTGGTCGCGACCGGCGGCGCGCTCGACCTCGGGGCGCTCGTCGATCGGGCGAATGCCATCCCGAAGATGGAAGGGTCCGATCTGGTGCGGCAGGTCACGTCGGACGAGGCGTTCGACTGGCCCGCGGAGGATCCCGACGAGTTCGGCGTCGTGCCCGAGCGCTGCGCCCGGCGGCGGCTGAAGGTCGCCGCCTACGATTTCGGCATGAAGTGGAACATCATGCGGCGGCTGAGCGCGCACGGATGCGACGTCCGCGTCTATCCGGCAAGCACGCCGGCGGCGGAGCTGCTGGCAACGCGGCCCGACGGCGTGTTCCTGAGCAACGGTCCCGGCGATCCGGCGCCGCTCGCCTATGCCATCGAGAACGCGAAAGCGCTGGTAGATGCCAAGGTGCCCGTGTTTGGCATCTGCCTGGGCCACCAGATTCTCGGCCTGGCGATGGGCGGATCGACCTTCAAGCTGAAATTCGGCCACCGCGGGACGAACCACCCGGTGAAG
>Ga0326597_10011175_pt1 | contig 11918 bp, 6 predicted proteins | sample RVTome_12_FD_203789 | JGI IMG/M metagenome (GOLD analysis project Ga0326597, IMG submission 203789) | Soil microbial communities from uranium-contaminated site in the Upper Colorado River Basin, Wyoming, United States - RVT100D185 | ecosystem: Environmental > Terrestrial > Soil > Contaminated >... | reverse complement strand
GTTGGGGGCGCTGACGGGCCTGATGCTGCTCAACCAGATCGCCAAGCGGTTCGGCGACCTGGCGGGCAAGGGCCTTCCCTGGGGCGTGATCGTCGAGGTCTTCGCCCTGTCGGTCCCCTTCATCGTGGCCATGACCCTCCCGATGGCCGTGCTCGTGGCCGTGCTGTACGCGTCCACCCGGCTGGCTGCCGACAGCGAGGTGACGGCTTTGCGCGCCGGCGGCATCTCCCTCTGGCGCATCCTCCGCCCGCTCCTGCTGGCGGGAAGCCTGCTCACATTGCTGGCGTTCGCCTTCAGCGACCACATCCTGCCGCGCACCAACCACAAGTTGCGCACGCTCTACTCCGACATCGCCCGCAAGAAACCGACATTCTCCCTCAAGGAACAGGTCATCAACGAGGTGCAGCGGTCCCGGCTGTTCCTCCGGGCCGCCGGCATCGACCGCGCCAGCTACGCCCTCCTCGACGTCACGATCTACGACCTTGCCGATCAGGATCGGAAACGGGTGATCTACGCCGACAGCGGCTACCTCGCCATCACCGAGGACCAGGAAGACGCGCACCTGACGCTGTTCTCGGGGGTCATGCACGAGTTCGACCGCCAGGACCCGCAGATGTTCCAGTTGGTGGGGTTCGCGCGCGACCTCGTGCGCATCGAGGGGGTGGGCAACGAGCTCCGGCGCACCCTGGAGGACAGCTACAAGGGCGACCGGGAGATGAGCATCTGCGAGATGGAACGGAACGTGACGGCGGCGCGCCGGGACCAGACGCTGGCCAGCCGGCGGGCCACGGCGGCGCGGGCCACCGCCCTTCATGACCTGGTGGGCCTGCCGGACGTGGCCCCGGACACGACGGCGCCGCCGCCGCGGCCGAGCGCGTACTGCCGGGCCTTGTCCTCGTGGGCCGGCTGGCTGCTGCCGGCCGAGCTCCGGGCCCAGGCGCGCCCGCCCCAGGACACCCTGCTGCGGCGGTTTCCCGGACCCCGGACCCGACGCGACGCGACGCTGCTGCGGGGGGTTCCCCCGGGCCTTCGCGCGTCCGAGATCCGGACGCACGACGACCGCGCCAGGATCTCGCGCACCCGGGCGGCGCATTTCCTGGTGGAGATCCACAAGAAGTACGCCATTGCAACCGCCTGCCTCGTGTTCGTCCTGCTGGGCGTGCCAACCGCCATCCGGTTTCCGCGCGGCGGCCTGGGCTTCGTGATCGGCATGAGTCTCGGGATCTTCGCCGTCTACTACATCGGCCTGATCGGGGGCGAGTCGCTGGCCGACAAGCTGGTGGCCCCCCCGTGGATCCTGTGGACGCCCAATGTCCTGTTCACCCTGGCGGGGGTCGTCCTGCTGCGCCGGAGCCGGACGGCTGCAACGGCGCCATCCGCGTCCGGCCTGCGCGCACGCCTCACCCGCGTGTGGCGGCGCCCGCCCCGATGAAGCGCCTGATTCTCGACCGCTACCTGCTCGGCGACTGGGCCAAGATCCTGGTGGTCACGGCGTTCGGCTTCCCGCTGATCGTGATTGCGTTCGGCCTGACCGACAATCTCGACGAGCATCTCAACCGCAAGATCCCGCCCCGGGCCATCGCCCTGGGCTACGCCTACAGCCTGCCCGACAACATCTTCATGGCCCTTCCGGCCGCGGTGCTGTTCGCGACGGTGTTCAGCATCGGGTCCATGAGCCGCCACTCGGAGCTGACGGCGGCCAAGGCCTCGGGCCGGAGCGTCCGGCGCACGGTGGCGCCGGTGCTCGCGGCGGCCGCCGTCACGTCGGTCGCGGCCCTCGCCTTGGGTGAGTGGGCGCCGGAGGCGACGACGCGCCACCTCGAGTACCTCGGCGAGCGGGAGGTCCGCTCGACCACCTCGCGGTTCAGCTTCGTCTACCGGGCCGACGAGGGCTGGGTGTATGCCGTCCGGTCGCTCGACCTGCGCGACGCCACGATGCGGGACCTGGTGCTGGAGCGCGAGGGTCCGAGCGCCGACTACCCGACGCTGGCCGTCCAGAGTCCCGCGGCCCGCTACGACACCACGGCGGCCCGGTGGACCCTGCGGAACGCGCGCCTGCTCGTGCTCCCGGGCCTCGAGGGCGGGCTCGCCTTTGCCTTCGACTCGCTCCGCCAGCGGAGCATCACGCAGGCGCCCTCCGACCTGCTGGTGGAGCCCAAGGAACCGAAGGAGATGCGCTACGCAGAGCTGGGGCGCTATATCGACGACCTGGAGCGCTCCGGCGGGGACGGCCGCCGGCTGCGGGTCCGCCAGGCCCTGAAGATCGCCGTACCGTTCACCTGCATCGTGATTGCCATCTTCGGCGCGCCCCTCGCCCTCACGGCCCCGCGCGCGAGCGGCGCGGTGGGCGTCGGCATCAGTCTCGCGACGACCGTGCTGTTCCTGCTCCTGGTGCAGCTCTCCGAGGCGGTCGGTGCGGGCGGCCTGCTGCCGCCCGTGGCGGCGGCCTGGATGCCGAACGCGGTATTCGCGGCCATGGGCCTCGTGCTGCTGGCGCGCGCGCCGACGTAGCCCCGCAACCCGCGACGGCAAAGGGGTGGCGCGGAGCCTTCCGCGCCACCCCTTGCCACGTCCGACGCCAGACCACCCTGGTCGGCGCGTCCCGCCGTCCCGGATCAGTTGAAGTTGTACCGCAACCCGAGCTGGACCCGGAACACGTCGTTGATGCCGACCGCCGGCTGGAACGTCTGCGTCATGAGCTGCCCGTTGATGTTCCGCATGCGGTACTGCGCGCGGCCCTGGGCATCCGCGGGCCCGCCCTGCGCCGTCGTGGGCACGATCAGCGGCTGCGCATTCACCAGGCGCTGGCCGACGCCCCAGCTCTTGTTCAGCAGGTTCCCGAAGTTCAGGATATCCAGCCGGAGCTGCAGCCGGTTCCGGGAGCCCGAGATGTCGCGGAACAGGTCCTGCGCGATGCTCAGGTCCGCCCGGAACACCATCGGCAGGAAGACCCCGCCCCGCTCGGCGTAACTGCCCCGGTGCGCGCTGAGGTACTCGTCCTGGAGGATGTAGGCCTCCCACGCATCCGCCTGTTCCTGCGCGGTGAACGTGACCGGGTTCCCCGACACCGTCACCGTGTAGGGCTGGAAGTTCATCTGGCTCTGGTCGAGCGGGATGTAGATCAGGTCGTTGCTGGTCCCGCCATCTCCGTTCAGGTCGCCCGAATACGTGTAGCTCACGTTGCTGGCGTTGTTGTCGTTGCTGTGACGGCCTTCCCAGAACAGGGAGATGGTGGTGGCCCCGAACCCGAAGTACTCGCGCCGGTAGGAGAGGGCCGCGAAGATCCGGTTCCCCGGGGAGGTCGTCGCGAATCCCCGTCCCGGGTTGTTCGGATCGCCCGGATGCTGGTTGTTGTTCCACGAGCCGAAGGCGATCGAACCGGGATCCACCACGCTCCTGGAGACGCCATAGCTGTACGCGGCCTTGGCAAAGAAACCGTTATCGAACGGGCGCTCGATGGAACCGGCGAGGTTCCAGGAGTACCCGTCGTTCTGGTTCTTCAGCACGATGGCGCTGGTGATGTTGCCGTTGATCCGGTTGGACGAGGTCCACCGCGGCCGGGCGTCGGCGCCCGCGAAATTCTCGTCCGGATCGTCCAGGTTCGCGTTGATGTAGTAGATCCCGTTCATGTCCCGACTGTACAGGTACTCGAGCGTGCCGACCAGCCCGAGCGGCAGCCGCTGGTCCACCGCGATGTTGGTTCGCCACAGCTGCGGGAACTTGAACCCCGGATCCGTGAACGCCAGACCGTAGCTCGCCGCCGGATCACCCGTGACCGTGGCGGGCTTGTAGTGGTTGGGGTCGGGATGGAACGGCCGCTGGTCCGTGTTGTTGATCTGCTCGAAGCCCGTCAGCACGCCATTCTCGCCGATCTGGTTGGACACCCAGACGTAGGCGGGACGACCGGTGAAGATCCCCGACCCACCGCGCACTTGGGTGGTGCGGGTGCCGGTGACGTCCCAGTTGAACCCGACCCGCGGCGAGAACAGCAGATTGGCGTCCGGGAGCTTGTCCGTGGCGTACCGCACGGTGGCGCCCGTCTCGTCCTGGAAATCGAGTCCGTTCACTTCCGCGTTCGCAAACCCCGTGCTGCCGAAGAACGGCACGTCCATGCGCAGGCCCGCCGTCAGCTTGAGGTTGCTGGTCAGCCGCAATTCGTCCTGCGCGTACACACCGGCGAAGAACACCTTGAGCGGCTGGATCGGCTTTTCCTGATCCGGGATGTTGGACCACCGGACCTGGAACCGCTGCAACGTCACCGGAGACGTGGTCCGGTTCGGGTTGGCCAGGTAGTCGTTGGCGTCGGTGTAGAAGTCGTCGAGCGAGCTGTAGGTATAGACGCTCTGCGATCCCGGGAAGAACACGTTCTCGGACTGGTAGCGCTCCGCGCTCACCCCGAACGTCAGATTGTGGGTGGGCCCGAAGATCGAGAAGTTGTTCTGCACCTGGAAGCTGCTGTAGCGCAGCTCGTTGTTGGGGGTGAACGGCTCGAACCCGAACGACGTGTAGACGGACCCCCCCTCGAGCACGTCCACGAAGGGGAAGAACTCGCCCCGCGAGTCGCGGCTCTCGTCGTGGTGGGTGTATCCCACGATCAGGTTGTTCGCCATGTTGGCGCCGAGCGTCGCGTTCCACTCACCCACCAGGGAGCGGATGTTCTCGAGAATGATGTAGTTGGAGTTCTGGTAATTGAGCCCCGTGGACACCGTCCGGCGGGTTCCGAATCCCAGAGACGAGGAGTTCGACACCAGCACGTCGGTGTCGGAGTCCAGGTGGTTGTACCGCAGGCTCAGCTTGTTCCGCTCGTTGAGGTTGAAATCCAGCTTGGTCAGGATCCGCGTGGCCGGCGTGCGGTGATCGTACCCCTGATACCCGCCGGTCTCATAGCCGAAGTTCGTCGCCAGGTACGTGCTGAGGTCGTCGAGGTCGGCGGACAGGACCCGCGTCACATTGCCCTCGACCGCATCGCCGCCGGCGTTCGCCAGGAACGTGGACCCCGGCTGCGTCAGCCGGTCGCCCTCGTAACTCGCGAAGAAGAACAGCTTGTCCCGCAGGATCGGGCCGCCGAGGGTGGCGCCGAGCTTGTAGTAGTTGAACGAGCCTGGATCGAAATCCAGATCCCCCGCCTCCGTGCCCACGAGCCCGTCGTTGCGGAAGGCATAGTAGAGGGACCCCGCGAACTGGTTGGTGCCGCTCCGCGTCACGGTGTTGACGCCTGCGCCGACGAAGTTCCCCTGCCGCACGTCATACGGCGCCACGTTGATCTGCACCTGCTCGATGGCGTCGAGCGAGATCGGCGAGACCCCGGTCCGATCGCCCGGCTGGCCGGCCAGGCCGAACGAGTTATTGAAGTAGGAGCCGTCCACCGTGATGTTATTGAAGCGATTGTCCTGCCCGCCGAACGAGAAGCCGAACCCGGCGGTGCTGTACTGGGGCGTCAGCCGCGCGAAATCCTCGATGCGGCCCGAGATGGTGGGGAGGGCCAGTACTTCGCGCCCCACGGACGTGGCGGCGCCGGTCCGCTCGGAGCTGAAGATCGCCTCGCGTTCACCCGTCACGGTGATCGCCTCGAGTGTCACCACCACCTGGCGCATCACGAACCCGATGTCGGTCGCGACACCGAGCGTGAGGAACACGTCGGTGCGCGTCTGGGGTTCGAAGCCCACCGCGGCCGCCGTGACGCGATAGGGACCGCCGACGCGCATGCCGGGGAGCGTGGCCCGGCCATCCGCGCGGGTGCGCGCCTGATAGGTGGTTCCGGAGGGCTCGTGCACCGCCGTCACGCTCGCACCCACGACGGGCATCCCCTCCGAGTCGGTTGCGCGCGCGCTGATGGATGCCGTGGTGACTCCCTGGGCCATCAGCGGGGAAACCGCGAAGAGCGCCAGCACCACCGCACAAGCGGCGATCCCGGCCGTACGCACATGCGTCCGCATTACGCTGTTCTCCTTGTCAGGGACCAGGCCGCGGTTGGATCGTTCCGGTCCATGTACGGGTTGGTAGGGCGCCAAAGAAACTGCCCACCGGGACAGGGACAGTCAAGTCACGGGCCGGTCACGAATCTGCGCCTGGCCCAGTAGACGTAAATCGGTATGCCGCTGAGAATTACGACGACATCCCAAAGGAAGATGCCGGTCTCCGTGAGCATGTAGTTACCGAGGAGGTACACGGAAGCCAGCAGAAACAGCGCCGGGACCAACGGGTACCCCAGCACCCGGTACGGCCGCGGCGCGTCGGGCCGGCGGCGCCGGAGCACGAAGACGGCCGCCACGCCGAGCGCGTAGAACGGCCAGATCCCGATGATGAACTGGTCGGCGAGATCCGCGAACTGGCGGATGGACACGTAGATCACGCCCAGCACCGCCGCGAGCACGATGCAGAGCGCAGGGGAACCGAAGCGCGGGTGCACCTCCGCCAGCCGCCGGAAGAAAAGGCGGTCGTCCGCCATCGCGAAGAAGATCCGGGGCCCCGTCATCATCGAGCCGTTCAGCGTGCCGAACGTGCTGATCATGATCGCGAGCGAGACGAACACCACGCCCGCGCGGCCGATCACGGCCTGCGCCGCGTCGGCGGCGATGAGCGGTGAGCCGGCCATGCGGTCGAGCGGCACGATGTGCCAGTACACCGCGATCGCCGCGAGATAGAGCACCACCACGGTGCCCGTCCCCAGCAGCAGCGCCCGCGGGAGGACCCGCTGCGGGTCCTTCACCTCCCCGCCCACGAACGACAGGTCCGCCCAGCCGTCGTACGCCCAGAGAATGGCGACGAGCGCGATGCCGAAGCCGGCGAGCGGCGGCAGGGAGGGCGCGACGGGCGCGACGGGCGCGACGGGCGCGGCGTGGGGCAGGACGAAGCCGAGAACGATCAAGAGCGCCAACGCGGCGACCTTGAAGAAGGTGCTGACGTTCTGCACCAGGGCGCCGAACTGGATGCCGCGGTAGTTGACAGCGGCCACGAGCACGATGAACCCGGCGGCGGTGAGCTGGGCCAGAGTGAGCGGCAGGCCGGCGGGCTGGATCGCGCCGTCGACCCCCGCGAGGCGCCAGAAGTACTCGGCCGACGTGATGGCGATGGCGCCGTACGCCGCGGGGCGGATCACCACGAACTCGGCCCAGCCGAACAGGAACGCCGGCAGGGGGCCGAAGGCCTCGCGCACGTAGACGTAGATCCCGCCGGTGCGCGGGAACATGGCCGCTAGCTCGGCAATGGTGAGCGCACCCGCCAGCGCGATCACGCCACCCAGGATCCAGCCCGCGATGAACAGCCCCGGCGCGTCCACCCGCTCGGCCACCACCGCGGGCGTCCGGAAGATCCCGCTGCCGATGGTCGACCCCACGAGGACGGCCCAGGCGCTGAGCAGTCCCAGGCGGCGGGGAAGGCGCTCCCCCCAGGGGTCGGTAACCGTGGCGGACACCTAGGCTAGTACACCGGAACAGACGTCCGATGACGCATTCTCATGCCACATCCTCTCGAGTTCCGGGACTTGGACTAGCGCCACGGGCCACGCGCGGCGCGACAAGCATGGGGCCCCGTCGTCGGTCGTGAAGGCCGAACGCATCCGATCCGCAAATCGCGCTTGGGACCCCAGGACACGCGAGCCGCCGACGGAAAGCACGTGGGGTCGGGCGAGACTACGCCCGACCCCACGGCATCTCCGGGAAGGAGCTGGTAGGCCCCTAGTTCCGAATGATCCCCTTCACCATGTAGACCGTTGGCCCGGTGCCGTAATGTAGAATCTCGAGCGTGTAGGTGCCTGCCGCGCCGAGCGTGCACACGCCGACCTCCGGATTGCTGAGGCTCGAGAGGTCGAGCGAGCAGGCATCCTCGGCGTAGTCGCCCGGATTCTGGGCTCCCTTGGGGTAGATCAGGACATCCAGGTCATTGCCGTCGCCCCATGCCAACTCGAGGTCGATCACGAGGTCGTCCGCCGAGACGGTGAACTCGAAGAGATCGCTGAAGTCGGTGGTTTCGTCGACGCTCCCCGAGAACTCGAAGGAGGCGCTGATCGGAGCTTCCTGGCCCTGTCCGTCGTTCGGCTCCGTGCCCACCTCGACGAAGTCTGCGAGCTGCGTCCACGTATCCGTGTTCGACGCCACGCCGCCCACAGCCACCTCGAGGTCGTAGGTTCCCGCAACGAGCGTCGGCATCTGGGCCATCACCTGCGTGGCCGATACGGACGTCACGTTCCCGACCGGCGCGCCATCCACCAGTACCTGCGTCTCGAAGCCGGTTGCGGCGAAGCCGGTGCCGTCGATCGTGATGATCGTCCCGGCGGCGCCCGAAGGCGCGGCCGTGGTTACCTGCGGCGCCAGAACCGTGACCGGCGCCGCCGCGAAGGCGAACACACCGTCGCTCGTGGTAACCGATCCGCCGATATCAGCCGTCCCGCCGCTGACTCCGGTCGCGGTAACGAAGATCTCGCGCTGAGTACCGTCCGCGGCGGTGTCGACGACCGAGGCGGCTACGGTGGCCACGCCAGGATCGGACGAGTTCACCACCACGCTCGTGATTTCGCCGATGTTGTTGTTCTGGTTGCCGGCGGCATCGAGTACGAGCAGCTCCAGCGTCGAGGTCCCGGCAGCGGCGACCGCGCCGAACGACGCCGCACTCAGCTCCGCGCTGGCCGGCACGCCAGCGATAACGCGCACGGCAAACTCTCCCGAACTGTTCGGGCCGGTCCCCGTCAACGTGGCCAGGCCGGCTTCGACCGCCGTGACCACGTTCGTGGCCGTGTCGACCGCAAGGATGTCGGTATCATCCGACTCGAGGGAGATCGAGTCGACCCCGGCGATGGCAGCGCCATTGACGTCGAGCGCGGTGAGCGTGGCCGTCGCCGTCTCTCCGGATCGCAGTGTGTCCGGAACGCCTGTGATCTCGATCTCGGCCGGCCACGTTTGGACGATGACGGTGGCGCTCTTACCCCCCGCAGCCGCCGTCACCTCGGCTTGGCCGTACGTGAGCGCCTTGATGTACACGCGGCGCTGCGGTAGCGGTGGCAAGTACGCATCGCTCACGGATACGATAGCGGGTGCCTGGGACTCGATAGTAGGGAGCTCATCAATCGTCACACCCTGGTTGTCCTTCGTCTCGGCGATCACCGCCACCGAGTCGCCGACGAGCATCTCCAGGTAGTTCACCGAAGTGACGACGGCGCCAACCCCATCCCGCAGGGCGGCGGTAGGGTCCTTGGCGCAGCCAAGACCGACCGCGAGGAAGATGGTGGCTGCAAGCCCAATCATGTCTCTTTTCATGCGATCCTCGCTCCTTCGAGTGAACCGTGCGTGGGTAGGAACGCCTCAAAACCGCTGGATGTCCAGCACCACCTCGGGGCCCAGCACTTCTTCCCAGTTGGCGCGGCTGGGTTCCCGCTGCTCGTTCGTCCAGAGGAGCGCGTAGTTGCCCAGTCCCGTCTCGTCGTAGAAGACGAACTTCCGCAACCGCCCGCGCGTGAACTTCCACACTTCGTAGGGCTTCGTGGAGCCCGACTGCGGCCGCCGGAGCACCTCGTCGGGACTGCCGTACCGCACGAAGATCCGTCCCCGGTCCGTCCGCCATCCCGGGACCTCGGCGGCGCCCCCTTCACGATAGTCCCGGTTGGCGAGGGCGATGAGCCGGTAGAACTGCTCCTGGAATTCGTTGCCCGGCGTGTGCGGCGCGGGATCGCGCCGCTCCCAGAACTGGCGGAGATAGTTGCGTTTCCCTTCGCCGGAGAGCCCCTCGTAGATCCCCCGCTCGTTGCCTTCCATGATGTAGACCAGCGGCCGGTACAGCGTGTCGAGCTGCGCCTCCGTGAGCCCGGCAAACACGTCGCGCGACTGGCCCACGGCGGACGCGATGGCGGCTTCGGTCTCGAACCCGGCCATGACGAACGCCGCCGACCGCGTGACGCTGGTGTCCGGAAACACAACCGCCAGCTCGAGGCGATAGCCGCCCGGCGGCAGCCCGGCCAGATCCAGCCCGCTCGCCGCCACGCCGGCGGCGCTCACCGAAACCGATTCCGGCGGGGTGGCAATCACCTGCCGCCCCTCCGGCGTACGGACGCGCGCGACGATCGTGGCATCCACCTCCCGGCCCGGGTACAGCTCCACATAGTAGAACAGGCGGCTCTGCGTGGGCGTCAGCACCGGCTCGGTCTGCGCCGTGATCAGGAACCCACCCCGCGAGAACTCGCCGCCCCCTTCGACCGCCGAGTCGCCCGCCGGCCGGATGGCGCTGGTCAGCAGGAGGTCGGACACCGGCGGTTGGCCGACGAAGCCGTCCAGCGCCACGCTGCTTCGCGCCACGCGGCCCGACGCGGAATCGGCGACCGCCACCTCCATCACGTAGTGGCCGCCGGGCACGGCGAACCGGACCTGCTCGACCGACGACGCGCCGGACATGGCCAGCATCTGCGCCGGCACGCGTTGCGCCCAGGACTGCTCGCTCAGCGCGAGCCCGGAGGAGTCGCGGACGACAATGGTGACCCGGTAGGCGCCGAACGCCTCGGTGCCGCCCTGCACGCGCTCGAGAAGCCTGAACGGCACGCGGCAGAACGCCTCCACCGTGGTCCCGACTTCCGCGCGGTAGAACCGTATGGCCGCGACGGCAAGGGCGTCCGGATCCGATTGCGCCGATGCAGCGCCCGCTGTGATCACGGCGAGCACCGCGGCCTGCCACAAGCCCTGCTTCATCATCCTCTGCCCCCCCGGTGGGGCGGCGGCGCCGCCCCACCGGGGCTCCGGCGTTACCAGTTGATGGTCGCGCCGTAGAAGTGCGTAGCGCCCAGAACGCCCAGGTGCCGGTACGCGTAGTCCAGCGCCAGCCCGAACCCGCCGGTCCGCGAGTGATAGGCGAGCCCGCCGCCGAGCGCCAATCCGTCCGAATTGTCGCTGGCGCTCGTGCTGAATCCGGCCGCCGTGCCATCCGGGACCAGGTCATTGTCGTACTGATACGAGTACGAGCCGCGCGCCATGACGCCGAACCCGGAGCTGCCCAGGTTGAGTCCCCACTCGAGGCCACCCGACCAGCTGGCGTTGGTGTTGTTCGGCTGGGTGAACTCCCCGAGCACGGTCACGCGGGACGTGGACACGTTGACCATGTCGAACGCGAGCCCGAGCCGGAACATGACCGGCAGCCCCCAGTCCTTGGTCCGGTACCGGCTGGGCTGCCCTTCCTGGGGCAGGCCTTCCTGGCCGGCGGGTGGCGGGCGGACCACGGCAACGTCGAGGCCCGACCCGTCATGCGTGATGGACGAGCCCAGGTTCTGGATAACGAACGACGCACGGATGGGCCGCGCACCGATCTGGGCGTGGAAGTTGGTCCCGAAGTCCACCGCGAAGCCGCTGCCGCTCGTGGCGCCCAGCCGGTCCGAGATGTACTTCCCGGTGACACCCGCCGAGAAGCGGTCCGAGAAGTTCTGGGAGTAGGTGAGGCCCACGAACGTCTGCGCGACGCTGTAGGTCGAGCCGTCGCCTTCGGGATTCTGGACCGTGTAGACGGGCTGGTCGGAGAAGCCGAACGTGCCCGCCTGAATGCCGATGGCGCGCTGCCCTCCGCTCATGGGCAAGACCAGGCCGGCCCAGCTGTAGCGCGTATCGGCGAGATAGGTGTAGGTGCCCAGGGAGAACCCGGGGCGCTCCACCAGGGCAACGCCGCCGGGGTTCCAGTAGAGGGCCTCGACATCGTTGGCGAGGGCCGCGTAGGATCCGCCGAGGGCCGCACCGCGGGCGCCCGCTCCGAGGAGCAGGAACTCCGCCGCGGCGCCACCGTAGGACGTGTTGTCCACGGCCTGCTGAGCAACGGCCGGAGCCGCTCCCAGCGCGCCCAGCGCCGCCCCAACGATGGCTCGTGTCAGAAATCGCTTCATAAGTCAGCCTCCGTGGCCGGGGAGCGGCGGCGGACCGCCGCTCCCCGATGGGTCAATCACTGGGCGAAGTTGA
>Ga0326597_10011174_pt1 | contig 11919 bp, 11 predicted proteins | sample RVTome_12_FD_203789 | JGI IMG/M metagenome (GOLD analysis project Ga0326597, IMG submission 203789) | Soil microbial communities from uranium-contaminated site in the Upper Colorado River Basin, Wyoming, United States - RVT100D185 | ecosystem: Environmental > Terrestrial > Soil > Contaminated >... | reverse complement strand
CGCCGACCTGAGCGGCGCGCTGCAGGAGATGGTGGCGGCCCTGCGCCGGCTCGTGCATGCGATCCGCGGCGCGGCAGACGAAGCCGCGGCGATGGCGGCGGAGATCTCCGCCTCCACGCAGGAGATGACCGCGTCCACCCAGGAGATGGCCTCGACCTGCCAGGACCTGTCCCGTCGGACGGCGGACCAGGCGACGCTGGTGCGGGCGGTGGCGGACGACGCGGCCCGAATCCTGGCGATCGCGTCGGCGCTCGCCGAGGGCGCGGAGGAATCCGCCCGGCGCAACGCCGCGCTCTCGCAGACCACGCAGGAGCACCGTGACCGTCTCCACCAGAGCGCACAGGCCCTCGCCCAGCTCGCCGGGGAAGTCGATCGGGGGTTCGAGGAGGCCGACGCCCTCGCGCGGGCATCCGAGGAGATCCAGCGGTTCGTGACGCAGACCAAGGCGATCGCGATGCAGACCAACATGCTCGCCCTCAACGCGGCGATCGAGGCGGCGCGGGCGGGGCAGCAGGGCCGCGGGTTCGCGGTCGTGGCGGACGAGGTGCGCAAGCTCGCCAGCGTCGCGGCGGGGGCGGCCACCGAGACGGCGCAGACGATGGGGGGCGTGCTGGCGCGGGTGCAAGCGAACCGCGACCGGCTCGCGCGCCTCGCGCAGGGTGGTACCGCGGCCCGCGCGGCCGCGGAGGCCGGTGCGGCGGGGCTCGCGGCCGTGGCGGGCGAGGTGGAGGCGAACGACGCCTGGAGCCGGGAGATCGCCGCGTCGGCGGGTGAGGTGCGCGTGCTCGTCGACGGCATCGCGCAGCGCCTCGTGGCGCTCGCGCAGGGCACCGAGTCGCTGCTCGCGTCCGCGGAGGAGATCGCCGCGTCGAGCGAGCAGCAGAGCGCATCCACCCAGGAGATCGCCACGTCGGCGGGCCAGCTCGCCGACGCGTCGGATCACCTCACGACGGCGGTGAAGACCTTCCGGCTCGTCCAGGAGGCCCCGGACGGCGCGTGACGCCCGTCGCCGCGCCGGTCAGCCGCCCAAATCGGCCAGGTGGACGTGCAGGACATCCGGCAGGGCGGCGAGGGTGCGGAGCACGACGTCGCCGACCTCCTGATCGACCGCGATCGCCGCCAGGGCCTCGTTGCCGCCGCCGGCGCGGCGTGCCTGGTGATAGCTCCCGATGTTGATGCCCGCCTCTCCCAGCACGGTTCCCACCCGCCCGATCACGCCCGGCACGTCGCGGTTCCGGATCACGAGCATCCAGCCCGCCGGTACGACGTCCACGGGGAAGTCGTCGATCCGGATCACGCGCCCGTCACGGCCCCCCGTCAGCGCTCCCATCACCCGCGTGCGGCCGTTGGCGGTGTCCACGCGCACGCCGACCGTCGCCTCGAACCCCGGCTCGGCCGCGCCGACCTTATGGCCTACCCGGATGCCCCGCTCCTGCGCCAGGAGCAGGGCGTTCACCAGACTCACCGGCGCGCCGCCGTTGGACGCCGCGAGGAGTCCCTCCACGGCCGCGATCGTCACCGGCTTCGGCGCGGGCTCGTCCTTGCCGCCGTAGGCCACTTCGACCGCGGTCGGGGCCCCGTCGGCCAGCGCGGTGCCGAGACGCCCCAGGCGCCGCGCCAGGTCGAGCAGCGGTCCCAGCCGGCGGAGCACGTCGCCCGCGATCCCGGGCACGTTGATGGCCGACGAGTAGTCGCCCTCCACGAGGGCGTCACGGACGGCGACGCAGATCTCGTGCGCGACGCGCTCCTGCGCCTCGGCGGTGGATGCGGCGAGGTGCGGCGTGAGGATCACGCGGTCGAGCTGACGCAGCGGCGAGTCGGCGGGAAGCGGCTCCACCCCGAACACGTCCACGGCAGCGCCTCGGATCCGCTTCTCGCGGACCGCGTCCGCCAGCGCGGCCTCGTCCACCAGCTCGCCCCGCGCGGTGTTCACGAGCAACGCCGTCGCCTTCATCAGACGCAGGCGCTCGGCGTTGATCAGGTGCCGCGTGTCGTCGGTGAGGGCGACGTGCAGCGTGACGACGTCGGCGGTGCGCAGCAGCTGTTCCAGCGGCAGCAGCCGGATCTGCAGCTCCGCCGCACGCTCGGCCGGGAGGAGCGGGTCGTGTGCCACGACGGTCATCCCGAACGCCCGAGCGATCTGTGCCACGTGCGCGCCGATCCTGCCGAGCCCGATCACGCCCATCGTCTTGCCCCGCAGCTCGGTGCCCTCGAAGCGCTTGCGGTCCCACTCCCCCCGGCGCATCGCCTCCGCCGCCCACGGGATGTGCCGCGCCAGCCCCAGGAGCAGTCCCATCGCGTGCTCGGCCGCACTGACGGTGTTAGCCCCGGGCGTATTCATCACCGCGATGCCGCGCCGCGTGGCCGCTGGGACGTCGATCGTGTCGACGCCCGTCCCGGCCCGCGCGACCAGCCGCAAGTGGGGCGCCCGGTTCATCAGATCGGCCGTGACGCGGGTCTCACTGCGCACGAGGAGCGCGTGCGCGCCGTTCAACGCCCGCTCCAGCGCGTCCCCGCCCTGACCGGCCACGTTCAGCACCTCGACGCCGGGCGTCTCCGTCAGGACCTTGAGTCCCGCGCCCGCCACCCGGTCCGCCACCACCACGCGCCACGTCATCGGAACGCCGCCTCCACGAGGGGGAGCAGCTCTTCGAGCGCGGCCACCGAGTGGTCGCCCATGTGGCCGATGCGGATCGTGCTGTCCTTCAGCCCGCCGTACCCGGACCCGATCGTCCAGCCATCCTTCTTGAGGGCCGCCGTCACGTCCTTGGCGCTCTTCCCGGCCGGCAGCCTCAGGCACGACACCGTCCAGCTCCGGCGGCCCTCACGCGGCAGGTACTCGATCCCGCGCTCCGCCGCCCACCGCTCCACGGTCCGGCGCATCGCGTCATGGCGGGCCCAGCGGGCGGTGATCCCGCCCTCGGCGGCGATCCGCCCGAGCTGCACCTCGAGCGCGAAGAAGAGCGACAGCGCCGGCGTGTTCGTCGGCTGGAACCTGCGGGTGGCCGTCTCGAAGCTCACGAGGTCGAAGTACAGACCGCGCGCCTCGAGGGACTTGGCCCGCTCGAGCATGCGTTCCGACGCGACCCCGAGCGCGAGCCCGGGTGGGAGCGCGAGCGCCTTCTGCGACCCGGTGAACGTGAAGTCGAGCCCCCACCCGTCGGGCTCGACCGGCGATCCCGCCATCGAGGTCACGGCGTCCACGAGCAGCAGCACGTCGTCGAACTCACGGACCACGCGGCCAAAACCCTCGACGTCCTGCAGCACGCCGGTCGACGTCTCCGAGTGGACCACGGTCACGGCGTCCACCGGTGTGCGGCGCAGCGCGTCGCGCAACATGGCCGGCTCCACCGCACCGCCGAGGGGCACGTCCAGACGGATGCACTCCTTGCCGCACGCCGTCACCATGTTGGCGAACCGTTCACTGAACGCGCCGTTCACCACGGAAAGGGCGCGGCGCCGCACTCCGTTGCGGACCGCCATCTCCATGAACCCCGTCCCCGAGTTCGAGCCGACGATGACGGGCCGCGCCGTCCGGGCCAGGGCGCCGAGCTGGGGCGCCATGCGCTGGAGCAGCTCCTCCATGCCCTTCGAGCGGTGACCGATCATCGGCCGCAGCTGGGCGGCGAGGACATCGGGGTGAACGTCCGTGGGACCCGGAAGGAAGAACTTGCCGAAGGTGGACGCCGCACCGGGCGGCGATTGCAGGGCGGTCATGCGTGGCTCTCCGCGGGCGTTGCCGTGTGACGCCCGGCCAGGACGTCGTCGGTGGTGGTGAACCGCACGCCCTGCGCCCGCCACGCGGCGAACAGCCGCTCGGCGGCGTCGGCGTGGATCGGCTTCATGGCGTCGGTGACGGCGAAGATCGGGAGCCGCGGCCAGCGGACGCGCAGGCCATCGATGGCGTATCGGTCGCAGACGTCGGTGGCGACCCCGTAGAGCACCACGCGCTCCGGGGCCAGCGTCTCGACGATGATCGCCGTGTTCGGATTGGTGAAGACGTCGAACCAGTGCTTGTGCAGCAGGATGTCGCCGCCGTGGGCCCGGAGCCGCGCGGCCAGGGCCCGCGGGTCCGTCGGGTCGGGTTCGATGACCAGCGGATCGCGCAGCGCCGTCTCGGGGATCTTCGCCTGGCCCGGCGTGCCCCGGAGGCAGTGGGGCGGGAACGTCGCGGTCCAGTCCGGCGCGTCCGACAGCTCCCGGTGGCCCGGCAGGTGGTCGTCGGCGCTCGCCACGATGCGCACGCCGTGGCTGTGGGCGTGGTCGGTGAGGCGCCGCAGGTTGGGAATGATCGACTCGGCGTCGGGCACGTAGAGCAACCCGTCCGCCCTCATGAAATCGTACTGGGTATCGACGTCCCAGAAGATGCCGCCGGACACGAGCCCTCCCCTCGACGGGCCAGAACGGCAATCTACTGGCGCGGGGGGGCCGGTGGCAGTGCGGGGCGGAGAAAGCGCGTGGCGGCTACAACTTCAGGGTCACCGCCACTTCGTCGCAGGCATCCTGACGCGGACAGCGAGCGCAGTCGGCCCACACCTTCAGCGGGAAATGCTCCCGCTCGGCCGGCTCGAAGCCGAGGCGGGTGAAAAAGAGCGGCTGGCGGGTGAGGGCGAATACCTCGCGGAGTGCGAGATCCCGGGCCTCGTCGATGACCGTGGCGCACAGCGCTCGGCCGAGGCCCGCCCCCTGCCAGTCGTGGCGCACGGCGAGCGCGCCCAGCTCGCCGAGGTCGAGCGAGTACAACTTGAGCGCGACGCTCCCGACCACGGCCCCCTCGTGGTCCACCGCCACGTGATACTCCCGGATGTGGCGACAGAAGTCGTACCGGCTCCGGGGGAGGAGGTCGCCGCCGGCGACCCACGGTGCTACGAGCGCCTCGAGCGCGGGGACGTCGGCGAGGCGGGCGAGGCGCACCTGCGGGAGAAGGGAGAGGGGAGAGGTTCGCTCCCGATCGGCGCGGGCGTTCCCGGCGCGGGACGAACCTCTCCCTTCTCCCCTCTCCCCCGCGATCGGCAGCGCGCTCACGCCAGCACCTCCTCGAGGACGCCGATCCCGCGATCGAGCTCCGCAATCGCGATCACGAGCGGCGGCACGATCCGGATCACCGTCGGGCCCGCGCCGACGACGAGGATGCCGCGTTCGCGCGCGGCGGCGACGTATGGACCCGCCGGCTCGTGCAGCTCGATGCCCCACATCAGACCGCGCCCGCGCACCTCCCGGACCCGGGCGCACCGCGCGGCGAGCCGCCGCAGCCGGGCGCCCAGCCACGCGCCCTTGCGCCGGACCTCCGCGAGGAATGCGGGATCGCCGATGGTGCGCACCACGGCGAGCGCGACCGCGGCGACCAACGGGCCGCCGCCGAAGGTAGTGGCGTGGTCGCCCGGCCGCACCGCCGCCGCGACGCGCTCATTCAGCAGGACCGCGCCCATCGGCAGCCCTCCCGCCAGCGGCTTGGCGAGCGTGAGCAGGTCGGGGACCACACCCGACTCTTCGTAGGCGAACAGCGTACCGGTACGGCCCAGCCCGCACTGCACCTCGTCGAACACGAGCGCGACGCCGCGCTCGTCGCACACCGCCCGCACGTACGCCAGCCACTCGGCGGAGACGGGGCGGACGCCGCCTTCGCCCTGCACCGGCTCGATGATGACCGCCGCCGTCCGCGAGTCGTCGATCGCGGCGTCGGCCACGGCGCGATCGCCCGCCGGGATGATGCGCACCCCCGCGAGGAGCGGCTCGAACGGGCGCCGGTAGTCGGGCCGGTCGGTCGCCGCCAGCGATGCGAACAGCCGCCCGTGGAACCCCCCGCTGAACGCCACGATGTCCGTCTTGCCGGTGGCTCGCCGCGCGAACTTGAAGGCCCCCTCGTTCGCCTCGGCGCCCGAGTTGCAGAAGAACACCGCGCTCGCGAACGAGCGGGCCACGAGCGTCTCGGCGAGCTGCTCGCCGGGCTCGGTGTGATAGAGGTTGGAGACGTGGACGAGGCCGGTGGCCAGCGCATCCTCGAGCGCCCGCCGAATGGCCGGATGGCCGAAGCCGAGCGCGTTCACGGCGATGCCGGCGGTGAGATCGAGGTACCGGGCACCGTCCGCGGTCACGAGCTCACAGCCCTCGCCCCCCACGAACGGGGGGCCGACGCGCGCGTAGACACCGAGCAGCGGCGACGCGGCCGTGGTCGCGGCGCTCACGTCAGGCGGCGCGGACGGCGGCGGTGACGATGCGGGTGCCGGCGGCAGGGGACTCGAGCATCTCCAGTCCCCCAATCCGCACGGCGCCGGTGCCCGCCGCGATTGCGGCGGCGGCGGCGCGGATCTTGGTCACCATCCCGCCCGTGACCGACCCGGCGGCCACGAGGGCCGGCACCTCGGCGACGTTGATGGTCGCGCGGTCGGCGCTCCCGATGCGCACGGCGGCGACGTCGGACACGAGCAAGAGCTCCGCCGCGCCCAGCGCCCCGGCCACGGCGGCGGCCGCGTCGTCGGCATTCACGTTCAGCGGCGGGCCGTCGCCCGATGGATCGGGTGCCATCGGCGCCACCACCGGCGTGAGGCCGGCGAGCAGCAGGCTCTCGAGGAGCGCCGAGCGCACCGCGACCACCCGGCCGACGTGGCCGAGCCCGCGGTCCAGCGGCTCGGCCGTCAGCAGTCCCCCGTCCACGCCGGAGAGGCCCAGGGCATCGACGCCGGCGCGCCGCAGCGCGGCCACGACCCGGCGGTTCACGGGGCCGCCGAGGGCCATCTCGACCGCCGCGGCGACCGCCGGAGTCGTGACGCGCAGGCCGTCAAGCTGCTCCACGGGCAGCCCGAGCCGCGCGGACAGGTCGCTGATGGCCCGGCCACCGCCGTGCACCACCACCACGGGACCCCGCGCCCGCGCGATTCCCGCGGCCCAGGCGTCCAGCCAGCCGGGACGGTCGAGCTCGTTGCCACCAAGCTTGATGACCGTCAGCATGGCAGCCCCGCCGCCTCCGGCAGGCCCAGCATCACGTTCAGGTTCTGCACGGCCTGGCCGGCGGCCCCCTTCACGAGGTTGTCGATCGCCGCCACGATCGTGAGCCGCGGGCGGCGCACGCGCCCGACCGCCGTGACCCCGAGCGCCACGAGATTGCGGTACACCACGTCCCGCAGCGACGGCAGCCGGCCGTGCAGCACCCGCACGAAGGTCTCGTCCGCGTACGCGGCGGCGAGGATTCCCTCGGCCGTGGCCTGGTCGAGCACGCGGGTGAGCGGCACGTGGATCGTCTCGAGGATCCCCCGCCGCACCGGCAGCAGGTGCGGAGTGAAGACGAGGTCGCCGGCGAACCCGCCCTCGCGTACCAGCGCGGCCTGCAGCTCGGGCAGGTGCCGGTGCGTGTTCCCCGTCGCGTAGGCGCGGTAGTCTTCGGCGATCTCCCCGAACAGCAGCTCGCGCTTAGGATTCCGTCCGGCCCCGGTCACCCCGGAGGCCGCGTCGATGATGATCTCGCGCGACGCGTCGATCAGCCCGCGGTGGGCGAGCGGGATCAGCGCGAGCAGCGCGGCCGTCGGGTAGCAGCCGGGGTTGGCCACCAGCTCGGCCTCCGCCACCCGCGGCCGGGCGAACTCGGTGAGCCCGTACACCGCGTCGGGGGACAGCCGGAAGTCGGCCGACAGGTCGACCGCCCGGCGCCCGGCCGCGCGCACCGCGTGCACGTAGCGTCCCGAGACGCCGTGCGGCAGGCACGAGAACACGACCTCCGCCTGCGCGAGGGGGGCGTCGTCCGCCCGGATGAGCGGCATGCCGTCGAGCTCCTCACCGGCGGCGCGCTCCGACGTGGCGAACGCCACCGCGGCCCCAGGATGACCGCCCAGCAGCCGCAGGAGCTCCCGGCCGACGTAGCCGGACGCCCCGAGGACCCCTACCGGGGTACGTGAATTAATATTCATTGCAGCGCAAGTTTATGCAGTCCCGCGCGGGACGCAAGTGGGCTACTCCACGCGCTCGAGCCGGGAGTTGGGCCGATGGGCCCGGCCGAACTTGGCGCGGGGCTCGCCGTTCACCCGGACCACGTCGGCCGTGAAGTCGAACCGTCCCTGAAAGAGGCTCGAGCCGACGCCGTACATGTCCACCGGCACGCTCCCCTCCTCGAACTGGCGGATCTTGTCCACGGTGAACCCGCCCGACACGACGATCTTGACGTGCGCGAAGCCCTCCGCGTCGAGCGCCCGCCGCACGTTCCAGACCAGCTGCGGGTTCACGCCGGTCGGCTTGAAGCGGCCCATCTCCGCCACGATCGACCGGTCCACGATCGTCTCCGAGGTGTCGAGCCGCACGCCGTAGAGCCGCTCGCCGAGCGCCCGCGCCACCGCGAGCGACGTGCCGACGCAGTCGTTGTCGAAGTCCACCAGGCAGATCAGCCGCACCGAGGGATCGGTATGCTCGGCGCACTTGCGGGCGGCCAGCACGGTGTCGCCGCCGTAGGCCGCGATGAGCGCGTGCGGCACCGTGCCGATCCCCTCCGACCCCCACCACGAGGCCTGCGCGTCGGTCGAGACGCCGATCGCCCCGGCGATGTGCGCCGCGTAGCCGTCACCCGTCTGCACCAGCCAGTGATCGTGGCGCGCGGGGAAGAACATCACCTGCTTGGGCTTCGCCGCCTCCACCACGAGCCGGGTATTGGTGCCGACCCGCGTCCGCCGCGCCAGCACGCCGAGGTACAGGGTCTCGAGCACGGCGAAGGCGTCGTAGGGACCCTCGATCAGCATCACGGTCTCCCACGGCGCGATCTCGTCCCCATCGTACAGGGCGTGCACGTCGAGATCGGCCCAGCCTTGCGCGCACAGCTTGAGGATCGCGATCGCCTCGTCGATGCCGCCGAGGAACGCGTGCGACTTGCCGAACACCTGCATCGTGACGCGCGGCCGGTGCCGGTCCTTGAGCAGGATCTCGCGCGCGCGAACGAAGTACTTGTCCGAGTAGTACCCCTCCCGCATCCGCTCCACCGGCAGATGGAAGATCGACGGGTCGAGCCGGGGCCGGCGCGCCAGGGCGCTAGACGGGGAGACGGCGGGCAAACCGCAGCTCCGTGGAATCGGGGTATTTGACCATCAGCCGGTCCAGCAGGGCGTCGCCCCGGGGCTTGTCGAAGAGACGCTCGCGGTAGATCTCCGCTAGCCGGATACCGGCGAGGATCTCGCGCTGCGGCGGCAGGCTCCCGCCGGCGAGCCGCGCCTCGAGGTCGGCGATCTCGTCGTCGAGCGTGATGACCGATCCGGTGAATACCTGCTGGTGAAGGAACCGCCCGAGCGGTGCGACGGCCACATCGTACAACTGCGATGCGAAGGCCCACATCGTCCACAGGAGCCCGACGAGCCCCAGCAGCCGCCACGGCACCTCGCCCGACGCCAGGGCCACCGCGATCGCCGCCAGACCGGCGACGACGAGCGCCCCGACGAACAGCCGGCGCACGACGCTGATCGGATCGGGCGGATCGAGCGGGTCGAATGCCACGCTACGATTGTAGGGACGCCGCGCGCGGCCAGCAAGTTGACAGCGTGCGGAACCGGGGCTAAACCATAGCCGTCCCGTTACCGCCGGAGCCGTCGTGCCCGACAGCCTGTCGCGCCGGGAGTTCGTCGCCACCGCCGCGGGCGGCCTGGCCGCCACGGCGCTCGACATCCCGCACCCGATGCGCCCGCTTCGTCCAGGGGCCGCGTCCCGCGGGATCGCCACGCCGGTCGTGATCTCGAGCGCGAACGGCCTCGCGCCGGTGGCGCGCGCCTACGAGCTGCTCACGGCCGGCGCCGACCCGCTCGATGCGGTCGTCGAAGCCGTGAAGATCCAGGAGCTCGATCCCCACGACAACTCGGTCGGATACGGGGGCCTGCCCAATGCCGCCGGCGTGGTCCAGCTCGACGCGTCCTGCATGCACGGGCCGACGCGGCGGGCCGGCGCCGTCGCCGCCCTGGAGAGCATCAAGACGCCATCCGAGGTCGCCAAGCTGGTCCTCAAGTACACCGACCACATCCTGCTCGTGGGCGAAGGCGCGAAGCGGTTCGCCCTGTCGTATGGCTTCCGCGAGGAAGAGCTGCTCACGCCCGAGTCGCGCGAAGCCTGGCTGCGGTGGCGGGCCAACCTCAACCCGACCGACGCCTTCCTCGATGTCCCGGACACCGAGCACATGGTCGTGCCGCAGACCGGCACGATCACCTGCAACGCCGTTACGGCCGCCGGCGACATCGCGTCGGTGACGACGACGTCGGGCCTGTCGTGGAAGGTCCCCGGCCGGGTGGGCGACAGCCCCCTCGTCGGCGCCGGCCAGTACTGCGACAACGAGATCGGCGCCGCGGGATCGACCGGGCGGGGCGAGGCGAACATCAAGGTGTGCGGGGCCTTCCTCACGGTCGAGCACATGCGCCGGGGGATGCGACCGACCGACGCCTGCCTCGAGACACTGCGCCGCGCCGTACGGATGACCGAGGATCGCCTGCTCGACCCGGCGGGGCAGCCGCGCTTCGGCCTCACCTTTTACGCGGTCAACAAGAAGGGCGAGTTCGGGGCCGCGGCCGTCCGCCCCACGCGGTTCGCCGTGGCTGACGCCCAGGGCGCCCGCTACGTGGACACCGCCTCCCTCTATGAGCGGGCGCGGTGAAGCGCATGCGGCGGCTTCTCACCATCGGCCTGCTCGCGCTGGGGGCGACCCCGGTCGCCGCCCAGCGCTACTGGAAGGACACCCTCTACCCATTCGTCTACTACACCGCCATCGACAACTTCTGGCTCGGCGGGCATTATGGGTGGTTCAGCCCCATCGGGTACATCGACCGCCCCGAGCGCTACCACGCCTCGGTCAGCGGCGACGTGTCGTTCAGCACGACGGGCTCCTACCGCCTCCTCGCGCTGGCCGACTTCCCCGCCTGGTGGGACGGCTGGCGCGCGAGCCTCACGGTGGCGGGCGTGCGCGCCAATCGACTCGGCTACTTCGGACTGGGCAACGACACCCCCTACTCTCCCGATTCGCTGCGGGCCGGCGCGCGCCACTTCTATTCCGTGAGCCGCACGACGCAGCAGGTCCGGGCGGTGGTGCAGCGCCGCATCGTGGGACGCTTGCGCCTGTTCACGGCGGGCGTGTACGAGCACACCTCGTACCGCGCCCTGCCGGGCACGAACGTGTTCCGGACCGATCTCGCCGCCGAGACCCTCGACTCCGCGCAGATGAAATTCCGCGACCTGTCCGCCCACGTCGGCCTGGTGTTCGACACGCGCGACAACGAGCTCGATCCCCATCGCGGCGTGGTCCTCGAGGCGCACCTCGGGACGGGCGACGGATATCGCCGCCAGACCGCCCAGGCCCGCGGCTACGTCCAACCCTTCGAGCGCCTCACGGTCGCCGCGCGGGTCGCCGTCGAGGCGATGCCGGGCGATCCGCCGATCGCGCCGCTCACCGAGATGGAATCGAGCGAGCGGCCGTTCGTCACGCTGGGAGGCTACTACTCGCTGCGGGGATACTACGACGGGCGGTTCGCGGGGCCGGGCAAACTCCTCGGCGGAGTGGAGGCGCGGTACGCCCTGCTGTGGGCGCCGAGCGTGCTCGAGGCGAAGCTGGTGGCGTTCTACGACGTCGGCCGCGTGTTCGGGCCCGGGGAGGAGGTCGCGCTCACGACCGACGGGCTCCACCATGGCGCGGGCGGCGAGATCGCGGTGCGATTCGGACGCAATACCCTGATCACCGCCGGCATCGGCGTCGGTGCCGAAGGGTCCCAGTTCCTGTTCGGCACGACGTGGAGTTATTGACGGCGCAGGGCGCGGGGAGCAGGGAGCAGGCGCATCGGGGAGCAACCTGCTCCCCGCTCCCAGCTCCCTCCTAGACTTCCAGGATCTCCACCCCCCGCTTCGCCATCTCCGCCACGTACGCGCCGTACGGCACGGCCTCGTCGGGCGTCGCCACCCCGTGCCGCGCGATGCGTC
>Ga0326597_10011173_pt1 | contig 11919 bp, 8 predicted proteins | sample RVTome_12_FD_203789 | JGI IMG/M metagenome (GOLD analysis project Ga0326597, IMG submission 203789) | Soil microbial communities from uranium-contaminated site in the Upper Colorado River Basin, Wyoming, United States - RVT100D185 | ecosystem: Environmental > Terrestrial > Soil > Contaminated >... | reverse complement strand
GCTGGACATCCTGGACCAGCAACGGGACTTGCAGGCCGAACTGGTCCGCCGGGTCACCAACCTCACGATCACCGGTGAGGCCGAACAGGTCACCCAACTGCCACTGTCGATGTGGGTGTCGATGGCCGGCAGGTTGACCCGCCGTGAAGCCAATCTGCTGCTGAATGGGGTGGATGTGCTGGCCGACATGCCCGCGATCGCGGACGCGCTGCAGGCAGGGACGATCGCCTGGGGCCAGATCACGGTGTTGATCGGCAGGTTGCGGTCGATCCGTGCCGAGGTGCGGGGCAAGGTCGACGACGCGTTGGCCGAGTTCCTGGACGACCAGCAGTCCTGGGAACCCGACGAGCTGGTGGCCCGCATCGACCGGCTGATCGACGCCGCGACCCCTGACCGTGAGCAGGCCGATGCGGACGGGGCTGCCGACGGCGAGTTCCTGCACATCCAACCCGACCTGTTCGGCCACAAAGGCCGTGTGTACGGCGAACTGGGCACCCCGACCCTGGTGCGTCTTGCCGATCATCTCGACCACATCGCCGACCGGATCGGTGACCAGCTGCCCGACGCCGCCCGCACCAAGTTGGGTGACCGTGCGGACGGGGGCAAGGTCGCCGCCCAGGTCTCCAAACGCCGTGCCCGTGCATTGAGCGCGTGGGTGTTCAACCCCGCCCTGGGCTGCCCCGGCAACCACGACGACACCGACAGCGGGACCACGGTCGACCTGCGGATCGTCGCGACCCTGGACAGCCTGCTCGGCCGGGACGGCACCCCCGCCGAAGTCCTCACCTCCCTGACCGGCCGCAGGCTGAAGATCACCAGCCCGGCTCTACGGGCCCTGCTGGACCATCACGGTGCCGACATCTCGATGATGTTCATCGAGGATCACGGTCAGGTCATCGGTGTGGGCGGCACCAACTACCAGCCCCCCGGATGGCTCCGCCGTGTGGTGGAGACCATGTGGCCTCAAGGCATCGCCCCCGGCAGAACCACCACGGCAGTCACCGCCGATGTGGACCACCACATTCCCTGGCCACAAGGCCTCACCAACCTGGACAACCTCGGCCCTCTCGCCAGAGGCGACCACCGGTTGAAGGACACCGACGGCTGGACCGTCGAGACCATCAAAGACGACTGGCGACGATGGAAACACGCCCCATCAGGCATGGTCATCGACAAACCCCCATGGACCCACCAACCCAAACCCCCAAAGCTGACCGACCTCCCAGACCACACCAGCAAGACCTGGCGAACCGGCGACCCCAACGCGCCCCCGCCCCCACCCACAGACGCCGACGCCCCACCACCGCCAACCGAATAGCAAGAGCCGCCCACGCTCGCGCCCGCATGCCGCTGACCCGCCAAGCCCGGGGGGCCTTCCAAGCCCGGGGGCCGTCAAAGTGCCCGGCGCGTGGGCACCGGGACCGAGCGGCGCGTGGGCACCCGGGGACCGAGCGGAGCGGGGGCTGGTGTGGTCCCGCAGCGACCATAAAGCGGAGCACAGCCTCCCGGAACGGGAGGCGAGCACCAAGGGTCGCGAAGGGACTGCACCAGTCCACGCGCAGCGGACACGTGCAGCCAACAACGCATCAGAGGAGGTCACGCTCGTGGACGACATCCTCGAACCAGGGAGGTTCCGCCGGCACCGCCCCGGGCGGTGGGAACAGTGACACCGCACCCTCGGTGAGGTCCAGCGTGTAGACGAGGCCGATCCCGCTGGGGTAGCTGACATCCAGGTCGGGCCGGCGCACGAAACCACGTCGCTCGTAGATGCCGTGGGCGCGTGTCATGAACTCCATCGACGTAATGACCATGCGATGGCAGCCATCGCGGCGGGCACGTTCGATCACGTGCTCCACGAGTGCGGCACCGACGCCGGCTCCCTCGACCTCCGGGTCGACGGCGAGCACCCGGAAGCCGCAGTCCCCGGCGCCAGGCTGGTGCTCCCACCCGTGGTCGCCCGGCCTGACATGGGTAAGTGTCCCGACGACCCGGTCATCGACCTCGGCGACCCACAGCGCCGTGCATTCGTCGAGGCGTTCGGCTGGATTGGCCAGCCAGTCCCGGTACTCGCCGTGGATGACCTTCGCGGTGTCGTAGGCGCGGAGCGTGAGGTCACCGACGACGGCGTAGTCCTCGGGCTGGATCTCCCTGATCTCGATCACCATGGCCCGATCACCACGTCTTGCCGATGATCTCGCGCATGATCTGATCCGTCCCTCCGCCGATGGGGCCGAGGCGGGCATCCCGCCACCAGCGCTGCAATGGATGGCCGACGTGCATCGCCTCGACCCCGACGTGCTGGATCGCAGCGTCGAGCACGTCGACCGCAAGTGACTGTGTCGCCAGCTTTGCCATCGCCACCAGCCGCAACGTCACGGCACCGTCGTCGTGGCCGTCGGCCTGCCGGGCGGTCAGCCTCAGTGCCTCCTCGGTCAATGCTCTGGCGGACGCGACTCGGACGATCAGTCCCACCGGGGCGTCGGCACCGAAGTGCCCCAGCCCGGCCTCGGCCGCGATCACGGCGCCGATCGCCAGCGAGACCCGCTCCCACGCGAAGTTGGCGACGATGTGGCCGAACCCGCTGCCGATGTCGCCGAGCCTCGCATCGTCGCCGACCCGGACCCCGTCGAAGGTCAACTCGCCCGTGTGCGACAGGTTCCAGCCGAGCATCGACAGACGTCGGCGGCTCACGCCCTCGGCATCGCCGGCCACGGAGAACAGCGTGACCTGCCCGTGGGGGTTCGCCGCGCCGCCGTCCTCGGGCGCCACCTTCGCCGCTACGACGAGGTGGTCCGCCCACGGCCCGTTGGTGATGAAGACCTTCGCGCCATCGATGAGCCAGTCGTTCCCATCCCGTCGGGCCCGTGTCGTGATCCCCGCCACGTTGGACCCTGTGCCGGGCTCGGTGATCGCGAGGGCGCCGATCGCATCACCGCTCAACAGGGGTTCGAGCCACCGCTTGCGCTGGTCGTCGTCGCCGGCCCGATGGACGTACATCGCTGCGAGGTCGCTGCTGGCGCCGAGGTCGGCGGCGAGGCCGCCGGAACCGCAGCGGGCCAGCTCTTCGATCCACACGGCCTGCCGCAGCAGCCCCTCGCCGGCTGTCGGTGCGTCGAACTTCAGCCCCAACCAGCCGCCGTCACCGATCGTCCGGAACAACGCCCGAGGGAACTCGCGGGCCGCCGCCCAGTCATGCAGGTCGGGCATCACGTGCTTGTCGAGGAAAGACCGCGCTCTCGCGCGCAGATCAGGCAGGTCGGCGGTGGCCACCACTCCCTCCCACCGCAGTGGGCCGGGCCCCGCAACGGCCGCCCGCATCGACGCTTCGGGCACCGGCAACAGGCGTGCGGCACGACGCACCGCCCACTGCTGGGCAGGGACCGACTCCATCGCGTACCCCATGCCGCCGTGGACCTGCACGTCGAGGTCGATGGCCCGCCAGTGCGCCGCCGTGGCGGCCGACGCGGCAGCGCCCGCCAGGCGCATCGCGGCAACCGGATCTGCCCCATCGGTCTCGGAACGAGCGACGGTGGCCGCAACTGCATGGGTCAGTGCCCGCGCGGCGGCGACCTGCGTCGCGGCGTCGACCAGTTCGTGGCGCAATGCCTGGAAGGCGATGATCGGCTTGCCGAACGCCTCACGCTGGCCGGCGTAGCCACGGCTTCTCGCCACGACGACGTCAGCGCCTGCCGACGACGTCGCCGCGGCCAGCAGGAGACGTCGTCGTCGGACCCATGCGGCCGTCCCTGCACCCCCGATGCGGGTCGCGTCGACGCCGTCGGCCATGACACGGATCGCGGGAAGCCGGCCGATGAGGTCGAGCGTCGTGACCTGCAGTCCGGCGACCGACGCGTCGATCCACCAGACGTCAGCATCACCACCGTCGCCCGACACCCCGACCATGCCTGCGATCGGCGCAGCACCGACCGTGTCGACCGTGCCCGTCAATCGGTCACCGACGACATCGAAGCCGTCCGCCAGGACGGCACACGCCGAGCCGGCGACCAGAGACGACCGCACCGCTTCGTCCACGACACCGGAGCCGGCCAGCAACGGCAGGGCGACCTCGCCGTGTTCGAGGACCATGGCCGCGACCTCGGGAACGACGCCCAACTCCTCGGCGAGCACGACGGCGGCCAGGAGGTCGGCGCCCTGCCCGCCGTGCTTCACCGGCACAGTCAGCCCGAGCAGACCAGCCGCAACCGCCGACGCCAGGGGATCGGAAGCGTCGAGCCCACCAGCGGCCCAGCGCGCGCAGGACACGCGAAGTTCGTCGTGCTCGTCCTCGAACACCGTCGCGCGCACAGGGTCTCCTCGCATCCTGAGGCGTCAGTATGTCAAGCGAGGCTCGATCAGCCGTCGTCCAATTGGAAGCGCAGGACGTCCTCGAGTTCCCGCAGCTGCTCCACCAGCAGGTCCGCACGTTCCTGCAGGCCGTCGCACGACAGCAGGCGCAACCGGTCGATCGGGCCGAGCGGTGCCATGATCGCGGCCTGGTAGACGGCGTCCACCGGGGACGGCGACAGCTCCGCATCCACCACGTCGCCACCAAGCCTGTCCGTCAGCGCCAGGACGCGATCCAACGCCGCACGAACCGCATCGAGGTCGACGTCCGCGGAGATGTCGGGAAGGTCGTCGACCTCGGCGACCGGGTAGGGGTCGTCGGGAAGCCACGACGACACCCGTACACGCCGCGTTCCGATGGTGACGACGAGCCACCGCCCGTCGTCGAGTTCCTCGGCCTGTAGCACCCGGGCAACGGCACCGACGTCGGCCCGGACGTCGCCGCCTCCGACCTCGTGTCCGCGTTCGATCATCACCACACCGAACTCGCCTGACGGTCCGACGTCGTGCATCAACTGCCGATACCGCGGTTCGAAGACGTGCAGCGGCAGCACCATGTCAGGCAGCAACACGCTGCTCAGCGGGAACATCGGCAGTCGGTACGTGATGGCGGGACCCTCCTCGTCCTTGTTCGGTGTGCTCCCGCGGACGGACGGGGACCAACTACCGTCCCACAAGGACGAGGAGCATCCATGACTGGCTCGGTCGAGGGCAAGGTCGCACTGGTCACCGGCGGTAGCCGCGGGATCGGCGAGGCAATCAGCAGGTGGTTCCTCGCCCACGGCGCCCGCGGCGTGGCCATCACCGGCCGCAAGCCGGAAGGCCTCGAACGAGCTGCCCGTGAGCTAGGCGGGGACCGCGTCCTGCCGGTGGTCGGCAACGTCTCGGACGACGACCACCCTGACCAGGCGTTGACCCAGGTGATGGACGCCTTCGGGGCGTGCGACATCCTGGTCAACAACGCCGGCACGAACCCTGCGGCCGGCACCCTGATGGAGGTCGACCTCGCCGCGGTCGACAAGACGTGGGACGTCAACCTGCGTGCACCGCTGGTCTTTGCCCGCGCCGCATGGCGCCACTGGATGGCCGACAACGGCGGCGCGATCTGCAACATGGGGTCGATGGGTGGTCTGCAGCCCAGTCCGGTCATCGGCGCGTACAACGTGTCCAAGGCCGCACTGCACTTCCTCACCCGACAACTCGCCCACGAGATGGCTCCCGGTGTCCGCGTCAACGCCGTCGCCGCCGCCATCGTGAAGACCAAGTTGTCCCGCCTGTTGTGGGAGTCCGACGAACAGGCCGCCGCCAACCTCCACCCACTGCAGCGCCTCGGAACACCCGAGGACGTCGCCGAGGCTGTCGGATTCCTGTGCTCCGACGCCGCGAACTGGATCACCGGCGTCGTGCTGCCCGTCGACGGTGGGGTATCGGGAGCGCGCGCCGGGGTCGGTTGATCAGCGTCGGGGCCTGAGGTCGACGGTGACGTGGCGGGGGGTCCCGGCGTCGAGGCAGCCTGGCGCGGTGAGCCCCTCGAGTCCGGCGAGGTCGCCTTCGCCGAACTCGACCGGTCCCGACCCCGCGAACCGGTGCATCAGCTGCGTGGGGTCATCGACGTGGTCGAGGCCGGCGACATGCACGAACTCGTGGATCGCGGTGGCGCCCCACGACGTCGTGCGGTCGGCGAAGTCGACCTCGAGGGTCCGACGGTCGTTGAAGACGACCTGGCCGGACACGAAGATGCCGTCGACCGCGATGGGGAGGCTGATCGCCCTATCGCTGCCGCGCAGCGGGAGGCCGTCGCTGCCGGGCGGCGCCCACGCGACGAGCACCGGTGCCCAGGCGTCGGCGCCGTACCGGTCCGGTTGGTACGCGGCGCGGGTCGGGGCCGGTGCTTCGTCGCTCGGGCCGACGTAGACGAACCGTGGCCCGTCGGCCTGCGTGATGCGCTCGGTGGCGGTCTCGAGCATGGCTCGCGCGCCCTCGGGGGCACCATGCACCCGCAGGACCCAGGGGATCGCCGAACACGGATCCCACCGGACGGGCGAACCATCTGCACGTACGTCCCAGAAGGCGTACCCGTCGGTCACGGCCGCAGGAGCGGTCGTCGCGGTCTCTTCCGCGCCGCCGGCGGTCAGCCGGATCGCGAGCAGGAGCGTGCCGAGGCTGAGCAGCAGCGCCCCGACAAGCACCGCGGCGACGGACGCTCTGCGTACAGGCATCGCGGTCTCCCGTCGGTCGGCTGCGCCCGGGACGGTAGCCCTTACTACGGTGCCGACCGTCGAGGAGGGACCGACCGTGGTTGACCTGGCATGGTTCGAACTGTCGCCAGGCGCGCGGATGCCATTCGCGAGGATCGGCGAACCGATCGGCACGGACGTGTCGACCGTTGAACTGGCCGCGGACGTCGTCGCCTTCATCGAGGCGTTCGCCAATCGCATCGAACGATGGGACGAACTCGTCGCGGCGGGCAGGTGGCGCGATTTCTACCGGGACGCGATTGCCGCCTCGTACACCGGCAGCGAACTGCTGCGTCGCAGGGTCGCCCTTCGCGTCCTCGGTGCCAAGCCGGTCCCACACCTCGTCGACCGTCACCGAGCGCTCGCCATGGCCTGCCTTCGCCACGACAGTCGGCCCACGCTCGGTGACGTCGCCGCACCGACGCTCGTCCTTGCTGGCGCACGGGACGCGGTCGTGCCCGCCCACGCGTCACGGGCGCTCGCCGAGGCGATCCCCAACGGCACCTTCGTGACGCTGGATCACGTCGCCCACGGGTTCCCCGAGCAGTCCCCGCACCGGACCTACCGCGAGGTCGCCCGGTTCCTCGACCTCGACCCAGCCCTGTCGCGCAGGATCCTCGGAGAATCGTCATGACGCGTTCGTGGTGGGGATGGGGAAACGTCGACGAGGCCGTCAACGGCACCGAGCTCGAGGATCTCGCGACGCTCGTCGGCGCGGCCCTCGGCGGGCCACGCCGGGTTGCGGCCGACCCGGTCGACGTCCGCAGCCTCGAGATCGCCGACCCGCGCATCGATGTTCCCAACTCGCTCGGCGTGGAGTTCAGCCTCGCCCCGGTCGATCGACTCGCGCACGGGCACGGTCAGGCGTTCCGTGACGTGGCCGCCGCCTTCGCGGGACACGTCACGAACCCGCCTGACGCGGTCGTGCGTCCCAGCACGGCGGGCGAGGTCCGCGCCGTCCTCGACTGGGGGAGTGAGCACGGTGTCGCCGTCGTGCCGTTCGGCGGCGGGACCTCCGTCGTCGGCGGCGTCAACCCACCGCAGGATCGTCCCGTGGTCACGCTGTCGCTCGAGCACCTCGGGGATCTGATCGAGGTCGACGAGGTCTCGATGGCTGCGCATGTCCAGGCGGGGACGTTCGGCCCGGACATCGACAGGATGCTGCACCCCTACGGACTGACGTTGCGTCACTTCCCGCAGTCGTGGGAGTTCTCGACGCTCGGTGGGTGGCTCGCGACGCGCTCCGGCGGGCACTTCGCCACTGGACCGACACGCATCGACGACTTCGTCGAGGCCATCGGTGCCGAGACGCCCGCCGGTCGCTGGGAATCTCGAAGGCTGCCGGGGTCTGGCGCGGGACCAAGCCCCGACCGTCTTCTGCTTGGCAGCGAAGGCGCGCTCGGTGTGATCACCGATGCGTGGATCCGAGTCCAGCGACGACCGACGTTCCGTGCGCGCGCCAACGCCCTGTTCACCTCGGTCGACGCCGCCGCGGAGGCGATGCGCGGGCTGGCGCAATCGGGACTCCAACCGGCCAACGCAAGGGTGCTCGATCACGCCGAAGCCGCGCTGACGGGTGCGGGCGACGGCAGCCACGCCGTGCTCGTGCTGGGGTTCGAGTCCGCCGACCATTCACTCGGCCCGTGGCTCGACCGTGCGATGGAGCTGTGCAGCGACCACGGTGGACGGATCGCGGACCATGCGCTCACCGAGGGCGACACGACGGGAGACGCCGCCGGGGCCGGCGGGCAGTGGCGGCGCACCTTCCTGCGTGCCCCGTACCTGCGGGACGCCCTCATCCGGCTCGGCATGGTGGTCGAGACCTTCGAGACGGCCATCACCTGGGACCGGTTCCCCGACGTGACACGCCGCCTCCGCGAGGTCGCCACGAGCAACGTCACCGAGGTCTGCGGCGGCGGCAGCGTTTCGATGCGTGTCACGCATGCCTACCCCGACGGGGCCGCGCCATACTTCACGATCATCGCGCCCGGACGTCCAGGCCAGCAGGTTGCGATGTGGGACGAGGTCAAGGCGGCGGTCAGCGACGCGATCATCGACGTCGGGGCCACGATCACCCACCACCACGCCGTCGGGCGTGACCATGCCCCCTGGTACCAGCGTCAGGCACCGGCGCCATTCCTCGCCGGATTGCGAGTGGCCAAGCAGCGCCTCGACCCGGCCGCCATCATGAACCCGGGCGTTCTCGGACTGTGACCCCCGGGGATTCGGGCAACGTGGTCGGGTGGAGGTCACCCGCTCGTGGACTCCGTCGGCTCGGGCTCCGCAGCCGCCTCGGTCGTCTGGGTTTCGGTCGGCAACGGTGAGGGAGACGGCGACGAGGTCGGCGATGGCGACGAGGTCGGTGACGGCGAAGGACTCGGCGACTCGATGTCGGTCGGCAGGATCGACGGCAACTCGGACGCCGAGGGGAGCTCGGACTCGCTGGCCGACTCGCTTTCTGAGGGTTCCTCGGTGATCATCCGGATGCAGGGCCCGTCCTCGTCGTCCTCGGTGCCGGGCAGGATCTCGGTCTGGGTCTCGGCCGGCTGTTCGCTGCCCTGCTCCTCGGGTCGCTCGGAGGGGCCGTCGACACTTCCGCGGCTGTAGCCCTCAGGACACGCTTCGGGTTCGCCGTTGAGGATCTCGTAGCCGGAGAGGCTCGGTGGCGGGAAGTCCTCGACCTCCATGCCTTCGGTGACCTGCACCATGTAGTCGTGCCACATCTGTGCCGGCAGGCCGCCGCCTGTCAGATCCTCGACGGGCTCGTTGCCCTCGAACCGGCCCACCCACGTGACCGCCACCATCTGGGGGATGTAGCCGACGAACCACCCGTCGGCACCGCCCTGGGTCGTGCCGGTCTTGCCGGCCGTCGGCCGTCCGATGTTGGCGCGGCCGCCGGTCCCACCCTCGACGACGCCGCGCAGGGCGTGGGTCGTGACGTAGGCGTCGTTGGACTCCATCACGGCTTCGGGCTCGATCTCGGGCTCCCAGATGACGTTGCCGTTCGTGTCCTCGATACGGGTCACCGTGTGGGGAGGAATCCTGACGCCGCCGTTGGCGATCGTGGAGTACCCGGCCAGCAACTCGCGGGGCGTGAACTCGTCGGTGCCGAGCGTCATGGTCGAGCCGGCGTTCATCGTCGGCTCGTCGTTGCGCTCGTCCGGCAGGCCGAGTCGGCTGGCGGTCTCGCGCAGCGTGTCCGTGCCGATCTCCTGCTGCATCTGGACGAACACCGTGTTGACGGATGCGGCGGTCGCTTCGTACACCGTGATGCGGCCGCGATCCTGACGGTCGTAGTTGGCGATCCCGTCTTCCTTGTCCTCGACCTGGATCACCGCGGGGGCGTCGAACCGTGACTCCGGGTGGTAGCCGGCCTCGATGAATCCGGCCAGGGTGAATGCCTTGAAGGTGGATCCGGTCTGCCGCAGACCACGGTCCACGACGTTGAACGACTGTGCCCGGAAGTCAGGGCCACCGACCAGCGCATTGATCGCGCCGGTGCGCGGGTCGACGCTGACGATCGCCCCGGACAGATCCGACTCGGCGACGCTGCTGGCGACGACGTCCTCGGCGATCTGCTGGGCGCGCAGGTCGAGACCGGTGTGGACGACGAGGCCGCCACTGACGGCTCGATCGCCGAGGGCCGTCCGGACCTCGCGACGCACGGCGTCGAGGTAGTAGGGGGCCTGGGACTCCGCGAGGTGGGCGGACGCGCTGGTCTCGGGCAGCCCAGCCTGTATCAGGGAGTCGGCCTCGGCCTGCTCGATCCAGCCCTCCTCGACCATGCCATCGAGGACGAACTGGCGGCGCCCATCCGCACGCTCGGCGTCCTCGGCCGGGTCGATGGCCTCGGGCGCCGCGATCATGGCGGCGAGCGTCGCCGCCTGGTTCACGTCAAGCTCGGCGGCGGTCACTCCGAAGTAGGTCTGTGCTGCGGCCTCGATCCCGTAGGCCCCTCGACCCCAGTAGACCGTGTTGAGGTACCACTCGAGGATCGTGCGCTTGTCGTGGCGCTGCTCCAGCTTGATGGCGAGCACGGCCTCTTTCATCTTTCGCGTCAGGGTCCGCTCGTTGCCGACAAGCGCGTTCTTGACGTACTGCTGTGTGATCGTCGAGCCACCCTGACTGACCGACTGGTCACGCACGGCCACCCACATCGCCCTGGCGATGCCCGTGACGGACACACCGCTGTGCGTGTAGAAGCTGCGGTCCTCCGCGGCCAGGACGGCAAGCGGCACGTGCTCAGGCAGTTCGTCGAGCCCGATGTCCTTGCGGACTGTCTCGTCGGTCAGCGATCCGACCGACGTGCCGTCGGCGGCGAGGACCGTCGTGGTCGCCGGAGCGACGTCCTCGGGCAACGGGATCCGCAGGGCGGCGAACAGGCCGCCGATGGTCAACAGGAACAGCAGGGCTGCACCGCCGAGGACGAACGCGAGGCGCTTGCCATGCAACGTCTTCAAGAACGCCACGACCTTGGTCCTGAGGTCGGCGTCCTTGGGCGTACGGGGGGCGGGGGGTTTCTTGGAAGTGGCCATGGGGGGAATGGTGGGGCATCACCTGTCTGATCGTGTCCATGCGGCCCCGACCGAACGGGCATGCTCCGCCACCACTTTCGTAGGGACGGTGACCGAACGGCCGTCAGAAGGCAGCTGCGGCGACGTCCATCAACGATCCGTCCTCGATCTCGGCGGCCTCGCGGCGCGCGCGGGACTTGGGCAGGACCGTGCGGGCGAAGTACCGGGCAGCGGCGATCTTGCCCTCGTAGAACGCCACGTCACGGCCGGCCGGCCCGGCCTCGAGCGCGTCCTTGGCGATGGCGGCATGCCGCAGCAGGAGCCAGCCGATGACGAGCTCCGCGAGCGAGTTCAACAGCGCGACGGACTGCAGGCCGGTCTTGTAGATCTCGGCGCGCTGCTCCTCGTCCTGCATCGACGTCATCAGCCAGCCGACCATCGTGCCGAGGTGGCCCTGCGTGTCCTCGAGCGCCTGACCGAGCGCCTTGCGCTCGTCCGCGAGGTGGTCCGGACCGTTGTCCACGACGTCCTTGATCTGGCTGGCGATCCACAGCAGCGTCGCGCCCTGGTCCCTGGCGACCTTCCGGAAGAACAGGTCGAGCGACTGGATCGCGGTCGTGCCCTCGTACAACGTGTCGATCTTGGCGTCCCTGATGTACTGCTCGATGGGGTAGTCCTGGGTGAACCCCGATCCGCCGAATGTCTGCAACGACAGCGCGAGCAGTTCATAGGCCTTTTCGGAGCAGTAGCCCTTGACCAGGGGGAGCAGCAGATCCTCGCGCTTGATCCACTCGTCGTGCTCGGCCATGCCCTCGTCCGAGCTG
>Ga0326597_10011172_pt1 | contig 11920 bp, 10 predicted proteins | sample RVTome_12_FD_203789 | JGI IMG/M metagenome (GOLD analysis project Ga0326597, IMG submission 203789) | Soil microbial communities from uranium-contaminated site in the Upper Colorado River Basin, Wyoming, United States - RVT100D185 | ecosystem: Environmental > Terrestrial > Soil > Contaminated >... | reverse complement strand
ACACGAAGTCGCTTCGTGCCAGCAGCTCTTCCAGCGGCACGTACTGAGCGCCCAGCGGAGCCGTCACCTCGTCCGGCAGCCTGTTCACGTCGTGGTAGAGGATCGTCATCCCAAAGCCGGCGGCCCGCGCGGCCACAGCCTGGCCGATCCGCCCAAAACCCACGATCCCGATCGTCGCGCCATGGATGTCCGGGCCAAGCAGCAGCATCGGCCCCCACGTCTTCCACTTCCCGTCGCGGACGTACCGGTCGGCCTCGGGGAGCCGCCGGGCGGCGGCCATCAACAGCGCGAACGCGAGGTCGGCCGTCGTTTCCGTCAGGACGCCCGGCGTATTGCCGACCGGGATCCCCCGCCGGGTGCACTCGGGCACGTCGATGTTGTCGAACCCGACGGCGTAGTTCGACACGACCTTGAGCTGCGGGCCGGCCCGGTCGAGGAACTCGGCGTCGACCCGGTCGGTCAGGAGGGTCAATACCCCGTCGCAGCCCTCGATCGCGCGGAGGAGCTCGTCACGGGGCGGCGGCAGGTCGTCCGGCCAGACGGTCGCATCGGTCGCGCGGATGACGAGGTCGAGGCCATCGGACGGGATGACGCGCGCGACGAAGACCCGGGGCTTGGCGGCCATTCGGGCGTGTCAGGCCGGTGCCGGCGTGCGCTCGCGGACGAACGCGTCGATCCGGCGAAGTGCCTCGGAAAGGTTCTCGCGGGAGTTCGCGTAACTGATCCGGATGTGATTCGTGCCGAGACCGCCGAACGCCGTCCCGGCGAGCACACACACACCCGCGTCGTGGAGGAGCCGGTCGGCGAGCTCCGCGCCGGTGAGACCCGTGGCGGAGATCTCGGGGAAGACGTAGAACGCACCCTGCGGCTTGAGGCACCGCACACCCGGGATCTCGTTGAGGCCGTCGACGACGAGGTCACGCCGCGCCCGGAACTCGGCGACCATCGCGTCGATCGAGTCCTGCGGCCCGCGGAGCGCCTCGATCGCGCCGACCTGGGCGAACGCCGTCGCGCCGCTGATCGTGTTGATGATCAGCGTCCCGTAGGCCTTGATCAGAGCGGGCGGGACGATCGCATAACCGAGCCGCCAGCCGGTCATCGCGTACGTCTTCGAGAACCCGTCGAGGACGATGGTCCGCTCCGCCATCCCGGGCAGGGACGCGATCGACAGGTGGACGGCGCCGTCGTACAGGATCCGAGCGTAGATCTCGTCGGCGAGGACGGTGAGGTCGTGCCGGACGGCAAGCTCGGCGATCCGCTCGATGTCGTTGGGGGTGAGGACGCCGCCGGTCGGGTTGGCCGGCGAGTTGATCACGAGGAGCTTCGTCCGCGGCGTGATGAGTGACGCGAGCTCATCGATGTCGAGGCGGAACTCGTTCGCCATCCGGATGGGGATCGGGACCGGTGTGCCGCCGACGAACCTGGTGACCGACTCGTAGATCGGGTAGCCGGGGTCCGGCACGATCACCTCGTCGCCGGGGTCGACGAGGGCGAGAATCGCGTAGACCATCACGCCCTTGCCGCCGACGGTGACGAACACCTGCGACGGGTCGACCGCGAAACCCTTGCGGGCGGTCGAGTCTTCGGCGATCGCGGCCCGCAGGTCGGTGACGCCCGCGAACGGCGGGTAGTGGGTCGCGCCCTCGTCGAGGGCCGTCTTCGCGGCCGCTCGGACGTTGGCCGGCGTGTCGAAGTCCGGCTCGCCGATCTCGAGGTGGATGATGCTCCGCCCCGTGGCCTCCAGCGCGCGCGCCCGGGCGGCGGCCTCGAAGGCCGTTTCGGTCCCGATGGACTCCATCCGACGGGCCAGTCGCATGGCCCGCATCCTAGCGCGCCCGCGGATGGGCGAGCGTCGCCGACCCATCTGGCGTGTTGGGCCTAGAATCCCCCGGTGACTCGGTTCTACGACCTCGACGACGCGAACGCCCGGCTCCCCGAGCTGCGCGAGATTCTCGGCGCGCTGCGCGACCAGCGGGGAGAGCTGATCCGGCTGCGCGACCAGGTGCTCGAGCGCCAGGAGGCGGTCGAGGCGGGCGCCGGCCGAGCCGCGGAGGCTTCGGGCGAGTCGGCGGACGGCGTCTCGGACGACGAGCTGCGCCTGATCCGGCTCCGGATGCAGGGCGTCATCGACCAGATGCAGGCGGGGGTCGCCCGGATCGATGCCCTGGGCATCGCCCTGCGCGACATCGAGTCGGGGCTGATCGACTTCCCGGCGCTCGTCAGCGGCCGGCAGGTCTGCCTGTGCTGGCGGCTGGGCGAGAGCGACGTCGAGTGGTGGCACGAACTGACCTCCGGCTTCTCCGGGCGGCAGCCGCTCATCGACCTCGCGTAGGCGGGCGGGCCGTGGCAGCGGACGACGCCCCGGCGACGATCCTCCAGGGCGGACGGCCGAAGGCCTACCGGCCGCTGCCGCCGGCCGACCGCCGGGCGGCATTCGAGGCGGGAGTCGCCGCGTACGGGCGAGGCGACTTCTTCGAGGCCCACGAGCTGCTCGAGCCGGCCTGGATGGGATCGCCTGACGAGTCGGAGCGCGAGTTCCTCCAGGGCCTGATCAAGCTGGCCGCCGCGTACGTGCACTCGGTCCGTGGCAATCCGCTCGGGATGGCGAAGAATCTCCGGGGCGCGCGGACGCGGCTGGCCGCGGCGGCAACCTACCCAGCCGAGATCGACGTTACCGCGCTGCTCGGCGCGATCGACGAGCGCCTGGCAGGGCTGGCCGACGGTTCCCTGCCGCCACTCGACCCACCGACGCTGCAGAGGAGCGCCCGATGAGCCAGCAGCCGCCGCCGATCTCTCCGAACCCGACGATCCCGACGATCGACGTCCGCGAGGCGGATCGCCGCCGGCGCGAGGACGGGGGCGCGTCGGCGGGCGCGCCGCTCATCGTGGACGTCCGCGAGCCGAACGAGTTCGCGGACGTGCGCCTCGAGGGAGTCGCCCTGGTGCCAATGTCGACGTTTGCGACGCGGTTCGAGGAGCTGCCGCGGGACAGGCCACTGCTGGTCATGTGCGCGGCCGGGAGCCGCTCGGCGGCCGCGACGGCGCACCTCCTCCGCAAGGGCTGGACGGACGTCACGAACATCGCGGGCGGGATCACCGAATGGGAGCGGGCCGGCCTCCCCGTCCTTCGCGGCCCGGTCGCTCCGGGGGAGGGCGACCTGCCCCGGCGATGACCCGCGGCGCGGGTGACCTGATGCCGCTAGCGACGGTGCATCCGCCCGACGGGTCAGGCGTCGAAGGATGAGGCCGCTTCGCCCGAGATTCCACTCGTGGCGGATGTTCCTCCGACAGTTGACCCGCGCGGCGGGTCAAGGGCGCGGCGCCGGGGCCTGAGGGCTCAGCGGCCGCGGCGGCGGCTGCGGAACCGCTCGAACATCTCACGCGTTCGCTCGCGATGGGCGAACGCCCAGCCGATCGCGACCAGGACGATGAAGTTCAGCGTGGCCGCGCCCGCAGCGCTGAGGTAGCCCAGCTGCTGGCCGATCTCGCCCGCGATCTTCAGCGCCGGCACCGTCGCACCGACCAGGCCGAGCTGGAAGAACGGCTCCTGCGGCGCCATGCTCGTTCGGAGCGCATTGCCCTGGACAGTCCCCCCGGAGGTCCCGCCGACGAGGATCGCGTTCGGTCCCAGCAGCGCACTGGCGCCGCCATCCCGGCCAGGGTCGGGGAGATCCGACTCCACGAGGTGTCGCCATTCGGCGAACGTGTCTCCCTGGCCTGGCGCCCCGGCCTGCGGCACCGTCCAGTACAGCTCTCGCCTGTCCCTCGTCCCGTCGTTGCCGCCGACCAGGTACAGCGCCCCGTTGGCCGCCCAACCGGTGGCGTTCGCGCGCGGCTCGGGCAGGTTGGCGGCCGGGTTCGTGGCCCAACCGGTCACGTCGCCCAGCGTGTCGCCTGCCGTCGTCGAGACGTCGCCCCGCTGGACGGTCGCCGTCGGGCCGGTCGGGTTCCGTCCGCCGTAGACCCAGATGAAGTCGCCGTTCTGGACAGCGGTCGTGTCGGCGATCGCCTCGGCCAGCGGCGCCTGGGGCGCCCACGCCCCGAGCTTCGCCGTCCGGTCCAGCTCCGACTTCCAGGTCGTGCTGGTCGGCGCTCCGTCGGGGCCCGCCCCGCCGACGAGGAGCAGCCCGTCCCCGAGCGCGACGAGCGCGGCACCGGCCCGCGGCTCCGGCAGGTCGATGGGCTGCTCGACCTCGGCGGCGGTCTTCCAACCCCCGAGCTCGCCGGTCTGGTTGTTCGGCGTCAGGACGAACGTCGTCGTCGTCGGCCGGCCACTGGCGTCGAGCCCGCCTGCGACGTAGATCGAGCCGCCGAGTGAGGCGACCGCCGCGTTCGAGCGCGGCTCGGGCAGCGGCGGACCCGCGGTCCACGCGTCGAAGTTGCCGATCTCGACCGTCTGCGCGACGTACACGGCGTCGGACGCGGCCGTCCCGTCCGAGCCACCGATGTAGAGGAGCTGCCGGCCGGCCTGGACGAGCGCGCCGTCGGTCCGGGGCGCGGGCAGCGAGATGTCGACCGGGGACGTCGGTGACGTCGCCCAGCGCAGCACGGCTCCCTGCGGGGCCGGGCAGGGCAGGTCGCCGTTCTCCGGCGGGCACAGGTTGATCGGCGACCAGGCGAGGATTCCGAGGTCGATCGTCCGGTTCACCGTGAAGTAGTACGCCCGGTCCGGGATGTAGCCGAGCAGGAAGATGATCGCGATGAACCAGATGAACGCCTTGAGCGACGCCCAGCCCCAGCCGTCGGCGTCGAGCAGCCCGAAGAACGCCCGACGATGCCTGACGGGCCCTGCCTGGAGCGCCTTCGCCATCCCTCCCCTACCTCGAGGTCAGCGTGCCGGACATGAACGGGTGGACGGAGCAGAAGAACTGGTATTCGCCGGCCGGCAGGGGCTGGTAGACGTACGTGATCTCCTCGCCGTCCTCGATCGTCGGCTGGCTCTGGACGACGGTCGTGCCGTCCGTCTGGCGGATGTCGACGTCGTGGGTCTGGCCCGGGTCCTCGATCGTGAAGTGGATCCCGAAGACCTCGTCGGCGGGAACTTCCAGCGCGTCCTTGTCGAACGCGATATTCGCTGCCGTCAGCTCCAGCAGAGTGGCATCCGGCGGCAGCGTGGGAGCCGCCGAGGGCGACGTGCCCGGGGAGGGCTCGCCGCCACCGATCGCGTCGAGATAGCAGTCCGGGTAGGGCGTCGAGCCGGGCGCGGGCTTGAAGTCCGGGTCGACCCAGCCGTGGAACGTCTTGACCTCCCCGGTCGCCGGATCGGTCACGGGCTCGTTGAGCTCCGGGTCGCGGACCTCGTACTCCTGGTCCGCCGAGGAACGGATGAAGGCGATCAGCTCCTGGATCTGGCGGTAGTTGAGCGGGCCGCCATTACGATCCGACCAGATCGGCATCGCGCTGTCCGGATTGCCGCAGACGTACCGCCCACCGACCTCGAGAACGTTGCGCAGGTAGCCGGCGCTGAGATGCGCGAACAGCTTCATCTGGTCGTTGAGCTTCGGCCCGATGTAGCCACCGCCGCCGGGCGGCGGGCTCGGCTCCTCCGGCCCCAGGCCGTTCGGCCCATGGCATCGCGCGCAGTTCGCCTGGTAGAGGTTGTACCCGCGCTCGACCTCCGTGATCGCCTGGGCCTTTGCCTCCTGTTCGAGGCGCGCCTCCGTGAGCCCGAGCGGCGCACCAAGCTCGTAGAAGTAGTAGATGACGATGAACAGGACGGTGATCGCGACGGCGAGGAAGCCGACCCATCGGGCGTTTGCCGACTGGCGGACGATCTTCGCCGCCCGCTCCGGGCTGAGTTCGAACTTGTGCAGCGCGGGCGGCGCCGAGAACCGCTCGGCGGGAGCAGGCTCGGACGGCGGCCGGGTCGCCGGGAGACGCTGCTCGGGGTCGCGCCCGGGCTGGTCGGTCATCGGTCTCCTCGAGTCACAGGCGTCAGATGCAGCCGGTGGGGCTCTTCGGGGGGATGATCCCTGGCTGGCCGAGCGCGACGGGCAGCGGCCCGAGGGTGATCTTGCCGGTGTCGAGGGTCAGGACGCCCTCGGCGTCGACCTCCGCCGAGAACCGGTCCATCGACCGCGGGGCGGGCCCGAACTGGGTTCCGGCCGCCTTGATCCCGAGCCGGTCGTAGCGCGACCCGTGGCACGGGCACTCCAGCCAGAAGTTGCGGAGGCACGGGTTGGGCTTGCAGCCGAGGTGCGGGCAGCGCTGGTAGAGGGCGCGGACGTTGAGGGCCGACCCGTCACCGGTGTCGTCGACGCCCGCGGACCACTGCTGGCGCGACGGGTCGATCAGGATGATGAACGCGCGGGCATCCGGGACGTAGGCCGGGAAGCCGTCCTGGATGGGGAGTGAGCTGTTCAGGAGCTTGAGATCGTCGTACGTCCCGATCCGGACCTTCCCGCCGAAGCCGCCCTGGAGGTTCGGCCACAGGAAGCCGATCGAAGCGGCAGTCGCCTCGAGCAGCCACAGCCCGATCCCCGCCCCGAGCGAGGTCCGCAGGAGCTGCCGCCGCGACAGGCCCTGGACCTGCTCCTTGCGGAGCGCCTTGATCGCCTCGCTGGTGAGCGCTTGCGGCTTGTCGGCGGGCTCGACGTGGTAGTTGCTCATAGCGCGAAGTGCATCCCGGACGTGTTCACGTACGGGATGACGAAGCTGTAGCCGGGGCCCCGGAAGAAGATCCCGACGAACGTCAGGACGAGGCCCAGGATGCAGAACAGGCTGAACAGGACGACCGCGGTCTTGCGTTCCGACGGCCGCGTCGCGAGCAGGTTGCCCCGGTCGACGTACGGGATGAGCGCGGCGCCGACGAGGACGAAGCCCGGCACGAGGACGCCGGCGACGGTCGGGTGGAAGTAGGCCAGCAGCTCCTGGAGGCCCAGGAAGTACCAGGGCGCCTTGGCCACGGCCGGCGTGACGTTGCCGTTCGCCAGCTCCTCGAGCGGCGCGTTGATGAACAGGCCCATGAGCAGCAGGAAGACGGTCATCATCATCGCCGCGAGGAACTCGATTGAGACCAGGTGCGGCCAGGTCATGACCGTGTCGTCCGGTTCTTTCTGGACCCGGACGACCGCGTCCTGCTTGACGAGCGCGAGGAGCCGGTACGGGCGGGCCGACATCGGCACGCGCTGCTTGTCGATCTCCGTCCGCCGACTCGGATCGACGGGCTGGACGACCCTTCGCTCGGTTGGCTGCTTGGTATCGGTCATGGCGCGACCTCCGGGCCGCTAGGGACGGCCGAGGCGAAGGCGCCGGCGAGCACCGGAGCGAGCGCACTCCGACGTGCGTGAGCGACGGCGCGAAGACGGCAACGAACGCATCGGTCGTTCATAGCGGGCCCGAGATTCCGCCGTCCTTGCGGATGCGCCAGAAGTGGACGGCGAGGAGGATGGCGACGATGAGGGGCAGGGCCATGATATGGACCACGTAGAACCGCAGCAGCGTGTTCTGGCCCACCTCCAGCCCGCCGAGCAGGAGCAGGTTGACCGGCGTGTTGAAGAGCGGGGCGTAGCCGCCCATGTTCGTGCCGATCGTGATCGCCCAGTAGGCGATCTGATCCCACGGCAGGAGGTAGCCCGTGAAGCTCAGCAAGATCGTGCTGAACAACAGGACCACCCCGATGACCCAGTTGAACTCGCGAGGCGGCTTGTACGCGCCGTGGTAGAAGACCCGCATCATGTGGAGGAACACGAAGAACACCATGAGGTGGGCGCCCCAGCGGTGGATGTTCCGGGTCAGCAGCCCGAACGTCACCTTGCTCTGGAGGTCGAGGATGTCCGTGTACGCCTGGGTCGCGGACGGCACGTAGAAGAACATCAGGTAGACGCCGGTCACCGTCAGCACGAGGAACAGGAAGAACGACAGCCCGCCCAGGCAGAACGTGTACGCGAACCTGACCGCGTGCTGGCGCACCCGGACCGGGTGGATGTGCAGGAACACGTTGTTCATGACCGCGTACGCGCGCGACCGCTCGTCGTTCGGGTACGGCTGGCGGAACAGCGAGCGCCAGGCGGCGCTGCGGCGGATCGACTGGTCGACCCGCTCGAGGAAACTCAACGGGCTCCTCCTGCCACGCCGGGCGTCCCGGCGAGCTGCGCGTCGCGGTACGACTCCTTGTAGAGCCGCCCGTCGGTCGAGACCTCCTGGAGCTCGAACCGCTCCATCGTAATGGCGTCGAACGGGCAACGCTTGACGCACAGTGCGCAGCGGATGCAGCGCTCCTCGTCGAGGATCATCGCGCCACCCTGGTCCCAGCCGTAGGCCTCCTCGATCTCGGGCAGGAGGCCCTCCGTCTTGAGCTGGTTGATGTCGACCAGGTGGATGACGCCTTCGGGGCAGACGTCGGCGCACGCGCCGCACAGGACGCACCTGAACGGGTCGAACCAGATGTTGAAGTTGCACATCAGGCAGCGGGTCGATTCGGCGACCGCCGCGGTCGCGTCGTAGCCCAGCTCGACCGGGGTCGTGAAGTTGACCTCCGGGTCGGTCGACGCCATCCGCGCCTCGAGCGGCGCCATCGGGATGTGCTGGCGGGGCAGGACGTCGTACAGCTCCGGCATCTCGTGGCGCCACGAGCTGGTGATCTTGACGTTCGCCGCGACCGAGACATCGGCTCGCGCGGCGAGGTAGCGGTCGATCGCGTAGGCGGCCTTCTTGCCGTGGCCGGCGGCCTCGATGAGGGTCGTCGGGCCGGTCACGAAGTCGCCGCAGGCGAACACGCCGCGGACGTTCGTGGCGTACGTCGCCGGGTCGACCTTCACCCGGCCGCGGTTGATCTCGAAGCTCGCCTCGACCGGCAGGAACGTCAGGTCCGCGGCCTGCGACACGGCCGGGATGACCGTGTCCGCCTTGATGACGAACTCCGAACCGGCGATCGGGACCGGGGAGCGGCGGCCGGACGCGTCCGGCTCGCCGAGGCGGTTGCGGATGAACTTCACGCCGGTCACGTGGCCGTCCTCGCCAAGCACCTCGACCGGGCTGGCGAGGAACTCCATCCGGACGCCCTCACGCTCGGTCTCGCCGAGCTCCTCCTCGTCGACGACCAGCTCCGAGCGCGTCCGCCGGTAGACGATCGCGACGTTGTCGGCCCCGTGACGAAGGCTCGTGCGCGAGCAGTCCATCGCCGTGTAGCCGCCGCCGATGACGACGACGTCACGGCCCACGGTGAGCGGCTGGCCCAGGTTGGCCGTCTTCATGAAGTCGACGCCGTACTGGACGCCTTCGAGATCCGCACCGGGAACGTCGAGGACCACCGCGTTCATCGCGCCGGCCGTGATCGCGATCGCGTCGTACTCCTGCTGGAGCTGGTCGAACGTGACGTCGACGCCGATCTCCGTGTTGAACACGAACCGGACGCCGAGGCGCTCGACGAGCCGGACGTCCATCTCGATCGCCTCGCGCGGCAGGCGGAAGGCGGGCACTCCGATGAGCATCGTCCCGCCGCCATACGGCAGGCTGTCGAAGACCGTGACGCGAAATCCGTTCGTCGCCAGCTCGCGGGCGACCGACAGGCCGGCCGGCCCGGCCCCGACGACCGCCACCCGCTCGTCGCGCGGCGTGATGTGGGGCATGACGTCCGGGATGCCGGACGCCTCGTGCCATTCGACGAGGAACCGCTTCATCGCCCGGATCGCGAGCGGGCGGTCGATGTCGCCGCGACGGCACGCACGCTCGCATGGCGCGGAGCAGACATACGAGCACATCGCCGCTACCGGGTTCGGCTCGCGGGACAGGATGTAGCCCTCTTCGAACCTGCCCTCGGCCGCGAGGTTGAGGTAACCCCGGCAGTTCGTTCCCACGGGGCAGGCCTCCTGGCACTCGATGTTGCACTGGAGCCAGGAGGCATCGACGGGCTGAACGAGGAATTCCTGGTTCGGGTCGAGGGCCAAGAAGGTCGTGCCTCTGTGGTGGGGATCGACGCAGGACGACAGGAAGGGAGGCCGGCGTGGCGGCGACGGCCCGAATCTACCATCCGCCTCGGGAGGCCGCAGAACGCGGGCTCGCGTGCGCGCGATTTGACCTTCCGTTCGCTCGCAGCTACATTTCCGAGCATGACGGAGTCGGTCGGAGTCCGACCGGCCGAGGAGGCTCGGCAGCGTTGACCGGGGGCGAGCTCGCCTTCCTGGGGCTCGGGGTCGTCCTCGGCGTCGCGACCGGTGCGAGTCTCTTCGCGGTCCTTCGCAGCCGGCCCCCCGCTCCCCGTGAGGTGCGCTTGACCGTCACACCGAACAGCATTCCCCGGCGGCGAGCCGCGACCCTCGCCGCGGACCCGTTCGCGCCGGCCGCGGGGGAGCCGGCGAGGGGCGGCCCGGCGGACCGCTGGCAGAGCGTCCATCCGGCCATCCTGGATCGAACTCCTGTTCTGTCCGGCAGCCTTTCCGCGGCTGCTGGGGAGCTCCGGTCGACGCGCACGGCTCGACCGGTTCTCGCGGCCGGCGACCACTTCGCGGCCATGGGCTCGATCGGGGGCAGCGCGGGGGCCCTCGCGTTCGCCGCTCCCCGCTACGGGACGATCCCCGCGCGTCTGTCGTCGATCGGGATCCAGATCCACCGCGAGACGGACTGGACGCTCGCCGCCCTGCGCCAGGCCGCGGGCCGCGCGGCGGACCGCGCGATGGGCGCCCAGGGCCTGGGGCTGTCGGTCCTCAACGGCGGGCAGGGCGATCGTGTCGCGCCCGCCCAACGGACGGCGGGCGATCTGCCGCCGGGCGGTGGGACTCCGGCGGCTGGTGGAACTCCGCCGCGTGCTGGCACGCCCGCGGGGGGCGGCACGCCCGCCGGTGGTGGCACGCCCGCGGGTGCTGGCGCCCCGCCGGGTGCACCTCGCTCCGGTGGTGGCGGATCGTCCGGGCCGCCCGACGGATCCGGCGACGATCCGAGCGACCCGTGCGCCGGACAGCGCCGCTGGGCCGAGGAGCGATGCACGCTCGCGTATCGCGCGCGCCAGCAGGCCGAGGCCGCGCACGGCGCTCTCGGGGCCGCGCAGCGCAAGTACGACGAGCACCAGGCCGCGGCCGACAAGGCGGCCCACATCGCCGACCCGCGCACGATGCGCGAGGCCAAGGAGACCGCCCAGCACGCGTTCCGGCGCGACCGCGCGGCGGCCAGCGCGAAGGATGGGGTCGAGGCCGCTGCCCGCGACTGGCTCACCGAGATCAACCGGATCAACCGCGCCGCCCGCGAGGCCGCCGCGTCGGTGACCCGCGATCGCGAGGCCGCCGCCGCGATGACCCGGACGATCGAGCGTCTCACGCTCGACGCCGATGCCGCTCGACGGGCGGCCGATTCCGCCGAGGCCGCCTGCCGCGCGGCCCGAGACTCCGTCGCCGAATGCCAGGACGCCGCGACCAGGGCCCAGGAAGCGGCGAAGGCCGCCGCGGCCGCGACGCCGCCCGCGGCAAGCCCGGCAACTCCAGGGCCGAGGCCGCCCGCGGCGGGGCCGGCGGCGGCGAAGGCTCCCGTCGGGCCGCCCCCGCCGGAGGCTCGCCCGACCGCAGCCCGACCCGCGCCGGCACCGGCAGGCACCGCAGCGGCGCCCACTCCACGGGCCACCCCACGGGCCGCCGCACGGGGCGTCCCGCCGACCGCCCCGAAGAAGACGGAGCGACCGAAGCCGACCGAGCTGGCGGCCGCGTTCGGCCGGACCGGCGACGCCGCGCCGGCGATCCTCCGCCTCGTCCGCGGCGACCGCACGACGCTCAACCGTCTGGTCGCTCAGCTCGCCGGCGACGACGCCGACGAACGGCGCCGCTGGCAGGCCGAGCTCGCGGACCTCGTCGACGCGATCCTCGGACGCTCAATCGAGGCCGCGGCCCTGACGTTCCCGGTGGAGCACCCGTTCTGGGGCGGATTCAGCCGCGCCCAGAACCGCGACATCACGGCCGCCCTGGCGTCGCTCGGCTTCCGGTTCGACGGCCTCGGC
>Ga0326597_10011171_pt1 | contig 11920 bp, 9 predicted proteins | sample RVTome_12_FD_203789 | JGI IMG/M metagenome (GOLD analysis project Ga0326597, IMG submission 203789) | Soil microbial communities from uranium-contaminated site in the Upper Colorado River Basin, Wyoming, United States - RVT100D185 | ecosystem: Environmental > Terrestrial > Soil > Contaminated >... | reverse complement strand
TTGCATCAAGAAAGATTCCTCGGCTTCGCCTCGGAATGACAGGTACTAAAATTGTCATCCCGAACGAAGTGAGGGATCTTTTCCAAACTGAACCGCTACGTGCGCGCCGGTTCCCTGGACAAGCGCGCCGAAAAGGAATAAAAGCACGAGTATCAAAAATGTTTGAGGAGGAATTGTTTATGAGCACGGCCGCAGCGGTGAAGCGAACCGCGGATCAGGTTCTCGGTAACGACCGCATCGTTTCTTCGGATTCGCATATCATGGAGCCCGAGGATCTGTGGCTGAAAAACCTGACACCGAGCCTGCGCGCGAAATTTCCAAAATATCCCGTGCGCAATTCGCCCGGCGAAAAACCCGGTGGTTGGGACCCCAGAGCGCGCCTGGATGAAATGGCGGTGGACGGGGTTTCGGCGGAAGTTCTCTACCCGACCTACGGGCTGCGCCTTTTTGCGTTGGAGGACGCCGAATTGCAAGAAGCCTGCTTTCAGATCGGCAACGACTGGCTGATCGACTACTGCAATGCCGCGCCGCGACGCTTGTTCGGCATTCCGATGATTTCGATGTACAAAATCGACACCGCCATCAACGAGCTCGAGCGTTGTAAAAAGGCCGGGATGATCGGTTGCCTGATCTGGCAGGTGCCGCCCGAGCATCTACCATTCACCAGCGACTACTATAATCCTTTCTGGGAAGCGGCGTCGGAACTCGACATGCCGGTTAACGTCCACATTCTGACCGGATTCAACTACAGTCGATTCGAGCGCAAGGGTTTGGATACTTACCGGATGACGGTAAACCAGAAGGTGGCCGATGCGGCGAATGTTTTGTTCGATCTGGTCTTTGGCGGAGCGTTGGCGCGCTATCCGAAATTAAAAATCGTCTATGTGGAGAATGAAGTCGGCTGGATTCCGTTCTATTGTCATGAGTGGGATAAGTATTTCGTCCGCCACAGCCCCAAGGCGCCGCTGCCGTACATGAAGAAGTTGCCCGGCGAGTACGTGAAAGAGCAAGTCTACGCGACTTTCTTCAGCGATCCGGCGGGCGGGCGGATGATGGATTGGTTCGGCGAAGACACCTTCATGTGGTCGAGCGACTATCCCCACGCGGCATCGACCTGGCCGCACTCGCGCAAAGTGATCGCCGAAGAGCTGGGCCACCTGCCCAAGCCGGTGATCGATAAAGTCGTGCGCGACAACGTGATCAAGCTGTACGACCTCAAAGTGGACGGCATCAACGCATAACGAAGCGCTGGAGAACCAAAGGAGAACCTAGCCGAGAACAAGACCGTGCCGCCGCTCGATGATCATCGGTTCTTCGCCGATGCGGCCGGTTAAGCGCGCGAGTCTTTTTTGTGATATTCAGCATTCCAACCGCCTGGCTGTTTAATTCAAGCGGTCAGCCGTCAGCGTAAGGAGCCCTTATGTCCCAGGGCAAACAATCATTTCCGTGGGAGACCCCGCCGGAGCTTTGGCGCGGCTTCAAACCTGGACATTCTTCCTGGCAGGGAAGCATCGTTTCGATTTACATCACTCCCAATCCTTCCGGTTCGATGGTTTCCGTCCCGCAAGTGCGCGCCTTCGCGGATCGCGGCTTGGAGGGAGATCGTTTTTTTCGCGAGTCCTGGATCGCGGCGAACCGTCCCGATAAAGCCGTGAGCTTGATCGAGGAGGAAGTTTTGAAGCTGGCCGCCGAAGAACTCGGCGTCACCGATTTCGCTGACCGAACCCGGCGTAACATCGTCACGCGCGGCGTGGCGTTGATCGATCTGTTGCATCGCGAGTTTACCATTGGAGGCGTGCGCATGCGCGGCATCCGACTCTTCGAACCCTGCGCCCACTTGGAAAAGACTTCAAATCTGCCGGGGATATTCAAAGCGCTGGAACACCGCAGCGGCTTGAAGGCCGCGATTCTGAGCGATGGTCTCATGCGGGTGGGAAATCCGATCGCCTTGACGCAGGCCGGACAATCGGCGGCGGTGCCAGCCGGATAGCATTCATGGATTTCGGACTCCACCTGCCGGCATCGAGCGCTAACGTCAAGCCAGAGGATTTAGTCCGCTTCGCTCAACAGGCCGAGCGGCTCGGCTTCTACTGCGTGACCGTGGCCGACCACGTCATCGTTCCCAAAAATATTTCGATTCCCTATCCGTACACCGTCGACGGCAAGTATCCGGGCACAGGTTACCATTTGGAAACATTGACGACGATGTCTTTCCTCGCCGGCGCGACCCAGCGCATCCGCTTCGCCACCAGCGTGATGATCGCGCCCTATCGCAATCCGATCATCACTGCCAAGATGCTCGCCAGCCTCGACGTGCTCTCCAACGGCAGAGTGATCGTCGGCTTGGGCGTCGGCTGGATGAAAGAGGAGTTCGACAACCTGGCAACGCCGGCGTTCGCCGAACGCGGGCGCGTGACCGATGAGTATATCCGCGCCTTCCGTGAGCTTTGGACCAGCGACAATCCCACGTTCAACGGCAAGTTTTGCAATTTCTCCAATATCGTTTTTCTTCCCAAACCCGTACAGAAGCCGACGATTCCCATCTGGATCGGCGGCCATAGCAAACAGGCGATTCGCCGGGCGGCGCGCCTGGGCGATGGCTGGCATCCCATCGGCGGCGTGCCGACGATACCGCTGGAGCCCGACGATGTGCGCAAAGACCTCGCGCTGCTCGCGGAATATGCCCAGGCTGCAGGAAGAGACCCGAAGCAGATCCGCGTGGCACTCAAGGGCTCGCTCTTCGACAAAGAAAAGAAAATCGAAGGGCGGCGCCGCCGCTTCATGGGCGAAGCCCAAGAAATTGCTTCCGACATCCGCGACTACCGCGCCGCCGGCGTCGATACGATGATCTTCGACGTCCGGCGTGCCAGTTCAGCAGAGACCCTCGATCGCATGGAGTGGATGGCAAAGGAAGTCATCGCCATCGCCTAGCCCAATTCATTTATCGTTGGGTTGAAATGGACCACGTGGTTTCAATCCGCACATGAGCCTGTTGGCGCGAAGATGGCATGGCGGTTCAATGTTCAAGGTTCCGCGTTCAACGTTATTCGGTCCTTTTGAGCATCTGAACCGCTATTCCAACCTTGAACCTTGAACGTTAAACTTTGAACGATGCGATCTGCTCATCATGCGCTTCTTCATAAATATTCTCACCACCTATTTCCCCGACATCGATCCGCCGTACGATGTTTACTACCGGCAGATCCTCGAGCAGGTCCAACTCGCCGAGGAATTGGGCTGGGAGTGTTTCATGTTCAACGAGCACCACTTTCTCGGCTACGGTGGTCTGGTGGCAAATCCCGCAGTGCTGCTGGCGGCTGCGGCGGCGCGCACCTCGCGCATTCGTCTGGGGCCTTGCATCGCGATCTTACCGCTGCGCCATCCGCTGCATAGCGCCGAAGACTACGCGATGGTTGACGCAATCTCCGGTGGCCGGCTGGAGTTCGGCGTCGGCTCGGGGAACACCGAGATGGACTATCGTGTCTTCGGCGTCACGCGGGAAAACGACCGGCTGCTTCTCGACGAAGCGATGGAAATTATCTTAAAGGTTTGGTGCAACGAGCGGGTGAGTCATCAGGGGACTTATTGGCAATTCGAGAATCTCACTCTCTATCCGAGACCAGTACAGCAGCCGCATCCGCCGGTCTGGGTGGCCGGCACGTCCGAACAAACTCTAGGTTGGGCCGGGCGTCACGGTTATCACATCATGACCGTCGGCCACCCGCATCCGCCGGAAAAAGTTCGTTCCGGTGTCGAGGCGTGGAAACAGGCGCTGATCGCGGCGGGGATTGAACCGAACGAACGTCATTGCCAGCTTCACGTGCGAACCCACGTGAATGAAAGCTCAGAAAAAGCGCGGAACATCGCCATGCCCGCGATTACCCGCTACGATGAAATTTCCCGCATCGGGCGCAAATCGGTAAAGGCGTTCGAGCCCAACTACGATTGGCAAGGCATGCTCGCCAGCGGGCGCAACAATTACGGCAATCCCGATGAGTGCATCCGGAACATTCACAACGCCACGCGCCACTATTACTTCGACACGCTCACGACGACCTTCAACTTCGGCGGCATTCCCCACGACGAAATCAAAAAGTCGATGCGCCTGTTCGCCAGTGAGGTGATGCCGGCGTTTTGTTGAAATACCCCCGCCACCGCCCCGGCTTTTAACCGCAAAGAACACAGCGCGGCGAAGCCGCAACCAAAATGAGAAAAGTCGGATTCACCACGAAGGCACGAAGGACACGAAGGTTTTCGTAGGGTGCGCTTCGCGCACCGGTCGGTCTCGAAATATCTCTCGCAAAGGCGCAAAGGAAGAGCATTGTCATTTCGAACGAAGAGAGAAATCTTTCCTATATCCCTCGCATTCGCTCGGGATGACAGGCCTCGGGCCTGTCGCTTAGCGTCTTGGCGCCTTGGCGGGAGCAATATCCGAATCCAAGAGTTTTCGACTTCCGGGAAATTTGCGCGAGCCGCGCAAATTATTACGGATAGCAGTGCAGAGAACGCAAAAAATAATTTAGAAGAACTTCTTTGCGCCCTTTGGGTTCTTTGCGGTGAACATTATTTTTTTACGTTTCCGCGCGCAGCGCTTCCAATGGCGGGCGGCGAAAAATTCCCCAGCTGCCCATCGCTCCGAATAGGAGGACGGTCGCCGTCGTGAGCAGCAAAACCCATAACACCGGCGCCATCGCAAAGCGCGCTACGGTTCCTAGAAAATAAAAACTCAACACCCAGCTCGCCAGCGCGGCGAGGGCCGCGCCCGCCAGGCAGGAGAACGCTCCAAGGAACAGGTACTCCGCGGCGATGATGCTTAAAACTTGACGCTTCGAAGCGCCAAGGGCGCGCAGCAAGACGCTTTCCCTGATCCGTTGACCGCGCCGGCTAAAGATAGCACTGGCGAGGACGGCGAGGCCGGTCAGGATCGTGAACAGCGCGACGAAACGAATGGCTCGTTCAACCCGGCCGAGGATGGCGTCGAGCGTATTGAGAATCAAAGTTAAATCGATCATCGAGACGTTTGGGAAGCGCTCCGCCACCTCGCGCTGTAGCGCGGCGGATCGCTGGGGAGATTCGATGCGGCTTACCACGGCATAGAACTGTGGCGCTTGCTCCAATACTCCCACAGGAAAAACCGCAAAAAAATTAGGCTGCACGCGCTGCCAGTCGACTTCCCGGATGCTCGCGACTTGCGTGATCAGAGGAACGCCCTGAAGTTCGAATTCAACCAGGTCGTTGAGACCGACGCGCAGGGTCTCGGCGATGCCTTTTTCCAAGGAGATGGGAATCGGCTGCATATCCGGCGCGACGCGGCCGCGCCAGGTTCCCTGGGTTATCCGCTCGGTGCGCGCTAACCGTTCTCGATAGGTGGAGCGGTATTCCCGCCTGAGCGCCCAGGGCGGGATCGCTCCGTCGGCGCGGATCTGCTCGACACGCCTGCCCTTGACGGCGGCAAGCCGCAACGTAACGATTGGGACTTCTCCGTAGTCGCGCGCGCCGAAGGATTGAACCAGGTCCGCGATGCCCGCTCTTTGCTCTTTCTGAACATCGAACAGGACCAGATTGGCTTCGTCGTGGCCGCCTCTTTCGGCGACTTGAAGAAGCAACGTACTCTGCACATTGTAAAGCGTCATGAGCAGAAAAGCCGCTACGCCGATGGCGAGCATGATGGCGACGGTCTGATTGTTGGGACGATGGAGATTGGCCAATCCCTGGCGCCACGCAAACGGCAAGAAATCCGATAGCAACCGTTTCATAAGCAGCGAAGCGGTTCTGGCCAAAAAAGCGATAAAGCCAAACGCGAGCAAGACACCGGCGGTAAAATAGAGCGCATGAAACCAACGCTCCGCGGTGATGAAAGCAAAGGATAAAATCGCGGCGACGATAATGCAGAAGAGGAGCCAAAGCAGGGGATCTCGCGCGCCTCGATTGTCCTCGTATGCGGAGCGAAGCGCCTGAAGCGGGGAAACATTTCTCAGCGGCAACAAGGGCAACAGGGCGAATAGCAGCGCGGTGCCGATGCCGACGAGCGTGCCCAGACCGACCGCTTTGGGCGTGAGTGCCAACGCTGTAGTCACCGGCAAAAAGTCCCGCAACGCGAGGGGCAGCCATGCCTGCGCGAGAACGCCGAGGGCGGCGCCCAGGCAGGCGGCGGCTACTGCGGCGATCGACGTTTGAATGAGATAAACAGCGACTGTCTCGCCGGCGCTCGCGCCAATGCAGCGGAGCAGAGCGACCGATGCCGTTTTCTCTTTGGCGTAAACATAGACGCCGCTCGCCACGCCTACTCCGGCAAGCAGAACGGCGACGAAAACCGCCAATCCCAGGTAGCGCGTGAGGTTGTCCAGGGAGCGCGCAATGACCGCTGCACGGGTTTTTACGGTATCGGACCGCAAGCGCAGTTGCTCGATCTGCGGGGCGATGCGTTGGACCAACGCATCCACGTCTACCCTAGAATCAAATTTAAAATACACACGGTAGCGCACCAGGCTGCCCTTTTGCAGCAGTGGGCTTCGGTCGAGGTAGGGGAGCGGAATATAGACGCGCGGACTGATCAGAGAGAAGGCCAGAGTCTCCCCCGGGATTTTTTTGAGCTTGCCGGCAATGCGAAACTCCTGGTCGCCGATGCGCAGGCGGCTTCCCACGCCGGCGTTGAACTGCAACATGACATTCTCATCCACCAGCGCGGCGGAGGCGGTTTCAAACTCCGCGCGCGCCGATGCGGGCTCGGTTTCCAGCGCGCCGTAGTAGGGGAACCGCCCGCTTATCGCGCGCACCTGAACCAATCGCGAAGTCCCGCTCTCCGGAAAATAGGCCATGGATGAGAATGCGATCTGGCGCGATTGGTCGCCGCCTAAAGAAGCGATGAGCGCCTCGGCCTCGGTAGAAAAAGGCTCTCGGCCGCTGATCTCGAGATCGGCTCCTAGGAGAGTCTTGGATTGTTCTTGGATGCTCAACCCCAGGTTGTCGCGAAAGGAAAGCGCCGCGACCAGCGAAGCGATGCCGATAACGACGCAGGCCATCGAGCGGAGCAGTTTTCCAAAACTCCGCCTCCCGTCGCGCCAGGCGACGCGCCAAACCCAGAGTGCCGCAAAGTGTTTCATCAGAGGCCGGTTCGACGATACTTTCTCACCACGAAGCTCACGAAGGACACGAAGGATTCGAAAATTAATATTCTTAAACTTCGTGATCTTCGTGTCCTTCGTGGTGAATAAATACCATGTGCATAGTCGTCACTGCTCATGATCGAGTGGTGTTCGGCGAACCTAGGCGGTCGGCAATCAACCGGCCGCCCTTCAAGCCGATGACGCGGCTCGCCTGCTCTGTCAGCTCCCGGTCGTGGGTCACGAGCATCAACGTTGCTCCATTGGTTGCGTTGAAATCGAAGATCAACTTTACGATCTCCTTGCCGGTCTCGGAGTCGAGATTACCCGTCGGCTCATCGGCGAAAAGAATTTTGGGCCGATTGATAAAGGCGCGGGCGATAGCGACGCGTTGCTGTTCGCCGCCGGATAATTGAATCGGATAGTGACGCAGGCGGTTTTCCAGACCCACCTGGGCGAGCAGCTCCGCGGCGCGTGAGCGGGCGTGGTTCTCGCCTCGGATTTCCGCCGGCACCATGACGTTTTCCAGCGCCGTGAGCGACGGCAGCAACTGAAAGCTTTGGAAGATGAAGCCGACGAACTGATTGCGCACCCGGGCCAGCTCGTTTTCCGGAGCACGGTGCATGGCGACGCCGTTAAGAATCACCGCTCCGCCGCTGGGCCGCTCCAGCCCCGCGCACAGAGCGATGAGGGTCGTCTTGCCGCTGCCCGATGGGCCGACGATGGCGCAGGCGCTGCCCTCTTCGATGTCGAAGGAGACGTCACGGAGCACTGACAGGTTTTGCGCGCCGCTCTTAAAAGTCTTTTGCAAATGGTCTACGCTTAAAATGATCGGTTGGGTCATGGCGAGTGGGTGGTATCGGGATGCGTCATTGTAGAAATTGGTTGGCAGTCACGGCTAAGAGTCTATTGTTAAACTTTAGAGTGTTTATGAAGCTAACTCAACTTACATCCCTTGCCGGGGCTCTGCGTGTTTTTACTATCGTTGCGCTCTCATGGTTTCTTTTCATCGCCGCCGCGCCATCGGCGAAAGTTCTCTTGTTTCTCGGCGATAGTCTCACAGCCGGGTATGGGATTGATCCTTCGCATGCCTTTCCCGCTCTGATTCAAGCGAAGATCGATGCCAAGCGTTGGAACATCAAGGTCATAAACGCCGGGCAGAGCGGTGACACCAGCGCCGGAGGCCTGAGCCGGCTCGATTGGCTGTTAAAGAACCGCGTGGATATTCTGGTGCTCGAACTAGGCGCCAACGATGGGCTGCGCGGCTTGCCCGTGGAGGTGACGCGCAAGAATCTTCAGGCGATCATCGATCGGACCAGACAACGCTATCCTCAAGTTAAAGTCGTCATTACCGGCATGAAGGTTCCGCCGAACATGGGCCGCGATTTCGGGGCGCGGTTTGAGGCCATCTTCCCGGCGCTGGCAAGGAGAAACAAAGGCGTGCTGATTCCTTTTATCCTCGAAGGAGTAGCTGGCATGCGCGAGTTGAATCTACCCGATGGCATTCACCCCACTGCGGAGGGCCACCGGGTCATCGCTGGGAACATCTGGAAAGTCTTAGAGCCGATCATGAGGTCGATGTCTCCGGGGGCCTAACTGACTCTTGCGTCCAAATGGTTCAATTGCAGCCTGTCTTAGGGCGGTCGGGTAGTGGTTCAGTTTCGCAAACATTTGTAGGGGCGACCCCCTGTGGTCGCCCGTCCCAGAGGGCAGACACAGGGGTCTGCCCCTACATTGCCGATTCGTTGAAATCAAATTCAACCACTACCGGCGTTCGATTTCGCTTGACTGATTCCCGCCTATGGTGGAAGAATAGCCACCTCGTAACGGGAGTTGCGGGGGCTCGGCTGATCGCGAGTTTAGCCGTGTAACAAAAGCATCGTACCGAAAGGGAGGATGACCGATATGTCTATCATAACGATCTCTCACGCTCCGTACAGCGGTGGCGCTGAAATCGGGGAAAAAGTGGCATCGTTCTTAAACTACCGATCCGTCGATCGTGAAGTCCTGATCGAGGCGAGCCGGCGGTATGGTATTCCTGAAGCGAAATACGAGGAAGTCCTCGAGGCCCAGGGCCATTGGTGGGAACGATGGATCGAGAGCCTGCGGCTGTACCGCATCACGATTCAAGCGGCGATGTGTGAAGTGGCTCAAGGAGGAAGTGTCGTTTACTACGGTCGGGCCGGGCAAGAGCTTTTTCCTGGAATCAAGCATGTCTTGAAAGTATTGATCGTCGCGCCCATGGAGTATCGCATGCAGGAGGTCAAAGCGCGCAAGGGACTGGACGGTGAAACCGCCCGCCATTTTCTCAAGGAGCTTGACCGGGTTCGTACCCGCCGGCTGCGCGCCGTATTCAATGCGGATTGGCTCGATCCCGTCGGCTACGACCTCGTGCTGAACAGCTCTAGAATCAGCGCAGACAGCGCCGTCCGGGTGATTGCCGAACTGGCGCGGCGGGAAGATTTCCAGCCCACGCCGGCATCGGAAAGAGCGTTCCAAGACTTGACCACGACTTTCCGGGTGCAGGCGGCGTTGATCATTTCGCCGAAGACCCGCAACATCATTCTCAACGTCCGCAGCGACAACGGCAAGGTGACCGTTTCCGGCATCCTCGCCGACCCTGATTTGGAAAAAGAGATCGTGCGCATAGCCAAAGGGGTTGCGGGAGTCACTGAAGTAATCACCGACATCGAACCGCCGCCTATCGAATACATGCATCCGTGATTCGTCCGCCCCGCTGACCCGCGGCAGCGTATTTTGCCGTGGACTTACGCTCCACGGTCGTCATTCCGGCCAAGCCAGCCAGAGCTGGCGCGAGCCGGAATCCAGGGGCGGGTTTACCCCCCGGCCCTACTGGATGCCCTAAATTCACAGACGAAGCGCAACACACGCGCGTCTGTTTAAGTCGAACAATTTGTTTGCGCCTTGTTTTGTGTTATTTTCACTGAACTCTTATGGACGATCGTTTGCCGCAAGTGGCTCCTAATGACGGCTTCTTCATGGGGCTCGCTCTGGTGCAAGCTAGAGAGGCTGCCGATAAGGGAGAAGTGCCGGTGGGCGCAGTGGTCTCCTGCGACGGGGAAGTCGTTGGCGCGGGCCATAATCAGCGTGAAGAAACGCAAAGTCCGCTGGCCCATGCGGAGATTGCCGCCATCGCAGCGGCTTCCCGCCGTCTCGGCACTTGGCGCCTGACCGATTGCGACCTGTACGTGACCCTCGAGCCCTGTGTTATGTGCGTCGGCGCGATATTGCAGGCGCGCATACGGCGGCTGGTGTTTGGCTGCCTCGACCCAAAGGCGGGCGCGGTGCAATCTCTCTACCGGCTGTGCGAGGACGAGAGGCTGAACCACCGGCTGCCCGTGATCGGAGGAGTTGCGGCCGAAGCATGCGCGTTGCTTCTCAGCGAATTTTTTGCCCAGCTTAGGAAGAAAAACCAAAGTGATCAACCAGCGGAGAGGTGGCCGAGCCCGGTTGAAGGCGCTTGACTCGAAATCAAGTGTACGGGGAACCGTACCGGGGGTTCGAATCCCTCCCTCTCCGCCAATTCTTTCGTAATCAATTTTACTGCCCTTGTCTGCAGATCGGCGCGCGTCGCCAGCCGGTCCGTGTTGACGCAAGCCCATGTGGTCGCGTTGCTCCGCGCGTCGATGGCGCTAAGCAGGTTGCCGGTCGCATCTAAGTAAACCGAGTGGTTCCGTTTAGCGGATCGAGCCTCTAGGGCAGTCGGTTCAACGCGTCGTAAGTATGGATTGTCTGGAAGCAGAGCTAATAAAATCACTATAATGAAGCCTGACACCGCTCCCTGACACCGCTCCGTAGCAGTTCCCAGGGCAAAAGACTTGAGCTGAGCCAGAGTGGCGCGATTGCGGCTCCCCGCGTTTACCGTCGAAATCAAAGAACTGGCGGAATGGTTCGGGCTGGAGCTTGCGCGGATCGTGGTGGATGAGTATTAGACAAGTATTTGATTAACCCAATCGAGTAGTCCATGTTCGAACAAGCCTTCAAAAACATCGACGACGTTCTCTGGAAAGAGGCCGGTTGTACCACCGAACTGGACTACACCGAGCAGACTTCCTGGCTCCTTTTCCTGAAATACCTCGATGGGCTGGAGCAGGACCGCGCTGATGAAGCCGCGCTCGGCGGTAAGAAATACAGCTACATCCTCGACAAACCCTATCGCTGGGAAAGCTGGGCCGCGCCCAAGGGCAAGGACGGCAAGCTCGACCACAACGCCGCCCAGACCGGCGACGACCTTCGCGACTTCGTCAATCAGAAGCTCTTTCCCTACCTGCACGGCTTCACGCAGAGGGCCACCGGGCCGAACACCATCGAATACAAAATCGGGCAAATCTTCGGCGAGATTAAGAACAAGATCCAAAGCGGCTACAACCTCCGCGAGATCATCGACCACATCGACGAGCTGCGCTTCCGTTCGCAGACCGAGAAATACGAACTGTCCCACCTCTACGAAGCCAAGATCAAGAACATGGGCAATGCCGGGCGCAACGGCGGCGAGTATTACACCGTGCGCCCGCTCGTCCGCGCCATTGTTCAAGTCGTGCGCCCGAAACTCGGCGAAAGCATCTACGACGGCGCGCTCGGCTCGGCGGGCTTCCACTGCGAGACGTTCGACTACCTCAAGAAAACCTATCCCAATCGCACCGTCGCGCAGGATCGCTTCCTCCAGACCCGCACCTTCTACGGCAAAGAAAAGAAGTCCCTCGCCTACGTCATCGGCATCATGAACATGATCCTGCATGGCATCGAAGCCCCCAACATCATCCACACCAACACCCTCACCGAAAACCTCGCCGACA
>Ga0326597_10011170_pt1 | contig 11920 bp, 13 predicted proteins | sample RVTome_12_FD_203789 | JGI IMG/M metagenome (GOLD analysis project Ga0326597, IMG submission 203789) | Soil microbial communities from uranium-contaminated site in the Upper Colorado River Basin, Wyoming, United States - RVT100D185 | ecosystem: Environmental > Terrestrial > Soil > Contaminated >... | reverse complement strand
GATCTGCCGCTCAAGCCGGAAAACGTTTTCTGGGCGCTGCAAAAAGCCAAGAAAAAAGACGCCGCGTAAGTCATCCGCCTTATCGAATTAGCCAACGAGATCGTCTAAAATACACTCACCCGGCAAGACTTACATTTCTTCAGCCGGTAGAGTCAATTCTATGCAATTCCCGCCTCAAGAGGCGGGAATTGCTTGATGGGTTTGCCAAAGGGGAGAGCATCCCCTTTGGGCAAGAGCGGGGTTAAATCCCCGGTCGCTAAGTGGCGTCGTTTAATTTGACGGAGGTTCTTTCATGCAACACTGCCGCTCGCTCACCTCTGCGTTGTCCCTCGCGGTCTTGGCCGGTGCGCTCTGGCTAGCCAATGGCCATGCAGCCGACCCCGCGCGAAAGATCCAAACGGTCCCCGGCATGCCACCGGTCATCGATCCGAACAACCTCTACAGCGAAACGCGCTCCGACAAGCTCAGCTCGGTAGTAGCCAAACACTTGAGCCGCGTCTACGTGCCCAACCGCAGCTCTAACGACGTCTGGGTCATCGATCCTCAGAGCTTGAAGGTGGTCGACAAATTCAAAGTCGGTATTCACCCGCAGCATGTCGTGCCCTCTTGGGATTTGAAAACCCTGTGGGTCAACAACAACGCTGAAGGACGCACCGACGGCAGCGTCACACCCATCGATCCGCTCACCGGCAAGCCCGGCAAGAACATTCCGGTGGACGATCCGTACAATATGTACTTCACGCCCGACGGCGATGCCGCGATCATCGTCGCCGAAGCGCGCTTGCGCCTTGACTTCCGCGATCCGCAAACCATGGCAATGAAATACTCCATCGACACACCGCAATGTAAAGGCATCAATCATGCCGACTTTTCCATCGACGGGCGCTATGCGATTTTTACCTGCGAGTACGCCAAAACCTTGGCGAAGATTGATCTGGTCGAAAAGAAAGTAGTCGGCTACTTAAAACTTTCCAAAGGCGGCATGCCGCAGGACGTGCGCATCTCGCCCGACGGCAAGGTCTATTACGTCGCGGATATGAAAGCCGAGGGCGTGTTTGTCATCGATGCCGAAAAGTTCACCGAGATTGGCCATATCAAGACCGGTCTCGGCACCCATGGACTCTATCCGAGCCGAGACGGCAGCAAACTCTATATCGCCAATCGCGGCGTCGCCCGCGTCTATGGCCCGCCCAAGGGCAAAGGCAGTGTCAGCGTCCTCGACTTTGCGACGCGCAAAGTCGAAGCAACCTGGCCCATCCCCGGCGGCGGCAGCCCCGACATGGGCAACGTCAGCATCGACGGTAAGCAGCTCTGGCTCTCCGGCCGCTACGACAATTCGGTTTACGTCATCGACACCACCAACGGCAACGTCAAAACCATTCCGGTGAAATACGAACCGCACGGCCTGACCGTCTGGCCGCAACCCGGCCGTTATTCACTCGGACATACGGGAAACTTGCGTTAAACCCGAATATCTCCGTTGAAATGACTGGGAGGGAAGCGCACGCGGGCTCCCTTCGGCAGCTTGTGATCGAATTCCCACATTAGAAATTAACCTTTCCCATCAATTTTTTCAGCGCCTCTGGTCACATTCAGATACGCGGCCTGGTCGAATCGCAAATAACCCTAGACATTTGCGGATAACATAAAGAGCCCCCGCGATCCCACGGTGCAGAGGTGCTCATCATTTTTCGTAATCTGGAGGGCAGGCATTGAGGTGCCTAACGCGAAGGCTAAGCCGGAATCGACTCAAGCCGCCTGTTAGGTTCCTATAATCTCGTTCAGTCCTTCAATAACCTGAGCCAATTCCTCTGGAGACGCCCGACCAATCACCTTTCCTATCCTTTCGACCGCGAGCGTTCGGATCTGGCTGATTTTGACCCATGACCGTTTTGGCAGTTGCTTCGCGTGAAGTTCGAGCGTTAAAGGAAAGCCCGCGCGTTGAGGCTGACTGGTGAGAGCAACGGCAATCACTGTTCCGGAGCGTTCATTGAAAACATCCTGGCTCAGAATCACGACTGGACGTTGTCCTGCTTGTTCTCGCCCCCGCACTGGATTCAAGTCAGCCCAGCGGATCTCCCCCCTCAGTATTCGGGCCATGCGGCTAAATCCTCAGAAAGCCCTTCTTCCGCAAGCGCCTTTTCAAAGGCAGGATCAAGTTTGGCGCACTCTTGGGCTAGACGACTTTTCTCAAGCCGCGCGAGTTTTTCCGCTACCGCTTCCTCGATAGCCTGGCTACGGTTGGGGAAGACTTGTTTCTTAACCAGTCGATCGAGACGATCCAGGGTCGATTCATCTAAAGAAATTGCAACTTTGGATCTTGCCATGACTCACCTCGTGGTATGACAATACTTCATACCAGAATTTGAGTCAAGCTTCGGTGTCGTTATTAAACCCAACGACCAAGCTCACGCGGCGGGCGCGTCTGACGTCAATTTCAAAAACCAGCGCCGCCGCCCGCTCGCGTGCAACGCCTGGTTCTGCGACCTATCCGCGGTAACCCGTACCTGGAACCCTGCGAGCAAATTCTGGACAGACAAATGTCTCCTGAACGATTCTATCGTAGCAGTTGTGCACAGCCCAGAAGTCGTCTTTGGATTTGACCGCTAGGTATTCGGATTTCAGGTTGCGGAAGCAGATCATGTAACCAAAGGCACCATGGCCATACGGGCTGTAGTCGGAGTATAGGCAATTGATACACGCCTGCATGTAAACGGCCTCGGGAAGTTGCGACTGGATTTCAAGAAGTTCGTCTTCGAACCAGCCGGACTTGCCGGAGCCAACAAATTCACCGTGTTTCGTTGTCAGTCGCAATCTGAGGACTTCAAGGTCAAGCCACCCTTTGGGTTCCGGATCGCCAACAGTCAAGTCTACGAAAAGCGTTCCTTGCGATTGGCTGCCGTGATCGTTAATCGGAATCGGGACTTCGCATTCGATACGGCACGAGCAAAGTTCATTATGGTTCAGCGTGAACTTTGCGAGTTGATCTTGTGTCGCGGCATCGTTCGGTTCCAGCGAGTCAAAGTCCGTGCCCGCGAACTCGACGTCTCGGAGCGTCATTCGAAGCGTCGTACCATCATTTGTAATCGTAGTGTCTTCCGCTCCATGGGCATCGAAGTATCTTGCGACGTAGGTATCCATAAAGTGATGAGTTGCCCTGTCGCAGAACCAGTAATCAATTTAAAATCGCGAACGGGGTTTGGACCCCGCTCGCGACCAAAGGGGATGCTCGCCCCCTTTGGTAACCCCATTTAGTTGTGCCCGCCTCAAGAGGCGGGGTTAACATAGAATTTACTTCTTAGAATTCTCTATGTTTAACATTGCGATCTTTGCGACCAAAGTCCGAATCCGGCAAATTTTCTACTTAGCAGTCGGAAAACCCCAAACACCTGCGATCTTTTTGATCATCCCCGGTTCATATTCCGGGCGGTCCCAGCCTTCAAAATTGTCTTGGAGCCTGACTTCTGAATCAGCCGCCACTTCTCGCTCTCTTTTACAAACGGCGAGCCACGGCCGACGCTGTCATAGGCTTTCTGTCCATCGTGAGACGCGAGCCAGCCGGCCAATAACAGGGCCGCGTTGGGATGGGGCGAGCCCTTGGTGATCGCCATAATCTCGCCCAAGCTGACGGGCACTTCCTTGGGCAACGACATCGCTATCTTGGCCTTAGGATCGCTCCGCAACAGAGAATACATCGTCGCATAATGCGCGCCGCAAAACACCGGGTACTCGCCCGCCGCCATTTGCGCGACGGTCTCGGTCTGCCCCCGCTTCCAGATCGGCTGGTTGTTTTTGAACTTGGCCGCATAGTCGAGAATCTTGGCTTCGCCCCAGGATTTGTACAGGCCGCTTAGAAACCGCGGATGCACATCGACGGCGATCTTGCCCTTCCAATACGGATCGAGACAGTCCGACCAGTCTTTCGGAATCTTGTTTGCCGGAACGAGCGAAGGATTGTAGCCGATGATGCGCAGGTTAAAACCCGATGCGTTGAAATAGCCGTCTGGGCTGAGATGGATCTCCGGCACCTCGGGCAATAATTTGCGCCATTCAATCGGACCGGTGAGCACGCCACCCTTGACAAAGCGGGTCTGCATCGCCGCCGGCACATCGTAGAGGTCGAATTCAACCACCCCGGCCAATACTTCGTTGAAAAGCTTCTCCGCCCGAGCCGTGCCACTGACCGGCGTAAGGTCGACTTTGATCTTCGGGTACTTTTGATTGAAGCCCTTGAGAACCAACGGGGCTTCGTCGCTGGTCAAGCCGCTGCCGATGTTCACCTTGCCCTCTTGGTTGGCCAGCTTGACAATCTCGTCGAAGTTCTTGCCAAAGGCGGCCGCCCGTGAGTCGGCCGGTATAAAGAAAACCGCGACGCCAAAGATCACGCCGGTCAATGACATCGCCATCTGGCGCATCAAAACCTTTGTCGTCATGAAAGCACCTCGGTCTTGGCTTTAATCCCGCCCAGGTTTACCGTCGCCTATCATTGCCCAACTGCCGATGCAGGATTCACGGTAAGATCAATTGGCTATGGCGGGATGACTATCAAACCTTATGAGGCCGCGTCAATCATAGTCACTTGACGGCTTGACGAATTTTACCCTGAGAAAGCCTTTGCGAATCACGGCTCAAGGTCGATGGTCCGGCGCTCCGTCACCGCGGCAACGAGAGAGTATGGTTAAGACCAAGACGCGAGAAATTGCTCGACTTCGGCATCGGTCAGGAAGCGCTTCTTGCATATTTCGGCGTAAAGGTCTTGGCGAATCTTTTCCATCTGCTCGGCTGAGCGCCGCAGTCCCATCGACTCGACTTTGAGGTCCAAGACGTTGCCCCAGAACGTGCTGCTGCCCCACACGTAGCGCTGAGTCTGCCCGACCACCTCACCGACAAACGGCACGTTGGCCTCCGGCAAACCATCTTCTTCAGACTGCCCGACTTGTTGCATATGGGACGCCGATTCCTCCAAGAACGCATTCTCGCCGGTAATCGCCTTGTTACGCTGGCAGGTAACACCCGTAATCTTCTCGGCGAACTTGGACAATGCGTAGAGCTTTTCCAGCTTAAGCCCGGTGTCGACTCCGAAGAGGATTTGCAGCGACGCCGCCACCTCTTCGAGGGAAGCGTTCCCCGCCCGATCGCCCAGTCCGTTGATCGCCACTTCACACCAATCTGCGCCACCCTCGACCGCCGCCAAGGTATTCGCCGTAGCGAGGCCAAAGTCATTATGGCAATGAATGGACAGCGATGCGCGGTCACCCACTTCCTTCTTCAGCTCTTGCACAAAGTACTTCACCGTCGTCGGGAAGACACTACCGCGGCTATCATAGATATGAAGGTGGCTGGCGCCTGCCTGGGCTGCCTCGCCGTACATTTTCTTGACGGTGGCCAAATTAGTGCGCGTCGCTTTAGACCAGCCAAAAGCGACTTCTCTGGCTCTTTCGACCGCGTAAGGCACCGCGCCCTCGATGGTTCTGAGGATATCGTCTTTTGATATCCCCTCTTTGAAGTCGGAAAAAATCTCCATTGGCGAAAAGGAAAAATGGAGATCCAGAATATCCGCGTCGACCTTCAACGCGCGGTCGATATCCTTCTTCCAATCGCCGCGCAGCTTCGCGCTGAAATAGGCGATCTTGGTTTTCACGCCAGCGCGGCGAAAGCTTTTGACCAGCTCCGCTACCGCTTCCGTTGAATGCAGCTTGGGAAGCTCGATGGCTCCGATCCCTAGCTCGTCAAGCTTTAACGCCAACTCCGGCCGGGCATCCGGGGAGATGATCGCGCCGACGGTTTCCTCGCCTTCTCGCATCGTAACATCGCGCAAAAAAACCTTTTTAGGGAGTCCCGTCATCTGAGCGCGCACGGGTGGCTCCCAATTGAGCGGTGAGGTATACCATTTGCCAGGCACATACCACGGTTTCGGCTCCATATAACCCCCCTAGAGTGTAATCCAATTACCTGCGCCTAAAGTCTCTCCAACCTTTTCGGAATTCGCCCCGCATCGACTTCACGTTTGAGCAACGGCACCATGCCCCCCAAGGCGAGTTTTTCCAGAATGAAGGAAGGCATCGGTTCAAACTTAAGCTCGATGCCAGACGACATATTAGTGAGGCGCCCTTTTTCGAGATCGAGTTCTAATTGATCGCCTTGTTGAACGGCATCGAGGACGCCGGGCAGTTCCACAACCGGCAGGCCGCGTTCGATGGAATTTCGCAAAAAATAAGGCGCGGATATTTCGCAGATCACGGCGGCAACGCCGGCCCCGAGAATCGACAAACAGGCATGATCATGATCATGCCCGAAGCCCATGAACTCGCCGATGATAAAATCGCCTTTTTGCACTTTCTTGGCAAAATCCGGGTCGACCTTCGCCATGCAATATTTGCCGATTTCTTCCGGTGTATAAATGCCCTTGGCCTGAAGCTCATGGGAAATTTCAAACACGCAAATCTCCCAGTCAACGTCGAGCACACCGCGAAAAACCCAGGCCTTGCCTCGCATCAAATCCATAGCTACCTCGCTAATATGGGCTTACAAATATTTCCTCGGATCCGTGATTCGACCCTCTAGGCAGGAGGCGGCCACCGTCATTGGATTGGCTAGGTAAATTTGCGCCTCTTCACTGCCCATGCGCCCGGGATAGTTCGTTTGACCCGAAGCGATGCACACTTCATCGGCCGACAGTGGCGTGTTCGCGCCCCATTCCATACCCTCGTTGGGCGTCGGCACGACGCACTCGGCATCGACAAAGGTTTTTATCAAACCTTCTTCCAGGGCTTGGCGCAGAACATTGGTCGTGCCCGGCGTTATATTCAGCACAACCCGCGGATGAATTTTTTTACCCTGCAAAATGCGCGCGGCCATACGCAAATGTTCGATCCAGCCTCCTGCGTCACTACCGATGAAGCCGCGGTTAATCGGTGTCCCTTCCAGATCTCCGACCGATTTCACCAGATGGCGCTTGGGCGGCGGCACGACCTGGGGAACCAAGTTGGAAATCTCCAGCTCGTAAGTCTTGGCGTACTGCGCATCCGGGTCGCTCACTTGCGGTTCAAACGATTCTTTGCTGCGCGCGCGCACATAGTCGAGGGTTTTTTGATCTGGATTGATGATCGCGGTCCAAGCACCGGTGAAAATAGCATAGGAACACAACGACAGCCGCTCTCCCATGCTCAAGTCGTCAATCACCGGACCAGTCCACTCCAGCGCGGCACCGCCGGCGCCCGTCGGGCCGATCTGGGACAGGAAGTACTCGAAGACGTCGCGCGCACAGGTCCCCGCGGGAAGCGTTCCATTGACGACAATCTTGATCGAGCGCGGCACACGCATCCAGGTCTTGCCGGTCATGAAATATTCGCCGCGCCCATATGACAATGTCGTGGCAAACGCCCCTAACGCACCGCTGCCGCTGGAGTGACCGTTGACAGCTTGTAAATAAACTTCTCCGGGCAGTGCCCAAGCTCGTTCAGCGGAAAACATATTTTCAATGCCGGACCGGCCGAGAGTGTAAATGTTCTCTTCGGGGATACCGACGGCCTTGGCCCATTTGCGCGCGCCCATGCGGGATCTCGCCGCATTGTGCGAAGCAGTTGCGCCGAGGTGACCATCGACAATGCGAATCAGATTGGGGTTAAAAACTCCCACACCCCATTCAACACAGAACTCCACGCCGCCGCGCAAGCTGCCGAAATTTCCCATTGGTGTCGGGCATCGGCTGCCAACCTCGATGTACTCGCCGGGCGATACTTCTTTGCGCCCAGCAGCCCTAGCCAAGATCTTTTCAGTGATAGTTTTTCCCATGATCAGTGATCCATGTTTAGTTTACAGGCATCTTTGTGGAATTTGCTGAACGGCAACCGATGGCCAAAGACTAGTCGATACCGCAGCAGCATGTCAACGCAAGCCCGGCGCTTTTGATTGACGCTTGCAATTCACCGAGGGAGCGCGGATATTGTCGAATTTTTCAAAACTCACGGCAAAGCGGCCAGGCATTCGACGCGGCCGATTTTTGTGCACGCCGTTTGACAAATTTTGTGATGTCGCTTTGCAATTCGCACCGCGCAGCAGTAAATACTTGGCAACGGCGCAACTGCTAATAGGAGGGCAACATGTTACCCGATATTCCACGAGACCGGCAGCTCGGCATCCTGCGCAAGATGCTGATGATTCGGCGCGCCGAGGAACATTGCATCCGCTTTCATGCGGAATACAGCGGGCTTATCCGTGGCCACTTTCACGTCTACATCGGCCAGGAGGCCACGGGCGTGTCGGTGTGCGATGCCTTGGCTAAAGAGGACTATGTCTTCACCACCCATAGAAATCACGGCCATGTCATCGCCAAGGGCGGCGACCCGAAAAAAGTTTTGGCCGAGATCATCGGCCGTGCCACGGGCTACTGCCAAGGCCGCGCCGGCACCTTCCACGTTGCCGCGCCGGAGATTGGCATCCCGCACACTTCGGCGATCGTCGGCGGCTGCCTCGCGCTGGCCGGCGGCACCGCCTTCGCCGCGCAGATGCAGGCACGCAAAGCGGTCACGGTGGTCTTCTTCGGCGACGGCGCCATGGAAGAGGGCGTGTTTTATGAAGCTCTCAATATCGCCAAACTCTGGCAGTTGCCGATGATCTTCTGGATGGAGAATAATTATCGGCGCGCCGGCCGCGGCGCGGGACATGCGGCGACCGAGCTGACTCAAGTGCCCAAGGCGCTGAACGTCGAGACCATAGTCATCGACGGTATCGATGTCGGCACCGTGCACCAGACGGCCAAGGAATTGGTCCGGCGGGTGCGAGCCGGCGAAGGGCCGTTTTTCGTCGAGGCACGCACTCATCTATGGCCGGGCAATGCCTTCAATATGCCCAAACTTCTAGGCGGTAGCACCGACATCGCTTGGGCGTGGAGCCCGAACGCCGCACCGGAAGAAGTACGCGACTGGCACCAAAACGCAGACCCGATCTTGCACTACATGCGTGAATTGGCAACGGGCGGAGTAAGCCGGAGCGAGATCGAAGCGCTTGACGCCCAAGTGAGCCAGGAAATTGATGGTGCGGCTCGTTTCGCCTTGGAAAGCCCGCTGCCCGACGCCAAAGCGGCCTTGAACTACGCCTTTGCGGGGAAGGGAAACTGAGCCATGCCGACCGAAATGACCTACGGTGAAGCTTTAGTCACCGCGTTGGACGAGGCGATGGAGCAAGACCACCGCATCGTGCTCTTCAATCCAAGCTTTGTCGGCACGGAATCGGGCCGCGACAAGATCGCCGCGCTGAGAAAAAAATACGCGGCAAGAATAAAATTTCCGCCCATCGCGGAAATCGGCTTTTGCGGCATCGCGACCGGCGCGGCGATGGCCGGGTTGCGCCCGGTGGTCGACCTCAGCACCGCGACATTTTCCTATGAAGCGATCCCGCAGATCGTCAACGAAGCGGCGATCGCCTACTCCAACTCGGGTGGACAAACCAACGTCCCTGTGGTTTTCTATTTGAAATTCGGCATCCGCGGCGGCGGCGGCGTACAACATTCCGGCAGTCCGCAGTCCTGGTACTGGAACACCCCAGGCCTGCAAATCGTCATGCCGTCAACCCCCGCCGATGCCAAGGGACTGATGCGCACCGTGGCGCTCAAGAGCGAGAACCCGACGATTTTCTTCGGTCATGACCGACTGTTGGATAACCGTGGCAGCGTGCCCGATGGCGCCCATGAAATTCCCTTGGGCAAAGCCGAGGTGAAACGCGCAGGCGACAACCTCACGATCATCGCGACTTCGATCCAGGTGCCGCGGGCGCTCGCCGCCGCGGAAATCCTAGCAAAAGAAGGAATCTCCGCAGAAGTCATCGATCCGCGCACCCTGCAGCCGCTCGACAAGCCGGCGCTGCTCGCTTCGGTGAAGAAGACCGGCCGCGTGTTGATCACCGACGAGAGTCACGACAACTGCGGTGTCGCAGCTGGTCTCGCAGCGATTGTCGCCGATGAGGGCTTCGCCGGTCTGCGCGCGCCGATCAAGCGGGTCTCGATCCCGCCAGTGCCAGTGCCTTATTCGGTGCCCTTGGAAGATTACGTCACGCCGATGACGCAACGAATCGTCGAAGTCGCGCGCGATCTGTTGCGCTGACTGCAATTATGACTTCTCCGTCAGACCGATAGTCTGACCCTGCGACGACGCCGACACGACCCCTGGTCGGCACAGCAACGCATCGACTTCAGTGGCTAGCACCATTCGCGCCATTACCGCCAACAGCTCGGCGGCGGCAGCTTAGTCAGACAATAAAAAGGCCTTTCGCCACGGGTATAAGCCCTGACGCAACCAAAGAGGATGCCTTTCCCGATTGCATCCCTCATTTACGGGAATCCGCAGCACGCCACCGGAAACGATTCGATTCAAACAGCGGCCTACCGCAATAGTTGCTTCACCCTTGCTAGCGTATCACCGTGCTGGCGCTCAGCGGTTTTGCCGCTTTGTGATAGCGTTGAAACCAAACGTCCTCGTCAATGGCACCGGCATAAGCAGACTTCAAGATATCGACGGTAGCCGGTTCGATCTCGCCCCTCGCGATCGCTTCGATCCGCTCGTCGGAGAGCGGGTAGCCGAACTGAAAGTTGCGCCCTTTGAGTCGAACAGTGGAGAATTCACGAACGATTGCCAAAGCCGTGCGCGCGTCGGCTTCGCTTTTGACCAACTGATATAGTGGATGGCGCGCTTCGAGCGCATCGCCATGGGCCAGCTCGTCGTGCAGAATGATTTTACCCGTCTCGGCCAAGAGCTGCTCGTAGCTGTCCCCTTTCAGTCCCACCACGCCGTAGGCAACCGAACCCGCGCCGCCGCTGTTAAAAGATCCCGCGGCGCCATGGAGCGGTGAAATCTTTTCCCAAGCGCGCCGCCGTTTTTGTTCCTCGCGCTGCCATACCGACCACTCGGCGTTGGCCCGCTCGGCGTCCAATTCTTTCCAGTCCACGGAACCGCCGCCGAGGCCCTCCAGCACATAGGCTAACATCGCGTAGTGGCGGGTTTCGTAATAGTGCTCGCGCAGTTCGGCGACGATCGCCTCGCGCGTCATGCCGCGGTCGACCTTGTCGACCTGCTGGCTCAGCTCGCCCTGGGAAATCTCGCGTAGATTGCGCAGCTCCCGGGACACCTGCACCTTGAGCCAATACAGATGCTGCGCCAGCGGCCGAGGCTTGGAAAAAAACACCCGCGCCACCTCCGCCTCACCGGCGCGGAAGCGCGCCGCAACATCTTCAATTTCCGCCATATATTTCAAATTCATTGCCATCGTCCCTTTCTACCTAATTCATTGCATTTTCGCGCGCTCACCGCGCCGAGAGCCGCGCCGCTATACCGTTTGCGTTCTGGTCGCGTTTTGCGGTTAACGTCACGACCTTCGAGATCTTCGTCTGTTTGCTGGAAAAAGCTGCCTTTCTTGAGCGACACTGGGTTACGGCGCTGGACAATTTCTCAAACACGTCGCGAAATTCCGGGTCGCTGTTTTCCCAATAGGTGCGAGCGACATCGACATACTCGCGAATATACGAGTCGGCATCGATAACGGTCAACCCCTTGTAGCTCATTGTGACACATCCCTGCCGACAAAACTCGGACGATCTATATTGGAGCAGGCAACTTGCCTACGGCGCGAAATTAAGCTTCAGGCCGCCGCCCTTTGATTCGTTCCGCCGCTCTCGATCGCCGCCGCCGATTTTGATGGCTTGGGACTCTTGGTTGACCACGCCGCGAAGCGGCAACAGGATCAGACGTCGCGTCATGGATCCTCTGTATGAACAATCCTTTTAATGAGATTGCCTTGGGCTAGTCAACAAACGCCAGTCATCGAATCTGTTTTCGCACTGCCGCAAGCGTCGAAGGTCGGGTCAGTCGGGTGGCTGTGGAGCGCACGCATGAACTCACGATCGGCAAATTTCACCACCTTTTCCTTG
>Ga0326597_10011169_pt1 | contig 11921 bp, 14 predicted proteins | sample RVTome_12_FD_203789 | JGI IMG/M metagenome (GOLD analysis project Ga0326597, IMG submission 203789) | Soil microbial communities from uranium-contaminated site in the Upper Colorado River Basin, Wyoming, United States - RVT100D185 | ecosystem: Environmental > Terrestrial > Soil > Contaminated >... | reverse complement strand
AGTGCTGGCGATCCTATCCGCCCCGGCATTCACAACAGGCCCGACGCGCTCCACGTAGTTATGGGCAGACAACGATTCGGGTTCAGCCGAACCGCCCCGCGCCTGAGCCCGGTCTTCTTCCTGGCGCAGCAGAATCAGCACGTTGGACGTGATTTGTTCGATGAGACGCTCGAGCGTCTGGTCATCCAGATTCTTCATCATTGTTCCTGCGTCAAAGTCACGTCCGGTGGTCCGGTGGGATTTCGACGGTGAGTTTCCTGCGGTTGCGAGTGCCATCGCCGGTCAGCCGCTTCTCCGATAGCGTCGGTCGATCTCGACAATCTTGTTCACCCGCCGCGCGTGCCGGCCGCCGCCGAAGGTCGTCTCCAACCAGGTGCGTACGATCTGTTTCGCCAGACCTGCGCCGATCAGACCAGCGCCGAGGGTCAGGATGTTGGCGTCGTTATGTTCCCGGCTGTTCACGGCCGTCGCCTGGTCGTAGCACATCGCAGCCCGGACGCCGGGGATCTTGTTGGCGACCATGCACGATCCGATCCCGGCTCCATCGATCATGATCCCCCGCCATGCCCGCCCGCCGGCCACCAGCTGGGCCACGGCCACGGCGAAGTCCGGGTAGTCGACCGACTCGGCAGAGGCCGTTCCACAGTCCTGCACCTTGAAGCCTAGCTCTGTCAGGTATCCGAACAAATCCTGCTTCAGCTGGTACCCCCCGTGATCGGCGCCGAGGGCGATCACCTTCCCGCCGCCCAAATTCGATCGGGACTCCCATACGCCTGGAAGGGGTGAGGCGGAGGGGGAGGGGGAGGATGACAGTGTCACCCGTCGGTCCATCGCCACTTGCCGCGCCAGCGGCGTGACGAGCGCGCCAGGCGGAACTACAAGCTCCCCGCCGGGTGAAACGCCCTGGACGTCGGACTCGGTCAGGATCGGCCGGAAAGCCACCGGGGAAGCACTCTGGGGCAGCCCCAGGGTGCGGTAGACCACCCGCTGGACCATCTTCCGGACTCGGCTCTCGTTCACCATGGCTTTAGGCGCCCTCCTTTGAACCGTGCCCAACAACAAACCCGCTGCCACGCGGCAGATTGTGTCCGGGAGCACCATACTCCGAGTAGCGGATCAGTTCGACTTCGAAGCGGGACCGGTCGCCGCGGTGGAGCGCCTTGTAGTACTCGATCGGGGTGTCGCCTTCCAGGTAGCTCACACTGTTGAGGAGGATCAGGGGCGCCCCCGGCTTCACTCGGAGAAGCCCGGCCTGATACTCATCTGCGGCGACGGCTTCGATCGTCCGCCGGCCCCGGGCGAGCGTCAGACCGCAGACGGTTTCAAGGTACTCATACAGCGAGCGATGGGCAAGGTCTGCGTCGACAAGCTGAGGACACAGTTGATAGGGCAGGTAGGTGGTCACCAGGACCAAGGGCTCGTCCTCGACGAAACGCAGTCGGTCAATCTGGACGACTGGCGCACCCACCTGGAGTGCCAGGCGTTCGGCGACGACAGAGCTCGCCGGGGTCACCTCCTGCCGCAGGATCTGGCTGTATGGTGTGTGGCCGAGATCCAGCATGTCTTTGAAAAAGCCGGAGAGCTCTTGGATGTGGCTCTCGGTGAACTTGGGGCTGGCCACGAACGTCCCCTTGCCCTTCCTGCGGACGACGAGACCTTCGTAGCTCAGCTCTTTTAGCGCCTGGCGGACGACGGTCCGGCTCACGTCGAACTGACGGCAGAGTTCCGGTTCTCCCGGGAGCAGGTCCCCCGGTCGCCAATTGCCGGAGTCAATCTCTGCCCTGAGCCCGTCTTTGAGCTGGGCGTAGTAGGGGATGGGGCTGTCCCGGTCGACCTTATTCTTCAGCTTCGCTGGCAAGGGTCTCCGCCTCTAAATGCCCTAGTATCTCGTCATCTTGTTAGCTGATAATCCTGTTATCCTGTGAGTACAAGCTATATCCTATGCGAGAACACTTCAAATGTCAACCAGTCATTCTGGGGCAACGGATTTGGTCAGCATAGTCCGTGGCATGGGCCGGTAAGCGTGGGCCAAAGCTCCTGCCTCGGAGCTCATCCCGGCAGCCATCGGCTTGGAGCCTGAGGCTTGCAGCCTGCAGCTTGGAGCCAACCGTTATGGTCGTCCCCCCTCACGAGTTACCCTAGCCGTTGTGTCGGGCCGATGTCAGCCGGACGCGACACATTGTCCACGAATCCGTATAAGAATGAGGGAAGTCCAATCTGAAAGGAGAAAGCGCCATGACGACCGAAGTCAAGCGTGTGTACCGATCCCGAATGGGCCGGATGGTAGGGGGCGTCTGCGGAGGCCTGGGGGACTACTTCGAGATCGATCCGACCATGATCCGGCTGCTGTTTGTCCTCGCCACACTTGCGGGAGGCCCGGGGGTCGTCGCCTACCTCATACTGCTAGTTGTGGTTCCACTTGAACCGGCGGCGGCAACTCCGGCCGTCGGCTGAACCTGAACCGCACGAATTCGAGCCAGGGGGGTAGCGAAGCGGATTGGCTCGGCTCAACCGAGGCTGTTCCCCGTTCCAGTGGGCGAGAAGGCACAGTCAGGATCGGCTGCGCATAGCCACCAAGACATGTAGGGAACAAGCCGCCGAAAGCAGTCCAACATGGTTCTGGATGGATTGCGGAAAGACAGCGGGCTCAGGCTGCTCTGGGGAGCAAGTTCTTGACGACGCTGATCAGGACCTCTGAGGAGAACGGTTTGGGAAGGTAGGCGTGTGCGCCGGCTTCATGTGCGGCTGCCTTGTTCTGATCCTCGGTCAGCGCGCTGACGACGACCAGGGGTGAATCCCGCCAGAATGGCTCGGAGGAAATCTCACGGATCAAAGTCAGGCCGTCGATTTGAGGCATCATGATGTCGATCAACATGAGATCTGGCTTGATGATCTCCAGCATCTGCATGGCTTGCGTTGCGCTGTCAGCCCCATAGACCAGGAAGCCCTGCTCCTCCAGGACCAATCTCACAGCCCGAACGAAGTTGGGCTCATCGTCGACTACCAGAATCGATCTTGAAATCTGCTCTCCCAAGCTCCGTCTCCTTAGGGCAGGGATCCCTCTGTGGAGGGTTGGCGCCCCGATTATAGGGCTTGGGTCGTTCGGCGCACCTTACGGATAGGTTACAGCCCATCCCCCTGCGGTCCGGCGGGCTCAAGAACCAGGAATTGCGCTCGGTGTAGGCGGGGTGCCTTCGACCGAGATATCGCCCCGGAAGACCCGTGAGAGGTTCCCGACACCGTCCCGGTACTGGACGGCGACATAGAAGCCTACCCAATTGATCGGGGGCGTAACCGCATAAGTCTTCGTCGACACGAACGGCTCCCAGTTTGCCCTTTCAATCGCGTTCTCGGGCAGGGAGCCTAAGCGGGCGACCACGCGCATTTCCGTTACAGTCGCAAAGGGGCTTTCGGCGTTGAAGTCGACCACGATCGAGGTTTCTTGTCCTGCTACCCCGCCGACACAGCACCTCCCCCCCTCGATAGATAAGCTGCCCTCGAACTCGCTGAACGGGGTGGGAGGTCCAGGCCGAGGCGTAGGGTAGTAGGGCGGAATGCGGGTGGCGAGATAGGAGATGAACGCGGCCTGCCGGGTGACTTCAGCGGCCAGTTCCGCGTCTGCCGTCTCAAGTGCGGCGATGCGATCCGCCTGGACAGCGAGTTGGGTCGAGGCGGATGGAGCCACTCCACCCTGACCCTGCGGGCCTGAGGGGATCTGCTGAATGCAGCCGACACCCACCAGCACGAGAATGGCAACGGTAGCTGCATGATAGAACCTACGAACCCGGCCCCACATCAGAATCCTCCTGATTGGATAAGAACAACCTGGCAGCTTCGGCACGGATCATTTTAGCATTTTCGGAAAGGGGAGGGGTGCTGTGGGCCCGGGGTTGCGGCTACGGGTTAGCCGAGTCACGTGACATCTGACGCTACGTTGACAATCATCACGTGTGAGCCAACGCCAGATTGCACACTCAGCTCATGTCGCCCGCTCACCTTGAGCGCATCACCCGAATGGTACTCGGACCCATCGACCTCGAACGTCCCGTCGATGCAGAAGAGATAGCTCTGTCGGCTGCGTTCGTTGGTGAATATGACCTCGTTCCCGGGCTCGATCTCTGCCACGAATAAGTCGGCATCCTGCTCGATATGCAGCCATTGTCCGCCAGCTTCGCCTGAGACAAGTCTCAGCAGGCGGTTCTTCGAGGACGTCATCGGGAATCTGGCATGTCGGTAAGCCGGCGCGAGGCGGGCTTCCCGAGGACGGAACCAGATCTGGATGAAACGCAGGGGGTTGTGATCGGAGTTGTTCAGCTCAGAGTGGGTCAGACCAGATCCGGCTCGCAAGTGCTGGACTTCGCCCGGCCTCAGGATTTGACTGTTCCCCAGACTATCGCGGTGTGTGAGGTCACCTTCGACGCAATAGGACACGATCTCCATTTCCTCGTGCGGATGGGTGTCGAAGCCACTGCCCGGTTCAAGCACGAATTCGTTGAATGCGCATAACACCCCGAAATTCGTGTTGTCAGAATCTGAGTACTCGGCATAGGCGAAGTGGTAGTGGGCGCGACACCACCCATTGTCACTCCGATAGATACCTTTGGAGTCGATCCGCACCAGCATAGTACAGCCTCAGCAGTTGAGCCAGAGTACGAGGTGTTCCGGTTCGCGAGTGGCGGAATTGAATTAGAAAGTCTGCCAGATGCTGGCCAGACACTGACCCAGGAAAAAATCGGATATAATGGCTCGGGATTCTCGTCAGACTATAGTTGTTCTGGGGGGCTCAGTCAAGCTGGGTGCGGTGCCCGAGACGAGATCGGGTGTTCCTGCAAGACAGTATCCCGACAGGACTGATGAGGACGACAGGCTGCCTCCGGCTTTATCGGGCGGAGACCCGTACGTGTTCGTGGACCCATGCAATGACCAGCTGTTGGGGGAGTGCGGCGGCGCGCGATGATGCTTGGGCACTTCTGCGGATGATCAGGCCGATCCGGCCGATTGAAAGTGCCTCGCCAGCTCGGAGGCGTAGCGTCGACCAAGGCTGTGCTTGTTCTTTGCCACCCATTCCGAGAACAGGGTCGTCCCGTTCGGCGGCTCGTCAGATGTGAGGTATTCGGCCATCAACCCCCGCAGCTCGTCTGCAGTCAGGATCACATCCCGCACCACCCAACCGATCAGCCGGCCCGCGGCGATCCCGGCCCAAGGCGGAACTTGCATCAAGGACAGCCCAGGCCTGACCTGCGCAGCGATGAGTTCGGCGAGCTGTTTGAAGGTGAAATCCTCCGGCCCTAGAATGTCTTCCGATCCGGAACTCGCTCGCCTCGACGCCCCGATCGCCAGCTCAGCCAGATCCCCGACGAAAACCGGCTGAAGACGGTATTCCCCTGACCCGAAGATCGGAAATACGGGGAAATGCCGCATCAACCAGGCGATGTTGTTCACCAGGATGTCTCCCTCCCCGAAAACCAACGTCGGCCGCAGGACAGCGTACGGCAGACCCAGCTCCATCAAGGCTCTCTCCTGCCTGGCCTTCCCGGCGTAGTAGGGGAGGGGAGAGTCTTCGTACGCGCGCGTCACGCTGATGTGGACGATCTTCCGGATCCCGGCCGCCCGGGCGCACTCGAATAGGGTTGCTGTATTACGCACCGCCTGCTCGAATGTCAGCCCTGCGTGCTCGAATCGGATCCAGTATGTGTTGTACAGGATCGTCGCGCCCTGCAGGTGCTCCGTCAGACGTTCTGGCTGGTCGAAATCATATGGAAATGCGGCGATGGCGCCGGCAAATGGGTTCGGCCGGCTCACGTGAGTGGTAATGGTCCGGACCTCTTCGCCTTGCGCGATGAGCTGTCCGGCAATGCTCTTTCCGATGTAGCCAAATGCCCCGGTGACTACGCTCGTCATGTAGATTCCTCAGGTTGAAGCGCGACCTCCCCCAGGCCGATCAAGCGCCTATTTCCGCGGCTTCTTCTTGGGTGGAAGTGACCGGCTGTGCAGTATGGCCTTGCTGATCCATTTCTTGAGCTCGGCCTTCTTCTCGCGAATGCTCTTCGGAACGAGAACGTAGTCCCGCATCGGACGGCCGGGCATCGGCTCCAGGTATCCGCCCCCTGGTTTCTTCAGCAGGATCTCCTGATCCTCCACCGAAAGGCGGACGAAAAACGCATCGGCATGGAGCCCTACCGTCATGTGGCCGTGCACGAAGCCACAAGGGTAGCCGAACACTTTGCGCAGATCCACGTCGGGGAAGGCTTCCATCGTGGACTCGAACAACGCGACGAGCGATGCCGGCGACTTCTTCATGGTCGGCTTGCCGGGAGGCTTCTTCGTCGCCGCTGTTCCTCTGTCATTTGCACTTCGGGACTTCGTCATGATGCCTCTCTCCCATAAGCCATTCGTGGTGCATCCGGTGGAACCGCACTTCGCAGGTCGACCCTTGCCGCGGCAGAAACCCTCGTCAAAGGTCGGGGTGTCGATGTGGGGCGAAAATGAATCGCTGGCGCAGGACACGCAAGACGAAAACCGGATTACCTACCAGGTATCTTCGCCAGAGTCGCTTCGGCTCTTGAAGGAGCCTGCCGAGCCACTCCAGGCCATGGTCCGTCAGGAACCGGGGCGGTCGCCGCACCCTTCCCGACACGACGTCGAACACGCCGCCTCCCGTCAGGGCAATGTTGGCGTCAATATCATTCCAGTTTTCCATGAGCCATCTCTCTTGTGTCGGCATACCAAACCCGATGATCAGGATGTTAGGCCTGCCCCGGTTGATTTCATCAATAAGCGCCCGGTTCTCTTCAGCCTCGCGCGATTTGTTGAAGAATCCATGGTGCGTTCCTTTCACCATCAATCCAGGATGGCGGGCACTCAAGCGTTCTGCGGCTTCCCGGGCCACGCCCTCCTTGGCCCCGACGAAGTAAAGGCTTAGGTGATACTCTGCGCAATACTCGCCAAGGTCCGACATCCAGTCGGCATAGGTAATTCGCGTCGGCAGCGGTCGGCCCAGGAGCCAGGCGGCCAGCCTGACTCCGTAGCCGTCGACAAAGACAACGTCGGCCTGATTGAGGTAATCCATCAACCATGGCTCTCGGCAAGCGAGGTTGAGGCAGTTGGCATTGACGTTCAGCGCGACGGCCTTGGCATTGGCTGCGATCACGCGGCCAAACAGAGCCAGGAGTTCTTCGGCTCCAATCAACGAGACCTCAACCCCGAGGATATCAATACGATCCACGAAGACCCCGCTCTCGGCCGAGGTTGATCTTGAGGCCCGGGTGTCTCCAGTTGGTCCAAGACTCTCGCGTCGAGCCAGGATTCGAGGAGCACCTGTTCACTGAGTGAATCGACGCGGGCTGATACGCTGTAGTGGTCATCCTTCTGTCCCGGGCGACGGGCATCGACTGGTCAGGACGGACTGGATATCGCTGATCAGGTCCTTCACCCGCACAGACCATGTATGCCGTGCGAGAACGTCTCTGCGGCCCCGACGCCCCATCTCGCCAAGGTTTGGTGCGGCTAGCTTCGCCTTGCGGATGGCGGCTTTCAAGCTCTGGATGTCGCCCGGCTCAAACAAGAAGCCGGTGTTGCCGTCGTCGATGATCGAGCGGATGCCGGGGTAGTCTGCACCCAGAACCGGGCGTTCCATCGCAAGATACTCAGTTAGCTTCATCGGTGAGAAATACATCCCGAGTCCTTCGACCGGCACGGGGGCCACATACCCGATGTCAAAGCCAGCAATATACGACGGCGTCTCGTACATCGCAATCTGGCCGGCGAAGTGCACCCGGTCCTGCAGGCCGTAGGAACTAGCCAAATGCCTGAGACTTACCCCCGCTTCGCCGTCTCCCACAACGACGATGTTTGTCCGGGATCGTTCCTCAGAATCCAGCTGGGCCACGGCATGGAACAATAACTCGAGCCCGGTCCATATGTAGAGCCTGCCGACGAAGCCGATCGTAAAACCATCGAATTGCCTGCGTGGCGGAGTGGATGAGGGATCGAACCGGGAGGGATCGACCGCGGTCTCAGAAACAACTGTCTTGGACGAGGGGATTTGCAGCCCCTGGATGACCGCATCCCTCAAACCGTCACTGACGCACACAAGGACGTCGCATGTCCTGTAAGCCTCGAGCTCGAATCGGCGGGCAAGTCGCCAGAGGACGAGGTTGTGCCGATCGTGTACGGCTTCAAGGAATAGCACTCCGTTGGTTTCAAGGATCCAACGAACGCCATGCGCCTGATACGCCTTGCCGAGGGATTGAAAAGGCGAGAACCTCTCGTAGGCCCAGTCGACTTGAGTCCCGGTTTGGGCCAGGGCTCGGTGCGGCACGGTTGCCCGCGCAAGCAGACGCAGCCCATCCGCCGCAAGCGTCCTGAGGCCTCCGCCAGAGAAGGCCTTTTCCGATCCTGGACCGGCTACCCAGCCGGGAAGGTCATCTCCGAGGATATACGGCTTGACGTCCCAGCCGAGCTCTGTGAAGCCGCGGATGACACCCAACACATGTGCGCGCGGCCCCGAGGCCTCCGCCTCGGGTCTTGTGGACAGGCGCGGAGCTCCGCTCAGATATGCGAGACGTGGCATGATTTGAGCCGCTCTCCGGCCATCAGATGCGAGTCCTCTTCGGGCCCGAGAGCCTCGATCCCAGCCCAACGAAGAACCCCAAATTCACTCCTACTCAACGGCCCGCAAATCCGTTCGATCCACCCGTGCTTGGCGTCCCGACTACCGGATGATCACGCCGGCCACAGCTGGCGAGACCGGCTATCCTTCCAGTCACCAATCCTTTGACGGCCTTGTCAGCTTTGGCCTCCCAGCCCGCGCCATATCTGGAGCAGTCCAAACAAGATCAATACAACGACTGACGCGGCCAACAGCGCCCGCTGCACACGCGGCCCGATCCCGGCGGCTTTCCCGAAGATCACGATGAGTGCGGCCAGGCTAAAAACCAGGGCGATGTAGAAGCTGGCCAGAAAGCCAAGCCCGTAGGCCGGGGCCTGCCTCCATCCGGCCAGGAGGATCGGGCCCGTGACGAGGCTCCAGTAGATGTAGGGAGCCGGGTTCAGCAGATTCACCACGACTGCACGAAGCAGGCTACCCGTCGGCCGCAACTCACGCCGCCCACCGTCCGAGCCGAGTTTGCGCCATTCCCTAAGTGCGCCAAAAGCGAGATACAGGATGAACGCGCCGCCGCCAATGAATAGACCGCGTTCCAGCCACGCCGGTAATCGGCTCAAGAGTAGAAGCGAGAGCGCGATGATTGGGCCGTCGCTTACCAGCGGCGCAAGGCACACCGGAAGCGCTCGCCTCCAGCCTGCTTTGAGTGACTGGTTGATAAGGTAAGTCTGCAATGGCCCCGGCTGCACCGCCGCCGAGAACCCGTAGGCGATCCCCTGGAGTAGATAGGGCCAGATCATGCAATGCGCGCCTCGCTACTGACGTAGCTTGGGGAGCAGGCTCCCGGTAGTTTTCTGGTAGGCGATGTAATCCTCACCGAACTTGGCGATCAGCTGTTGTTCCTCGCGCGGGATCACGACTATCTTGAACAAGACAAGCGCGATGACGATAAGTCCGACGATAAAACCGTTGGAGGCGATCAGCCCCAGGGCGAAGAAGGTCGCCAGAGCACCACTATAAAGCGGGTGGCGGATCCATCGGTACGGTCCCGCCTTGACAAGCTGGTGATTCGGCTTGGTCAGGATGGTCTCTGAGATGTTCTCCCGAATGGATGCGAAGACCCACCACAAGAAGAAGACACATGCAGCGCCGAACGCCAGAGCCGACCAGCGCAGCCAATTCGGCAGAGGGACATATGACCAGTTCATCCAATCCGGGTGGACCGCATAGGCCAGGAAGGAGAGGAAGAGTGGTAGGGCCAGCAGGGCGCGCATGATCACCGCCCACGTGCCCTCCTGGCGCCGCGCAATGGTCCCGCTGATCCGGCGTGCCCTTGAACGGTACACGCCAGAGATCACGAATGCAGAGACAAGGATCGCGACGAAACCCCAGCGCAGTGCAACTTCCATTGGGTGACCTTCCAGGGAGCTGATTACCGGTTCGCCGTCATGAGGCTGCCGCGCACGGTCTTGAGTCTTGGGATTCGCCTGAGGGATGCGCGGGACATCAGCCCTGCAAGTCGAGGATGGTCCCGGCCGTCAGGCGCGGATCTCCGACAGGCGACCGAGTCTGGCCGAACTGGGAGTGGCTGCCTCATGCCTTTCGCCCGCTCGTTTTAGAGGCTACCCAATAGGCGAGAACCCAACCACATACGAAGTAGGGGAACACGCCATATAGTGTGTCGCTCGCGGAATATGAGTCACGGTCGACGGCCAAGAACACTTGGGCTGAGAAGGCCAGCGGCAGCAAGACCAACACGACACCCTGCCACGAAACCGGCCGGTAGATCCACCCCCATTCGGTAAACCAGCGCTTGGTCATGATTCACCTCTCCCCACCTTCAATGCGTATAACCATTCAGAACTGCGGGGCGACCCCCTGCGGGACTATGGTCTCCAAGCAGGCTGGAATTCGTTCGTCTGAGGAAGGTTGGAAACGTTGATGGGGTTCGTGCCGTCGGCTCGCATGACATAGATTTCCCCGTTCCTTTCCCGATAGCTCACAAATGCGATCGAGCTACCGTCAGGCGACCACACCGGGTCCAGGTCCTGGCCGGGGGAATTCGTGAGATTCACCAGGCCACTCCCATCCGCGTTTATCGCGAAGATGTCACTTTCACCGGTTGAGGAAAGAGATGTGAAGGCGATCTTGCCACCATCCGGCGACCATTGCGGGGGCCAGGCGATCCCGGGATCGAACACCTCCTCCGGAGTCTTCCAGTGCGAGACCCTTCGGACCTGCGTTGCATCGGATGACATGATCATGAGGTGCAGTCCATCCGAATCGAGCAGGTGAAAAGCTATGGCGTCACCCCTCGGCGACCATTGCGGAGCGAACGCATCGCCAATCACATCGTCCGAGAGACGGATGTAGCTTCCTCCGGAGACGGGGACGATATATATCCGCCACCCCTTTTGGACGGCCGAGAATGCCAGTCGCTTGCCGTCAGGGGCCCAGCCCAGCCAGTCGGGAGAGGCCACGGAGGCGATGCGTCTGGATCCGGTCCCATCAACCTTGACGAGCGCCACTCCCTGCCTGTCCCCGATGGCGACCTGATCACCCGCGGGAGAGAAGGCTGCCACGCCGGCACGGTCGAGTTGGCATGAAAGACAAGTCAGGAGTTGACCGGAGGCAGGGTCCGCTAGGTAGAGACCCTTGTCTTCGGCCTTGAACACGATTGTCTGCTTCCCATCCGGTGACCACATCAGGTACGGACCGAGACCAGGAATCCCGGAGAAGAGGGTGGTGCCTGCCTGGCCATTGGCTCGGACGACATGGAATTGGCGGACGCCTTCGATCGTCGGGCCGACGAAAGAAACCTGATCTGATGATGGAGAGCAAGCTGTCAGCGCATCCAGAAGGAGAAGGGCGCCGATTAATATTCGATACCCAGAGTGGCGAATGACAGACCGGAATTCAGGCAAGCCTCACCTCCATGTTAGGTTACTCAGCTAGGGGATATCCAGCAACGGTGTCGGGTCGATCCGATTGCCCTGGTCACCTGTCCGAGCCCTCTCAGCGATTGTATTCCACCAATACACCGGAACGCTCTGGTCTTCATCCTGAGTGAGCCCGCTGTCATTGATAGCGGCTTCCATGTGCGCGTGTGAACCATCGGAGTTGCCCGAGTTGCCAATGGTTGCCAGGGTACCTTCACGATCTAGGTTGGCGCCCCCGGCAGGGGCCGAGGTCGGGTCGAGATGGGCGATCATCAAGTACAGAGATTGCCCGCTTTGGAGAGTGATCCCGTCATTGGTCAATTGGGTTCTTTCATCATCGCTCAGGTCGTCATAGGCGAACTCGACGACAACCATCG
>Ga0326597_10011166_pt1 | contig 11922 bp, 8 predicted proteins | sample RVTome_12_FD_203789 | JGI IMG/M metagenome (GOLD analysis project Ga0326597, IMG submission 203789) | Soil microbial communities from uranium-contaminated site in the Upper Colorado River Basin, Wyoming, United States - RVT100D185 | ecosystem: Environmental > Terrestrial > Soil > Contaminated >... | reverse complement strand
CCGCAGGACGTCCGTGCCCAGGCGCTCGAGCATCTGTCCGGCCACCTGCTCGGTGGTCTGGGCCCAGATGTCGATCACCTTGTTGTAGCGCTCCCCGTCGGTGATGAGCCCGTCCTGGTACTGCTGCTCGATCTCCGCGACCTGCCCGTTGGCATCCGCCAGGAACTGCTCCTTGTCGCTGGGGATCTGCATGTCGTCCAGGCAGATGGAGATGCCCGCCTGGGTGGCGGCCTGGTAGCCGAGGGAGCGGACGCGGTCGGCCAGGATCACCGTGGCCTTGTTGCCGAGGTGCCGGTAGCACTGGTCGATCAGCTCGCCCAGCGCCCGCTTGTCCATCACCTGGTTGATGATCTCGAAGGGGATCTCGTCGGGGACGATCTCGCGCAGCAGGATGCGCCCAGTGGTGGACTCCACCAGGGCGCCGTTCATGCGCACCCGGATGGCCGCGTGCAGGTCCACCTTGCCCGCGTCGTAGGCGATGCGCACCTCCTCCCGGCTCGCGAAGCGCATGCCCTCGCCCAGGGAGCCGGGCCGCTCGCGGGTCATGTAGTAGCAACCCAGGACGATGTCCTGGGTGGGCCCGATGATGGGCCGTCCGGTGGCCGGGCTCAGGATGTTGTTGGTCGACATCATGAGCACCCGGGCCTCGATCTGGGCTTCCACCGAGAGCGGAACGTGCACCGCCATCTGGTCGCCGTCGAAATCGGCGTTGAAGGCGGCGCACACCAGGGGGTGGAGCTGGATGGCCTTGCCGTCGATCAGAAGCGGCTCGAAGGCCTGCATCCCGAGCCGGTGCAGGGTGGGCGCCCGGTTCAGCAGGATCGGGTGCTCCTGCACCACCTCGGCGAGGATGTCCCAGACCTCGGGCCGCTCCTTCTCCACCATCTTCTTGGCGGCCTTGATGGTGGTCACGTACCCGCGCTGCTCGAGCTTGGAGTAGATGAAGGGCTTGAAGAGCTCGATGGCCATCCGGGTGGGCAGGCCGCATTGGTGGAGCCGCAGCTCGGGCCCCACGACGATCACCGAGCGCCCGGAGTAGTCGACCCGCTTGCCCAGGAGGTTCTGGCGGAAGCGCCCCGACTTGCCCTTCAGCATGTCCGAGAGCGACTTGAGCGGCCGCTTGCTGGGTCCCGTGATCACCTTGCCCCGGCGGCCGTTGTCGAAGAGGGCGTCCACCGCCTCCTGGAGCATCCGCTTCTCGTTGCGGATGATCACCTCCGGGGCGTTCAGCTCCTGGAGCCGCTTCAGGCGGTTGTTGCGGTTGATGACGCGCCGGTACAGGTCGTTGAGGTCGCTGGTGGCGAAGCGGCCGCCGTCCAGGGGGACGAGGGGCCGCAGGTCCGGCGGGATCACCGGGACCACCTCCAGGATCATGTGCTCCGGCCGGTTGCCCGACTCGCGGAAGGCCTCCAGCACCTTGAGGCGCTTGGCCAGCTTCTTGCGCTTGGCCTCGCTGGTGGCCTCCTTCATCTCCTGGCGGAGCTCGGCGGACTCCTTCTCCACGTCGATGCGGCTCAGCATCTCGCGGATGGTCTCGGCCCCGATGCCGTAGTCGAAGGCGTCGCGTCCGTACTGCTCCTTCAGCTCGGCCAGGCGCTCGTCGTTCAGCAGCTCGCCCCGGCGCAGGTCCGTGTCCTTGGGATCCACCACGATGTAGGACTCGAAGTAGAGCACCCGCTCGAGGTCCCGAAGCGAGACCTCCAGGATGTTGCCGATCCGCGAGGGCAGGGACTTGAGGAACCAGATGTGCGCCACCGGCGTGGCCAGGGTGATGTGGCCCATCCGCTCCCGGCGCACCTTGGACTGGATCACCTCCACGCCGCACTTCTCGCAGACCACGCCCCGGTGCTTCATGCGCTTGTACTTGCCGCAGTTGCACTCGTAATCCTTGACCGGGCCGAAGATCTTGGCGCAGAAGAGCCCGTCGCGTTCCGGCTTGAAGGTCCGGTAGTTGATGGTCTCCGGCTTCTTGACCTCGCCGTAGGACCACTCGCGGATCTTCTCGGGCGACGCGAGGGAGATCCGCAGCGCGTTGAACGCGAGCGGATCCTTGGGCTTCTCGAACAGGTTGTAGAGGTCGCGCAACGTGGGTTCCCCCTCAGTTCGTCTCTTCGAGCAGCTCGACGTCGAGGCCGAGCGCCTGGAGCTCCTTGACGAGCACGTTGAAGCTCTCGGGCAGGCCGGGCTCCAGCGAGCACTCGCCCTTCACGATGGACTCGTACATCCGCGTGCGGCCGAGCACGTCGTCCGACTTGACGGTGAGGAACTCCTGGAGGCCGAAGGCGGCGCCGTAGGCCTCCATGGCCCAGACCTCCATCTCGCCCAGGCGCTGGCCGCCGAACTGCGCCTTGCCTCCCAGCGGCTGCTGGGTCACCAGGCTGTAGGGCCCGATGGAGCGGGCGTGGATCTTGTCGTCGGCCAGGTGGTGGAGCTTCAGCATGTAGAGGACGCCGACCGTGACGTCGGTGTCGAACGACTCGCCGGTGCGACCGTCGAAGAGCACCGTCTGCCCGGCGCCGGGCAGGTCGGCCCGCGCGAGCTCGTCCTTGATCTCCGCCTCCTTCGCCCCGTCGAAGACCGCGGTGGCCATGTGGATGCCGCGCCGCGAGCTGCGGGCCAGGGCGAGGACCGCGTCGTCCGAGGCCTCGTCCAGCAGCTTGCCGATCCGCCCGCCGTAGGTCTCCTTGAGCTTGGCGCGCAGCACCGCTGGATCCGCATGCCGATCCACCAGCCTGCCCACCTGCTCGCCCAATCCCAGGGCGGCCCAGCCCAGGTGGGTCTCCAGGATCTGGCCGATGTTCATGCGCGAGGGCACGCCCAGCGGGTTGAGCACGATGTCGACGGGCGTTCCGTCGGCCATGTACGGCATGTCCTCCTCCGGGAGGATCCGCGAGATCACGCCCTTGTTCCCGTGGCGGCCCGCCATCTTGTCCCCCACCGAGAGCTTGCGCTTGATGGCCACGTACACCTTGACCATCTTGAACACGCCCGGCGGCAGCTCGTCGCCCTTGCGCAGGCGCGCGATCTTCTCGTCGAAGACGGTCTTGATGACCGCGGTCTGCTCCTCGACGTTCTGGAAGATCCGGTCCACCCGCTCCTGGGTCTTGGCGTCGGCGAGCTGGACTTCCTTCCACTTGCGCCTCGGGATCTCCTCGAGCACGGCGGCGGTGATGGTGTCGCCCGGCTTGAGCCACTCCGCCTTCTTGCGTTCGTCGGCCATCCGGTTGGCGCATTTCTTGCCGACGATCAGCTCGCTCACGTGGGTGATGGCGCTGTCCCGGACGATGCGCGTCTCGTCCTCCTGGTCCTTGCGGAGGCGGTCCACCTCGGCTTCCTCGATGGCCCGGGCCCGCTCGTCCTTTTCGACGCCGCGCCGCGAGAACACCTGGGCGCCGATCACCGTGCCCGCGACGCCGGGCGGGACGCGCAGCGAGGTGTCCCGCACGTCGCCGGCCTTCTCCCCGAAGATGGCCCGCAGCAGCCGCTCCTCCGGCGAGAGCTGCGTCTCGCCCTTGGGCGTGATCTTGCCCACCAGGATGTCGTCGGGCTGCACCTCGGCGCCGATGCGCACGATGCCCGCCTCGTCCAGGTCCTTGAGCGCCTCCTCGCCCACGTTGGGGATGTCGCGGGTGATGTCCTCCTTGCCCAGCTTGGTGTCCCGCGCGACGACCTCGAACTCCTCGATGTGGATCGAGGTGAAGATGTCGTCCTTCACCACGCGCTCGGAGATGAGGATGGAGTCCTCGAAGTTGTATCCGCCCCAGGGCATGAAGGCGACCCGCACGTTCCGGCCGAGGGCCAGCTCGCCCATGTCCGTGGCGGGGCCGTCGGCGATCACCTGGCCCCGGCGGACGCGGTCGCCGGGCTTCACGATCGGCTTCTGGTTGATGCAGGTGTTCTGGTTGGAGCGCTGGTACTTGATCAGGTTGATGATGTCCACGTTGGAGCCGGCGCCCTCGTCCTCGTCGGGCTTGATGACGATCCGCGCGGCGTCCACCGAGATCACCTTCCCGTCGTGCTTGGCCACCACGGTGACGCCCGAGTCGCGGGCCACCACGGCCTCCATCCCGGTGCCGACCAGGGGCGCCTCCGTCCGCATCAGCGGCACCGCCTGGCGCTGCATGTTGGAGCCCATCAGCGCGCGGTTGGCGTCGTCGTTCTCCAGGAACGGGATCAGCGACGCCGCCACCGAGACGAGCTGGTTCGGCGAGACGTCCATCATCTGGACCTCTTCGGGCGGGAGCATCACGAACTCCCCCGTCTTGCGGCAGGAGACGACGTCCCGGGCGAAGTGGTCGCTCTCGTCGACCGGCGCGTTGGCCTGGGCGATGGCCAGCCGCTCCTCCTCGAGCGCCGAGAGGTACTTCACCTCCTTGGTCACCCGCCGCTGGTCCACCACCCGATAGGGCGTCTCGATGAAGCCGTAGTCGTTGACGCGGGCGTAGGTGGACAGGGATGCGATCAGGCCGATGTTCGGACCCTCGGGCGTCTCGATGGGACAGATGCGCCCGTAGTGGGTGGCGTGGACGTCGCGCACCTCGAAGCCCGCCCGCTCCCGGGTGAGCCCGCCCGGCCCGAGGGCCGAGAGCCGCCGCTTGTGGGTCACGGCCGAGAGCGGATTGGTCTGGTCCATGAACTGCGAGAGCTGGCTCGAGCCGAAGAACTCCTTGATCACGGCGGAGACCGGCTTCGAGTTGATCAGGTCGTGGGGCATGAGCGTCTCGATCTCCTGGAGCGACATGCGCTCCTTGATCGCCCGCTCCATGCGAACCAGGCCGATCCGGTACTGGTTCTCCAGCAGCTCCCCCACCACCCGCACGCGGCGGTTGCCCAGGTGGTCGATGTCGTCCACCCGCTTGTCCGGATCGGCCCCGTTCTTGAGATCGACCAGGTAGCGGACGGCCCCCAGGATGTCCTCGCGCCGCAGCGTGGGCATCTCGCCGAGGGAGATCTCCTCCCGCGCCCCCTTCGGGCCGGCGGGACGGAAGTCGACCCGCTCCTCCGCACCGAAGCCGAGCTTGTGGTTCAGCTTCAGCCGTCCCACCCGCGAGAGGTCGTAGCGCTCGGGATTGAAGAAGAGGTTGTTGAAGACGTTGGTGGCCGTCTCCAGGGTGGGCGGATCGCCGGGGCGCAGCCGGCGGTAGATGTCGATGATCGCCTCCTCCTGGGACAGGGTCTTGTCCTGGACCAGGGTGTCGCGCAGCGCGGTGCCCACCAGGAGCGGGTCCAGGTAGAGGAGCGGGAACTCCTCGATCCCGCGCCGCTTCAGCTCGTCGAGATGCTCCTGGGTGAGGTCCTCGTTGCACTCGATGATCACCTCGCCGGTCGTCTCGTCGACGATGTCGATGGGAACCACGCGCCTCACGGAATCGGTCCGGATCACGTCCTCCAGAGCCACCTGGATCCACTCGATGCCCGCCTCCACGATCCGGCGGACGCCGGCGCGCGTGAACTTGCGGTCCTTCTTGACGAACGTGGTGCCGCCGTCGTCCTTGACGTCGCGGGTGCAGCGCTGTCCCTCGAGGAGCTCCGGGACCACCTTCTTGAGGACCCGGCGGCCGTCGAAGCGGATGGTCTCCGGGGTGTAGAAGTAGGCGAGCAGCTCCTCGTCGGTGAATCCCAGCGCCTTGAGCAGGACCGTGGCGAAGATCTTCCTCCGGCGGTCGATGCGCACGTAGATCAGGTCCTTGTGGTCGAACTCGATGTCGAGCCACGAGCCGCGGTAGGGAATGATCCGGCAGGAGTAGATCTTGCGGCCGGCGGCGCTGACCGTGGACGAGGTGGTCGAGTCGAAGAAGATGCCCGGCGAGCGGTGGAGCTGCGAGACGATCACCCTCTCCGTCCCGTTGATGATGAAGGTGCCGGTCTCGGTCATGATCGGGATCTCCCCGAAGTAGACCTCCTGCTCCTTCACGTCGCGGATCGTCTGGGCGCCCTCGGAGGCGTCCCACGCCACCAGGCGGATGGTCACCTTGAAGGGCGCCGCGTAGGTCATCCCCCGCTGGAGGCACTCCTGGACGTCGTACTTGGGCTCCTCGAGCGTGAATCCCACGAACTCCAGCGACGCGGTGTCGTTGAAGTCCTTGATCGGGAAGACCGAGTTGAAGACCGCCTGGAGGCCGACGTTCTCGCGCTTCTCGGGCTCCACGTGGAGCTGGAGGAAGCGTTCGAACGACTGCTTCTGGATGTCGATCAGATTGGGGATCTCGAGAATCGACGGGATCTTCGCGAAGGAGCGACGGACGCGGCCACCGTTCTCGGGCGACAGAATCTCGTTCACGGCTTCCTTGACCCTCCGCAAGTTGGGGTTCGGATGGAGCAGGGCCGGCCGCCGCCGCCGGACATCGAGGCCGGCGGCCGGGAGGCCGGGGAGCGGCTACTTGATGTCGACCTGACCGCCGGCCGCCTCGATCTGCTCCTTGAGCTTGGCCGCCTCCTCCTTGGAGACCGCCTCCTTGACCGGCTTCGGAGCGCCCTCGACCAGCTCCTTGGCCTCCTTCAGGCCCAGGCCGGTGATGGCGCGGACCTCCTTGATGACCTGGATCTTCTTGTCGCCCGCCGCCACCAGGATCACGTCGAACTCGTCCTTCTCCTCGGCGGCGGCGCCGCCGTTCCCGCCCGGCGCGGCAGCGGCCACGGCCACGGGCGCGGCCGCGCTGACGCCCCACCTCTCCTCGAGGAGCTTGGCCAGCTCGGCCGCCTCGATCACGGTGAGGCTGGAGAGCTGATCGACGATCGTGTTCAGATCCGCCATTGGGTCTCGACCTTCTTCCTGTCGATGGGGCGGGAAGCCCGCCCGGGTTCAACGAAACGGGAGAACGCCCCTAGCAGGCGCCCCCCGACTCCTCCAGCCGCGCTCGGCGCGCGTCGACGAGGCGAGCGAGCTGCGCCGCAGGTGCGGCGAGCACCCGCGCGATCTTCTGGGCCGGCGCCTGGACGAGCCCCGCGAGCCTGCCGCGCAGCTCGTCGAGCGACGGCAGGGTCGCAAGCCGTGCGATCTCCGCGCCGTCCACCGCCCGGCCGTCCAGCAGGCCGCCCTTGATCCGGAAGACCTCGTGCTGCTTGGCGAAGTCCACGAGGATCCGGGCGAGCCCGATCGGATCGCCGTAGGAGAGGGCGATGGCCGTGGGCCCCGCGAAGCGGTCGGCGAGCGCCTCCATCGCGGACCCTTCCGCGGCGCGCCGCAGCAACGTGTTCTTGGTGACGCGGTACTCGTACGTCCCCGCCTGCTCGGTCTTCAGGCGCCCGCGCAGCCGGTCGATGGCCTGCACGTCGACGCCCCGGTAGTCGGCGACGATCAGGGTGGTGGCGCGGTCGAACTTCTCGCGCAGCTCCGCGACCTGCCCCTCTTTCTGCGTTCGGGTGAGCATCCCGCTCTTCTCCTACGCCGCCCGGGCCTCGACCGCCGCGGACGGGTCGATCCGGATCCCGGGACCCATGGTCGTGGAGATCGTGATCTTCTTGAGGTAGGTGCCCTTGCTCGCCGCCGGCTTGGCCCGGATGATGATCTCGATGAGCGCACGCGCGTTGTCCACGAGCTGGGAGCTCTCGAAGGAGCGCTTGCCGACCGCCACGTGCACGATCCCCGCCTTGTCCACGCGGTACTCCACCTTGCCCGACTTCTGCTCGCGCACGGCCTTGCCCACGTCCATGGTGACGGTGCCGAGCTTGGGGTTGGGCATGAGGCCGCGGGGGCCCAGGATCTTCCCCAGGCGCCCGACCACGCCCATCATGTCCGGCGTCGCGATCGCCCGGTCGAACTCGAGCCAGCTCTCGTCCTGGATCTTCTTGGCCAGGTCCTCGGCTCCCACGTGGTCGGCTCCGGCTTCGCGCGCCTCCTTCTCCTTCTCGCCCTTGGCGAAGACCAGCACGCGCACGGAGCGGCCCACGCCGTGGGGCAGGACGATGGCACCCCGCACCATCTGGTCGGCGTGCTTGGGATCGACGCCCAGGTTGATGGCCAGCTCGACGCTCTCGTCGAAGCGGGCCGCCGGCAGGCTCTTGAGCAGCTCCACGGCGTCGACCAGCGGATAGAGCTTGTCGCGGTCCACGCGGCTCGCGGCCTCCCGGAATCGCTTGCTGGCGCCCATCAGCCCTCCACCTCGATGCCCATCGAGCGGGCCGTGCCGGCGACGATCCGCATGGCCATCTCCACGTCGTGCGCGTTCAGATCGGGCTTCTTGATCTCGGCGATCTCGCGAAGCTGTGCCCTCGTCACCTTGCCCACCTTCTCGCGATTGGGATCGCCGGAGCCCTTGGCGATCCTGGCCGCCCTCTTGAGAAGCACCGCCGCGGGCGGCGTCTTCAGCTCGAAGGTGAACGAGCGGTCCGCGTACACGGTGATGATAGCCGGGATGATCAAGCCCACCTGGTCCTGGGTGCGCGCGTTGAACGCCTTGCAGAACTCCATGATGTTGACGCCGTGCTGGCCCAGGGCCGGTCCGACCGGGGGCGACGGGTTCGCCTGGCCCGCCGGGCACTGGAGCTTCACCACCGCGAGAACCTTCTTCGCCATCTGCGTTCCTCGGTTCAGGCCTTCTCGAGCTGCGTGTAGTCCAGCTCGACGGGCGTGGCGCGGCCGAAGACCTGCACCATCACCCGGACCTTTTCCTTGTCCGGCCGCACCGTGTCGACGAAGCCCTGGAAGTTGGCGAACGGCCCGCTGACCACCCGCACGTTCTCTCCCTCTTCGAAGCGGATCTTGGGCTTGGGCTTGGCCGCTCCTTCCTTGATCTGCTGCGTCATGCGGGCGACTTCCTCGTCCGCGATCGGCGCGGGCTGGGTGCCGCCTCCGACGAAGCCGGTGATCTTGGGCGTCTCCTTGACGATGTGCCAGGTCTCGTCGTTGAGCTCCATGCGCACGAGGATGTAGCCGGGGAAGAACTTGCGCTTCGACGTGCGGCGTTCTCCGCCCTTGGCCACCTCGACGACGGTCTCCTCGGGAATCAGCACCTCGTCGAAGAGCTCCGCCTTGCCCAGCGCCTTGGCGCGCTCGAGCAGGGCCTGCTTCGCCCTGGCCTCGTGCCCCGAGTAGGTGTGGACGATGTACCACTTCTTCGCCATCGGGCTCCCCGGAACCGCCTCCATCCCTACGGAACCACCAGGCGCAGCACCTGGTTGAGCGCGAAGTCCACCACGCCCAGGACCAGCGTCAAGACGCCCACCACCACGATCACGCCGATCGTCCCTCCCACGTACTCCTTCTGGTTCGGCCAGGTGACCTTCCGGTACTCGTTGCGGACCTCGCCCACGTACTGACGGGTGTTGTGGATCCATTCGGCGGGGTTCGCGGCCACTGGTTCGAGCTCTCCGTTCTCTGCACGCGCCGCCCGGCGGCGTCTTCGGGATGGCAGGCGCGGAGGGACTCGAACCCCCAACCCCCGGATTTGGAGTCCGGTGCACTTCCAGTTGTGCTACGCGCCTTTCGTTCGACTCCTACTCGAGGATCTCGCTGACGACGCCGGCGCCGACCGTGCGGCCGCCTTCGCGGATGGCGAAGCGCAGCTCCTTGTCCATCGCGATCGGCGTGATCAGCTCCACCTCCATCTCCACGTTGTCCCCGGGCATCACCATCTCCGTCCCCGCGGGCAGCTTCGCCACCCCCGTCACGTCCGTCGTCCGGAAGTAGAACTGCGGACGGTACCCGTTGAAGAACGGCGTGTGGCGACCCCCCTCGTCCTTGGTCAGCACGTACGCCTGCGCCTTGAACCGCGTGTGCGGCGTGATCGAGCCCGGCTTCGCCAGCACCTGCCCCCGCTCCACCTCCTCCTTGCCCACGCCCCGCAACAGGCACCCGATGTTGTCCCCGGCCTGCCCCTCGTCCAGCAGCTTGCGGAACATCTCCACCCCGGTCACCACCGTCTTGGCCGTCTCCCGGATCCCGACGATCGCCACCTCGTCGCCCGTCTTCACCACCCCCTGCTCCACCCGGCCCGTCACCACCGTCCCCCGCCCCGTGATCGAAAACACGTCCTCGATCGGCATCAGGAACGGCTTGTCCAACGCCCGCTGCGGCGCCGGAATCCACGTGTCCAGCGCCTCCAGCAGCGCGTCGATGCACCCGTTCGCCTCCGCATCCGCCCCCCCGCTCTCCAGCGCCTTCAGCGCCGACCCCCGCACGATCGGAATCTCCTCCCCGGGAAACTCGTACTTCGACAAGAGCTCCCGCACCTCCAGCTCCACCAGCTCCAGCAGCTCCTCGTCGTCCACCTGGTCCACCTTGTTCAAAAACACCACGATGTGCGGCACGTTCACCTGCCGCGCCAAGAGCACGTGCTCCCGCGTCTGCGGCATCGGACCGTCCGCCGCACTCACCACCAAAATCGCCCCGTCCATCTGCGCCGCACCCGTGATCATGTTCTTCACGTAGTCCGCGTGCCCCGGACAGTCCACGTGCGCGTAGTGGCGCTTCTCCGTCTGGTACTCCACGTGCGCCGTCGCAATCGTGATCCCCCGCTCCCGCTCCTCCGGCGCCTTGTCGATCTGATCGAACGGCACGAAGTCCGCCAGCTTCTTGCGCGCCTGACGCTGCGTGATCGCCGCCGTCAACGTCGTCTTCCCGTGGTCCACGTGCCCAATCGTCCCCACGTTCACGTGCGGCTTCGTCCGCTCGAACTTCGCCTTGGCCATGATCCTGCTCTCTCCTCCTGGCGGCTCGTGGACGGTCCGGCCCCCGACTCGCTGCGCTCACATCCGGCTTGCTGTGGAGCCCACGACCGGATTTGAACCGGTGACCCCGTCCTTACCAAGGACGTGCTCTACCGACTGAGCTACGTGGGCCTGAACCGGTGACTCCTCTCCGTTCGTCCCCCGAGTGTGTGGAGCGGGAAACGGGATTCGAACCCGCGACCCCGAGCTTGGAAGGCTCGTGCTCTAGCCAGCTGAGCTATTCCCGCCCGATGACTCCTCCGCGCCCGCGAACCCCGCGAATGGTGGAGAGGGGAGGATTCGAACCTCCGAAGGCATGAGCCAGCAGATTTACAGTCTGCCCCGTTTGACCGCTTCGGTACCTCTCCGCGTTCCGCGTCCCGAGATCGGAAAACGAGCGCAGACAACCCCCGCTCCCCTGCTGCCTGCAGACCGGAATGGGGTCGCCCAGAAACCTTCTTGTGTTGTCTCGACCGCGCCGCCTCGACCGCTCCCAGCTCCTGGAGCTGGCGATGGGACTCGAACCCGTAACCTGCGGATTACAAATCCGCCGCTCTACCAATTGAGCTACGCCAGCCGGGGATGGGATAGGGCCGGACTATAGGTCCGCGCCTCCCCGGCGGCAAGTCCGGGACTCCAGTTGCTTCGCATAGATAGGCTGCCTCGACGCGACGTCACCCCGCGGGGACTACGGCGTCCCCGCCGTCCGCCCGGGGAGGCGCCGCAGCCACTCGTAGAGGACCACGGCCGCGCTGGCGGCCACGTTGAGGGAGGCCACCCGCCCGGCCATGGGGACGCGCAGGGCGTGGTCCACCCGCCGCCGGATCCCGGGCCGCAGGCCCCGCCCCTCCGCGCCGAACACCACGCACGCGTCGCCCCGGAAGAGGTGGTCGGGCAGGGAGAAGAGCTCCTCCGGGGCCTCCGGATCGGCCCCGAAGATCCAGAAGCCCCGCTCCTTCAGGTGGTCGAGGGCGCCGCCCAGGTTGGGCACCCGGGCGACCGGCAGGCTCTCGATGGCGCCCGCGCTGGCCCGGGCGACGGCGGGACCCAGGGGAGGAGCCCGCCGCTCGGTGAGGATGAGCCCGCCGGCGCCAGCCGCCTCGGCCACCCGGGCGATGGCGCCCAGGTTCTGAGGGTCTTCCACCCCGTCCAGGGCCACCAGAATGAGACTGCGCTCGCCTTCCAACTGCCGAGCCGCGGCGACGAGCTCGTCCAGACCGAGTATGGGAAGGGGACCCGCTTCGAGGAGGATGCCCTGGGTGTTGGCGTCCGGGG
>Ga0326597_10011165_pt1 | contig 11923 bp, 12 predicted proteins | sample RVTome_12_FD_203789 | JGI IMG/M metagenome (GOLD analysis project Ga0326597, IMG submission 203789) | Soil microbial communities from uranium-contaminated site in the Upper Colorado River Basin, Wyoming, United States - RVT100D185 | ecosystem: Environmental > Terrestrial > Soil > Contaminated >... | reverse complement strand
CCCGGTCTTGAACCGGGGACCTCTAGATCCACAATCTAGCGCTCTAACCAACTGAGCTAAGGCGGCGCTTTCAGGGGGCGGCAAGGCCCCGCCCGAGAAGGCGCGGACCCTATCGCCGCCGCCCGACGATGGCAAGGCGGACGGTTGTCCGGGCTGCGGCCCTGTGAGATGATTTCGCCGCAGCCGCGCGACAAAATCGCTGCGGCGATCGGGAAAGGGGGGGATCAGTGAAATTTACGCCGGACATGCTGACCTCACGGCGCGCGCTCGTTCTCGCCGCCGGCGCCGCGACCGCGGCGGTCGGCGCCGGCGCGCTGATGCTGAGCCGGGGGCCGGGCGTCGCCGCGCCGGTCGGGCGCGTCGATCCCCGCAAGGTGACGGCGCTCGACGAGAATTTCTTCCTGGTCGACGGCTGGGTGCTGACCGCCGACGATGTAAAGGCGCTGCGCCTGTCCGCCGCCGGCGGCGCCGCAGAGTGAGGCTTCGCGCTTTGCCTTCCCAGCAATTCGCCCGCGGGTGAGACCTGAGAGGCGCCGTCATGTGGATCGATCTGAGTTTGGCAGGCGATTTTCGTTTCGACGACGGCTACGACGTCTGTGTGTGCGGCTCCGGCCCGGCCGGCATCACGATCGCGCGCCGCCTGAAAAACGCCGGCGCGCGCGTGCTGCTGCTCGAAGCGGGCGGTCTGGAGTACGCTGAGGCGTCCCAGGAAATTTACGCCGGCGAATCGATCGGCCCCATCGAATATTACGGCGTCGAATCCTGCCGGCTTCGCTATTTCGGCGGCAGCTCGAATCATTGGACGGGATTTTGCACCCGGTTCGAGCCGATCGACTTCGAAGCGCGCGACATCTGGGAGGTTCCCGGCTGGCCAATCGTCTTTAACGATGTCTTTCAGTATCAGGACGAAGCGAAAGGGATTCTCGACATCGACGCGCCGTTCGAGCCGCGGCCGGAGCCGTTATGGCGATCCGATCGGCTGGTCCCCGCGCGTTACGAATTGATCGCCCCCACCCGTTTCGGGCCGAAATACCGGGAAGAACTCGAGGCTGCGCCCAATCTCGACGTCGCGCTCAACGCCAATGTCGTCGATCTTCGTCTGAATACCGACAAGCGAGCCGTGCGCGAGATTATTGTCGCCGATTATGCAGGTCGTGAGTTCTCGATATCGCCGAAATTCATCGTGATCGCCTTCGGCGCGCTTGAAAACGCCCGCTTCCTGCTCAACGCCCATTCCGATATCGAGGCGGGCCTCGGCAATCACAGCGACTTCGTCGGCCGCTGCTTCATGGAGCATTTCGATATCACACTCGGTCGATTTGTCGGGTTCGGCGCCGAGATCTGGAACCGAGATCACGGCGTCGGAGTCAATCCGTCTACGGAGTTAATGAAGAAGCAGGGTCTCAGCAATTGCTTTCTGTCGCTGATGCCCGACGCCAAGCCGAAGTTCTACGGGCGCCTCGCGCCGTTTCGCAAGGCCAAGCGCGAGCTGACCTGCTCATCGGACTTTCTGCTCGAACGGGCGCGGCGCAACACCGACATTCTGTGCCCCGGCGACGGCGTCGTGACGACGATCATGGAGCAGACGCCCAACCGCTCGAGCCGCATCGTCCTCAATACGAAGTCTACCGATCGTTTCGGCCAGGCGCGGCTGCAGGTCGACTGGCGCATCGGCGATCAGGAGAGGAAGACGATCCGCGCCCTCGCCGAGGAGGTCGGCAAAGCCCTCGCCGAGCAGGATATCGGCCGTCTCAGGATCGCGACGGCGATCGTCGACGGGGAAACGCCCGATCTCGGCATGCACTGCCACCATATGGGTACGACGCGCATGTCCGCCTCGCCGCGCGACGGAGTCGTCGACGGCGACTGCCGGGTGCACGGGCTGGAAAACCTCTATATCGGCGGATCGAGCGTCTATCCGACCGGCGGCGGCTGCAATCCGACCTTTACGATCGTCTGTCTGGCGCTGCGCCTCGGCGATCATCTGGCGCGCCGGCTCGGCAAGGCGTAACGCTGCGCGAGCCCTTCCTGATCGTCGCGACGCGCCGGCGCTCAGCGCGCGACAGCGGCTCGCGCGTAGACGCCGGCGCAATCGTATTTTCGCATCGCCGGCGCGAGCAGCGAGCGGGCGAGAAGGCGCGTCGACTGGGCGCGCGAATGCGGCGGCGGAAGCGGGCTTGACGAGAGGCCGGAGGCGAGGAGCCTTTCCCGGATGCGGTTCTCGGTGGCGCGCCAGGCGCCGGCATGGTGCCGGGTGAAGCCATGATAGATATCCGCCTCGACCGCGAGGTCGGCGGCTTCAAGCGCGCGCCGCAGGCTGGCCGGCTCGAAGAACCACAGGTGGCGCGGCGCGTCGAACATTTCCGAGACGATATTGAACGTCTCGAAGTGCAGGGCGGCGCAGTTCGGAACCTCGCAATAGAAAAGCCCGTCGTCCCGCAGGAGCTTGCGCACATTGCCAAGCGCGGCGATGGGGTCGACGCAATGCTCGAGCGCGTGCGACATGACGATGAGATCGAAAGTCCGGCCGGCCAGCGTCTCGGCGGCGCGCTCGGCCGTGCCGATCCGGATGTCGAGCCCTTTGGATCGGCCGCGTTCGGCCGCTGTCTCGTCGGGGTCGAGCCCTAGCCCCGCGCATCCCTCCTTGACGAAGGCCGCCAGGCGTTCGCCGGCGCCGCATCCGATGTCGAGAACGCTGACCGCCGAAGGCGCGCGCCCGAGGCGGGCGAGCATCAAAGCCGGCGTCTGCTCCGCGCCCCGGTCGAAGCGCCACGCTATGTGGGTGCGAAGGCGGTCGATCAGCGTCGGCCTGCCGCCGTCGGCGAAATGGCTTTGCCCCTGGGTATAATAGGCGTCGAGCCGATAGAAGGCGGGAACCTCCGACGGATCGGGCAGCGGGTCGACGCCGCCGAGCCCACAACGATCGCAGCGCATCACGGCGCCGAAGCGGGTCGGCGCATAGGTCTTGGCGTCGATCGGCATGACCAGCCAATGGCGGCGCGGGCCGACACAGAGCGGGCACAGGGACGGTGTGGAATCGGCGGACATTGAACCTCCTCAATGAGGCCCGAGCGTTATCGGCCGTGTGATCTTCAAGGGCGAGGCGCGTGTCTGCCTTTCATGGTCCGGCTTTTATGCTGGCGGCGAGCGAGCTTTGCGCGGCCGATGCAGTCAGCGTTTGATTTTATCATGGGCTCTTCTAGAGCGTTTTCAGGAAAAGTGCGAGCCGCGGTTTTCCGTGGAAAACGCGACAAAATAAAGACTCTAGAGCGCGTTCCCGACTCGAAGAACAGGGAACGCGCTCTAGAGACCCCCACCCGCCTCAGCCGAGCAGCGCGATCTCGCGTTTCAATTGCGCGATGCGGGTTGCGTCCGAGGGATGGGTCGAAAGAAATTCCGGCGGTCCGCCGCTCTTCTTGGCCGCCATCGCCTCCCAGAAGCGCAAGGCTTGGTTCGGATCGTAGCCCGCCCGGTGCATGTAGCGAACCCCGAACTTGTCGGCTTCGAGCTCGTGGCGGCGCGAAAACGGCAGGATGACGCCGAGGCTCGCCCCGGCGCCGAGAACCCCCATGATTTGATTCTGGTGCTGACTGCCGGAGACCGCGACCTGCGCAACGGTGAGGCCGGTCTGCGCCAGCGTCGACTGGCTGTAGCGCTCGCCGGCGTGGTTGTAGTTCACATGCGCGACCTCATGGCCGGCGACGGTGGCGATCTGGTCGTCGTTCTCCATGATGTCGAGAATGCCGGTGTAAAAACCGATCTTGCCGCCCGGCAGCGCGAAGGCGTTGAGCTCCTTGGAATCGAACACCTGGACTTCCCAGTCGGCGGGATTGTTGCCCGACGCCTGAATGACCTTCGGCACGACGCGATTGACGCGGGCGACATATTTCGGATTGTTCGTGGTCTTCTGCTGCTTTTTGAGGTCGGTCCACGCCGAGGCGGCGAGCTGCGCCATCTGGCCGGACGAAACGAACAGAAGCTGGCTGCGGCCGAGCTCATCGTTGTAGGCGCAGCCCTCGGCGAGCACGACGACCGAGCCGGCGGCGAGCCCACTTACGATCTCGCGGCGCGACATGGTGACGGTGTGGTCGAGAATGGTGATTTTCGGCATGTGCGAGCCTCCTCGCTTCTCCCTGAGCGGGGGAATGTACGGCAACGCGCGCCGCCGAACAACGCCGCCGGGTTAGAAGGTTTTAGGGGTTAGGGATTTCATGGGGGAACCTTCGCCACCCCCAAAACCTAACACCTAAAACCTGTTACGGTTCCAGCTCGGAATCCCAGTAGAGGAAGTCCTGCCAGCTTTGGTGCAGGTAGTGCGGGGGAAACGCCCGGCCGCGCTCGTTGAGCTCGAACATCGTCGGGCGGGTCGGCTTCCTCGCCGGAACCATCTTCGCCTCCCGCGGCAGGCGCCCGCCCTTTTTCAGATTGCAGCGGCTGCACGCCGCGACGACGTTCTCCCAGGTGGTGCGCCCGCCCTTCGAGCGCGGGATCACATGATCGAAGGTGAGGTTGTCGCGGTCGGGAGAGCTGCAATACTGGCAGGCGAAGCCGTCGCGCAGGAAGACGTTGAAGCGGGTGAAGGCGGGCGCGCGCGCGTGGTTGACGTAGGTCTTCAGCGAGACGACCGAGGGCAGGTGCATCTCGAAGCTCGGGCTATGGACCTTCGTCTCGTATTGCGCGACCACATCGACGCGGTCGAGGAAGACGGCCTTGAGCGCGTCTTGCCACGACCATAGAGACAGCGGAAAATAGCTGAGCGGCCGGAAATCGGCGTTCAGAACCAGAGCCGGACAGCCGTCCGGCGCGCGGCCGAGCCTGTTCAACACCGCGCCCCCCACGTGACGCCGCGCCTGGTCGCCGAAATTTTAACCCTGTGACTGAACGCGACGTCTCCTTTGCTGCGCGGCAGAATAGCCGAAACCCGGCGGAAAACCCATAGCCGATTCGCCACGATCGGTCGGTGTAGGTTCGGGCAGGAAGAAACCGCAAGCTTGGTTGTTTTGTTAACATATTGGATTTCTTAATAGTTTTCTGCATTGACATGGGTGGGCAAATTGCCCATTTATGGTGCATATCCGCTACGCCCGTAGGCGGGCTTTATCTGAAACCCCCGGCGCGGCGACGCGCCGGGGTTTCCATTTCCATGTATAAAATCGCCGTATTGATCGATGGAGGGCATTTGCGCGTTTTGGCGCGCAAGGCCGGGCACAATTACATTCCGGACTACATTGAAAAAGTTGCGCACGCCTGCATCATGCCGGATGAGACTCTTTTGCGGGCGCTCTATTATGACTGCGCGCCGTTCCGGGGAGAAGTTCCTCTTCCGGTTTCCGGTGAGAGAAAGTCCTTTGAGGGATCCGACGCGTGGTTGAAAGATCTGGCGTCGAGAGATCTGATCGCTGTTAGGCTCGGCGTTTTGAAGTTTCGAGGCTGGCAACCGAAAAGAACACCATTGCTTCCGGAGATTCCGAAAGACGCGGACTTTGAACCGCGCTTCGAGCAAAAGGGCGTGGATATGAGGATTGGATTGGATGTTGCCATCTTCGCAGATAGCCGCAGTGTCGACCGCGTCGCTTTCATCACGAACGACACCGATTGCGTGCCCGCAATGAAGCATGCGCGCAAAGCCGGTTTGCAGGTCGTGATGGTGACGTTCCCCGGCAGGCGCTGCGCATCGGAGCTTCTTTGGCATTCAGATTTTGAGCGCCGCATCGCATGGCCGGCGCCATAGAACCTCGCCGCCTCTAAATCGGCCGGCGGCCCCTTAAATGCGCGTAATAGGTCCACAGGACGTGGGCGGCGAGGCCGCGCCATGGGGCCCAGGCGAGCGCGGCCGCATCGAGACGGCGCGCCTCAATCTTGCCGGGAAGGCCGGCGGCCGCGCCATAGGCCGCCTGAAGGGCGACGTCGCCCGGCGGCCAGATGTCGAGCCGGCCTTCGCAGAAAAGAAGGTAGATCGCCGCCGTCCACGGGCCGATCCCCTTGACCTGCTGAAGGGCGGCGCTGGCGGCTTCGTCGTCCTTAGCGGCGAGCCCGCCGAGATCGAGGGTACCGGCCGCGACGGTTTCGGCGAGGGCGATGATGTAGCGCGCCTTCGGGCTCGATAGGCCGAGGCCCTTGAGCCCCGCCTCGCCGGCGGCGAGCGCGGCCTCAGGCGAGATCTCGCCGAACGCCGAACGGCAGCGCCCCCAGATCGCCTGGGCGCTCGGCACCGAGACCTGCTGCTCGACGATGATGCGGAAAAGCCCCTCGAAGCCCCCGGGACGGCGGCGGATATGGGGCCGGCGGATGGCTTTGAGCGCCGTCTTCAGCGCTGCGTCGCGCGCAACCAGTTGGGCGCATTCGCGCGACACGTCGGCGAAAACGTTGAGGCGCTTTTCCATGTTCCTAACTCAGTTTGAAATGGGCAAGTCGGAAATCTTTGATTTAGACACGGATTATAAACCCGACGATTTCGATATGTGATTCATCTCGCGGCGTCTTCACTCCACGGGATCAAGACATCGCCATCCACGATCCTCTATAGCCCGGGTAAATTCGGTCAGCTCCGTGTTTTTGAACCGCAGGGTTTCGTCCGTGCTTGCACATGCGGCGAGTAGAATAATCTCCTCGTCAAAGTCATCACAGTCGATCCGTGCAAAAAACGCCGTTTCCGGCTTATCAAAAGGAGGCTCTGTGATCTCACCGGATTCCGTATCGCGAAATCTTCCATCCCACTCGTCAGGACGGCCATAGGCGGCTCCTCCGCCAAGCCTGACGGCAAGATACATAATTGTACGTGTCGCGAGCCCTACGTCATTATCTTGTAGAGCATCAAGAAAAATGCGGTCCGCCTTTTCACGATATTCCTCCCTTTGAACCGTACCGGATTTTTCTCCCACGGAATAAAGCCAGTCATGAATCTTCGCTGGCTCTGTGCTATCGCCCACGCGATCCGTCAGAAGACGCGCGTAAGGCGGGAGCGAGGCGAAGTCTGTCTGATATGTTCTCGGAATCCGCATCACATTTCCCGATTGCCGGTGGCAATAATAATAATCCTCCAGCAACACGGCGGCGCGGCGGCTTTGCTGAACGGTTGTCGTCCCCGCCACCCATTTGCGTGAACCGAGAAGCTCCAAATCCCCCCGACCTTCATTATACCTTAAACTGGCGCCGACCAGCTTCTTTTCCCCGGTCGTAGTTACTTTGTCGATCCCGATAACAACGCCCGCAAGAATGAGAAAAAAAAGAAAGACCCACCCAAGAATTCGCATGTTCCCCCTCCATGAGCGAGGGCCATAAGATATCCTGTAAATTTGGCGGGGACAAGCAACCTTCCGACATTCGGCCTGGCATCAATATTTGCACTCTTCTAACAGCGCCCGCGCGTCGCCCTTGAGGTCGTTGAAGAAATGCGCGACCGTTTTCTCGCCCAAGGTGACGCCGCTCTCGGCGATCTCGGCGAGCGTGTCGAGAAATCCTGATTCGTCGGCCTTGCATCCGTCGGGCCTGGCGCGGGCCTTGAGCCCCTCGCGCGCGATCTCAATGAGCTCGAGCGCGACCGCCTGCACCGTCCGCCCGCCGATCTTCGCCTTGAGGCCGTGACGCGCCGTATCTGCGCGCAAGGCTTCGCGCTCCTGCCGGCTCCAGCCCTTGGCGAGATCCCAGGCTGAGCCGCGCGCCGTCTCGTCGTAGAGAAGTCCGACCCAGAACGCGGGGAGCGCGCAGATGCGCGCCCACGGCCCCGAATCGGCGCCGCGCATTTCAAGGAAGCGCTTCATGCGGACTTCCGGAAAAGCGGTCGACAGATGGTCTTCCCAATCGCTCAAAGTCGGGCGCTCGCCCGGCAGCGCCGGCAGCCTGCCGCGCAGAAAATCGCCGAACGACTGGCCCGCCGCGTCGATATAGGTTCCGCCGCGGCGCACGAAATACATCGGCACGCCGAGCATATAATCCGTATACCGCTCGAATCCGAAACCGTCCTCGAAGACGAAATCGAGAAGCCCGGTGCGGCCCGCATCGGTGTCGGTCCAGATATGAGCCCGCCACGACGCCCAGCCGCTGTTCTTTCCCTCAACCAGGGCGGAATTCGCAAACAGCGCCGTGGCGATCGGCTGCAGCGCGAGCGAGGTTCTGAATTTCGCTCTCATGTCGGCTTCGGAGCTGAAATCGAGATTGACCTGCACCGTGCATGTCCGGTGCATCATGTCGAGGCCGAGCCCCCCGACCTTCGGCATGTAGCGGCGCATGATCGCATAGCGGGGCTTGGGCATTTCCGGCATTTCGGCGCGCCTCCAGAACGGAGCAAAGCCGGCGCCGAAGAACGAAACCCCCATCGGCCCGGCGATCTCCTTGATCGCCGCGAGATGGGCGTGCACCTCGTCGCAGGTCTGATGGACGGTTTCGAGCGGCGCGCCGGAGAGCTCGAACTGCCCGCCCGGCTCGAGCGACACCGAGGCGCCGCCGCCGCCGAGCCCGATCGGCTTGCCCTCTTCGACGATGAGGCGCCAGCCGGTCTTTTCCGACAGCGCTTCGAGAATGGCGCGGATGCCGGTCTCGCCCTCATAGGGGATGGGTTTCAAGGTGGCGCGGCAATAGACGAACTTCTCGTGCTCGGTGCCGATGCGCCACTCGGCCTTCGGCTTTGAGCCTTCTTCAAGATAGGCCGTGAGCTGATCAATATCCTCGATGGGCGGGGCGGCCGGGTCCTGCGGATTGGCGGTGCTCAAATCGGCTCACTCCCTGGCGCGCTTTATAGCGTCGGGCGATAAGTCAGGACGCCCGACGCTATAGAGTCTTTAGTGGTCGCGCCAGCCCGCGCGCGAACGCGCGCAGATTATAAATTGGCCGCTTCGCGGCCGGGCGAAAAACCGGATTCCACTTTTTCGCCCGGCGCTCTAGCGCTGAGACTTCCTCTATCGGCGAATTGAGGCCGCGCCAAGAAAGATTTGCTCACCGCCTTGTGAGAATAGCTGGGCGAGCCTCGTATCTACGCACGGCGGAAATCGCCGAGCGCGGCCTGCCACAGGGCGAGCGCGGCGAAGACGGCGGTGTCGGCGCGTAAAATCCGCGGGCCCAGGGTGACGGGCGTGACGAAGTCGAGCCCGCGCAATCGCGCCCGCTCGCCGGCCGTGAACCCGCCCTCGGGTCCGATGAGGATCGCCCATGACCCTACTTCCGCACCGCCGCCGAGCGCGTCAAGCATCGGCCGCGCGCGCCCCTCGCGCCCGCCCCATTCGAGCGCGGGATCATCGCCCGCCTCGTCGCAATAGACGAGCCGGCGTTCTTTCGGCCAGTCGTCCAGAACTTTCGAAAGCTTTTGCGGCGGAACGATTGCGGGCGGAGCGAGCCGGCCGCATTGCTCCGCCGCCTCGACGGCGATCGCCTGGAGGCGCTCTTCGTTGACCCGCGCCGCAATCGTCCGCTCGGTCACAACCGGCTGGAGACGCGCCGCGCCGAGCTCGGTCGCCTTCTGCGCGATGAGATCGATCGCGGCGCGTTTCACCGGCGCGAACAAGAGCCACAGATCGGGCTCCGGTTCAGGCGCGCGCAATTTCGCGCCGAGCTTGACGGCGCCGCCCTTCTTGCCGAGCGTGTCGATCGCCGCTTCGAACTCGCCGTCGCGTGCATTAAACACGCGAACCGCATCGCCCTCGCCGTGGCGCAGGACGTTTTTGAGATAATGCGTCTGCGGCCCCGATAACGGCGCGGAGGCGCCCGCGGTGAGCGGCGCGTCTAGATAGAGGCGGGGGATGGTGGTCATGGAGGTTCTCCGGCGAATTGAACCGCACTCGCTTGTCTCGTATCCTTCGCGACGCCTTTGACGCTTTCGCGCCGAAGGCTCCTCAGGATGAGGCTTTTTTTGTTGCAACATTCTCCGCCTCATCCTGAGGAGCCCAGGCGGCGTCAGCCGACAGGGCGTCGCGAAGGATGAGCCACACGCTCCAACGCTTCGGTCTAGCGCCAATCCTCTTTTTAAGAAACAATTCTGAATTCGCGGGCCGCGACACTCGTTGCTTTTGCTGAACCCTTGATCCCGCGCTAATGATGGAGCGATGAAGAGCGTTTCACAATCCGCCGCCCCCGCCGACGCCGATGCGAAGAACTGGGTCGACCGGTTCGCGCCGGGCCCGGCCAAACCCTATTTGAGGCTGATGCGCGCCGACCGGCCGATCGGGGTTTGGCTCCTCCTCATCCCCTGCTGGCAGGGCCTGGCGCTCGCCGCCGCGTCGGGCGGGGCGGCGTGGGGAAGGCTCGCCTGGTATGCGGTCCTGTTCGCCATCGGCGCCGTCGTCATGCGCGGAGCAGGGTGCGCCTATAACGACATCGTCGACCGCGATATCGACGCAAAAGTCGCGCGCACCGCTCTGCGGCCGATCCCCTCGGGACAAATCTCGGTGCGCGGCGCGTGGGTTTTTCTCGCCGCGCTCAGTCTCGCTGGGCTTCTCGTGCTTTTGCAATTCAATCCGTTCACGATCTATCTCGGGCTCGCCTCGTTGACGCTGGTCGCCGCCTATCCGTTCATGAAGCGCCTCACCTGGTGGCCGCAGGCCTGGCTCGGCCTCACCTTCAACTGGGGCGCGCTCCTCGGCTTCGCCGCGCTTCAGGGCGGGCTCAAGCCTTCGGCGCTCCTCCTCTACGCGGCGGGGTTTTTCTGGACCCTCGCCTACGACACCATCTACGCCCATCAGGACAAGGAGGACGATGCGCTGATCGGCGTCAAATCTTCGGCGCGCCGGCTCGGCGGGAAGACGAAGCCGGCGCTCGCCTTCTTCTTCGCCGCGGCGCTCGGCCTCTTTGCGCTCGCCGGGGCGCTCGAAGGCTTCAGCCTCATCTATTTCGCCGCGCTCCTGCCGGCGCTTCTGCATTTCGCCTGGCAGTGGCGCTCGCTCGACATCGACGCGCCGGCCTCGTGTCTCGCCATTTTCAGATCGAACCGCGAGGCCGGGCTCCTCCTCCTCGCGGCGTTGCTCATTGAAGCTATGCTCCGGTCTGCCTAGATCAAGGCCGTCCGCTCGAAGCAACAGAAGGGCGCGCCATGGACCGCCGATTATTCCTCAGCGCCACGATTTTCACCGGTCTTTCCGGCGCGGCGCAGTTTCTCACCTTAACCAAGGGACATGCCCTTATGGCGAAGAACGACGCCTCCGCGATTCCCGATTACGACAAATGGCAGCTTGCCGACAAGGAATGGAAGGCGCGGCTTTCGCCAGAAGCCTACGCGGTGTTGAGGCGCGAGGCGACGGAGCGGGCGTGGACGAGCCCGCTCAACGAGGAAAAGCGCGACGGGATTTACGCCTGCGCGGGGTGCGGGCTCGATCTCTTTTCCTCCGACACGAAATTCGACTCCGGCACCGGCTGGCCGTCGTTTTTCGATCATAGTCCGGGCGCGCTCGAAACCCGGCGCGACTTCAAGCTCCTCGTTCCGAGGACGGAATATCACTGCGCGCGCTGCGGCGGCCATCAGGGCCACGTCTTCAACGACGGCCCGTCGCCGACCGGCCTGCGCTATTGCAATAACGGCGTCGCGTTGACGTTCAGGCCGGTGTGAGGAGGTTAGGGAATAGGGAATAGCGAATAGGGAATAGGGAATAGGGAATAGGGATTGGGGATTGGGGATTGGGGATTGGGGATTGGGGATTGGGGATTGGGGATTGGGGAGTGAAAGAATTTCACCGTCATTCCGTGCGCGCTGCAGCACGAAGTGCTGCTGCGCTGACACGGAACCCAGGGGCCGCGTGCTCCTGAGCAGAGGGCTCCTGGGTCCTGAATCGGCGCGCGCTGACGCGCGCTTGTTCAGGATGACGGTTGAGGTTTCCCCTATTCCCTATTCCCTATTCGCTATTCCCTTCCCCCGGCTTCCGCGTCGCATCGCAGTCGCGTAAGCTGAGCATCTCACAACGGGAGCCGCGCAATGGCCGAGGACGATCTCAAATCGCGCATG
>Ga0326597_10011164_pt1 | contig 11923 bp, 11 predicted proteins | sample RVTome_12_FD_203789 | JGI IMG/M metagenome (GOLD analysis project Ga0326597, IMG submission 203789) | Soil microbial communities from uranium-contaminated site in the Upper Colorado River Basin, Wyoming, United States - RVT100D185 | ecosystem: Environmental > Terrestrial > Soil > Contaminated >... | reverse complement strand
TCGAGCTCGGGATCGAACAGCACGGTGATGGCCGACTGATCGCGGTTCAGCGAGAGCACGCGCGGCTCGTCGAGTCCGGCCACCACGTGAGCGTTCGTCACGATGTAGCCCTCGGCGGCCACGAACCCCGAGCCCTCCTGGATGTGACCGCACCCTTCGCCCAGGACGAGCACCGTGCTTCCGGCGGCCGCTTCGAATGCGGCGCGAGCTTCCGCGTCCGTCGGTGGGCGGACCGGCGCGGCCGGGCGCGGAGGGATACCGGTGAACACGTCGGGGAACCCGAACCGGTTGAAGAACCGGCGGACCTGCGACAGCAGCGAAGGCGGCTCGGGCAGCGCGTCGTCGAGGGTGCGCACGATCGCCGAGCCCCGGATCTCCTCCGCGAAGCCGGGGAACGGGCCGTTCACGAGGTTGAGCGCGATGAACCAGATCGCGAGCAGCGAGGCGATCACCGCGATGACCGAACCTCCGACCGCGTCCGCGTGGGCGAGGCCCTTGGCGTGCGCGCGATCCCGCAGCCTGGCGCCGAGGAGCCACCCGGCGGCGTCCCCGGCCCCCGCGAGGGCGATCAGCGTGACGGTCGCGGCGGCCGCCTCGGCCGCGGGACTCTCGACGAGGCCCGCCACGACGGGCGCGAGGAGCGCGCCGGCCACGAGTCCGACGAGCAGGCCGCCGAAGCTGAATGCCTGCAGCGCGAGCCCACGCCGGTACCCGGAGGACCCCGCCACGGCGAGGAGGACGAGCAGGAGGAGATCGAGTCCGTTCAACGGGCGGCATCGTCCCACGCCACGTTCCCGGCGGTGAGAGCGCCCGCAAGGCTAGACTTGCAGCACATTGGTGACGATCGCCCACATCTCCGATCCCCACGTCGGCTCGCCCTACTTCGTGCCGAACCTGATGAACCGCGTGATCGTCGAGCTCAACGAGATGAAGCCGGACGTCGTCATCTGCAGCGGCGACCTGACGAACGAGGGCTACCGGCAGGAGTACAAGAACTGGGTCGCTTACGCACAACGGATCGAGGCTCCCATCTACACCGTCCCGGGCAACCACGACGCGCGCAACGTCGGGTACCTGCACTTCGAGGAGCTGATCGGGGAGCGCCACTGGCGGGCCGACATCGGCCGGGTGAGGATCGTCGGCGTCGACTCGAGCGAGCCCGATATCAACGAGGGTCAGGTCGGGCGCGAGCGGTACGGGTGGATCCGAGAGCAGTTCGACGACCCTGCAGACCTCAAGGTCTTCGTCCTTCACCACCACCTGCTCCCCATCCCCGGGACCGGCCGCGAGCGCAGCACCGTGATGGATGCCGGCGATCTGCTGGAGGTGCTCATCAGCGCCGGCGTCAACATCGTGCTGTCCGGTCACAAGCACGTCCCGTACGTCTGGCGCCTGGAAGATCTCTACGTCGCGAACGCGGGCACGGTGTCCTCGCTCCGAGTGCGCGGGTACACGAAGCCTTGCTACAACGTGCTCGAGTTCGAAGGCGATCGCGTGCGGATCACTCGGAAATATCCCTTCGGCGGTGGCAGCGTCTTCGCGCACTTCTCGATCACGACGGGGGAGCAGTTCCAACGCACGTTGGAGCCGCCCGTGCAGCAGCGGACGCCGGCAGCGGGCGCGCAGCAGGGGGATGGGGGTTCGAAGGTCTCGAAGAGCGAGCCGGAAGCGAGCGTCGGCCCCCGAGGAGAGTAGGCGCAGGGGTTCCGTCCGGCCGTTCCCGTCCGCAGGGTCCCATCCGCACGGTCCCATCCGCAGAGGAGGCGTCGTGAAGGTCCTCGTTCTCGTCGACGGCGAGCACTACCCTGCGGTCACTCGCTGGGGGATCGAGACCGCGCGCGCGAAGGGACTCGACGCCGTCGCCGCGCTGATGGTCGGCGGCACCGAGAAGATCGGATCCGGCGGCGCCGTGGACCTCGGCATCCCGCTCCGACGAGGCGAGGTCGACCCGATGGCCGCACTCGCTGCGGCGATCGACGAGCTTCGCCCCCAGGGAGTGGAGGCGGTGCTCGACATGTCCGACGAGCCCGTCCTCGGGTACCGCGAGCGCATGGAGCTGGCTTCGGTCTGCCTCGCTCGCGGCCTCTCGTACCTCGGGGGCGACTTCCGTCTGGACCCGCCGATCGATGGACCGCCGCTGGACGTGCCGACGGTGGCCGTGATCGGCACCGGCAAGCGGACCGGCAAGACGGCGATCGGTGGCGAGGTCGCCCGGACCGCGGCGGCGATGGGGCTCGATCCGGTGATCGTCGCGATGGGGCGCGGTGGACCGCCGGAACCCCAGGTGGCCAGAGCGGGGACGGTCACCGTGGAGTTCCTGCTCGACCTCGTGCGCCGGGGCGATCACGCGGCCTCGGACTACCTGGAGGATGCGGTGACGACCGGGGTCACCACGATCGGGGCCCGTCGAGCCGGGGGTGGTCTCGCCGGCCGGCCCGTCGCGACGAACGTGCGGGAGGCGGCCGAGCTCGCGGTGAGCATGGGTCCCGGCGTCTTGGTGCTCGAAGGGAGTGGCTCCGCCGTACCCCCCGTACCCTGGGAAGCGGGGATCCTGGTGGTTCCCGCCGGGCTCCCCGAGGAGTACCTGGCGGGGTACCTGGGCCCCTTTCGACTGTTGCTATCGGACCTGGTGGTTGTTACCATGGCCGACAGCCCAGCCGGGCTCGAGAACCTCCCTGCCCTCAGGTCCCACGTCAGGCGATTGAGCGGTGATGCCCGGCTCATCGTTACGGACTTCGATCCACAACCGCTCGGCGAAGTCGAGGGCAAGGACGTGTTCTTCACCACGACGGCACCGGGGGAGGTTGCCGCGAGGCAGGCTGGATCCCTCGAGCAGAACCACGGGTGCCGCGTCGTGGGTTGGAGCGCCCGTCTCGCGGACCGGACGGAGCTGGCGAGTGAGATGGACGGCGCCCCCTGGTACGACGTGCTCCTCACGGAGCTGAAGGCCGCGGCCATCGACGTGGCCTGCGACCGGGCCCTGGCCCGAGGCGCGCAGGTCGTGTTCGTCGACAACCGGGCGTTCGCGCTCGAAGGGGAGCCGGACCTCGGCACGGTGCTGAGGGAGACGATCGAGCTCGCGAGAGAGCGGAACAGCCGCAGATGAGCGCAGAGAACCCGCCGAGAGATCGAAGCGAGATGAAGCCACGGACCCGGTCCGAGAGCCGGCCAGAGGGCCGACCAGAGGGCCGACCAGAGGGCCGAAAGGACCAGAAGAGCCCCCAGATCCTGATCGAGGACGAGCTGACGGGGCTTCCGTATTCCAAGGGCCTGCACGCGTCCGAGGTGATGGTGACGGGACTCGCGCCACACCGGGCGTATCAGGTCGCGGAGGCCATCGAGGAGCGATTGATCGAACGCGCCACCCCGTCGATCTCGAGCCACGAGCTCGCCGAGCTCACGCTCACCGTGATCGAAGAGCTCGCCGGCGAGCGGTACGCGGAGAACTATCGGCGTTGGCGCCAGGTCGAGGACCTCGAGGTCCCGATCGTCGTGATGATCGGGGGCACGACGGGCGTCGGGAAATCGACGATCGCCACGCAGCTGGCGACGCGCCTCGGGATCGTCCGGGTCGTCGCGACCGACGCGATCCGTGAAGTCATGCGGGCGCTGTTCTCTCGAGAGCTGATGCCCGCCCTGCACACGTCGTCGTTCGATGCCGGCTCGGTGCTCCGCGAGCCACCCACGCGCGACGCGGTGATCGTGGGCTTCCGCGAGCAGACGGCCGCAGTCGCGGTCGGCGTGCACGCGCTGTTGGATCGCGCCGCGATGGAAGGGACGAGCTTGATCATCGAAGGGGCGCACATCGTGCCTGGGTTCCTGGATCCTGCGGCGTGGGAGGATCGGGTCCTCGCGGTGCCGGTGATCCTCACGGTCGAGGAGGAAGACGTCCACCGCAGGCACTTCTCGGTGCGCGCATCCGACCACGCCGGGCGACCGGCGTCGCACTACCTCGACTCGTTCGACAACATCCGGCGCGTCCAGCGCTACATCAAGAGCCAGGCCTTGAGCCACGGCGTGCCGGTGGTTCCGAACTACAACTTCGACCGCTCGCTGTCGTCGGTCATCGACCTCGTCATGGAGCGTGCGACCGAGCGAACCGGGGACCGAACCCGTGTCGGTCTCGCAACCGAAGGGGGAAGCTCGTGAAACTGTTCTTGGACACCGCCAGCATCGAGGAGATCCGCGAGATCAATCGTTGGGGCGTCCTCGGCGGCGTGACGACCAACCCATCGCTCGTCGCGAAGGAGGCCGACGACCCCGCGCGGGTCTGGAAGGAGATCCTGTCGGAGGTCGACGGGCCGATCTCGCTCGAGACGACGGAGCTCGAGGTCGAGCCGATGTACCAACAGGGGGTCGAGCTGGCGCAGATGGCGCCGAATGCGGTCGTCAAGGTCCCGATGACCCCGAACGGTCTCAGCGTCGGCAAACGGCTGACCGACGAGGGGACCAGGGTCAACGTCACGCTGGTGTTCTCGCCGGCCCAGGCGATCCTCGCCGCGGAGATCGGCGCGTACATCGTCTCTCCGTTCCTCGGCCGGCTGGACGACGTCGCCGCCGACGGGATGGAAGTGCTCCGGAACATCTGCCGGATCTACGACGTTCAGGGATATGAGACCAACGTGCTGGCGGCTTCGCTCCGCCACCCGATGCACGTCGTCGAGGCCGCCGAGGCGGGTGCCGACATCGCCACGATGCCGTTCTCGGTCTTCACCCAACTCGTCAAGCACCCGCTCACCGACATCGGATTGGACAAGTTCCTCCAGGACTGGAAAGGCCTGCAAGAGGAACTGCAGAAAGGAGCCTGAGTGGCCACCATGGAGAAGAACACCCTCGAGGGAAAGGTCGCGGCCGAGCTACACGAGATCGCGTCCGACCTCGGGATCGAGGGTCACAAGGGGCTGAAGAAAGCCGACCTTATCGACCGGATCCTCACGCACGCCAACGGTGCGCAGGCACCCTCATCGGCCGAGACGGTCACCGAGCAACGGCCCGACCGCGCGGGAAGCGGTGACGGGTACGTGGACCCGCGCGAGCGATCGGGCAACGAGCGATCGGGCAACGAGCGATCGGGCAACGGCGGCGAGCGATCGGGCAACGCCGGCGTCCGTACCAACGAGCGGCAGAACGAACGGCAGTCCGAGCGGCCCCAACAGGAGCGGTTCGACCGCGAGCGTTCGGGCGGCGGCCCGGCCCGAGACCAGGGGCCGGGACGCGATGGCGCTCGCCGGCGTCCCTCCCGTGAGGAACGCCGTCGCCAGCGCGAGGAACGCCGTGTTCGCGAGATCGAGATGCGCGAGGAGGAGATCCAGACCGCCCCGACGGCGACCGGGCTCCTCGACGTCCTGCCCGAGGGGTACGGGTTCCTGCGAACGTCCGGCTTCCTGCCCGGTCAGCAGGACATCTACGTGTCGCTCTCCCAGGTGCGCCGGTTCATGCTCCGCAAGGGCGACACCGTGACCGGCAAGGTCCGGGCGCCGAAGGACAGCGAGAAGTACTTCGCGCTGTTGCAGATCGACACGGTGAACGGCGTCGATCCGCAGGAAGCGCAGCAGCGGCCCGTGTTCGAGAAGCTCACGCCGCTGTTCCCGCACGATCGCTTCCGACTCGAGACCGGGCCGGCCGACGTGACGGGCCGGATCATCGACATGATCGCGCCCATCGGGAAGGGACAGCGAGGCATGGTCGTCTCGCCGCCGAAGGCGGGGAAGACCACGGTCCTCAAGAGCATCGCGAACGGGATCATCAACTCGAGCCCTGACACGCACGTGATCATCCTGTTGGTCGACGAGCGGCCCGAGGAAGTGACCGACTGGCAGCGCACGGTCATGCCGGCCGAGGTGGTCTACTCGACGTTCGACAAACCGCCGGACCAGCACATCCAGGTGACCGAGCTCGTCCTGGAACGCGCGAAGCGCCTCGCCGAGATGGGTCAGGACGTCGCGATCATCCTGGACTCGATCACCCGGCTGGCGCGTGCGTACAACCTCGCCGCGCCGGCGTCCGGCAAGATCCTGTCGGGCGGGATCGATTCGACGGCGCTGTACCCGCCGCGTCGCTTCTTCGGCGCCGCGAGGAACATCGAGGAAGGTGGCTCGCTCACGATCATCGCGAGCGCGCTCGTCGAGACCGGCTCGCGGATGGACGAGGGGATCTTCGAGGAGTTCAAGGGCACAGGGAACATGGAGATCCGCCTCGACCGCACGATGGCCGAGAAGCGGCTGTTCCCGGCGATCAACGTCGAGGCCTCGAGCACGCGCAAGGAGGAGCTGCTCCTTCCGACCGAAGAGCTCGCGCTGGTCTGGCGCCTGCGGCGCGTGCTCCACGCGCTCGAGCCGGGTGCCGCCCTGGAGCTGCTCACCGACAAGATCCGCCAGACGAAGTCCAACGAGCAGTTCCTGAAGGAGATCGCAAAGGCCCCCGCCTCGTAACATCAAGGGCGATCGGGGTTGAATCGGCTGGGAAGGAGAGAGATGAAGCAAGACATCCATCCCGAATACAAGATCGCGACGGTCCACTGCTCGTGCGGCAACACGTTCCAGACGCGGAGCACGAAGTCGGAGCTGCGCGTGGAGATCTGCTCGAACTGCCACCCGTTCTATACGGGCAAGCAGAAGCTGATCGACGCGGGGGGTCGTGTCGAGCGCTTCCAGCGCCGCTACGCGAAGCAGCAGGAGGAGTCCACGGCCCGTGGGGCAGAGCGAGAGCGCGCGGCGCCCACGGCTCCACGCGCGACGCCGCCGGCCCCACGCCAGGCGCCCGAGCCGGCCCCTGAGGCTGCTCCGGAGCCCGAGGCCGCACTCCCGGCGCCCGAGGCTGCCTCGTCGCCCGAGCCCGCGCTCGAGCCCGAAGAATCCTGACCCGGCCTCGATGGCCGGCGAATTGAAGACGCGAACCCACTACTACGGGGGTCAGGCGGTCGTCGAGGGCGTGATGATGCGCGGCCGGGACGTCTGGGCCGTCGCGGTACGACGTCCTTCCGGGGCCGTCCATCTCGAGTCCCACGAGATCGAATCGGTGGCCAAACGCCATCCGATCCTGCAGAAGCCGTTCCTGCGCGGAGTGATCGCGCTCGGGCAGGCGCTCGCGATCGGTTTCCGCGCACTGTCGATCTCGGCGCGTGAGTCGGCGCCCGAAGACGAGCAGCTGACGTCGCGCCAGATGGCCCTGTCCTTCGTCTTCGCGGCCGTGATCTTCCTCGCGCTGTTCATCGTGCTCCCGGCGGCGACCTTCCGTTGGGTCGGGAAGGCGATCGACTCGAGCATCCTCACCAACGTCCTCGAGGGCGTGTTCCGGGTCGGGTTGTTCCTCGGCTACCTCGCGGTGATCGGGCGGGCGAAGGACATCCGCCGCGTGTTCGCGTATCACGGCGCCGAGCACAAGACGATCGCGGCGTTCGAGCATGAGGACGACCTCGTTCCCGAGAAGGTCGATCGGTATCCGACGCTGCACGTGCGGTGCGGCACGAACTTCCTGCTGCTCGTCATGGTCATCACGATCTTCGTCTTCGCGCTCTTCGGGAACCCGGGACTGTGGTGGCGGATCGGCTCGCGGATCATCGCCATCCCGATCATCGCGGGGATCGCATTCGAGCTCCTTCGCCTCGGTGCGCGTTTCCCGAACTCCCGATTCATGCGTGCGGTCATGACGCCGGGGCTGTGGCTGCAGAAGATCACGACGAAGCCGCCGGACCGGGACCAGATCGAGGTGGCCATCGCCTCGTTCAACGAGGTGCTCCGCCGCGAAGCGGAGCTGAAGGCCGCCGAAGCCTGACCTCGAGCCTCGGCCTCCGAACCTTCGGAGCAAAAGCGCGCACGCCCAGGTGCTTGCATCCGAGATCCTCGCGTGTAGCGTCGTGGGGTTCCCCGAGCGATCGAGGAGGCTTCCCCATGTCCGCGACCGAGCTCGACCTACCGGTTCTCATGGCCGCCGAGCAGATCCGGCGACGCGAGTTCGTCACGATCCGCCGGGGCTATGACCCGGACCAGGTCCGTGACTATCTCGATCAGCTCGCCGACCAGGTTGACCTGATGGCCTCGATGATCCGCGAGGCGCGCCTGGACGCGGAGTCCGCGGTCCGCGCCGGCGCGTCCCCGAAGACCGATCCGTACGAGCAGCTCGCCAGCCGCGTGGCGTCGGTGATCCGCGAGGCGGACGAGGTGGCCGAGCGGACCCGCTCGGAGGCGCACCGTGACGCAGAGCGAGCGCTCGAGCAGGCGCGGACGGACGCCGACCGGATCCGACTCGACGCACAGACCCACGCCGAACAGGCACGCGAGGAGGCCGAGCGTTCCGTTCACGACGCGCGCGAACAGGCGGACCGCACGATCGCCGGTCTCGCGGCCCGCCGAGAGGCGCTCGTGGGGCAGCTGTCGCACATGCAGGAGCGCCTGATCGGCGTCGCGCGGGACCTCGAGGACGCGATCGTGATGCCGGAGATGGTCGCCGATCCGCCGACCGACGGGGTATGGGCCGCACCGGCCGGCTCGGCAGGGGAGATGCCGTCGGGAGCGTTCCAGATAGTCGACGTCCGGACCGGCGATGAGCCCCCCGCGTTCGGGGCCGGAGCTCCATCCGGCGCGTCGGACGACGTGTTCGCCGGCCTCGACGATCCTTCGTACGAGGAGCTGTGGGAGGGAGCCGAGTCGATCCACCTGGAGATGCCGGACATCCCGCCGCTCGATCTCTCGTGGGGCTCCGACGAGGACGACACGCAGACCTCCTGACCTCGCCTCGTTCCTTCACGCGCCGCCGCGCCCGCTCGGGGCCGGGATAATCGACGCATGGACATCGGGAACCGCCTGTCGGAGGTCGAGTCGCGCTACGAGCAGGTCCAGGCCGAGATGGCCTCGCCCGATCTCGCCGCGGACCACGACCGGATGCGCCGCCTCGGCCAGGAGTTCTCCGAGCTGCAGGAGATCGTCGTCCCCTACCGCGACCTCCGCGAGGCACAGCGGCAGGCCGAGGAGGCGCGCGCACTCGCCAAGGACGAATCCGACCCCGAGATGGCGGCCTACCTGCGCGACGAAGCCGACGCCGCCGACGGACGGGCGGCGGGCCTTCGAACGCGGCTCGAGCAGCTCCTCGTCACGAAGGATCCGAACGACGACAAGAACGTGGTCGTCGAGATCCGCGCGGGGGCCGGAGGCGACGAGGCGGCGCTGTGGGCCGGCGAGCTCTTCGAGATGTATCGCCATCACGCCGAGCGCCGGCGGTGGAAGACCGATGTGCTGTCCGCCTCGCCCTCGGATCTCGGCGGATTCAAGGAGGTGGTGCTCGAGGTCCGAGGCAAGGGCGCGTACTCGCGGCTGAAGCACGAGTCCGGGGGCCACCGCGTCCAGCGGGTCCCGGTCACGGAGTCCTCGGGGCGGATCCACACCTCCACCGCGACCGTCGCCGTCCTGCCCGAGGCCGAGGAGGTCGAGGTCGAGATCCGTCCGGAGGATCTGCAGATCGACGTATACCGCTCATCGGGTCCGGGAGGCCAAAGCGTGAACACGACCGACTCCGCGGTCCGGATCACCCACAAGCCGACCGGCATCGTCGTCGCGACCCAGGAGGAGCGCTCGCAGCTGCAGAACCGCGAGAAAGCGATGCGATACCTGCGCGCCCGCCTCCTGCTTCGCGCACAGGAGGAGGCGGCCTCCAAGCAGGCGGCATCCCGCCGGTCCCAGGTGGGGACGGGCGAGCGCGCCGAGAAGATCCGCACGTACAACTTCGCGGAGAACCGGGTCACCGATCACCGGATCAGATTGACGTCCCACCGCCTGCAGGACGTGCTCGCCGGTGACATCGACGAGTTCGTCGACGCCCTCGAGGCCGCCGAGCGTGCCGCTCAGCTCGCCGACGACGGGAAGGGGTGAGCCGTGCGTCCCGCGGACGTCCTTCGGCGCGCGACCGAGTACCTCGATCGTCACGGCGTGGAGAGCCCTCGGACGAATGCGGAGCAGCTCATGATGCACGTGCTCGGTAGCGATCGCGCCGGGCTCTACTCGCGCACCGAGGGCCTGGACACGCGTGAGGCCCGCATGTTCGGCCGCGCGATCTGCCAGCGTTGCACGGGAACGCCGCTGCAGCACCTCACCGGAGAGCAGGGGTTCCGCCGGATCGTCGTGGAGGTTCGACCCGGGGTCTTCGTCCCCCGACCGGAGACCGAGGTCCTCGTCGGGCTCGCGCTCGATGCCGTCGCCGGGATAGAGGATCCCGTGGTCGTCGACGTCGGAACGGGGTCCGGAGCGATCGCGCTCGCCGTCAAGGACGAGCGTCCAGACGCGACGGTCTACGCCACCGACCGCTCGGCCGAGGCCCTCGAGCTCGCGGCGTCGAACGCGCAGCGGCTGGGCCTCGACCTGCACCTGCTCGAGGGCGACCTCCTCGAACCACTGCCGGACGATCTGCGTGGGTGGGTCGACCTCGTCGTGAGCAATCCCCCGTATCTCACACCCGACGAATACGCGGACCTCCCACCCGAGGTGAGAGCCGACCCCGAGCTCGCGCTCCTCGGCGGCCCCGACGTCTACGAGCGGCTGGCGGCCGAGGCTCTTCGCTGGCTTCGGGACGGCGGTGTGCTGGCGGTGGAGACCGGCGCGTCGCAGGGCGGGGCGCTGGCGGACGCGCTCTCGCGCTCCTTCATGGACGTGCGCGTCGAACCCGATCTCGCCGGTCGGGACCGGGTCGTGCTCGCCCGCCGGCCGTGACCCGTCACGATCGGGAGCGCGTCGTGCTCGAACTCCGCTCGTGAACGATCCCGTGCAGCAGGCCGCCGCCGCCGCGCTTCGCGGCGAGGCCGTCGTGCTCCCCACCGACACCGTCTACGGGGTCGGGACTCGCCCCGACGACCCGGCGGCGACGGCGCGCCTGTTCGCGTTGAAGGGGAGACCCGAAGACTTGGAGCTTCCCGTCCTCGTTCCGTCGGTGGGCGTGGCGCACACGATCGCCGCATTCGACGAGCGCGCCTTCGCTCTCGCCGGCCGGTTCTGGGCCGGGCCGCTCACGCTGGTGCTTCCTCGCACCGTGACGAGTCGCGGATGGGAGCTCGGCGGCGACGAGGAGACGATCGGCGTGCGGATGCCGCATCACCCGCTCGCGCTCGCGGTGCTCGCGCAGACCGGGCCGCTCGCCGTGACGAGCGCGAACCGTTCCGGAAAGCCAACGCCGTCTACCTGCGAAGGCGTGCTGGCGGTGTTCGGTGACCGCGTCGCCGTGTACCTGTGCGATACGTCGCCGCTCGTGGGCGCGGCGTCGACCGTGATCGATCTCGCGCACGGGGACGCACGGTTCCTTCGCCTCGGCGCGCTCGCGACGGACGAAGTCCTCTCGGCGCTCGACGGCATGCATGGCGGCTTTGGGCGAAAGAGCGAGGTGTAGACTCCCGCTTCCATGGCCTCCATCCTCGTCGTGTGCACCGGCAATGTGTGCCGTTCTCCGATCGCCGAAGGCATGGTGCGTTCGATCCTGCAGACGCGATTCGGTGATGCCGCTCCCTCGGTCGCCTCCGCCGGGACCGCCGGCTGGGTCGGCTCGGCCGCGGATCCGAGCTCGGTCGCGGCCGCCGCGGAGCTGGGGATCGACATCTCCGCCCACCGTGCCCGGCAGCTGCGAGCCGACGATGTCCGCTCGGCAGAGTTGGTGCTCGCGATGGCGAGCGAGCACTGTGATGCCGCGGCGAGGTCCGCACCCGAGGCCGGCGGTGTCGTCTTCGCGCTCAAGGAGCTGGTCTGCCTTCTCGAGGCGCTTCCTGCCGCGCCCTCTGCGGGCGATCCCTCTGTTCTTACCGGTCGCGTTCGGGACGCGGACCGCCTTCGCCGGGACGGGGTCGGCGACTGGACCCAACAGGACGGTGTCGAGGATCCTCTGGGGATGCGTCTCGACGGCTTCCGTGCCGTCACGCGGGATCTCGATGCCTGGTGTGCGCGACTGGCCG
>Ga0326597_10011163_pt1 | contig 11926 bp, 10 predicted proteins | sample RVTome_12_FD_203789 | JGI IMG/M metagenome (GOLD analysis project Ga0326597, IMG submission 203789) | Soil microbial communities from uranium-contaminated site in the Upper Colorado River Basin, Wyoming, United States - RVT100D185 | ecosystem: Environmental > Terrestrial > Soil > Contaminated >... | reverse complement strand
GACCGGACCAGCGTTCATTGTTGGGGCTCGTATGTGCTCGATGAAGAGAAAAACCGTGTCGAGGTCTTCCTTGCCAAGTCTGTGTTGCTCTCTACTGGCGGGCTTGGCCAGGTCTATCTCCACACTACAAATCCCTTGATTGCAACCGGAGATGGTGTTGCCATGGCCTATCGGGCTGGTGCCAGGATTGCCAATATGGAGTTCATTCAATTCCATCCAACAACATTGTACAACTCCGGCAGCCCGTCGTTCCTTATTTCCGAGGCTGTGAGAGGATTCGGCGCCATCCTTCGGACCAGGGACGGTGCGGAATTCATGCAACGATACGACGAGCGGAAATCGCTCGCTCCGCGGGACATTGTCGCGTACGCGATTGACACGGAGCTGAAGAGAAGAGGGGACGACTACGTGCTCCTTGATCTCACCCATTTGCCCCGAGAACAAGTAAAGAAGCGTTTCCCGAACATCCACGAAACCTGCCTGACTAAATTTAAGCATGACATTACCACCGAGCCAATCCCCGTTGTCCCGGCAGCGCACTATTCGTGTGGAGGAGTCGTCACTGACACCGAGGGCAGAACATCAATCACCGGGTTGTATGCAGCCGGCGAGGTGAGTATGACGGGAGTGCATGGTGCAAACAGACTGGCGAGCAATTCATTGCTTGAGGCTCTCGTGTTTTCCCACCGCGCAGCACTCAATTCGCTCGAGTTCCTGGGGTCGTATTCAGGCCCGATTCCAGAGATGCGTGAATGGGATGATACAGGAACATTCAACAGCGAGGAGTGGGTTCTTGTCTCGCATGACCATCGTGAGATCCAGCAGATCATGTGGGACTATGTAGGTATCGTTCGGTCGAACCTGAGGCTCGAGCGCGCAGAACGTCGCATCGATCTTCTCAGAAATGAGATCGAAACATTCTACAAGAAGACGAAGGTGACATCGGCGTTGCTCGAGCTGCGAAACCTCGCACTCTGTGCAATGCTCATCATCCGTTCTGCGATGAGGCGAAGGGAAAGTCGCGGCCTGCACCGAACGACCGATTATCCAAATCGCAACGACGAGCACTTCCTCTGTGACACCGTCGTGGATTGAACGACCAGTACTTCATCGTTTCCTTGTTTCGTCGGCAAAGTTCTTGTATATTTGATGTGAATTCAAAGCCTCGTTGGTTTCAGTGTACTGATGAAGACCCCCGATCTGGATAAACCCCGTTGCCACTGTGCTGTGTTCGGTGTGTATGGTCATGCCGCGGCGGCGCAGCTTACCTATTACGGCCTCCTTGCCCAACAACACCGCGGACAGGAAGGGTCCGGGATCGTCACAGCAGAGCATGATGCACCAACAGGCAAGTATCGCTTCCATGCACATCGTGATTTTGGTCTTGTGGATGACGTCTATAAGGATGAACGCGTCTTCACGGAGGTTCTTAAGGGCAACATTGCGATCGGCCACAATCGATACTCTACTGCAGGCTCGGCAAACAACAAAGCCAATATCCAGCCGTTTACAGTCTTGTACAAAGGCGGCAACATTGGTGTGGCCCACAACGGCAATCTCACAAACTTCCGCCAGATCAGGCGCAGGCTCCAGGACGACGGCACGATATTCCAGACAACATCCGATACGGAGGTTATTCTTCACCTCATTGCCCGGAGCAAGGAGGCCGTGCAGATAGATCAGATCAAGGATGCCCTCTCCCAAATCCAGGGTGCGTTCTCGCTGGTCCTGTTGACCGATGATGCGTTGATTGCTGCCCGCGATCATTCGGGGTTTCGGCCGCTTGCGATCGGCAAAAAGGGGACCGCTTTCGTTGTCGCGTCGGAGACGGTGGCCTTTGACATTATCGATGCGGAGTATGTCCGGGACGTGGAGCCGGGGGAGATCGTGGTGATTGATGCTGATGCGCACAGGAGTGGGCAGGTGAAATCATTGCGCATCAACAACAGACCCGCAACCCCACATCACTGTATTTTCGAATACATCTATTTTTCCCGCCCGGACAGTCAGGTCTTTGGCCATAGCGTCGACAAGGTACGTCGCAAGCTGGGGAAAAAGCTTGCACAAGCCAGCCCGGCGGTCCCAAGAGACTCGCAGGACAGGCCAATAGTGATCAACGTTCCTGATTCCAGCAACACTGCAACGATGGGTTACGTGCAGCAAATGAACAAGGATGGACGAAGTGCCAAGTTGGAGATCGGGTTGATCCGTAGCCACTACATTGGCAGGACATTCATCCAGCCAAAGCAGGATGTCCGTGAAAACAAGGTGAAGACCAAGTTCAACACGGTGAAAGGGGTGCTGAAGGACAAGGTGGTGGTGATCGTTGATGATTCGATCGTTCGCGGCACGACATCGAAGCAGTTGGTTCAGCTTGTGAAGCAAGCAGGCCCCAAGGAAGTGCACTTCCGTGTAACATCGCCACCCATTAAGTATCCATGTCACTATGGAATGGACTTTCCGAGCCCCAACGAGCTTATCGCCAACCGATGCGATGGGGACGTAAAGCGAATCGGGAAGGATCTGGGAGTGGACAGTCTGGAGTACCTGTCGATTGAAGACCTCCTGGATTCGGTACCGTACGAGAATGGGGCAAACTATTGTACGGCGTGCTTCAGCGGAAAGTATCCTGTTGCGATTGACACCAATCAGTCGAAAGAAGAGAATGAAGCGTGAAAGTGACGTCGTGGTTGATGATATGATCTCGCCGGATGTACCACCACAGTTTGAATCGCCTCAATCGGTGACCAAGTTCTTCACCATTTCCAATCTCCTCAGCATCTCACGCGCATTACTCGCATTTCCCTTTACGATTGTGATGCTCTCATCTGTCCCATCTGCACGAACCTGGGGTGCTGCGATCATGTGCCTGGCAGCTCTGACGGACAAGCTCGATGGTGTTCTTGCGCGCAAATACGGTCAGATTACAGAATGGGGAAAGATCCTCGATCCTCTCGCAGACAAGATCGGAGTTGCGGCAGTTGCGCTTGTGCTGGTGTATTTGAATGACATACCACTCTGGTTCGTTGTCGGACTTGGGGCTAGGGATGTGTTGATCCTTGTTGGCGGAATCCAACTCAAATCGAGACGGGGCATCGTTCTGCCGTCCAACGAAGTTGGCAAATGGGCGGTGGGAGTGGTCTCACTTGCTTTGTTCACGGCTCTTATTGGAATTCAGTCCGTTATCCTTGATGTGCTCATCTGGGCAAGTGTTGTGATGCTTGGACTTTCCTTGTATTTGTATGTCAGAAGGTTTGTCGACGTCATAAGGCAGGGCGCATAGGCACATGGGGATCTTCGACAAGATTGGACTTGGGAGATTGAAGGATGGTCTGGCCAAGACCCGCGAAGGGATGTTTGACAGGGTAGTGAGGATGGTGTCGACCAAGTCCGTCATAGACGATGAGCTCCTTGACCAGGTTGAGGAAAGCCTCATTGCTGCCGACGTTGGTCTTGAGGCGACGATGAAGATCATTGAAGCCATCAGGCGACGGGTCAAAGAGGATCGATACAGCGAAGCAACAGAGTTGCAACATCTGTTGAGGGATGAAATCCGACGGCAATTTGCGAATGGAGAGGCCGACGCAATGCCCGATCCCTTTGCGCTTCCTGAGAAGAAACCGTTTGTGATTATGGTTGTTGGTATCAACGGGGTTGGCAAGACAACGACGATCGGAAAGCTGGCCTATCAGTACATCAGGTCAGGTCAGGAAGTGGTGATTGTTGCAGCGGATACGTTCCGTGCCGCTGCCAACGAGCAGCTTGAGATCTGGTCAAAGCGCGCAGGGGCGGAGATCATTCAACAGGAACAGGGCTCGGACCCTGCCGCAGTGGTCTTCGATGCGTTGAAGTCTGCCCGGGCCCGTGGTGCAGATGTGGCCATCGTAGATACCGCAGGCCGTCTGCACACAAAGGTCAACTTGATGGAAGAACTAAAGAAGATCAAGCGCGTGATGCAAAAGGTGGATCCGGAGGCACCGCACGAGGTTCTGCTCGTCATTGACGCATCGACCGGCCAGAATGGGTTGCAGCAGGCGAAACAGTTTAGCGGTGCCGTGGGAGTGACGGGACTGGTCTTGACAAAACTGGACGGCACCGCGAAAGGAGGGATTGTTCTTGCGATCACCAGAGATATGAACATCCCCGTAAAGTTCATCGGTGTGGGGGAGCAGATCGACGACCTGCAACCGTTCGACAAGAAAGCGTTTGTGGATGCACTGTTCGACCAGTAAACGGCAGTCAAACTTCATCCTTTTCACCAATCCAATAATCCATTTTCCTATCGTCCAATTACTCCATTGATCTCCACGCGTCGCCCCATTCAGGTTCTTCCTGAGCACCTTGCTAACAAGATTGCAGCCGGCGAAGTAATCCAGCGTCCTGAATCTGTTGTGAAGGAATTGCTGGAGAACTCCCTCGACGCGGGGGCAAAGGAAATCACAGTCGTTATCGAGGAAGGCGGCAAGAAACTGATCCAGGTCGTCGACGACGGCAGTGGTATGGATGAAGTGGATGCAGCGAATGCGTTCCTGCGCCATTCCACGAGCAAGATCGCCACCTACGAGGATTTGGAAGAGATCCGTACGTATGGATTCAGGGGCGAAGCGCTTGCATCCATCGCAGCGGTTGCTCAGGTGACACTCAAAACTCGCCGTTCGGACGATGAGGTTGCGACAGTCATCCAGATTGACGGTGGTGCAGAGCCCCGCATCTCGAAGGAAGGAAAAGAACCCGGTACGTCGATCAGCGTGCAGAACCTCTTCTTCAACGTTCCAGCCCGTCGCAAGTTTTTGAAAAGCGATAATGCCGAGTTCCGCCACATCTACGATGTTATCCAACGTGCTGCGCTGAGTCATCCTGAAATCGCACTTCAGTTCGTTAGCAACGGGGAGATAATTCTCGATGTTCGCCCCGCCGGCCTGCAGGATAGGATGGTCGACATATTTGGGGAGCGTCAGTTCGGCGGCATGGTCTGGCTCGAAGAACGCTCCGATCCGCTTTCGGTGCACGGTTACATCGGGAAACCAACGTTTGGACAGAAAACCCGGCTGAACCAGTATCTGTTCCTGAACCGCCGGTATATTGTCAGCAGGCAGATTAGCCACGCCGTGTTCTCAGCCTACGAGCATCTGATGATCAAAGGTGCCTTCCCGTTCTTCCTTCTGTTCATTGATATCGACCCTCGACGCGTGGACGTGAACGTCCATCCATCCAAGTTGGAAGCCAAGTTCGATGATGAGCAGAACATCTACCGGTTTGTCTCGAACCTCGTCCGAAAATGCCTGAGCACGAACGACCTTATCCCTGCCACCTCTATGGACAGTACCGGTCTCAACAATATCGGACTCCTTTTTACAGATCGGCAGCATACGCCATTTCTTGGCGGGTGGGGAGAGGGGATGGCAGACCAGGCCGTCAGAACATTTGTCGATCCTGCAACTGGGGAGATCACTGGAAACCATCCCGCTGGTGGGGCCCAACTTGCAGCAACATTGCTCGCATCACCTGAAAGTCTCGAACGTGAATTCGATCAGGCTGCAAGGGTCGAACAACAGGAGACTCAGGTGTCACCGAATCTCGAAAGCGGGATGCCTATATGGCATCTCCACGACAAGTACATCCTTGTGCCGGTGCGGGAGGGCGTGATGGTGGTTGATCAGCACGTTGCCCACGAGAGGGTCCTGTACGAGCGTACGGTTGCCAGGTTTGAGGCGAGCAGACCCCCTGCCCAGCAATTGCTCTTTCCTCAAACAGTACAACTATCTCCAGCCGATTATTCGTTGTTTGAGGAGCTTCATACATACTTCCAGCAACTCGGGTTCGAGGTGAAACTGTTCGGCAAGAACACGATCGTCGTTGAGGGGGCGCCTCCCGATGTGAAGTCGGGCAACGAGGTGAAGATCATTGAAGAGCTGCTTGGTGCTTACAAGGAGCGCCAGCAACATCCGGGCATTGATGCACGCGATGCCCTTGCCAAGATGTATTCGTGCAAGGCAGCGATCAAAGCGGGGGACAAGATGAACGATCAGGAGATGCGTGCGCTGCTTGGCCAACTGTTTGAGACCAAAATGCCGTATGTATGTCCGCACGGGAGGCCGGTGGTGCTGAAGGTATCGATTGCAGAGTTGGACAGACGATTTGGGAGGACATGAGTGTTGGCAGACTCGTCCATGGCCCTGTCACATTCTCCATCCACCGTGACCGTTTCTTGAAATTCTTTCCAAAATTGAGTTTATTGCATGCGAGAATTCATAGCCACACAGACGTAGGGAATGTGCAATGAGCACCAATGGCAGCGATGCAGTCAAGACTGCGAAGAAGAAGTGGTCTGAGAAGGCCAAATCCTCTCGGCAACTTCAGACCAGGTTCACCACTGTCAGTGGCGAACCCATTGAATTGCTCTACACTCCCGATGATATCGCCCACCTGAACTATCTTTCGGACATCGGTTTCCCCGGTGAGTATCCTTACACCCGCGGCATCCATCACAATATGTACCGCGGCAAGCTCTGGACGATGCGACAATTTGCAGGGTTCGGGACACCCGAAGACACCAACGAGCGCTACCATTATCTGCTGGATCATGGCCAGACCGGACTGTCGGTTGCATTCGATCTGCCGACGTTAATGGGGCGGGACTGCGACGATCCAGTTTCTGAAGGAGAGGTCGGTATTTGCGGCGTGGCAGTGAGTTCCCTGGCAGACATGGAAGTATTGTTTAAGGGTATCTCGCTGAAAGACATCTCCACCTCGATGACCATCAACGCTCCGGCCGCGATGCTCCTGGCCTTCTACATTGCAGTCGCGGAGAAACAGGGAGCGAAGCTCAAGGACCTGCGCGGGACCATTCAGGCGGATATTCTCAAGGAGTACATCGCCCAAAAGGAATGGATATACCCTCCCAACCCTTCCATGCGCATCGTGACGGATATGGTGGAATACTGCACGAACGAAATGCCGCAGTGGAACCCTATCTCCGTGAGCGGCTATCACATCCGTGAAGCCGGATCAACTGCCGTTCAGGAGCTTGCATTCACGCTTGCCGATGGGTTTGCTTATGTTGAGCATGGGATTGAGCGTGGGATGGATGTCGACTCGTTCGCGCCGCGGTTGTCGTTTTTCTTCAATTCGCATCTTGACTTCTTTGAGGAGATTGCCAAGTACCGTGCGGCCCGGCGCATCTGGGCGCGGCGTATGAAGGACAAATACGGCGCAAAGAATCCACGTTCTCTCGCGTTGCGTTTCCACACACAAACTGCAGGATGTACGCTCACCGCCCAGCAGCCGGAAAACAACATCGTCCGGACGGCCTTCCAGGCACTTGCAGGAGTGTTGGGTGGTACGCAATCCCTTCACACGAACTCGATGGATGAAACGCTCGCCCTTCCGTCTGAAAAGGCCGTGAAGATCGCCCTTCGCACGCAGCAGATCATTGCGCACGAAACAGGCGTGACCAATACGGTTGATCCCCTTGGCGGCAGCTACTTTGTCGAAGCGTTGACCGACAAGATGGAAAAGCAGGCTGAGGCCTACTTCGAGAAGATCGATGCACTTGGTGGCGTGATTCCTGCTATCGAAGCAGGGTTCTTCCAGCGCGAAATTGCCGATGCGGCCTATCGGTATCAGGTCGAGCTGGACAAGAAAGAGAAGATCATAGTCGGCGTCAACGACTTCGTGGAAGAGGCAGAGAAGATCGAGATACCGATCCTGCTTATTTCTCTCGAAGTGGAGGTGAGGCAAAGGAAACGAACAGCCGACGTCAGGAACTCGCGGAATCAATCGGAAGCCGGCAGAACCCTTCTTGAATTGAAATCTGCGGCGGAGGACGGTGCAAACCTCCTGCCATCACTTATCGCATGCACGAAAGCTTACGTCACACTTGGTGAGATGTGCACCAAGCTCGCGGAAGTGTTTGGCGTGCACGAGGAAGCTGCGGTGTTCTAGCAAGTAGAACACGGAGGACACTGATAGTATCAATCTGTGGCAATCAGTCGTATCTGCGTTGTCAGTGTTCAATTCTCATACCTCACACAGATGACTCCTCCACTCCTTGACCGCCAAAACCAAAGCTGAAGCCGCACTCCTCGGCACGACACTCATCTGGGGCGGGACGTTTGTTGCGATGAAGATCGGGCTGCAGGACATCTCTTCGCTGCTACTGATTGCGATCCGGTTTCTCGTTGCAGCGCTTTTCTTTCTTGCCCTGTTCGGACGGTCGATATTTCCCATTCCGGCATCGGCGGCTATCAAGGGGTCAATCCTTGGCCTGTTCCTGTTTCTCGGTTTTGCGGCGCAGACCATTGGGTTGAACTACACAACTGCATCGAAGTCGGCTTTCATCACGGGGATGATGGTAGTATTCACGCCGTTGTTGCAGTTCGTCATCGAGAAACGTGCACCGAATTTTGGTAATATCCTTGGTGTTGTGCTTGCCGCAGTCGGTCTCTGGTTCCTTACATCGCCTGCCGGGTCGGAGTTCAATATTGGCGATGCGCTCACAATTGTCTGTGCTTTCATGTTCGGCGTCTATATTGTCTACCTGGATATCACGTCCAAGGAGATGACGGCCCTGCAGCTTACGTTTCTCCAGACCGCATCGGTTTCTGTATTCGCGTGGATTGGCGTTGTGGGGTTCCAGTCGTTCACGTTTGCCGTTACGCCCTCTGCGCTCATCTCGCTCGCGTACCTGACGCTCCTTGCCACGATATTGACAACGTACGTTCAGACAAGGTTTCAAAAGGATACGACGCCAACACGGGCAGTCATCATATTCACTATTGAACCCGTCCTCGCGTCAATCTATGCGTACTTCATTCTGAGTGAACGGATTAGTGAGTTTGGAATCCTTGGTGGCTCGCTGATTATTGCCGGCGTTCTGATTTCAGAGCTTTCTGATTCGATTCCACTGTTGAGTGCTTCGTTCGATACCAAGGAACCGTGAAGAAGACTTCCTTGACTTTCACCTCATATCCTTTGTATTTTCATCCATGTTTTTCTTCTCGCCCGATGCATGGAAGCGCACGTCCACATGATTGTTGAAGGGTTGGTACAGGGAGTTGGCTTCCGGTGGTTCGTGGCACGACAAGCAGAAGAGCTGGGGCTACTTGGATACGTGAAGAATCTGTACAACGGCAATGTTGAGATCGAAGCAATAGGGGAACGATCTCTGGTCGAAGAACTCATTAAACAAGTGAAGGTCGGTCCTCGCTCGGCGCAGGTGACCAATCTTAAGCTCGATTGGGTCAAGGAACCGCCTGGAACCTCCCACACATTCACACATTTCGAAATCAGGTAACGCCATCTCCTCCCGCATTGGATTCGGATACGACGTTCATCGGTTGGTGGAGGGAAGGAAGCTGATCCTCGGCGGTGTTGAGATTTCTCACGCAAAGGGGCTTGAAGGACATTCCGATGCGGATGTTTTGGTGCATGCTCTCTCCGATGCGCTCCTCGGCGCGGCTGCCCTCGGCGATATCGGGAAACACTTCCCGAACACAGACCCGCGGTACAAGGGAATCTCGAGTCTTATTCTGTTGAAGCACGTTGCAGACCTCTTGACCCAGCACCGGTTCAGTGTCGTGAACGTTGATGTGACAGTCGTGTTGGAGGTCCCACAAATTGCTCCCTACATCGAAATGATACGGCAAAACATTGCCGGTGTGCTCAAGATTGCGCCGGGTCAGATTTCCATAAAGGCAACCACGCACGAAGGCTTGGGGTTCGTTGGAACCGAACAGGGCGCAGCAGCACATGCCGTAGCCATGATTGAATCACAGTGAATCTGTCTTGATCCTGAAGAACCTTGGAAGATTTCATTCTCTTCATCCAATCGCTTGACCCCTACCTGATCTACGTTGTCGTGTTTGCTATTGCATACATCGAGAATGTGTTTCCTCCGTCACCAAGTGACGTCGTCGTCGTATTTGCGGGATCGCTCGTGGGCCTTGAACGCGTGGGTTTTGCTCAGACCCTTTTGGTGGCAACTGCCGGAAGCACGCTGGGCTTCATCACCATGTACAAGATTGGCGACTGGTTTGGCGACAAAATCCTTGAGCAGGGTAAGATCTCTTTCATCCCGGTCTCAGCTGTAAAGAAGGTGGAGGAGTGGTTCGCAAGATATGGTTACTGGATTATCATTGCCAACAGGTTCCTGGCCGGGACGCGGGCTGTAGTGTCATTCTTTGCCGGAATGTCGGAACTGAAATTGTTCAAGACCACAGTCCTCTCGTTCCTCAGTGCTCTCGTCTGGAACAGCATCCTTGTTGCCGCTGGCTTCTACCTTGGCAAGAACTGGGAACGTGTTGGATTCTACCTCAGCACGTACAGCCAAGTCGTGACTGCCATTATTGTGCTTGCGATAATCGTGTGGATTGTAAAGCTTATTTATCAGAAGAATAATACTACCAAGACGGGTTGATGGATTTCCTGTACTCGATTGATGTAGCAGTCTTCACTTTCATCAACCAGACGCTGAGCAATCCTGTCGGTGACCTGCTCTGGCCGCTCATCACGGACTATGACAAGCTGTTGCCGGTACGGATCGTCCTGGTGGCAGTGTGGTTGTGGCTGATTGTAAAAGGAGGAAGGCAGGGACGTGTTGCAGCCCTCATGATTATCCCGGTCCTCTTTTTGAGTGATAAGCTCAGCAGTGCCGTCATTAAGGAGATTGTTGAAAGGCCGAGACCATGTCATGAGCCTGACCTCATTCCCTACATCCATCAACTTGCGCCGTGCGGTCCTGGCAAATCGTTTCCGTCATCTCATGCGGTGAACAACTTTGCGGTGGCTACTGTTTTCTCCTTCTTCTATCGGAAATGGGCCTGGGCCCTCTTCACTTGGGGCGGATTGGTGGCTTTGTCTCGCCCTGCCGTAGGCGCGCATTATCCTTCAGACATTCTCGCTGGTGCCGTGATTGGTTTGGGTGTCGCAGCCGCTCTGATCTGGACATGGACAGAGGTTGAGCAGCGGTTCTTTCCTGCCAAGGCACCCGAGTCTCCCGAGATGCACAAGGTGACATCGCCGTGAGTCTGTTCCGCTGGAAATCCAGGCCTTCACCCGAACCTCAGGAAGTTGTTGAACTCAAGAAGCGGTTCCGCTTCCATGCCTTCCTCTGTATCCTCTGCGGAATCATGCTTGGCTTTTCCTTCCCTCCAAGTGAGCTCGGGGTGCTGGTGTGCTTTGGCCTTGTGCCTCTTCTGATTGTTCTTTCGGATATCGATAGCATAGGGACATCACTCCGATACAGTTATCTTGCATTCTTCCCGTTTCATTTGATCACACTGAACTGGACAGGGGGATACGAGCATGGCAACGATCCGTACATGATGCTCGCCGGTGCGATCACCATGATTATTCATCCAATATTCTACTTCATCCCGATTGGTGCTTATGTATTCGTGAAGAAGTATCTTGGTGGAAGGGTTGCTCTGCTTGCCCTTCCGTTTCTGTGGGTTGCATACGAATACACACACTCCCTGAGCGAGTGGTCGTTTCCATGGCTAACAATCGGCAATAGCCAGTCGTACGATGACGCGCGGATTCAGTTCATCACCTGGACTGGTGTCTACGGGATCTCCTTCTGGATCCTCATCATTAATGCACTTGCTTTCCTTCTCTACTCGAAACTCGCTCAACGATTGTGGCTCCCAAACTCCTTTAGAAGTGTAGCCATGGCGGGGCTCATTATTCTTGTGTATTTGCTCCCCTCGGTTCATGGATGGATAGTACTGGCAAACGCCCCCACGAAGGAAGACCTCAGTAACCTTGTGGGAGGAAATACGATTACCGTCGGTATGGTCCAATCAAATGTTGACCCGTGGGAAAAGTGGAAAGTAAATGGATACCAGGCCGTGGAGTTCTATCTCAACATAACTCGGGCGATGGTCGACCAAAGCAAGGACAACCCTCCCGATCTGGTTCTCTGGCC
>Ga0326597_10011162_pt1 | contig 11927 bp, 10 predicted proteins | sample RVTome_12_FD_203789 | JGI IMG/M metagenome (GOLD analysis project Ga0326597, IMG submission 203789) | Soil microbial communities from uranium-contaminated site in the Upper Colorado River Basin, Wyoming, United States - RVT100D185 | ecosystem: Environmental > Terrestrial > Soil > Contaminated >... | reverse complement strand
CTACGGAGGAAGAAAAGCAGTTAAATCTAATTAACAGCCGCCGCATCACGTGGCAGAATTTTTATTAAAACCCTGTTAATCTGTAATCCTGAAGTAAGTGAATAAATACCAACTGCAGCTTCACCCTCTATCCCTTTTGAACGAACAGTAGCTGTTCCCTCTTCTGATTCATTTACAATTTCAATTAAGTTTGAGCCCTCTTCTATAACAAAACGAACCTGAACCTCTCTGAATGGAACTTTAAACCCAAGCAGGTTTGAGGCAAATACCCGAATTTGAAGCTTTGAATTAATATTTGCCCTAAGCATCTCCGGGTGAAGCTTGATTTTTGCACTGCTTGTTGTAAAAACAAACCTGTCCGAAAGTAAAGCTAAAAGGACCACTGCTAGTATTATAATGAGTCTTTTATTCAATACAAATTAAATCTTTTATAAGTAGGGAGAGAAAGTTATATAAAAGGTTCTAGTCATCCCCGAATTTTAATTTTACACCTTTAGGCAGCTCAACTTTGCTCTCGGAATCGCTTGTTTTCTGAGTTTCGGTTTTCCATTCACTGCCAAGCCTTCTAATAATAGTTTCATCAACATTTTTTACCTGCACGATATCTTCCTCGACTGATTTGCTGGCTGTATCATCGGCAGATAGCAGATTCAGCAGCGGGGTGTTCTGAAACTCACCCGATTGAATTATCTGGCTTTGTTCAATTTCTTCAAATAAACTTCGCTGGGCATGAACTGTTCTCTGGCGAACGGTTGGAATCTTCACCTTAATCTGAAATTCTTCATTTGATTCAACAGGTGATTCCCCCTCCCCCTTTTCAGAAAAGAGCTTAATTTCGTCTTCATTTCTTGCTCTTAAATCAAGCTTTTCCGTTTTTTCTCTGCTCTCCTGTCTGTTCTTAATTTCTTCATATTTACCAATGAGATAGAGCCTGTTTCTCGTTTCAATTGCCTTTTCCGCTATCTTCGTGTCATCTGAATTAACAAGCTTATTAGCTTTAACTTTAAACTCGCCTCCTATAATTATGTCTGATATTTTATGTGCTGTAAGCTTATCAATGATAAAATCACAAACGCTCTCAAATTCATTATTCTCAGGGAAAAAATGAAAACGTAAATCCGAAAAATCGATAAATATCAAATCAGCGGTTTTATTTATTTCAATAGAGTAGCTTGAGTCGCTGGAAATATCACGGCTAAAAAATAAATGATATGGTGTTTTTGTTATTGAAAGCAAAAGCTCGGCGCTTGATAAATTAAGCTCCTTATATTTATTTCTAAATAACCGTACATCCTTTAGCAAATCTTCACCCAGCCAGCCAGTGCCTATGCTGAATTTAATACCGTGGCTTATAAAATCATCAATCGGAAAATACCTGTTGGAAAAATGATTTAAATCGCGCGGGCATATTATTATATTTGCCCCTTTATCGGTAATAATTTTTAAATCATCATACCCTGTATAAAGGGGGTTAATAAACGAAGTGCTCTCGTCAATCAACCCGTATTCATCAAGAACGCCGATAATGGATTTCCTGAATGTAAGCTTAAACTTCTCCGTAACTTCTTTATTAGTTGCTACCTCAAGAAATAACCTCCTTATATTATGGTTTCTAAGCTCTGTAATATTTGATATATCATAAACCGTGATATGGTTTTCCTGTGTCAGGTAATAAGCCGGGTTTAAATGCTTATAATCTCTAACAGTATTAACGTCTTGTGTAATTGGATATGAAATTGAAATTTTCTGCGAGGTAGATTTTAAAGCAGAATTTATGGGCCGAAGGTGATTAATGTCTTTTCTTAGCGAAAACTCATTAAAACAATAAACCCCGGACTTAAGTATCCGGTTGAAAGAATAGTTATATATATTTGCTAAATCCTTTTTGACATCGTCCCCCTGAAGCTCCTGGTACAAATAGTTAATTATTAAATCAGTGCATAAATCACTTTCGGTACTTTCATAATGCTTTCGCCTTAGCAGGTAATAAATTAACGAACCCTCTGACTTAACGCATGAATTAATAAAAGGGGGCATAATCATCTTATCGGAACAGTCAACTACTTCCGCTCTGCTTGAATGAAGCTCCACCCATTTCTCTACTTTTGCCCAACCGGTCTGGGAGGAATCAGCTATATCCGTAATCTTGCCGTTATTAATTAAAAGGGAATACCTGCCGAAATCGTTATCTTTGTTAAAGGTTAAAACGTATGCGTTTTTAAGTATAATCAAAGGTCTTCTATAACAAATTTTTCGTCTATAATATATTTGCTTTTGGTTAACGTGTTTTTACCCTCTTTGAACAAAGCGTATTCAAACCCCTCGCGAACGCTCGCTGCGCCGTATTCACCTTTGGAATCAATTGCTATGAAGCCTACTTGATAATCATGGTCGCGCTTTTTATGTGATAAAAGATTAAGTTTAATTACCCTTTTAACAGCATACTCGCACGCTTCCTGCGGATGCATACCTTTGCCCATCATTTCTACTGCAAGAAAGCTCCCGCATGCACGCACACATTCCTCGCCTCTGCCAGTCGCCGCTGCGGCGCCGATTTCACCTTCGACATATAAACCTGACCCTATAATGGGTGTATCCCCGACTCTCCCGTGCTGTTTCCACGCTGTTCCGCTTGTCGTGCAGGCGGCTGAAAGATTTCCGTCTTTATCTATTGCAACCATTGCGATTGTATCGTGATTTCCGTCTTCGTTTATATCAAGTTTTTTTATTTTATATTCATCCGTGTGAAACTCCTGTGACCTGCCGTAGCGGCCTTTTTTCCATTCATTATATTTTCTTATTGAAGTCTCCGTATGCAGAATATAGGGCTGGAAACCGTTTGTGATTGCAAAATTATAAGCACCTTCACCAGCAAGGCAGACATGCTCGGTTTCTTCAAGTATTAAGCGTGCAACTGAAATGGGATTCTTGATATGCTCAATACAAATTACAGAGCCGATTCTCGCTTTCCAGTCCATAATAGCGGCATCAAGAGTAACTCTGCCTTCGGCATCAGGCAGACCTCCATAACCCACACTCAGCACACTGGGGTCATCTTCAGCAACTCTAACGCCCTGTTCTACTGCATCTAAGGAATTACCGCCTGATTTTAAAATCCCGTAAGCTTTTTCATTTGCAGATACACCCTGCTTCCAGGTTGAAATTACAAAAGGTTCCATGGATACAAATATAGCTAAATGAGTTTGATTAATAAACAAAAAGACCTGGCATCAATATAACAATAACAGGTCTTTGATTTGACACTTTAAAAAAATTTATTACTTGGTGTTAATTCTTCTTATCATACTTGGACGGAAATCCCAGCAGCAATCCTGAAAAAGCTCCGTAAAGAGTTGTAACATACCAGTTTGATGTTAAGGGACATCCTCCGCTTGTGCAGCCAACGTAATGGTAATATGCATAACCTGCACCTGCTCCGGCAATAATAAATAATATTAGCTTAAGATATTTTTTCATAAAAATTATTTTACCAAAATCATTTTCTTCGTTATCCTGAGCGGAGCCGAAGGATCACCAGTGTTTAAAGTATAAAAATACACTCCGCTCGGAAAAGACGATGCATTCCAATTTACCTCATAAGTTCCGGGGTGCAATTCTTCATTAACCAGTGTTTCAACTTCTATGCCAAGTGCATTATAAACCTGTAGAGACGCATTGCTATGCGTCTCTACAGCAGGTATATCGAATCTAATCTTTGTCACTGGATTGAACGGATTTGGATAGTTTTGAGATAAGCTAAATTCCTTCGGAATTTCAGAATTGTTACTTTTAATGCCAATCACCGAAACACTGTCCACTAAACGCAGAATCCGCCCATTTAAGGTTACAGCAATACCATAAGCTTTATTTCCCTGTCTTATAATATCCATAGACTTAACCTGGTCACTTCCGCTCGGGACTGTCATAACACTCCAGTTTAATCCATCGTTTGTAGATTTTAGGATTTGGTCAAATTCCTCATCATTACAGATATACCAAGTGCTGGTTCCGCTTGCCCAGCATAAGCTGTTGACGGGCCGTAGCAACTGGGTATTATATAAAAATGACCAGCTGTTTCCACCATTAAGTGACCTGAAAAGATAAGTCGGCACTTGGTCCCAAGGGGCAACGATACCATAACTATTATCATATTTAAAAGTTACAGCAGATACATAGTTTGAGCCGTTTGGAATTGAGGACATCTGCCACGTAAATCCTCCATCTGTAGTATAGGCTACTTTTGGTACCTGGCAAAATGAGGGCTGGCAGTTTAAACCAAGCCAAACGTGATTAGAATCAGTAACGCACATCGAAGCATAAGCACCAATGTAACTTCCACCGAAAACGGGCGAAAGCTCAATCCAGTTTACCCCCGCGTTTGTGGTTTTGTATATTTTAAAAGGAGTTCCGGGGCCTGAGGGCGGGTCGCTGTAAACATAGCCGTAATTTTTATTCAAACGGGAAAATTTAATGTCATTTATATATGCCTGCCCCCCAATATCTATTTGCAGCTCTGTTTGGTTGTTGTTATAAGAGTGATAATATACTTTGCCATCGGCTGTTCCTACCCAGATTTTATCGCTGTCATGGGCTGCTACACAAGTAAAATCATTATTATTTGCGATTTGCAAATAGTGCTGAAACCAAGGCGACTTATTAGTTCTTATAAGTAAAATAGATGAGTCTTGAAAACCGCTATAACGTCCAATAGCCCACGCTATTGCACTGTCTACTACGTTAACATATTCAAGATTATAATTGGTTGGGAAATTAATTTCAGTAACCCACTGTGATACCGAAACTTCATGAAGGATAAAAAACGTTAACGGCGTTATATATAAGCGTAATTTCATTTTTGACAAATAAATAAAATAAAGGGCAGTGTTTTACACTGCCCTAATAAATTACTTAATCAGTATCATTTTCTTAATATCGGTAAAGTCTCCCGCAGTAATTTTATAGAAATACACTCCGCTTGGCATGGTTGATGCGTCCCATTGAACCTCATAGCTTCCTGCCCTTGTCTGTTCATTAACAAGTGTTGCAGATTCTTTGCCCAGAATATCGTACACGACAAGTTTCACATAACTTTGCTTTGGAATATGGTATACAATTTTTGTCGTGGGATTAAATGGATTCGGGTAATTCTGGTATAAATTAAATTCACGGGGAATTTCCGAATTATTAACTATACCCACAAACCCAACATTTACCGTAATAAATCTTTCGTGAACAGGCGTTCCGTTCGGTCCGTTGCCAAGGACTCGTATGTTGTAAATTCCGTTAGGCACATTTGTTGTCCTGACACGAAGTCTTAATGAATCCGGATAAGATGTCAAAATGCTCTGCAGAGTATTTGTAGTTTTGTTTAACAAGGTTAATGTTATCGTGCCTGTTGCCGGGGGATTAGTAACCACTGCCGAAAACATTGCAGTATCGCTGTACAATTTAACCGCCGGTACGCTCACAAAAACAAATGCGCTGTCGTTTACACCGTTCATTCCAAAGCTTGCGGGATTTACCCTCATTGCAAAATCGGGAAAATAAGAACCCATATTCATCGCAGTCGCATTCCTATGGTCGCTCCAAACGCTGAATCCCACTTTAGGATTATTTGCCATCATAGTCGTGTAATCGCCCCTGTAGCAGTTTGGCGAACATGGCGGATTGGGAAATGTAAATGTCTGGTTATTCAAGCGCTGGCTCGTAGCAAAGGTCTGCCCCCCGTCAGTTGTATAAGTTGCATAGAGATCAGTTTGGAATGTTGCCGGGTTGCTTCTGTCATCATACCAGTGGATATAAAGCTTTCCCGTCGTTCTTTCGCAGAAGATTTCAGGAAACCATTGGTCGCTTAGTGTTGGGTTAGGAGTGTCATTCACCCTTACCCTGGATGACCACGTTGCGCCCTGGTCAGTTGAGTAACGCAGCCATATGTCGGGTTTATTTCCATTTCCAGGAGGGTCGTTCGATGCATGAACATGATACAGCCTGCCCCTGTAAGGCCCGTTTGAATTATCCATTGCAATCTTCGGGTGCGGGGCTGTTCTTGCATTATTTATTGTATGCCTGCTCCCTGTATGTGTTCCCACAAATCCAGCCCATCCGGACTGGCTTGACATAAGTGTAAAGTTTGTTCCTCCGTTGGTCGAGCGGTAAAAATTGTAAACTCTGTTCCCGAAGTCCGACCCTGTATTAGTAACGTAAATAACACACCCTCCGTCTGTTGAGCCGTTGGGTCCAACTGCGATGTAACATCCCGGAAGTGAATTGCTCGGGTTGAAAGTGGTTGTCCATGTTAAGCCGGCATCGGTGCTTCGTCCAAAATTGCCCGGTGTAATGCATGCATAAACATAGTTTGCGTAAGGTCCCGTGCCCGTATATTCTGCCGAAACGTGATTTCTGTCGACTCCGCTAACGGAAAGAATCGGCGAACTCCAGTTTAAGCCGTTATTTGTTGAACGGTAAACATACTGCCCGCTGACACCTGAGGCATAAATTAAAACCCCGCTTCCAGTGTGAGTTGCCCACGGGTCGCAGCATGTTCCGCCGGGGTATTGGGGATTGTTTAAATACCAGTTCAATCCTCCGTTGGTTGTTCCCCTAGCGTTCTGGGGACTTGCATTGGCACCAAAAAAGAGCCAAAGAGGGTTGGTGGGATTTGATGAGCCGTACTGTTCATAAAAATCGACGCCGATATCGAAATTATCGAAGTCATTAATTGTTATAATATCCTGCTGATTGGGATTACTGTTAAGCCTGAAATGCGAAAATGCCTCCCTGGTCGGCTGTTCTATGCTCGGGTCATTATCATTAAACGGGTAATCCTGAAAATCCTGCGCCTGAAAAAGCAGTATTCCCGCCACTGCAAAGAAAACAACAAAAAATATTTTAAAAATGGAGCTTTTTAATTGTAAAAAATTGCTCATTGTGATTGAATTTAGTTAATTATTAATTTCCAAAATATAAGATAAAAAAATTTAAATCATAAGGATAATAAACGGGTAACGTCTAACTCAATTTCACTAACCCTCCAGAGGCGGATTTCAAAAATAACCTGCCGTTATTTTATCAACACCAGCTTTTTTGTATTGGTATAAAATACTAACTGTTCACTACTAACTGTTAACTGATAAAAATACACTCCGCTCGGAACTTGTCCGCCCCCTGGCGGATAATTCGAGCCGTCCCAGCTGACCTCATAAGCACCCGGTGCTAATTTCTCATTCACAAGTGTGGTTATTTCGCTGCCAAGAACATCATATACTGTAAGCTTTACAAATCCGAAATCAGCAATCCGAAATCCGATATAAGTAGTTGGGTTAAACGGGTTCGGATAATTCTGATACAGTTTATAACTTGAGGGAATTTCATTTGAAATATTTTTAACGCCAATTTGCGAGCATGGGTTATTCATATTTGTTATTATTGCTCTCTCCGAACTTATATAGCCACCCTGACCGTATGGAACAAACACGTAATATGTATCTGGCGATGTAATCTGTATTATCTGTGTCGTTGCTCCCGTTGACCACAAATAAGAGCCGTAGCCAGAACCTGCATCAAGAAAATAATTACCTCCTGAGCTGAAACAGGTGATAACAGGTCTGTTAAGACTCCAAGGCAGAGTTGAATAATTAAATGCTCTGTATGTGTAAAGAGTATCGGGGAATTTTATTTCCATTACCAGACTGCCATTCGGCTTAACGCAGTTAAACGTAACATTGGCATTTAAGAGTCCGCCCCAGCCGATAACTGTATTCCCGTTCGGCAAACGCTGAACATTGCCTAAAAACCTGCTTGATGAGTTATTGGAATAAATATGGCTCCACACAAGCGATGCTGTTAGATTCTGCTCGTTTACAATGTATTCCACTGCACGTGCTGGATTTACCGATGTGTTTCTGATAATGCCGTTATCGAAAATTGTAATATTGCCGTTTGGAATTCTTCTTGCATCGTGCTGGCCAGTAAATCCGTTATACGGGTCATTAATAAATGTAAACTGGTTTCGCTTGCCGCCAAGCCGCCATATGATTGCTCCCGTTTGCCTGCTGATTTTTGTTACTTCATTAAAATGTCTTACGGAAATTAAAATATTTCCGTCCGAGTCAAGCTCATGGGAGTTAAAATGTGTCCAGTCTACATTATTCGGATTAAACAGCACTCTTTCGTCCACATCCGCAAACTGGAAGTAATCGGCTGACTTCCACATAAAAATAAGATTTTTGTTTTCATCAAGTTCCTGTATAACTCCGCACTTTACGCTTGCATTCGAACTTCCGGGTGAGCCGTTGCCGTTAAACCAGTTGTAAGAGCTTAAATTCATAATACGATATTCAAATCCCATCATTAAATAATGTCCGTTTGGCAGAATCAGTAAATCGTGCCCGTCGGTGAATACTCCTCCTGCGCATCCGACAGAATCTCTCACATAAAAAGTGCTGTCCATAATATGAAATTTCGCAGCGTCGGGATTTCCCGGCGGAGTAAATGCATACGACATCAAGCCGTTTGGGTGAAGCTTGAAATCGTTGGAAACAGAATTGAATTTTTTCAAGTAAACCAGCCTGCCATAGCGGTCAAGAATCATTGTATGAAATCCCGAAGCCTGTCCACCCGAAATTTTAACTGCGTGTAGAAAGTAATATCCGACGCTTGCCTGGGGGTCACCCCAGACTATGTTATAATTCGGAATTGTCTGCGCAAACAAGATGGGTGAATAAGCTAAAAATATAAGATGACTGAAAAATTTCCTCATACAAATATTACTGCTTAAAAAAAGCCCTTGTCCGTATATACAATTATAAATACAGACAAGGGCAATATTAAAGATGAATTTACTTTAATACTATCATCTTTTTTGTATCCTTAAATTCTCCTGCTCTCATAACATAATAATAAACACCGCTTGAATAATAAGAAGCGTCCCAGCTTACTTTATACGTTCCAGGATGTAAATTTTCATTAACCAGCGTTTCAACTTCTTTCCCGGTTATGTTATATATCTTAAGGCTTACAAATCCGAAATCCTTGATCCGAAACTCAATATTTGTCACAGGATTGAACGGATTGGGATAATTCTGTGATAAACTGAACGACTCGGGAACAGAGTTTCCGGTTTTTATTATTCCAATTAATGAGCCCCAGCCGGCTATATTATTAACCGGTAATCCTCCTGCAACGTAGAAATCTCCGCCTGCTATCAAAGAGGAAGTGTATCCCATTAAAGCTCTAACAGCAGACCCCGTTCCAGTAATTCCCAAACCGAGCGGTCCCCATGTTGAGCCGTTCCAAACTGCAACTCTGGAAGAAGGCTGCTGGTTTGCCATATCAAAAACCCCGCCGGCATACAGTGAACCCCCTATCGGGAATAAAGAATAAACACTCAAGTTGAAACCTAAACCCATTGTAGACCAGCTTGCCCCGTTCCACCTTGCAATCCTGTTGACTGTAGAACCTCCAATCTTCGTAAACGAACCGCCAACCACAAGAGTGGAGCCGTAGACCCTTAATGCATGAACCTCTCCGTCATCCATTCCCGCACCCACAGGTGCCCAGTTAGAGCCCAGCCATACAGCTATTTTCCTCGCGGTTACTGTACCCGCACCCGTAAAGAGTCCGCCAGCATATAACTGCCCGTTAAAAGTTGCAATTGTATAAACAATATGGTTTGTACCGCTGCCTAATGGAGACCAGGAAGTACCGCTCCACGTTGCAATTCTTGACGCAGGCGTTCCGCCTGCAATGGTAAACGCTCCCCCTGCTGCCAAAAATGAGCCGTACTGAGTTAAACTGTAAACATCGCTGTTTAAGCCGGTTCCAAGCGGAGCCCATGAAGTACCGTTCCAGACGGCAATTCTGGATGCTGAAATTCCCCCCGCAGTTGTAAACCTTCCTCCTGCAAATAAAAGATTGCTGAATACTGCTAGTGAAAGAACTTCACCATTTGTTCCAAGGCCAATCGGCTGCCAAGAGCTTCCGTTCCACCTTGCAATGTTATTAACAAGCTGAGAACCGGCAATTGGAAAGTTTCCGGCTGCTATCAGCTCTCCGTTGTAAACAACCATTGCGTAAACAGTTCCGTTTGTACCTGTACCTAGTGAAGACCAAGACTGTGGATAAGATGAATGAATTAAGGTTAAGGCAGTGAGGGCGGCAAATAATAAATGAAACCGATTAAAAAAAGTAATCTCTTTCATATAACCCCCTGTTTAATTGTGTGAAAGCAAGATAATAAACAAACTACGGTTTTAATATGCAATTATATAAAAAAAACAAAATGTCCATTTTAAAGTATTATAAACTATATAAATTCCATTTAAAATTGAAACTTTATTAGCTAAAATGTATTTTTATAGATTACAATCAATAAAAAAACACTAATTCTAGGAGGAATTATGATGAAAAAACCAATTTTTTTGCTCTCTTTAGCCCTTTTGTTTGTTACTCTCCTTGTGTCAAACAGTACTTTTGCCAAAGGACCCGGGGATAAAGCAGACGACTTTTCTCTTGTAAGCTCCGAAGGAACAAAATATAATCTTACGGAAGAACTGAATAATTCCAAAAACGGTGTAATCGTAATGTTCTGGTCAACCGAATGCCCAAACGTCCAGCCGTATAATGACAGGATTAACGATTTTGCAAGTCATTACAGTGATAAAGGTTTTACCGTTTGGGCAATTAACTCAAACAGCACTGAAAGCAAAGAAAACGCAGCAGCTCATGCAAAGAAAAACAATTATTCATTCCCAATGTTAAAAGATGAAAATAATGTTGTTGCTGATATGTTTGGAGCAACAAGAACACCGGAAGTCTATATGATTGGCAAGGACAGAACCATTTTATACCACGGCAGAATTTCTAACAGCAAAAATAAGTCCGAAGAAATCTCAATGGATTTAAAAAATGCCGTTGATGAAGCTGCGTTGGGAAAAGAGATAAGCGTTAAGGAGACAAAGTTCTTTGGATGCACAATTAAGCGAGTCGGGCAGGATTAATTAACATTTTAATAATTAGCACATTCATAATATCTTAAAATATGTTTAGACTGTTGTTAATAGCATCAATTTATATTGTGATTGTCGCAGGTTCGCGCTCGCAGGAATTAAAGCCCGTCGGAAGCGCTGAGGAAATTAAGGCAATATTCGATAAGGCAAGAGGTAATGTAGTTCTTGTTAACTTCTGGGCGACATGGTGCAAGCCATGCGTAAAGGAGTTTCCGGAATTAACCAAGCTGTATAAAAACTATAATGATAAGGGATTTGAACTCGTTTTCATTTCATTGGACGACCAGCAGGATATAGATTCAAAGCTGAAACCTTTTCTTAAAAAGCAGGGGGTTGATTTTTTAAGCTACTACAGCGCTTTTTCCAATGCCGAGGAGCTTATAGATTACATTGATAAAAACTGGCAGGGTGCAATTCCTTCAAGCTACATTTACGACAGAGAAGGAAATCTTAAAGCAAGTATTTTAGGAAGCAGAAACTACGAGCAGTTTGAAAAAGAAATCATTTCACTGTTAGACTAAATAAAAAGCCCCGTTTAAACGGGCTTTTTATAAATTTTTCGACTATGGCAGCTTTGCCTTATCAAACCAGAAATCTTCGATTGTCTTAACTACTTCTGAATATTCATCAAAATCAACGGGTTTTGTAACATAGCAGTTTGCATTGAGCTCATATGATTTTGAAATATGGTCCTCAGAGCTTGAGCTTGAGAGCATTATCACGGGGATTCTCTTCAATTCAGGGTCATTTTTTATCTGATTGAGCACCTCAAATCCGTTTTTCTTGGGCAGATTAATATCCAGCAAAATTATATCCGGCCTTATTGTGTTTGAGGAATACTGTCCTTTCTTATACAAATAATTAAGAGCGTCTTCACCGTCTTTTGCAACCGAAAAATGCTTGTTAATCTTGCTTTCGCTG
>Ga0326597_10011161_pt1 | contig 11927 bp, 9 predicted proteins | sample RVTome_12_FD_203789 | JGI IMG/M metagenome (GOLD analysis project Ga0326597, IMG submission 203789) | Soil microbial communities from uranium-contaminated site in the Upper Colorado River Basin, Wyoming, United States - RVT100D185 | ecosystem: Environmental > Terrestrial > Soil > Contaminated >... | reverse complement strand
GCGGCCCTCGGGGGGCAGGTGGGGGGCGAAATCCTCGACAAGAACCCCCGCCATGCCCTGGATGGTGACCAGCGGGGCCTTCAGATCATGGGACACGCTGTAGACGAAGCTGTCCAGCTCGGCGTTCCTCGCCGCTAGAGCCGCATGCGAGTGCTGCAGCCTCTCGGCCATGGCGTTGAATGCACGGGCGGCGTCTCCCAGCTCGGCTCCGGCGCCGACCTCAACCCGGTGAGAGAGATCTCCTCCGGCCAACCGCTGGCTGCCGAGCGCGATGGCGCGAATGTGAAGGGTCAACCATTTGGAGAACAGGAGCGAGACGATCACGCCCGTGACCATCCCAAAGAGGAGGATGCTGACGCTCGCGGTCGTGAGTCGCCCGAGTAGCGTCGTGGTCTCCTCGAGTTCTTCTTCCGTGGCCGAGAATCCGATAGCGAGAAGTTTCGTCAGGGCCTCGGATGCTTCTTCGCGCAGACGTATCAACTCGATCGTCTTCCGACGGTTGGAGGGATCCCTCAATGGGTCGGCCATATCCAGGATTTCGTGGCTCAGCACGTCGAGACGGGCGCCACGGTCGGCAACCGTGTTCAGGAGGGCTCGTTCGCTCTCGAACACATAGTTGGTCGCCTGCAACCGTGCCAGTGCGTTGCGGAACGTCTCATTGCCCCTCTCAAGGCGTCCGTGTGCGGGCCGGCCGCCGGTCGCCAGATACTCATGTCCCTGATAGGCCAGCTCAAAGAGGGATTGTTGGAAGGCGACGGTTGCCCGCACTTCGATCGCCACCTCATGCTGGATATCCTCGGTGCGCTCCGAGAGGGCTCGGAACCCGATTACACCAACCCCACAGACCAAGAGATACGGAATCGAAAGCGCGGCGAATGCCAGGATGAGGCGCGTTCTGATGCTCCAGTTGCCGACGGCCATCATGCCACTCGCCCCGAAGCGGATGCCTGAGCCTCCGGCGCCTCCGGATATTGCGGCGGCCTGGGCCAGGCGAAGCGGTAGGCCGGGTCGGCGCCCCACGCGCGCTCGCGCGGAAGACGCGTCGCACCCACGGCAATGAAGAGCGCCGTCAGCCTGACGGCGATGCGAATCCAGCCGGGCCGTCGAGTCTCGAGTGTCACTCGTGCCACCCCTCCTGATGAGATCCGGGCGCGGTCGCATTCCGAGCCCGAAGTCTCGGAACATCTTCACCGAGTTCCGAGGGATAGGCAGAGCAAGAAGCGGGCCATGACGACTAAACCGCATATGGCGGCGTTTTTCGACCTAACCTGGTTGCGCGGCAGTCGAAAATTGTCATAGATGCTGCCAAGATCTCGACCCGAGCGGTGCATCCCGGCGGCCAGTCAGACCGACCTGGCTCAGCCCTTGACCGAACCGGCCGCCAGTCCCTCCACCATCCAGCGGTGGATGAACAGAACGCGTCCCACGAGAGCGTGAAGGCGAAGACCGCCGAGGCCACGATGCCCGGCGCTGCCGGCGGCAGCAGCACCCTCGTCAGGGCCTTGGTCCGGGTGGCGCCGTCGACGAGCGCCGCCTCCTCGAGCTTTTTCGGCCGGCCCTTGAAGAATCCCCGGCCCTTGAAGAATCCGATGAGGAGCCACCTGCAGAACCGGACCGTGAACGTCCTCACTACCATCCGAGCGCTGATGTGTCACACTTACGGTGTCTGGCCTGATCGTCGGCTCATCGTGAACCCTTCCTCGCCAGACCACGACCCTGGGGCCCTCTTCCGCGTTCCAGGGAGTGTCGTCGACAGCGGGAGATTTATCCGGAGGTGCGCGATGGCGCACAGGCTGTCCCGCGTAGCCGATCTCCACACCTTCCACATCCCCGTGATGGGCCTTGCATACACCATCGACACCCCGCTGAAGGTCGCGCGCTTCGGAATCTCGTCGGTGGTCTCGATCGTCGAAGACAATCTCCTGGAGCAGATGCGCGCATTCCATTGCCGGCAGGAAGCCGAACCGTACGCTCCCATCCCGGACGAAGACGTCGATCGCCGTGCGAAGCGCATCACGGCATACCTCAACCTGCTGAACAGCATCGTGAGCAGACAGGTGGAGGCACTGAAAGCCGGAGCGTTCGAAGAGGGCGCCGACATCGAGAGATATTTCGCGCTCCTGCCCTCTTCGTCTCCCGCCAGGGTGCTGTTCGAACGGATGCAGAGCCTCGAAGACGGCGCAGAGAAGCTGTCCCTGCAGGAAGAGCTGCGCGGGAAGGTTGTCGCCGGCGCCATCGACGTCAACATCATGACCAAATGTGATCGCACGAACTACGACACGCTGGGAGAGCCGCTTCCACCGGAGTATGCTGACGCCAGGGCCGCGCTGCGCGGCTTTGCGCTGAGCGCCCTGTCCTCGTCGGTCGTCTTTTCCGCCGGGCTCAATTCGCGTCTCTACGCGTATTGTGAATCCTTCGGGGATTTCTTCCCGGACGACCAAGGTCTTCTTCGGAAGAAGATCACCCTGAAGGTGAGCGACTACCGCTCTGCGTCGGTGCAGGGGAAAGTTCTGGCGAAGAAGGGACTCTGGGTGAGCGAGTTTCGCATCGAATCGGGATTGAACTGCGGCGGCCATGCGTTCCCCACGGACGGATTGCTGCTGGGCCCCATTCTCGAAGAATTCAGAACGAAGAGAGACGCTCTTGCTGTCGAGCTACTTGAGATGTGCAACGACGCCCTGGTCCAGAAGGGATACAAGACGTTCTCCCAGGCGCCCGCGATGAAGATCACCGCGCAGGGAGGAATCGGCACAGCCGCCGAGCACAACTTCCTGATGGAACATTACCGCCTGGACGGTACCGGCTGGGGAAGCCCCTTCCTGCTGGTGCCCGAAGCCACCAACGTCGACGACGATACCCTGCGTCAACTCGAGTCGGCGGGAATGGAAGACTATTTCCTGAGCTACGCGTCGTCGCCGCTCGGAGTTCCGTTCAACAGCTTCCGGCCGACCTCCTCCGAAAAGCAGCGCAAGCAACGCATCGCCAAGGGAAGGCCGGGAAGCCCCTGCTACAAGAAGTTCCTGTCGTTCAACAGCGAATTCACGTCCCGACCCATCTGCACCGCCTCGCGGGAGTACCAGCACCTGAAGCTGAGACAGCTCCAGGAGCAGCAGCTCCCTCCCGGAGCGTTCCGCGACGGGTTCGAACTCATCACCCAGAAGGATTGTCTGTGCGAAGGGCTTAGCGCCGCTGTGTTGCTGAAACACGGCATCGAGCCGCCTCACAAGCTGTCAGCGGTCAGCATCTGCCCGGGGCCCAACCTGGCTTACTTCTCGAAGGTATGTTCGCTCCGGGACATGATCGATCACATCTACGGGCGCGCGAACGTTCTCAATGCGCTTCGCCGTCCGCACATGTTCATCAACGAGTTGTCCCTCTACGTGGACTACCTGAAGAACGCGATCGGAGACAGCGTTGACGCGTTGGCGATCAAGCACCTCCGCTACCTGCGCACCTTCAAGACGAACCTGCTCGAAGGAATTACCTACTACAAGGAACTTCTTCCTTCTATCAAAACGGAGCCTGCGTCACATCTGCCCGACATGAAAGAAAGGCTGTGCGCGATCGAGCTCCGCGTCATGGATCTCGTGATTCCCGAAGCGCCGGCAGGCCCTCATCGGTTCGGCGACCACATGGCCGTGACGGCTGAGATCCCGCCGCCTACTGCGGAACCAGGGCCCAGAGCGGGTCGAGGTTTTTCGGGTCGGGCTTGAGGAACCCGACGCCGGGGGCGTTGACCAGCTCGACGATCTTGTCGTTGAAGGGCGTCTTGACGCCGACCTGCCTGCCCTGCTCCGAGACGTAGCCGTTGAGGTAGTTGATCTCGGTCCGGCGTCCCTTCATCACGTCCTGGAGCATGGAGGGCCGGCCGCCCACGCGGCTCTTGGCGTCGCGCGCCATGTCCGCCTCGACCTCGTCCAGCCCCTTGCCCTGCGTCGCGGCCACGAAGCGCTCGGCCTCGATGCTGTAGATCGGCTCGACCTCGTAGCCCCGCGCGCGTCCCACCTGGATCACCTCGGCCGCGGTGAAGACGGCGATGCGCCGCGGGACGTGATTGGTCCTGGCCTCCGCCGAATCGAAGCCGGACAGGCCGGAGATCGGATTGACCATGCAATTGACGGCCAGCTTGGACCAGCGCTCGCCCCAGAGGTTGGTCGTGACCTTGGTGGGGGCGACGTCGTTCATGATGCGCGCGATCTCCCGCGCCCGCGGCGTGTCCGTGCCGTCGTGCTCGCCGATCTTGAAGCCGATGGCGCCCCGGTCGGTCCGGATCGCGTGGCCCGCCTCGTACATGCCCGCGCTGATCGTGATGACGCAGCCGAGCGTGCGCTCCTTGCCCGCCACCGCGGCCACGCGCTCGTCGTTGATGCCGTTCTGGAAATCCACGACGACGCCGTCCGGCCTGCGGAGATTGGCCACCGCCATCGCGGTCGCCCACTCGGTGTCATAGCTCTTGACCGAGATGAAGACATAGTCAAAGGGCTCTCGAAGGCTCTGGATCTCGTGGATGTGGAGGGCTTTGACGGGAACCACGTGCTCGCCGCAGGTGCCCGAGAGCCGGAGGCCCACCTTTTTCATTGCCTCGACGTGCTCCGGCCACTGCTCCATGAGCGTGACGTCGTGGCCGGCCTTCGTCAGCATGCCGCCGACGATCGAGCCGATGGCCCCTGCCCCGATGATGCCGATCCTGGTCGCCATGTCTCCCTCCGGGTAGTGGATGTGCGCGGGCGCTTCCCGAGCCAGGTCAGGAGTCTACCATTGTCGCCCCCGGCACCGTCGCGCTGACCGTTTGAGTCCCGCGCGCGTTTTCGGTATAAATAGGCCTCCATGCCCGCCGACCTGCTGACACTCACCCGCGAGCGCGCCCAGGCCAATCTCTTCTGGCGCTACCTGGGCGTCCAGGTCGACGACGCCGGCGTGGGCTGGGTGCGCCTCCGCGTGCCCGTCAAGGAGGCGCTCAGAAACTCCACCGGCGCGCCCGTGCACGGCGGCGTCCTCGGCGCCCTCGTGGACATGGCGGTCGGCGGCGCCCTCGGAACCACCCACGAGAATGCCGGCGGGGGCGTGGGACAGACCACGCTCGATCTCAATGTCAGCTTCCTCGCCGCGGCAGGCGACGGCGACATCCTCGCCGAAGGACGGCTCCTGCGCCGCGGCCGCACGATCGCCTTCGGGGAAGCCCGCATCACCGACGGCGCGGGCAGGCTCGTCGCCGTCGGCCGCGCCACCTACATGCTGCTCCAACCCAAGCCCTAGCCCGGAACCCGGATCAAAGGAGACTCTCGTGGCCACCAAGATCGTCTTCGCCCCCAAGATGCCGGACCCCATCATGGACACCGCCCGCTCGATGGTCCCCGAGGGCTTCGAGATGGTGGAAACGGAGCACGACCACCCGGACTTCCTCAAGCACGTGGCGGGCGCAGAGTACTACATCGGGTTCGCGCGGGCCGGCATGGGCGAAGCCTTCTTCAAGGCCGGCTCGGAACTCAAGCTGGTGCAGCTGATCAGCGCGGGCTACGACAGGATCGACGTGCCCGCTGCGAAGAAGGCGGGCGTGCCCATCGCCAACAACGGCGGCTCCAACTCGGTCGCCGTGGCCGAGCACACCCTGATGCTGATCCTGGCCGTCTACAAGAAGATGGCCTGGCACCACATCAACGTGACGCACGGCAAATGGAGGGTCGGCGACTTCGCCACCACGCGCACCTACGAGCTGGCCGGCAAGAAGCTCGGCATCGTGGGCCTCGGCACCATCGGCAAGAAGGTGGCGCGCCGCGCCGCCGCCTTCGACATGGACATCCAGTACTACGACATCGTCCGCCTCACCGAAGACCAGGAGGACGCGCTCGGCGTGAAGTTCGCGCTCTTCCCCGAGCTGCTCCAGACCTCCGACGTGGTCAGCCTGCACGTCCCCCTCAACGACGAGACGCGCAAGATGATGGGCTCGCGCGAGTTCGCGATGATGCAGAAGGACGCCATCTTCATCAACACCTGCCGCGGCCCCGTCGTGGACGAGGAGGCCCTGCGCCACGCGCTTCTCTCGAAGCAGATCGCGGCCGCAGGCCTCGACGTGATGGTGGAGGAGCCGCCGCTCATCAACCACCCGCTCTTCGGTCTCGAGAACGTCACGTTCACGCCGCACTCCGCCGGGCCGACCTGGGAGAACTGGACCAAGGCGTTCAGGAACGCTTTCGACAATGTCCAGCGGGTGGCGCGGGGCGAGAAAGCCCTCTGGGTGATTCCGGAGATGAGGTAGAGCACCTCCCACCCTGCCCTCCCGGTCCCCTCTCCCTCCCGGGAGGGAGAGGGCCAGGGTGAGGGTGGGGCCCATGATGCGTCAGGAAAGCGGCGGGCGGCGGGTGTGCCAGCCGGCCGCCTGCTCGTAGGCGTGACCCAGCCGGAGGATCAAAGCCTCGTCGAAGGGCCGGCCGATCAGCTGGATGCCGATGGGACGTCCGTCGGCCGAGAATCCGCAGGGCACGGACAGCGCGGGCAGTCCGAGCGCATTGAGAGGACGCGTGAGACGCGAGAACCGGCCCATCCGCTTGACCACGTCGTCGGTGCTGCCCGACTTGGCCTCGGCCAGCGACGGCGCGGGCTCGGGGATGGTCGGCGCGACGAGGACGTCCACCCTTGAGAACACCCCCGTGATGAACTCTCGCGTGAACCGCGCCCGCAGGCGCGACGCCTGGATATAGTCGTATGCGGACACCTGGAGGCCGGGCGCGAGACGCGCGAGCACCGCGGGCTGAAGCTCCCCCGGCCGCTCCTTGAGAATTCGCGAGTGAATGGCCGCTGACTCGGCGCGGACCATGACGTTGTTGCATGCGGCGACCATCGGTCCCGGGTCCGGCACGGGGAGCGGCTCGACGTGGGCGCCCAGCGCGCCGATCGTCGCGACCGCGGCGCGGACCGCGGCGTCCACCTCGACATCGAGGCCGTCGAGGTAATAGCTGTCGGGCACGCCGACGCGGAGCCCGCGCACGGGCTCGTCGAGGGCAGCGATATAGTCCGGCACGCGCCGGCGGCTCGACGTGGCGTCGGCCGGGTCGTGGCCGGCGATGATCCCCAGCAGAATCGCGCAGTCTCGCACCGTCAGCGTCATCGGGCCCAGATGATCGTAGGACCACGACAGCGGCATCACCCCGGCCCGGCTCACGCGGCCATAGGTCGGCTTGAGCCCCACGATCCCGCATGCAGCCGCGGGCAGCCTGATCGATCCGCCCGTATCGCTGCCGAGGGCGCCCGCGCAGAGGCGCGCCGCGACCGCCCCACCCGATCCGCTCGACGATCCGCCCGTGATGTGGCCCGGGCACCACGGGTTCTGCGCATCGCCGTGGTGGGCGTTGTCACCGAAGGGACCCATCGCCAGCTCGCTCATATTGAGCTTGCCGAGCGTCACGGCGCCGGCCCGCGACAGCCGCGTCACGGCGGTGCACTCGCGCGCAGACGGGAAATAGTCCTGCGTCCGGGTGCCGCACGATGTCGGCAGCCCGCGCACCACGCACAGGTCCTTGTACGCCAGCGGAATGCCGTGGAGCGGGCCACGCGGCGGCTCCATCTCCAGAGCGCGGGCCCGCGCGAGGGCGCGCTCGGCGTCCACGGTGATGAAGGCGCGCAGCGTCGAGTCGAGCCGCGCGATCCGGTCCAGATAGTCGCGCACCACCTCGAGGGGCGAGAGCTTCTTCGCCGTGATCGCCTCCGCGAGGCTGCCGATCGTCCAGTCGCTCATGTGATGCCCTCCGCTACATCCCAAGGTACGCGCGTTTGACGTGCTCGTTGCCGAGGAGCTCGGCGCCGGTGCCCTCGAGCACCACCCGGCCGTTCTCGAGGACATAGCCGCGGCGCGAGAGCGCCAGCGCCTGACGCGTGTTCTGCTCGACGAGAAGCACGGTCGTGCCCGAGCGATTGATCTCGCCGATGATGCGGAAAATCTCCGTGACGATGATGGGCGCGAGCCCCAGCGACGGCTCGTCCAGCATGAGCAGGCGCGGGCGCGCCATGAGGGCCCGGCCGATGGCCAGCATCTGCTGCTCGCCTCCCGACATGGTCCCCGCGGCCTGGCGCTCGCGCTCCTTGAGCCGGGGAAAGAGCGTGAAGACGTGCTCGAGACCTTCCCGGCGCCGTGCCTTCGCCGCGGCAACGTAGGAGCCCAGCTCGAGATTCTCGAGTACGGTCAGGCTCGGGAAGATCTTCCGCCCCTCGGGCACCTGGACGACGCCGCGGCCGACGATGGCGTGGCTCGGCAGGCTGTCCAGGCGCTCGCCGTCGAAAATGATTTGGCCGGCCCGTGGGCGCATCAGCCCCGAGACGGCGCGGAGCATGGTCGTCTTGCCCGCGCCGTTGGCGCCGACCACCGAGAGGGTCTCGCCCGCTTCGACCGACACCGACACGCCTCGGAGCGCGGCGAGGTCGCCATATGCGATCTCGACGCCCCGCAGCTCGAGCAGGCTCACGCGCCTTCCCCCAGATACGCCTCTATGACGCGGCGGTCCCGGGCCACGTCGGCGGGGGCGCCTTCCGCCAGCTTTTCTCCGTGGTGGAGGACCACCAGCCGGTCGGAGAGCGCCATGATGGCCTGCATCACGTGCTCGATGATCAGCAGGGTCACACCGCGATCATGGATGCGCCGGATCAGCCCGATGATCTCGTCGATCTCCGTCGGATTGAGGCCCGACATGGCCTCGTCGAGGAGCAGCATCTCGGGGCGTGTGGCGAGGCCGCGCGCGATCTCGAGCCGCTTGCGGTCGGAGAGCGTGAGGCTCCGCGCCGGCACGTCGCGCCGCGGCCCGAGCCCGACGAACTCGACGATCTCGCCGGCCAGCCGCCGCGCCGCCGCCGCGTCCGGCTCGCGGTTGAAGGCGCCGACCATGACGTTCTCGATGACGCTGAGCCCCGCGAAGGGCTGGACGATCTGAAAGGTGCGCGCCAGCCCCAGCCGGCAGATGGCGTGAGGCTTGAGCCCGACGATGGAGCCGCCCCTGAAGCGAATGCTTCCCGCAGTGGGCGACTGGAAGCCCGAGACGAGATGAAACGCGGTGGTCTTCCCCGCGCCGTTCGGGCCGATGAGCCCGACGATGTCTCCCGCGTCGAGCGTGAGATCGAAGCCGCTCACGGCGAGGAGGCCTCCGAAGCGCTTGGTGAGCCCGGAGATCTCGAGCAGGCTCACAGCGACCATCCGCGCGCGCGGCGCTGCCGGATCCAGCCCATGAGCCCCTGCGGCAGGAAGGAGATCACGAGGATCAGGATGGCGCCGTAGAGCATGATGTCGGCGCCCGCGCGCCCGCGCAGCGCATAGCGCGTCAGCTCGGAGACCGGCGTGAGCACGAAGGAGCCCAGGACCGGCCCCAGCACCGTCCCCGCCCCGCCCACGATGGCCGGCAGGAGCGCGCCGATGGACACACCCGGACCGAAGGTGATGGTCGGGTCGATGTAGGCGAAGTATTGCGCGTAGAAGGTGCCGCCGAGGGCTGTGAGAAAGGAGGACAGCGCCATGGCCCGGAGCTTCATGCCGAGGGCGTCCACGCCGGCCGCCTCGGCGGCGTCCTCGTTCTCTCTCACGGCTGCCAGCGCATAGCCGAGCCGCGAGCGCTCGACGCGCCAGGCGAACGCGAGCGCCAGCACCACCATCGCGAAGATGACGTAGTAGTACGGCAGCTTGCCCGAGAAGATGAACATCGCGGCCGCGGCCTTGGTGCTCGGTACCACGAGGCCGAGCGAGGAGCCGACGGCCTTGGTGTTGACTGCGATCACGCGCAGCATCTCGGCGAACGCAAGCGTCACGAGCGAGAAGTACGGGCCCTTGAGACCGTAGCGGAACGAGAGATAGCCCTCGAAGAGGCCGAAGCCGGCCGCCAGCACTCCGCCGAGCAGCATGCCCGCCCACGGCGTGAGCCCCGCATGGAGCAGCAGGAGCGTCGAGGTGTACGCGCCGATGCCGAAGAAGGCCGCGTGGCCGAACGAGAACTGCCCCGCATAGCCGCCGAGGAGATTCCACGCGATGCCGAGATAGGCGAAGAAAAGAACGCTGATCAACACCTCGAGGTGGTACTTGGGCAGCAGCGGCGGCAGCGCCAGGAGCGCCGCAACCGCGAGCGCGCCCAGGGCCCTAACGCCCACGCGAGCCTCCGAAAAGCCCTTGCGGCCGGAACAGCAGCACGAGCACGAAGATCGCGAAAACCACCAGCTGCTTGAGCGAACCCGGCAGGAAAGCCGCACCGAGCGACTCGGCCAGCCCCACGATGAAGCCGCCCGCGAGGGCGCCCACGAAATTGCCCATGCCGCCCAGCACCACGACGACGAAGGCCATGATGTTGAAGGACTCTCCCACGTCGGGCGCGACGTAGAAGAAGGGCGTGACGAGGGCGCCCGCCACGGCGACGCAGGCCGAGCCCAACCCGAAGGCCGCCGCGCGGATGCGGGAGACGTCGATGCCGACCAGCGCCGCGCCCTCGGGCTCCTCGGCCACCGCCCTGATCGCCTTGCCGGCGTCCGTCGTGCGGAGGAAGGTGAAGAGCCCGAGCGCCATCAGCACCGCGCCGCCCGAAGCCACGAGGCGCGACACGTCGACGAGGGCCTCGCCAATCATGAAGGACGCGCCCGAGTAGGAGGCCTTGACGGTGCGGAAGTCGCCCTGCCAGAGGACGAGCGCCAAGTTCTCGAAGAAGAGCGCCAGGCCCAGGGTCAGCAGCAGCTGGTTGTGTTCGGCGGCCGCGCGGTTGGGCTCGATGATGCCCTTCTGGATGGCGACGCCGAGCCCGAAGAAGAGCGGCGCCGTGAGGACGATGGAGAGATAGGGGTCCACGCCTCCTAACGCGAAGAGCCAGTACGTGGCGTACATGCCGAGCATCATCACCGCCCCGTGGGCGAAGTTGATGATGCGGAGCACGCCGAAGATCAGGCTGAGCCCGGAGGCGACGAGCCCGTAGATGCCTCCCAGCAGCAGGCCGCTGACGATGGCCTGGAGCAGGAGCCCCCCGGTCACCTCCTCCCCTCGTCGACGGGGCGGGCGGCTAGCCCTTCCACTTCGGGACTGGGAAGACGGGCTTGGCCTCGGCGAAGCGCGCAGGGCCGACGACCATGGGCTTGCCGTTCTGGACCTGGATCAGCGCGGGCGTGGCGTCGATGCCCTCGCCCGAGCCGTCGAAGCGGATCGCGTCCTGGGTCAGGATGTGGTCCGTCAGGTTGGTCTTGCTGAGGGCGTCGCGGACCCGGTCGCGGTCCACCGACGCCGCGCGCTCGAGGGCGTCCTTGAGCACGAAGGTGACCTGGTAGCCCTGGACGCCGTGGTTCGACATGCTCGAGCCGAACTTCTTCTGGTAGGCGCCGAAGACGGCGCGGGCGCGCCCGCTCTGCGGGTTGTGCCAGTAGTTGCCGTCGAACAGATGCTCGGTCAGCTCACGGTTCTCGGCGATGAACTTCGGGTTCGAGTACGCCGCGTTGGCCAGCCCCACCAGGGCGCTGACGCCGACCCTGAGCTTGGCCGCCGTCTCGGCGATGACCTTCGAGTCACCGTAGTAGCCGCTGATGAACAGGAGGTCGGGCCGCGAAGCCTTGACCTTGGAGAGCTCCGAGGTCAGGTCGGGCGAGCGCAGGTTGTAGGGGATGCGCTGCACCAGATCGAAACCCATGCTCTTCGAGAAAGCCTCGACGTGGTTGCCCATGGTCGTGCCGAAGTTCCCGTCCTCGTGCATGATGGCGACGCGCCTGACGGAGACATTGGCGTTCTTGGCCATCTCGAACATGTTGTTGACCGTGAGCGTGGCCATGCCCTTGCCGTTGGGCTGCATGCGGAAGGTGTACTTGAGCCCCCCCTCGGTCAGGTTGTCGGCGACGCAGGCCAGGAGGAGGAACGGCGTGCGGTTCTTCTCCGTCACCTGGCGCACGGAGAAGGCGACGAGGCTCGAGAAGGTGCCGATGATGGCGAC
>Ga0326597_10011159_pt1 | contig 11928 bp, 11 predicted proteins | sample RVTome_12_FD_203789 | JGI IMG/M metagenome (GOLD analysis project Ga0326597, IMG submission 203789) | Soil microbial communities from uranium-contaminated site in the Upper Colorado River Basin, Wyoming, United States - RVT100D185 | ecosystem: Environmental > Terrestrial > Soil > Contaminated >... | reverse complement strand
GCCGCGTGAGGACCACCCCTTCGCCAAACTCAAGGAGCTGAGATTCGCTTGACCGCCGTTGACGCCGCGCCGGAACGCGCCAAAACCCGTCTCGATCAGTGGCTGTGGTTCGCCCGTTTCGTCAAAAGCCGATCGCTCGCGGCGCGGCTATGTGCGGCCGGCGCCGTGACGATAAACGGCGGCACCGTCAGGAAGCCCAATCAGGCCGTGCGGGTCGGCGACGTCGTCGTGCTGCCGCAAGGCCGCTGGCAACGCACGGTGCGGGTCATCGCGCTGGGCGCCCGGCGCGGCCCCGCCGTTGAGGCGCAGACCCTCTACGAAGAGACCGCAGCCGCGTTGCGCCTCCCCGACATCGCGCCGGATTGGGTCCCGCTGCTCGACACCCTCGATGCGCAAGACGGGGCCCTGTCGCTGTCGGCTCCCGGGCCTAGCTGACACGCCTACCTGACACCTACTTGATCAGTGTGATCGCGTCGCGAAAGCGTGGGTGCTCGGCGGAGCCGAGCCATTCGAACACGACCATCTCGGCCGTCACGATCTCGGCGCCATGCCGCTCCATGCGCCGGATCGCGGTCTCCTTGCTTTCGGCCCGGCGCGAGCCGACCGCATCGCGCACGAGATGGACGCGCCGGCCGGCATCGAGCAGGCCGAGCACGGTCTGCAATACGCAGACATGCGTCTCGCAGCCAGCGACGACGATGTCGCGCCGGTCCGCGAGCCGATCGAGAAATCCCGCCGTGCGACAGGCGTCAAACGTCATCTTGTGCACGATGCGGCCGTTCGCGAACGCCGCGAGATCGGCCACTGTCGGGCCGAGCCCGCCGGCGTTGTGCTCGGTGAACAGGGCCGGCACCTCGAGCATTTCCGCGGCCTGGAGCAGGCGGCGCGTATTGGCGACGGCGGCGGCGCCATCCTCGATCGCAGGCGTCAGCCGCGTCTGAAAGTCGACGATCAGCAGCGCCGAGGTTTGGCGCTCGATGCTCGGCATCAGATCGTGATCGTGCCGTCGAGGTAGAGGACCGCGCGGCCGGCGAGCGTCGCCCTGCCGCCGAGCAGCGCGCAGGACAGCGCGCCGCCGCGCCGCGACAGCTGACGCGCCTCCAGCCGGGTCTTGCCGAGGCGCTCCGCCCAGTACGGGACTAGCGTGCAATGCGCCGAGCCGGTGACCGGATCCTCGGGCACGCCGCGCGCCGGCGCGAAAAAACGGGATACGAAATCGATGCCGCCCGATCCCGGCGCCGTGACGATGACCGCGAACCGGTCGAGCGCGGCGACCGCCGTGAAATCGGGGCTGAGCGCGGCGATGTCGTCGGGACTGTCATATACGGCGAGATAGTCGCGGGCCGCGAGCAGTGCGGTCGGCCGCTTGCCGAGCGCGGCGGCGACGGCATCCGACATCGGGCACAGCGCGGCTGGCCGGGCCGGCAAATCGAGCGCCAGAAGCTCGCCGTCGCGCGCGACGGTCAGCTCGCCGGCTTTCTCGGTCTGGAAGGTGATACTTGTGCGCCCCGGTGCGAGCCAGCCGAGGACGACAAAGCCCGAGGCCAGCGTCGCGTGCCCGCACAGATCGACCTCGACCGTCGGGGTGAACCAGCGCAGCCGGTAGCCGTCGCCTTCGGGTACGAAAAAAGCCGTTTCCGACAGATTGTTCTCGGCCGCGATCGCCTGCATGACGCCGTCGGGCAGCCAGGCATCGAGCGGGCATACCGCCGCCGGGTTGCCGGTGAACGGCCCGTCGGTGACGAACGCGTCAACCTGATACAGCGGGATGCGAATCATTGGTTGATACCGGCTAATAGGCAAGCCGCGCCGCTATCGTCAAGATGGCCCCGATCAATCCGACGATCGCAAAAATGTCGACGACGGACTGCCGGCGTGTCGGCCGCTGCATGATCTCGATCCTCAGCTCTGATCGCAGGTCGGCCATTTCGGTTTTCAGTTCCGAGCGCAACCTGGACATTTCCGATTTCAATTCCGAGCGAAGGTCGGCGAGCTCCGCCTTGGTCGTAAGGGTAGGCAATGTCGCCCTGAGGACGCCATGAAGTTCGTCGATGAGCGGAGCAAGCCGGTTCAGTATCGCTTTGATCTCCGCGATATCTCCGCGCATATGCGCAACATCGCTTTCGAGCCGGGCGACGCGCGGCTCCAGACCCGGTTCGGTGGGCGGACCGCCAGTGTCAGTCATTTGGGATTTTCCTGACATCCCGCTGGTCACGCATGGTCGAGAGGCCCATGGCCGCGGCCGTACACGATCGGTGCGAGCAGATTGATGAACGTCACTAGGTTTGGATTCGATATAGTTGCTGCCCAGATGCGCGATCCGTCTCTCCGGTTATTCCAGAACTCGAAGCCGTGGTTGTGTCAATCGAGAAATTGGCGTGGGATATCGCGTTACGCAGATGCCTCACGAAATCGAATATGGTGTCTTCCTGCTGCGTCTCAAAGAATTTCGTGAGGCCCTGGCTTTTTATGGCCTTATAAACAGGATGATTGTCTGAGTGGAGCCAAATTTCCCTCGGGACAACAATTAAACAATAGAGCAAGCTTACAGTAAACGCTTGGTTCTTGTACGGCCACGCGATCTCCGGGTTATATCTAAACTTTCTTAAAACCGCCCTTGTGCATCTTTTAAATGAATCCTTCCTAATTGCGCAATCAATAATAGCAGCATTTACAAATGCCCGCAGGGGGATCTCAGAACGAAGATCCATCATCTTGTCACCCGCAAGCCCGATCGCGCAGCGGATAGGCATGGTCGAGCGGGCCGTGGCCCTGGCCGATGCCGGGGGCCGAGGCGATCGCGCGCCGGACGTACTCGCGCGCCCGCTCGACGGCGGCCTCGGTCGCCAGGCCCTGCGCCAGGCCGGCCGCAATCGCCGACGCCAGGGTACAGCCGGTACCGTGCGTGTGCCGGGTGTCGATCCGCGCATGGCTCAAGACGCGCTGGCCCGCTGCGGTCGCGAGCACATCGTATACCGTATCGCCGGCGAGGTGCCCGCCCTTGAGCAGCACGGCGCGGCAGCCCAGCCGCAGCAGCGCCTCCGCCGCGTCATGCATCGCGGCAAGGCTGTCGATGCTGCGCCCGGCGAGGATCTCGGCCTCCGGCAGGTTCGGGGTCAGCACCGCGGCGCGCGCGATCAGGAGCCGCTTCAGCGCGTCGATCGCGGCCGGCTCGATCAGCGGCGCCCCGCCTTTCGCGACCATGACCGGATCGACGACCAGCGGCAGGTCGGGCGCCCGCGCCGCGAGCATTTCGGCCACGGTCTCGATCACCGCGGCGTCGTGCAGCATGCCGGTCTTGACCGCGTCGGCGCCGACATCGTCGAGCACGACCTCGATCTGCTGCCGGATGAAGGCGGGCGGGATCGGCAATACGCCGAATACGCCCAGCGTGTTCTGCGCGGTCAGCGCCGTGATCGCCGTGGCGGCGTAGCCGTCGAGCATCGTAACGGTCTTGATGTCGGCCTGAATGCCGGCGCCGCCACCCGAATCCGACCCGGCGATGATCAGCACCCGCCCCTTCATCATGAAGACCTTGGCATCATTCCGCCGCTGCTATTCGGCCGCCTGGGCCGGCGACTCGATGTCCTCGGTGCCGCGCGCGACGGCCAGGATCTCCTCGCAGATCGCGTCGATGACGCTCGCCAGCAACTTTTCGTCCTCGCCTTGCGCCATCACGCGGATGACCGGCTCGGTTCCGGAATTGCGGATCACCAGCCGCCCGGCCGTCCCGAGCCGCGCCTCGGCCTCGGCGATCGTCTGGCGCACCCGGCGCGATTCGAGCGGCTTCCCATGACCGAAGCGGACGTTGCGCAGCAGCTGCGGTATCGGCTCGAAAATGCGGCATACCTCGCTCGCGCGCTTACCGGTCTCGACGATGGCCGCCATCACCTGCAACGCGGCGATCAGCCCGTCGCCGGTCGTCGCGTAGTCGCTGAGGATGATATGGCCGGATTGCTCGCCGCCGAGATTGCAGCCGAGGCTGCGCATCTTCTCGACGACGTAGCGGTCGCCGACCGCGGCGCGGTGCAGCGCGATCCCGCGCGCGCCGAGGCACCGCTCGAGCCCGAGATTGGACATCACCGTCGCGACCAGAGCGCCGCCGGCGAGCCGGCCGTTGCGCGCCAGGCTGGTCGCGATCAGCGCCATCAGCTGATCGCCGTCGAGGATGACGCCGCGCTCGTCGGCGACGATCAGCCGGTCGGCGTCGCCATCGAGCGCGATGCCGATATCGGCCCGCCGCGCCAGCACTTCCCGCCGCATCTGCTCGGGGGCGAGGGCGCCGCACTCGCGGTTGATGTTGAGCCCGTCCGGCGCCACCGCGATCGGGAACACCTCCGCGCCGAGTTCCCAGAACACGGTCGGGGCGACCTTGTAGGCCGCGCCGTGCGCGCAATCGACGACGACGCGCAGCCCGTCGAGCCGCAGCCCCTTCGGAAAGCTCTGCTTGACGAATTCGATATAGCGGCCGCCGGCATCGTCGAGCCGCTTGGCGCGTCCGAGCTCGCCCGGCGCCGCCCGCCGCAGCGGGCCGTCATTAAGGGTCTGCTCGATCCTGGCTTCGAGATCGTCGGAAAGCTTGTAGCCGTCCGGGCCGAACAGTTTGATGCCGTTATCGGCGAACGGGTTGTGCGAAGCCGAGATGACGACGCCGATATCGGCCCGCAGGCTGCGGGTCAGCATCGCGATCGCCGGGGTCGGCAGCGGGCCGACCAGCACGACGTCCATGCCCATCGTGATGAAACCGGCGGTCAGCGCCGGCTCCAGCATGTAGCCCGACAGGCGCGTGTCCTTGCCGATCACGACAAGATGCTTGTGCGTGCCGCTGCGAAAGCATTCGCCAACAGCCATCGCCACCTTCAAAGCCGTCTCCGGCGTCATCGGCTCGCTGTTGGCGGTGCCGCGGATACCGTCCGTGCCAAAAAGCTTGCGCGTCATCGCCCCATCATTCCCAGCCAATACGATGGCCCGGGCCGCGAGGAGCCCGTGGCCGGGACGAGCCTAACAGATAAAACCCGCCGCATCGCCGGCGACGCTGGGGTACCACTCGGCCGCGGAGCGAGAAGGTTGCGTCAGCCGCCCGGCTGCGGCTCGGGTTCGGGTTCGGGTCCGATCCCGCTCGGCTGTCCCGAGGGCGGCACCGAACTGCGCCGGCTCGGACGTTCCTCGGTCGCGGGAGCGGTCGCGGTGTCGCGCACAATCCGCTCGCCCCTGATGAGCCGGCGGATCTCGTCGGCCGACAGCGTCTCGTATTCGAGCAGCCCCCGCGCCAGCAGATGAAGCTCCTCAAGATGCGCGGTGAGGATCTCGCGCGCGGTACGCTCGCCCTCGTCGACAATGCGGCGGATCTCGTCGTCGATGACCTTGGCCGTCGCGTCGGACACGTTCTTGCGCTGCGTCACCGAGTGGCCGAGAAAGACCTCCTCCTCGTTCTCGGCATAGCGCAAGGGGCCGAGCTTGTCGCTGAAGCCGAACTCGGTGACCATGCGCCGGGCTATCCCGGTCGCGCGGCGGATGTCGTCGGCCGCGCCGGTCGTGACCCGATCCTCGCCGAAGATGATCTCCTCGGCGACGCGGCCGCCGAACAGGCTCGCCATCATCGCCTTTATCTCGATCTTCGACTGGCTGTACTTGTCGCGTTCGGGCAGGAACATCGTCACGCCGAGCGCCCGGCCGCGCGGGATGATCGTGACCTTGTGCAGCGGCTCGTGCGCCTCGGCGTAAAGCATGCACAGCGCATGCCCGGCCTCGTGATAGGCGGTCAGCGTCTTTTCCTCCTCGGTCATGACCATCGAGCGCCGCTCGGCGCCCATCATGACCTTGTCCTTGGACTGCTCGAATTCGCTCATGCCGACCGAGCGCTTGCCGCGGCGCGCCGCCATCAGAGCCGCCTCGTTGACGAGGTTGGCGAGATCGGCGCCGGAGAAGCCCGGGGTGCCGCGCGCGATGATCTTCGGATCGACATCCGAGGACAGCGGCACCTTGCGCATGTGGACCTTGAGGATCTTCTCGCGGCCGACAACGTCGGGGTTCGGCACGACGACCTGGCGGTCGAAACGGCCGGGCCGCAGCAGGGCGGGGTCGAGCACGTCGGGGCGGTTGGTGGCGGCGATCAGGATGACGCCCTCGTTCGCCTCGAAGCCGTCCATCTCGACCAGCAGCTGGTTCAGCGTCTGCTCGCGCTCGTCGTTGCCGCCGCCGAGCCCGGCGCCGCGATGCCGCCCGACCGCGTCGATCTCGTCGATGAAGATGATGCAGGGCGCGTTCTTCTTGCCCTGCTCGAACATGTCGCGCACCCGGCTGGCGCCGACGCCGACAAACATCTCGACAAAGTCAGAGCCGGAGATCGTAAAGAACGGCACGTTGGCTTCGCCCGCGATCGCGCGCGCCAGCAGCGTCTTGCCGGTGCCGGGCGGGCCGACCAGCAAGACGCCCTTCGGGATCTTGCCGCCGAGCCGCTGGAATTTCTGCGGATCCTTCAGGTACTCGACGATCTCCTCGAGTTCCTGTTTCGCCTCGTCGATGCCGGCGACGTCCTCGAACGTGATGCGGCCGACCTTCTCGGTCAAGAGCCTGGCCCGGCTCTTGCCGAAGCCCATCGCCCGCCCGCCGCCGCCCTGCATCTGCCGCATGAAAAAGATCCACACGCCGATCAGCAGCAGCATCGGGAACCACGACACCAGCACGCCGAACAGCGACGGCACGTTCTCTTCGGTCGGCGCCGCGGTAATGCGGACACCCTTGTCGATCAGGCGGCCGACCAGACCAGGATCGGCAGGCGCATAGGTGCTGAAGGAACGGCCGTCGGCGAAATGGCCGGTGATGTTGTTGCCCTGGATCGTGACGTCGGTAACCTGGCCGCGATTGACCTCGGACACGAAATCCGAAAAGGCGAGCGTCGATTGCGGTCCGCGGGTCGCGGACGTCTGAAACAGATTGAAAAGGGCGACGAGAAGCAGGCCGATGACGATCCAAAGGGCGAGATTCTTGCCGAAATTATTCACACCAGGGGGCCTTTCCTACGCCTCCGCGCCATCTCCCGCTGCGACCGTGCCGGAGATGCCGCGCCAGCAAAAGATAGGATGCTCCTGTCGCTAAACAACTGTAAAGCTCGCCTGTGTCAGCGCCTTGACCGGCCGCAACGAAAGGCTCGGCGGAACCGGCAGACCGGCCCGGCGATAGCCCAGATGCGGCACCGCCGCAAGGCCGCGCCCGTCCCAGAACGCCGGCAGTACGCAGTGCAGGAGGCGCGGCAGCTTGCCGTCAAAGCCGCCCTCCGGCATCGCGGCGGCGCTCTGCCCGAGGTAGCCGACCGTAAACCCGCCGGCGGCGCTCGGCGGGAGCGAAACGGCAAAGCGCCCGTCCCATAGCAACTCGCCGCCCGGTTCGAGCGCTGCCGGAGGGCTGGCCGCGGCGAGTTCGCGCAGCGCCAGGATATGCCCGCGCCACGGCATGAAACGGCAGCCGCCGAGCGTGCGCGCGCGCCCGGGCGCTTCGACCAGACCCGCGCGCAACCGGGCGAGCCGCGCACGCCGCGCCGGATAGCGCGACCCGCCGAGGCAGCCGGCGAGCCGCGCCAGCAGCCGCTCGGCGGTATCGGGATCGGCCGTCGCCAGCGCCGCCGGATCGAGCGCGCCGAACCCGGCCGGGTGCAGCACGACCGAGCGGGCGATCAGCGCATCGAGCCGTTGCTCGCGCGCGATGCGCTGCCGGCCAAAGGCGCGGATCTCGGCGATAAGGTCATCCGATCCCATCGCTTCGGGCCGCCCCGGGATGACATTCGCGCTCAGGCGCAGGCGGGCGCGCTCGAAAACCGGGTTCAGGTTGCTCGGGTCGCGCAGAAACGGCTGCCCCTCGACGGCCAGCAGCGCGGCGAGGCGCTCCCGCGGCACCGACAGCAGCGGCCGCACGAGGCGGCAGCCCGACAATTCGCGAATTGCCGACATGCCGGCCAGCCCGTCGACGCCGCTGCCGGCGCGGCGGCGGATCAGGTGGGTCTCGATCTGGTCGTCGAGGTGGTGCGCGGTCAGCAGGTGCAGACAGCCGTGCGCGCGGCACCAATCGGCCAGCAGGCGGTAGCGTGCGTCGCGGGCCGCCTCCTGGAGGCCGCTCGTGGGCTTGGCGCCGGTCCACCGCAGGATCTCGTGCGGGATCGCGCGCGCCGCCAGCCAGCCGGCGACGGTGCGCGCCTCTTCCGCGCTTTCGGGACGCAATCCGTGGTCGACGACGAGGCCCCAGACCTGCCCGCCTCGCTGTCGCGCCCAGCGCTCGGCGAGCAGCGTCAGCGCCATGCTGTCCGGCCCGCCGGAAACCGCGACCGCGACCAGCGGCCGCGCCTCGAAGCCGCCGATCGTATCGAGCTGTTCGGCCAGCTCGGGCAGGGTCAGCGGCGCGGCCGGCGGCACGGGCGGATCAGCACCCCAATCTTTTCTTCTCGGCCGCGGCGCGCTCCCTGACCGAGGCCGCGGCCTGCGGAAAATCGCGGCCGAGCTGGGCCAAGGCGACGCAGGCGTTCTGCTTCTGGTTGGCGCGGGCCAGCGACATGCCCAATTTCAACAAGCCGTCCGGCGCCTTCGGGCTTTTCGGATAGCGTTTGTAGCCCTCGGCGAAAGCGGTTGCCGCCTCCATGTACCGGCTGCGCGCGTAATGCGTCTCCCCGAGCCAATACTGCGCATTGCCTGCCATCTGATCCGTCGGATGGGTCTCGACGAAGGCCTTGAAGGCCGCTTCGGCGGCCGGATAGTTGGCCTCTTTCAAAAGTCCGAACGCATGATTGTACTGCGCGGTCGCCGAGCCGCTCGGCAATGCGCCGGCGGCGGGCGGCTGCGCCGCGGGGGCGGCGCTCGCCAACCCGGTCGGCCGCGGCGGCGGCGGCGAGCCCGGCGGCGTCAGCGTGCCGAAGATCGGGGTCGGGCCGCCCGGCTGCGGCGGCGCTTCGTCGTTAAACGGGACGGAAGGCTCCGGCGCGACCGGCGGGCGAGCCCCCCGCGCCGCGCCGGCGGGGGCAGAACGCGCGGTTGGCGTGGCCGCCGCGAGCGGGCCCGGTCCGGCCGGCCCGCCGCCGAAGCGCAGTTCGACATCGCTGTTGAGCTGTGCGAGCCGCTGCCGAAGCTGTTCGACGCGGTTCATGAACTCCTCGACCCGGCCGGTCAGCTCGCGCATCTCGGCCTCGAGCCGGTCCATGCGGAGCTGGGCGTTCACCGCCGCCGCGCCGTCGGCGGCGTACATCGGGGCGGGAGCGCCGCGATAGACGTGCCGCTGCAGCATGTTCAGATCGCGTTCGAGCCGGTCAATCCGCTCGTAGGGCGAACGGTCCTGGCTGCGGGCCGGCGCGGCGCAGAGCGAGAGGCCGAGCACGAGCGTCAGACAAGCGCGCGGCAGGAGCGATTGTCGGAACATCCGGCGGAGCCTCGTGGAAGGCGGCGGGTGCGCCACCGCGGCGTAGAGTGCGAGCACCCCGCCAGCTAGTAGGATCGGTTTTGGGCAAAAAGAGGGCGGGCAGCCCCCGCAGATGGCTGCGGATGGCGAATGAGACCTGTCGTGAGCCGCGCGCCCCGTTTGACGTGCCGTCAATTCACGACGGTAACGGCGCGGCGATTCTGCGCGTAGGCGTCCTCGCTCGACCCCGGAACCGCCGGCCGCTCCTTGCCGTAGCTGATCGTCGCCAGCCGCGAGGCGGGGATGCCCAGCGCGACGAGCACATTCCGGGCCGCCTGGGCGCGCCGTTCGCCGAGCGCCAGATTGTATTCCCGGGTACCGCGCTCGTCGGCGTGCCCTTCGATCGTCACCGTCACGTTCGGGTAGCGCCGCAGCCATTCGGCCTGGCGTTGCAGGATGCTCTGCGCCTCGGGCGAAACCTCGGCGCTGTCGAACGCAAAGAAGATGCGGTCGCCGGCAGCGGCCGCCAGATCCTGCTGCGACCCCGGCCCGAACCGCGAGCTGCTGATCCCACCCGGTCCGCCCGGCCCGCCGAGCCCGCCCGGGCCACCCGGCCCCGCCGCCGGATCCGGCGTGCTGCCGCAGGCCGCAAGAATCAACAAGGCCCCGGCCAGGGCCGTCAAGCGTGCAAGCATGATGATAATCCCCCTATGCATCGTGCGAACGGTCCTGGACGGAACCGTCGATCCAAGCGGACCGCGCACAACTCGCCTCCGTACTCCAGCCCGGAGCGCCCCGGCCCCGCCTCCCCGATCGCCGGGGAGGGGCACCGGAGGCGGCGGACTATATCCCGCCGCACTAGCGAAGCAAGGGCGACCACGCCGGGTCGGACGCGCTTCCCGGCGTGCCCACCTCCCGCTGATTCTGTCCGGTCAGATCGATTGTGTGGAGCCGCGCGGCGCCGCCGCCGCCGCGCGCGTCGGTGCGGCCCTGGCGGAAATACATCAGCACCCGGCCATTCGGAGCCCAAGTCGGCGCCTCCACCAGAAAGTCCTGGGTCAACAGCCGCTCCCCGGAGCCGTCCGGCCGCATCACGCCGATAAAGAACGTGCCGCCCTCGATCTTCGTGAAGGCGATCATGTCGCCGCGCGGCGACCATACCGGCGTGCCGTACTTGCCCGAGCCGAAGCTGATCCGCCTGACGTCGCCGCCCTCCGCGCTCATGACGTAGAGCTGCTGCGAGCCGCCGCGGTCCGAGTTGAACACGATCCGGCTGGCGTCCGGCGAATACGAGGGCGAAGTGTCGATCGCGTTGCCGCTGGTCAGCCGCGCCATTCGCCGGCTGCGCAGGTCGAGCGTGAAGATGTTGGTTGCGCCACCCTCGGAGCGGCTGAGAACGAGCCGGGTGCCATCGGGCGAGAAGCGCGGCGCGAACGTCATGCCCGGGAAATCGCCGACCGGCTCCTGGTGCCCCGTGTCGACATTGTGCAAATAAACCCGCGGCGTTTTGCCGGCGTACGACAGGTACGTTATCTGCTGCGCCGACGGCGAGAAGCGCGGCGTCAGCACCAGCGAGCGGCCGTCGGTCAGGTACTGATGGTTGGCGCCGTCCTGATCCATGATCGCGAGGCGCTTGACCCGGTTCTGCGCCGGACCGGACTCGGCAATGTAAACGATGCGGGTATCGAAATAGCCTTCCTCGCCGGTGATGCGCTTGTAGATCTGGTCGGCGATGATGTGCGCGATGCGGCGCCAGTTCTGCCGGGTCGTCGTATACGCGAACCCGGCGAGCTGTTGCTCGGCGAACACGTCCCACAGCCGGAACTCGATCCTGAGCCGGCCGTCGCCCTGCGGCTGCGCCGAGCCGGTCACCAGTGCCTGCGCGTTGATCTGGCGCCAGTCGCCGAAGCGCGGGTTTTCGCCGGCCGCGACTTGCTGAATAAAGCTGCGCGCGTCGAGCGGACGGAACAGGCCCGAGCGTTCGAGATCGGCCGAGGCGACCTGCGCGATGTCGCGCCCGACCTGCCCCGCCTCGCCGGGGCCGGGGAAGGCCGGGATCGCGATCGGCAGCGGCTCCACCCGGCCGCGCGTGAGGTCGATACGCAATTGCGCGGAGGCCGGGAATACGAAAAGCAGGAACACGGCGACCGAAAGCGCCGCGTAAGCGACGCCCGCGAACGGGCGGGGGCACCTCATTGCATGTCCTTCGTGCTGACACCGAAAATGAAGGTCTTCCACAGCTCGTACCGGTCGGCGGGCAACCGCAGCGGCGAGCATCGGGGATTTTTGAGCGCACGCACGCCGCTATCGGCAAGGGCGCGAAATATCGCATCGCTTCCGTACCGGCCCGTGTCGACGACGCGGGCATTCCGAACCGTGCCGTCAGAGTTCATCGCAACCAGGATGTCGGCCACCAAGTCAGGGCTCTCCTTCGCCCCGAATGGCGGGTTGAAGCAGGGCCTCAGCTGCTCGCGGACGAGGTCGATCTCGCTAGCCGACAGCTGGCCGCCGAGCGGCGCCTTGGGTTGCGAGGAGGGCGGCGACAGGGCC
>Ga0326597_10011158_pt1 | contig 11928 bp, 14 predicted proteins | sample RVTome_12_FD_203789 | JGI IMG/M metagenome (GOLD analysis project Ga0326597, IMG submission 203789) | Soil microbial communities from uranium-contaminated site in the Upper Colorado River Basin, Wyoming, United States - RVT100D185 | ecosystem: Environmental > Terrestrial > Soil > Contaminated >... | reverse complement strand
CCTTCCAGCGGTACAACGTCTGCTGGCTGATCGAATGCCGCGGCAGAGCTCCTCCGCCTTGACCCCGGCCGCGTGCTCCTTGAGCACGGCCACGATCTGCTCCTCCGTAAACCTGGTCCCATGCATCTCCTCGTCCTCCTTCGCGAATCTGATTATCGCGGACGATTCACATGCGCCGTGGTTCTAATTCAGGGGTGCAGGTCAAGTGGAGGCAGGTCGCCTGCCTTCTTGGAGACAGGTCGTCAAGATCGCTCGGGAGTTGGCCTGATGGTCAACATTTGAATCTAGAACTGGCAGGATAAGGGCCGCAAAGGCACGGCCATTCCTTCCAAGCAGGCTGTCGCGGGTTCGAGTCCCGTCCGTGACGTTAACCTTTGCACCAATGTCGGCCCAACTAGCGGAACCGCACACTACGCCGTCATAGCATCACGTCAGGAGCATCTCTCACTGACCCATTGGGGTAGCAAGCGCACGAGTGAGATCGCGCGACAAACCTCGGCCTGTGGCGGTTCGCGAGGTCAGGGCGAGTCGAGAAGGGAGAGTCCGTTGCTCTAACGCGCGGTCCTGGCCATGTGAGCAACAAGCTGCACGTTGTGTGGCTCGAATGCGTCACAGAGAGGCATGACCTTGGTAACGAAGGCGCCGAACTCGGGGCGAGCGCGCCATGCTTCAACGACGGCGGCGCTCTCCCAGGGGCCAATGCTGTAAAAGAGATTAAGGTCGTTGGCGTCCTGGAGAAGGAAGCCCTCGATGGCGCCGGGGACGTTCTCCGTGGTCCAGTTAGCGAACGCCTGCCAGGCGTCGCGGAAGACGTCCTCGTTGCCGGGCTTGATCTGCCAGCGGCCGAGGGTCCAGACCTGAGCGTCGTTAGTCATGCTCTTTGCTCCCTGCTAAACCACATACCAATCAGCGACCGGATCGGGTAGCTCTCCGATGAAAGCGACCTCCCAGATCTGAGGAGCCTGGTGGCCTCCCTCTTCGACGAGGTTATTCCGGCTGAGGGACGCGTGCAATGGGATACGCACAGCAATTAGATTCGTCAGGCCCGACTGGTCCACTATGGCACGATCATCTCTCCTGGCTGGCCCTCACATTCGCAACACGAGAAGACCCGCAGCCAGCGTCACCACGGCGGCGGAAAGGAGTTTGAGTGGCCACTCCCACGTCGCAAGGAGCCGGTCGCGCGGCCAGTGTTCGGCCCCTGCCGTGCCCTCAACCTGAACGGAGGCGTCAAGCGCACTGCGTCGCACGTACCGGGCGGGCTTACTCAGGGCACGCTGCGCAAGGCTCATCAACGTCGCCGCCAGAGCGATGAGCAACGCCGCAACCCCCCACTGCTCGGCCTGGGCCCAGTAACCTACGAGGACCGGGAAACCACCCCACGCTAGCCCGAACGCGAGGTCCGTGTGCAGGAGGCGGTGCCATTCGAGGGTGTAGCCCAAAACGAGGAACGCGCCGGCGGCTGCCCACGCCAGCGTCCACGGAGAGATGACGAACACTCCCGACACCGCGACGGCCACGCTCCCCACAAGCCCGCCGACGCCAAGCATGAGCAGAGCACCGTCGCTGAATCGCGTGCCCAGGGGGCGCGAATGCCACTCGTCGAGGGCGTGCGCGGCCATGCCGGTGCCGAAGAAGAACGCGGCGAGCGTGCCTGCAAGACGCAACAGGTCGAACTCTGCGGCAATGGAGGCGCCATAGACTACATGCGAAAGGTGCCAGGCCGTGTAGGGCGGGTGTAGCAGCGTGAAGAGATCACCCCACGGACCGCCGGTTCGCGCATAGAAGGCTGGCTGCGCCCCTCCGCTGCGTGCACGCACAGGCCTGCGGGTCACGGCCGGCGAGCCCAGACGATCAGCCCGCCGCCGAGCGACCGTCGTTTGATGCGCACGTCCGTCAGCCCGGCTGATTCCCAGAGCACCGCGATGGCGTCCGCGGGGAAGCGTCGATGGAAGAGATCGATGCTGGGGCCGAGGAAACGACCGACACGCGTCCAGCCAGGCCCGGCGAGGACACCGGCTATCGGCAAGCCGACCCGCGTGTAGAGCCACCAGAGCGGCCCCCAGATTCCGCGAGGGCGGCCGAACTCGACCATTCCGATTGCACCTCCGGGCTGGACAACGCGTGCCAGCTCGCGCAAGGTCTCCCGCGGCTCAGCTACGTAACGAAGCAGGTAGCCAAAGGTGAGCCCGTCGAAGGTGCCGTCCGGGAAGGGCAGAGCCTCCGCTGCCGCAAGTACTAACCCGGCGCCGCGCTTCCGGCCGCCGCGGAGCATCTCGCCGCTGAGGTCGAGGGCGACGACCTTGTGGCCTCGCGCCTCCAGAAGCCTTGTGATTAGCCCAGTGCCAGCGGCCACGTCGAGCACTCGCGCCCCGGTTGGCAGCTCAAGCCCTTCGACCAGTTCGCCACGCCAACGCGGGTCTTGCCCTAAGCTGAGCAAAGCCGACCAGCGGTCGTAGTTCGGAGCGATGGGCGCGAACAGCCGTCTCGCGGTCTCGCGGAGATTCCCGTCGTTGCCTGAAGCGTCGGGCAAGCACATAGGCTGATCTTGCCACTTACTTGAGGGGTGTGCGGACGCTCCGCATTCCGAGCTAGTCGAGCAGCCTTAGGTCATTTCCTGCTTGAGCATGCGGCTGTGCCCGGTGACGTCTCGGCTCTGTTGTAAAAGTAGACGTGTAGCCTCCATCCTACGCTGTTAGCACAAGCTCCTTTTCACCGCTCCTCTCCGCTCGTAGGCGTTCGAGCTCCCGTTGGTCGAAGGCCGTTAGGCCCAACCCATGGGCGCCGGCAACGACTAGGTCGAGGACGGCCCAACTCAGGCTGAGACAGACGACGCCGGCGCCGGCGGTGGAACCTCGACGTGCGCTCGGGCGTCCGCCTGCAAGCCAGTGTCAGCGCCACCCATGTGCGAACCAGGCCCATAGCGAGCACCAGCGGTGTTCATGACGTAACCGCTCCTGTTGCTGGTCGAGGTTGCGTCGTAGCCCTGTGCTCAGGTGTGCGTGCGTTGGTGAGCGAGACTTCGCCAGCGGCAGTCACCCTGTAGAGCCGCCGCCGGGGACGCTGTTCCTCCGCCGCAATGGCGGGGTCCTCCCACTCGCTCTCGAGCAGTCCCGCTTTCTGCATACGGTCGAGAGCTCTGTACAGAGTGCCGTGGGCGGCGAGGAGGCGGGCGGCCTCTCGCTCCTTGATTTCCCTAGCAATCATGAAGCCATGGAACACAGCGCTGCCGCGTAGGCGGAGCTCGATGCCTGCTTCGAGGATGGAAACCTCAATCGGAATCAACGTGCCTGCTCTTCGTCTCATGGCCGGAAGAATAAGCAGCTAGCTGCCTATTATCAATGACCTTCTCAGCTCCATATGAACTGGAGCCAAATGACAACCTCAGTGAGTCAGAGCAGTCGATTTGTTGCACAGGACTAGGAAGACGTGCCTGGGCACACGACGATTTGGTCATCGTGTCATCCTCTGCGCGGGAGACGCTTTCGCGCAGCGTCGGAAGGGCGCAGGCCGAGAACCCTATAGCGTCACGCACGATTAGCCCAGCGTCGGGCCACTGGAGCGCCTCTAGCTCGCGGAGAGAGTGAGCGACGGGTCGTTTTGCACTCCGTGGCTTCTGTAACGCCTCCGTGACGCTCCGGCCACTAGGTTGGACATGGAAGGAGGCAATCATGGATTTACTGACAATTCTCGTCGTCGTTCTTATCCTCGTGGTCGTATTTGGCGGGCTTGGTACTCGTGGTCGTTGGGGCGGGCGATAAGAATCATCAGCCCGGCAAGGACTGACCCAGCTCAGCAAACCTAAAGCAAGGAGTCTCTCAAATGCGCATTCTTTCGACTCTTGCCGGCTTATTCCTGACGTTCCTCTTGTTCATGACCGGTGGTCGATTCGTTCTCCTTTTGCTTAACGCCAATAAGGACAACGAAATCGTCCACTGGATCCTGAGCCGGAGTGATTTCTGGGTGAAGCCGTTTTTCGACATCTTTCATCTCACGAACAAGGCTGTCGGCGATACAGGCGGCGTTTTTGAACCCGCGTCACTCATCGCCTTCATCGTTTACGTCATCGTTGGCTCGATCATCCTCAGTGTCCTCAGTGGCAGCTTCTTTGGTGGCTTTGGCAGGCGGCGAATCCTAACCGAGGTGTAATTCTTACATCTCGCAAACGTTGCATTACGGAAGGTAGGATAGGCATGGAAGCGTTGATTCTGATAGTCATAGTTGCAGGCATCGTTTTAGCGGCTGGCTTCTGGTTCATCCAGCGGAACCGCCGTCGCCAGGGATTGAAGGGTCGCTTCGGCTCTGAATACGACCGGACAATCGATACGGCCGAAAGCCGCGGTGACGGCGAGAGGCAGTTGGCCGAACGCGAGAAGCGCGTCGAGCTCCTTCATCTGAAAGACCTCGACCCACGCGAGACGCAGCGTTTCGGCGATGAATGGAGAAACACCCAGGGACGCTTCGTCGATGATCCGGGCGCCTCAATTAAAGAAGCAGATAGCCTGGTGCAAGAGGTCATGACTGCGCGCGGCTACCCGATAACGAACTTCGAACAGCAAGCTGCGGACATCTCGGTGGACCACCCGGAAGTCCTAACCAACTATCGGGCGGCGCACGCAATCGCCGAAGAGAACGCCCTGAGCCCGGCTTCAACCGAAGCCCTCCGCCAGGCGATGGTCCACTACCGAGCGCTTTTCGACGAGTTGCTGATTTCTGCTGAGCCCGCGCCCCCAGGCACCCAGAGGTGATCTGAACCCGTCCAGTCTCCGGCTTAGCAAACGAGGTGAACGATGAGCAATGAAACGAAAATACCCAACAACTGCGTCGTCGGTGTGATTAGGGGCTCCAGGTCGGCGGAGGACGCCGTGACCAGGCTCCGGAGCGAAGGCTTCGATGATGTGCTGGTGATGTCGCACGTCGATACGGCGGGCGAAGGCGTGAACCCCATTTCCGCCCTGATGGGGATGCTCGCCGGCGACCTTGGCGATGAGACGGCCTACTTGGACCAGTACCAGGAGGCCACCCAGAACGGCAGCCTTGTCCTGGCGGTGCCTGCCAACGGCGAGCAGACTGACCGCGCGCGCGAGATCCTGGAGCTACACGGCGCCGTGAATATTCGTTACTTCGGGCGCCTTGCGGTGACGGACCTGACGCCCCAGACGAATCCTTCGGCGCGGTGAAGGGCCCCGGCGCCGACAGACCCGGAGAGCGGCTAGACATCAAGCCTTCGGGGCCGACAACTTGGCGACCCCGGAGACGCTTTTCACGCTACCGCAACGGAAGCCCGCAAGACTTGCCGCCGCCCACAACGAGGAGAATTCCGTGACAACGCCCACAACAGGAACAAGCCTCATGCTCATAGCTTTGGGTGCAGTACTCGCGTTCGGGGTCAGCTTCCAGGTCGTAGGGATCGACATCGTGGCTATTGGCGCCATCCTCATGATCGTCGGCTTCATTGGCCTCGCGATGACGATTCTCACAATCGCCGGTTACGCCCCCTGGTACGCCCGCGCTGGCGCCGCTCGGTCCAACCAGATGGGAGCCTTTGCAACCCAGACGGCGGCCGAGACGCCAACCCAGCCCGCAGCACCTGCGGCGCAGACTCCAACAAACTCTTCCCAGGCATCTGTGGTCGTCATCGGCGCCCCGTTCCCCTGGGGGCTGTCCCATCGCCGGCCGCTGCACCCGTGACGCCTACCGCCCCGGCCGCAGAAGTCGCGACTGTAAACAACGCTGGTGGGAACTACACCTAGGGCCGTCTCGACAGGCCACACTCGTCACTCATTAGCGTACGGAGGTTGAGGCTCCATGGGCGAGATCCAGCCTGGGAAGTATCTGACGATCACGTCAGGCGATTCGTTACTACGCGCGCATTACCACGAGATGGGGCCAGCAAGCGGGCCGCCATTGATCTTCGTTCAGACAGGAGGGGCTGCCACCGACGCCTGGATGTGCTGGTATCTCACCCTACCTGCTTTCGCGGAAGCGGGTTATCACGTCTTCGCACCAGACTCCCTTGGCTTCGGCGATACGGCCCTGATCAGAGGGGCCAACGTATCGGGCCCGGATTTCCTCCTGGCCTTCCTAGGCGCCGTCGGCGTCGAAGGAGCTCACTTTATCGGCAACTCTGGCGGGACGATGGCGATAACGCTTCTGGCGAGCAACCATCCTGAACGAGTGCTCAGCTTCACTGCCAGCGGCGGCGAGCCACGTGCAGCCACGGCCGACGCAGTCTCGATTACGCCCCGCTTAGGCCGGACCGCCCGCATGGAGTTCGTGCGGAACATGCTCACGAAGCCGGAGGTGAGCCTTGCCGACATGCGTCAGGCGACGAGCGCCTTCTTCTTCGACTCGGGACATCGCCGCGTTGCCGAGGTCGCGGAAATGCGACTGGCTAACCTCAGAAAGCCGGGAGTGCAGGAGAAGGAGCGACAAGGAGCTTTCGCTCAGGTCCAGAGTGGTCGACAGTTGCTCGGCGACGAAGTCTTTCGGCGAATCGAAGCACCGACCTACCTGCTGCACGGCAGAGATGAGCCCGGCTTCTACGGCTCCGAGGATCAGTCAATCCTTCTCGATGCAGCGTTACGGCCGGTGCACCTCATACCTCGCTGCGATTCGACTGTGCTCGCCAATTGTGGCCATTGGCCTCAACTCGAGGTGCCAGATCGATACGTCAGTCTTTGTCTCGACTTTCTCGGCAGCCTGGCTTGATAGGAAACGTTAGATCATGCCCGGGGCCCTGAGCGACTCCCGCTGCCGTAGCGCCCGCTCTCCGGCGCCGGCGCCATTCTTCGTCTCGGCGACTCACGGACGGCGGAGTCGAGGTGCTCCACGGCTCCAGAGGGGATTGCAGTAGCGTCCCAGGCCCTCGTCCCCGGCTGAAATGCCAAGTAGGCGGACCAGAAGTGGTTGCCACTCACGATCGGTTCGAGCGATCGACCTCCCTGTGGGCCGGCGACCGCCCTGCGGCGCTCCGCGCCTCAACGCTTAACGAAACCGCTTCCGGTTCCAGGTGCCGGGGTTGGCAGCGCTATAGCGAGTCGGCGGTCCGCTGTCGCGCGGCTAGGTCGCGGCGACGTCAGGCCTGGCGCCACTGGTCACCAGCGCGCGAGTCAATCGTTCGTCGACGCCCTCAGCGTTGGCTACCTCGCGGCGGCCGGCTTCGTCGCCCTCGCCCTCGCCGCCGCCGCCGCCTTCCTCCCGAAGACCGCGCGCTCGGCTCAGGCAGGCTTCGCCGATGAGATGCCGGCGTTGCCGGCGGTCGAAATCCTGCGCGCAACGGGCCACGGCGCCGCGCCGGCCACGGCCAGCGTGACCGACGAGTAGGCGGCCGCGGCGAGCCCGCCCTCCAGCGCCCGGCATCGGGAGCTCGCAGAAGTTTTACAAAGGCACAACCGAAACTTCGGAAAACGTCGCCTCGCGGCGGCGTTAGACTCTTTGAACGCATCGCCTGCGAGTCATGCACGGTACGGAAGGGAGGCGGGTGGTGGTCACGGAGAAAAAGGAGAGACCGCCCCTGCTCGGACGCAGCCTCACCAGACGCCGGCTGCTCGGCGGCACCCTCGCCGCGGGCTCCTTCGCCGTCGCCTACGCCGCCCTCGGCGACCGCCTCGACCTGTTTGGCGGCGGCGGCGAGAGCGCCGCTCTTCGGGGCGAGGCCGGGGCGCTCGAGGACGACAGCGTCAAGATCAGCCACCTCCTCCGCCGCGCCGGCTTCGGCGTAACGAAAGAGGAGCACGACCGCTATCAGCGCCTCGGCTTCGAGGCAACGCTCGCCGAGCTCCTCGACTTCACGAGCGTGGCCGACGACGAGGCCGTTGCCCTCGCCGAGCAGCTCCCGGTTGGCGAAGGCCGCATCGTCAACCCGGCGCCCTGGTGGCTGGTGCGGATGGCGAACACGAAGCGTCCGCTCCAGGAGAAGCTGACCTTCTTCTGGCACGGCCTCCTGACCAGCCAGCTAAGCGTCGTCCGCGACGGCAATGCGATGCGAGCCCAGAACGAGCTCCTGCGGACCCTGGGACGCGCCAGCTTCCCCGAGATCCTGCGCGCCATCTCCACGGACCCGGCGATGATGGTCTACCTGGATACGAGCGGCAGCCGCCGCAACGCGCCGAACGAGAACTACGCCCGCGAGCTCATGGAGCTCTTCTCCATGGGCGAGGGCAACTACGGCGAGGACGACGTCCGTGAGGCGGCGCGCGCCTTCACCGGCTGGGTCGTTCCCCGCCGGCGTGACCAGAACGTCATCACCCTGAACGAGCCCCTCTTTCGGTCGCGGCAGTTCGACGCCGGCTCCAAGACCTTCCTCGGCCGGACCGGCGACTTTCGGCCGGAAGACATCATCGACATCATCGTCGAGCAGCCGGCGTCGGCTCGCTACATCAGCCAACGCCTCTTCTCTTTCTTCGTCTACCCCGGCCCGGACGAGGAGACGCTGGCACCGTTCGTCGCGGTCTATAACGAGAGCGATCGGAGCATCGGCGCCGTCGTCGAGGCGCTGCTGCGCTCCGACGTCTTCTACTCCGACCGCGCCTACCGGGCGATCGTCAGGAGCCCGGTCGAGTACCTCATCAGCGCCGTCAAAGCGCTCGGCCTCCAGGTAGACATCGGCCAGCTCCTCGTCGGTGGCCGCGGCCCCCCCCGCCGCGACGGCGGCGTTCTCGGCGCCATGGGCCAGGTGCCGTTTGAGCCGCCTAACGTCGCCGGCTGGCCCGGCGGCGCCGACTGGCTGAACAGTGCGACGATCTTTGCCCGCCTCAACTTGCTAAACGACCTCACGGGCGCCACGGGCCGCGACCGCCAGGGCCACTCCCAGGCCGTTGGCGGCCTCGGCACGGCCACGCAGGCGCTCGACCATTACCTGCCGCTCGTCCTCGACGACAACCTGCCGCCGGAGGCGCGGTCTCTCTTCGTCGAGTTCGCGGGCGGCGCCGACCGGCCGCTCTCGCCGGAGCAGCTGCGCGACCTCGTCTACCTGATCCTCGCTTCGCCGCAGTTCCATCTCAGCTAGGAGGTCGGAAATGATCAACCGCCGCAGCTTCCTCCAGCAGAGCCTCGCCGTCGTCTCGCTCGGGATCGGCGTCCCTTCCGTCTTCAGCAAAGCGGTGGCCGCCGCCGCCGAGGAGAAGGCGAGCGCTTCCGTCGCCGGCAAGACCCTCATCGTCGTCCAGATGGCGGGCGGCGTCGACGGCCTCAATACCGTCATCCCCTACACGGACGCCGCCTATCACGCGGGCCGGTCCGCCCTCGCGGTGCCCGAGGCTGATATGCTGATAGTCGACGACCGCATCGCCTTTCACCCGAGCTTGGCTGCCCTCAAGAGCGAGTACGACGCCGGCAATCTCGCCGTCATCGAGGGCGTCGGCTACCCGCAGCCCAACCTCTCGCACTTCAAGTCGATGGACATATGGCAGTCCGCTGACCCGGCGAACAGCGCCGGTGAGGGCTGGCTCGGTCGCTACTTCGAGGGCTTCGCCGACGCCGAGGGCCACCCCCTCGTCGGCCTCAGCGTCGACCGCAGCCTGCCCTCCGCCTTCGCGGCTGAGGGCGCCTCGGTCCCGACCGTGCTCGACGTCGAGAGCTTTCGCCTCCAGAGCGCCCGCGGCGCCCCGAACCCGGATCCGCGCCTGACCAGCCTCAGGAAGCTCTACGATCTCTACCGGCCCGCGAGCACGCCTTTCGCCGCCCTCCTCGACACCACCCTCGACGGCGCCTACGACGCCTCGATCGAGCTGGCCGCGGCCCACACGGCTTACGAGCCGGCAATCCCCTACCCGGAGAGCTCGCTGGCCAGCGGCCTTCGCCTCCTCGCCGAGCTCATAGACGCCGGCGGCAGCGACGGCAGCCCTCTGCGCGTCGGCCACGTCCGGATCGGCGGCTTCGACACCCACACCGACCAGACCGCCCGCCTCGACGAGCTCCTTTTGACAACGAGCGGGGCGATCGCCGCCTTCTGGCAGGACATCGTCAGCCACGGTCACGGCGAGGACGTAGTCGTCATGACCTGGTCCGAGTTCGGCCGGCGGGTGCGCGAGAACGGCCAGGCCGGCACCGACCACGGCACTGCCGGCCCGATGTTCCTCCTCGGTAGCAGCGTCAAGGGCGGCTTCCGCGGCGAGCCGCCGAGCCTGACCGATCTCGATGACGGCAACCTCCGCTTCACGACCGACTTCCGCTCCGTCTATGCGACCATTCTCGAGCGCTGGCTCGAAGCGCCGGCCGACGCGATACTGGGCCAGCGCTTCGATCAGCTCGACCTCTTCGTCTAGGAAAGGGCCGTGAAGCTCCGCAAGCACAGCAGCCTCAAGGCGCTGATCACGGCCGCCGCCGCCGGCCTGCTCTTCGTGCTCTTCGCCCTGGTGCGGGCCGATCCCCGGATCGAGGCCGAGTCAGGCGCCGCCGAGCCGCCGCCCGTCGACTACGATCGCTTCTTCTCGTCCGGCCGGGAGCGGGCGCCGGCCCCGCCCCAGGCGACGCCGGCGGAACGAACCCACACGCGCACGCGGGCGAGCTGATGACCTCGCTCCGCCAGGCCCCGTCGCGGCGCGACTTGCGGGCGATGAACAGCGAGGTCGAGCTCCTCTGCTTCGCGTCCGACGCCGAGCGCCGGCTCGACCGGGCGGAGCGCTGGCTGGCCGCCTTCGAGGCACGCTTCAGCCGCTTCCAGCCCCCGAGCGAGCTCAGCCGTCTCAACCGGGCGGCGGGGCGCTCCTTCCAGGCCTCGCCGGCGCTGTTCGCCCTCGTCGAAACCGCCGTGGCGCTCGCGCGGCGCTCGGGCGGCGTCTTCGACCTGACCGTCCTCGGCGCCCTGGAGGCGGCCGGCTACAACCGCTCCTTCAATACGCTGACCGGTCTCAGGTCGGAGACAGGGCGGGTCGCCGCCGGCGATCAGGGCTGGCGGCAGGTCGCATTGGACCCAAAGGCGCGCTCGATCTGCCTGCCGGCCGGCGTCGGCATCGACCTCGGCGGCATCGCCAAGGGCTGGGCCGTCGACCGCCTCGCCTCGATGTTAGGGAGACCCTGCCTCGTCAACGGCGGCGGCGACGTCCGTGCCGTCGGCAGGCCTGGGGATGCGCCAGGCTGGCGCGTCGGCGTCGCCGACCCCTTCGCGGCGGAGCGCGACCTCGCCGTCCTCGCCGTCGAGGACCGCGGCGTCGCGACCTCGAGCAGCCTGCGCCGCTCCTGGGCCGGAGCGGCCGGCCGCCTTCACCACCTCATCGACCCGCAAACCGGAGCACCATCGCGCAGCGACGTCGTCCAGTGCACGGCCGTCGCGACCACAACCCTGCTCGCCGACTACCACGCCAAGGTAGCGCTCCTCCTCGGGGCAGCGGCGGGCCTTGCCCACCTCAACGACGCGCCCGGGACGGAAGGCTTGATCGTCCTGGCGGACGGATCGGTGCGCCGGAGCCGGCGCCTGTCTGCCTACCTGCCATGACCGAGGTCGACCACACCTTCTGGTATCTGACCCGCGCCGCCGGCCTCCTTGCCTATCTTCTCCTCTTCGCGTCGGTCGCACTTGGCCTGACGCTGACCGGCGGCCAGTTCGAGCGCCAGCTGGGACGCTTTCGCGTCTACGACCTCCACCGCTTCATCGCCCTTCTGGCGCTCGCCGTCACGGTCTTTCACATGCTCATCGTCTTGCCGGACCGCTACTTCTCGTTCTCGCTTCTCGAGCTGCTGCTGCCCTTCGCCTCGCCCTACGAGCCCCTTTATATGGCACTGGGCGGCCTCAGCTTCTACCTGACGGCGCTCCTCATCGGCAGCTTCTACGCGCGGCGCCTCTTGAGCTACCCGGTCTGGCGTCTGCTTCACTACCTCACCTTCGGCGCCTTCGCGCTCGCGCTCGTGCACGCCATCGGCGCCGGCACGGACACGGCCGCCGACTGGGTGCTCTACCTCTACGTGGCGACGGCACTCGTCGCCACG
>Ga0326597_10011157_pt1 | contig 11928 bp, 8 predicted proteins | sample RVTome_12_FD_203789 | JGI IMG/M metagenome (GOLD analysis project Ga0326597, IMG submission 203789) | Soil microbial communities from uranium-contaminated site in the Upper Colorado River Basin, Wyoming, United States - RVT100D185 | ecosystem: Environmental > Terrestrial > Soil > Contaminated >... | reverse complement strand
GCTTCATGGCGCCACGCGCCAAGGATTCGCCTTTCCTTCGAGGATTTAACAGTCCTACGACTTTTGTGGCAATGGCCAAACGGTAAAAATATGGTAAAAGTAGTACGCGGCCAGCGATTGAGGAAGCGGCCGAGGCGCCCATGAGCGATGGAAATCAGCTCTTTTTTCCTCCTTTTGTTCTGGATATCACCAACGGGTATCTGCTCCGTGACTCCGAGAAGGTGCCCCTGCGCCCCAAAAGCTTCGCTATTCTTCGCTATCTCGTCGAACACGCGCACCACTTGGTAACCAAGGACGAGCTTCTAAGCGCCATCTGGCCGCGCACCACAGTGGTTGACGCGGCGCTGAAGGTAAGCATCGGCGAAATCAGAAAATCCCTGGGAGACGCCACAGGCAATCCAAAATATATTCAGACGGAAGGCAGGAAAGGTTACCGCTAACGGTGAAGGTATAATTCGCTCGATGCTCGGTTCGAAAAAATGCTTTGTCGGGTTAGGGTTCAGTCTCCTGGTCTTAGTATTCGTCACGCTTGTCGTGGCGCAGTTCTCGTCCTCTAATTCCAAAAGCAATCAGGTGCTTATTCGTGAAAGACTGCTCACGCTTCACGATGAACTCTATGCCGTTGACGTCGTCTCAAGCGGACAAGGCTGGGCCGTCGGCAAATTCGGGTTGATCCTCCATACCGCGAATTGCGGCAAGAGCTGGAGCCGGCAAAAAAGTGGGACCACAAAAGCTCTCACTTCGGTGTCGTTTGCCGACGAGCGCCATGGTTTCGCCGTCGGCGGAGGCGGGACGATTCTGACTACGACAGACACGGGTCGCTCCTGGCAACTTAAGAACTCGGGTACCAAAGGGCACCTCCTCGGAGTCCATGCTCTTAGCGACAAAGCGGCCTTTGCGGTCGGCGCGTTCGGGACCGTGCTTTCCACCCACGATGGCGGTGTGAATTGGACAAAGCACAAGCTGCCATGGCAAGAGCTCCTACCGAGCGTCATGCTCGAAGTCGGCGACGTGGAGCCAAACCTCAATACGATTCACTTTGCCAACTCGAAGCAAGGCTGGTTAGGCGGGGAATTCGGTCTGATTCTTTATACTCGCAATGGCGGCGAGACATGGATCACACAGCGAGCCGGGAGCCATTTCCCGCAAATCGCGGCGATTGAATTTCGCGATGCATCTAACGGTTGGGCCGTCGGGCAGAAGGGGACTCTTCTGAAGACGTCCGACGGTGGAAAAATTTGGCAACCGATCGGAATCGACGGGCAGCGAGATCTTTACGGGATTTCTCTCGCTGAGAAAATCGTCGTGATCGTGGGAGCGGGTGTCATGCTGAAAACCAGCAACGGCGGACTGGATTGGGCTCCCGTGGTTTCCCCGCCAGTAAATATTTGGTTCAGCGGCGTGGCTATTAGCGGCGGTATCGCCCTTGTGGTGGGTCAGTCGGGAACGATCCAGACTATCGGCCTGAGCCAGGTCGATAGCGGGGAGCCGACAACGGAAAAGCTGGCGCCGTGAGAAAGTGGAGCGAGCGGCTATATGCTCACCGGATCGCGGTGGGCTGGGTCATCCTGCTGCTGACGGCGTTTTTCGCCTGGCAAATTTCACACCTAGTCGTCGCGACCTATTTTCGTGACCTGTATCCGAAGCGCCATCCCCACTCAAAACTTTTCGAAAAATATCCTCAGTTTGGTTCGCCACTTTCAGTTTTTTTGGTCGTGCAGGTTAAAAACGGAACGATTTACAACCCGCAAACTCTGGCAAAGATCCAGCAGGCGACAAGGCAAATCGACCTCATCCCCGGGGTGGACCATAATCAGGTACTTTCCATCGCGTCGCCCAAAATAAAGCATTTGGAAGCGACCGTCGGTGGGATCCAAGCGAGTAGTTTTCTTGTCGGACCGGTTCCCCACGATGTTCACGATTTGGAGAAGCTCCGGATCAAGATTCGTTCCGCACCCGAAGTCATGCATGTTCTGGTCTCCCGGCAGGAAGATGCCGCACTCATTCAAGCAACCTTCATAGAGAGGCTGGCGGACTACACCGTGATCTTCCGAGGCGTCAACGACATTATCGAGCGCCTCGACGATGACAACCACGCTATTTATGCCGCCGGCCAACCGCTCCTGAGCGGCTGGGTTTATTTTTACCAGCGAGAGACGCTTCTGATCTTCGCGGCGACCCTCGCCGCTATGATTCTCCTGCTGGCTGTTCACGTGGGCAACCTGTGCGGCATCGCAACCCCGATCATCGTCTCGGCCACCGCCGCAGTGTGGGGGTTAGGAATTGCCGCGCTTCTCAAGGTTAGCCTCGATCCGTTGATCATGGTCCTGCCGGTGCTCTTGATCGCGCGCTCGTTTAGCCATGCGATTCAAGCTTGCGGCCGTTACTTTGAGATTTACGCGGACACAAAAGATCAGAAAAAGGCCTGTATTGGATCCGTCGTGTCGATATTTCCGCCCGGCGTTCTGAGCATTTTAACGGACGCCGCGGGGCTTTTCCTGATCGGGATGGCTCCGATTCCTCTTATGGAAAAGGCGGCGATCGTGTCTGGTTTTTGGGCCTTAAGCTTGATTCCGGCCAACGTCGTTTTCACCCCGATCGTTCTGTCGCTTTTGCCCCCGCCGCGCCATGCCGCGGCAATAGTGGGACGAGCCACTTCTAAAAACAACGCCCCCTGGCTTTCGTGGATCGTCGCAAGATTCCATCTCATGCTCAAGAGAGTGCTTAATGCCGTGGCCAGTTTGAGCCAAGGGAAGTACGCTGGAGCCACCGCACTTACGCTGCTCATTGTCATCGTGTGGTCCGGGTTCACCGCTAAACAACTCGCCGTAGGAGATGAGCACCCTGGCGTGTCGCTTCTATGGCCAGACTCGGCGTACAACTCGGCCGTTGGTAAAATCAATGAAAGATTTCCGGGATTCGACCTGCTTCAAATCGTATTGGAAAGCGGCGACCCGCATGCTTCCGTACTAAGCCCAGACGGTTTGGACCTCATGCAGCGAGTCCAACGTTATATGGCGATCGACCCTGAAGTCGGCGGCACATTCTCCTTCGCCGACCTTGTGACCTCAACCCATCGTCTCGTTCACGGCGGATTGCCCAAATGGGGAGTGGTACCGGAGAATGAGCGCGACGCTGCCATGATCTCGCAATTGGCGCTGAGCGGCGCGGGCCCGGGTGACGCCGACCGGTTCTTCACGGGGAATTTGGAGGCGGCAAACATAAACATATGGTACAAAGACCACCGCAGCACGACCATCGAGCGAGCATTGAGCAGAGCCAGAGCGTTCCAAAAAAGCGAGGAAGCCAGCCACGGCCATACTTTCAGCCTCCGGCTTGCTTCCGGCACGATAGGACTTCTCGCGGCGATCCATGAGACCGTAGCGCGAGCGCAATTGGAGATTCTGTTGAGCGTGTTGGCGGTAATCTTTGTCATGTGCAGCATCACCTACAGGTCGTTGGCCGCCGCGCTCCTCCTGCTTATTCCGGTCAGTGTCTCGAACCTCGTTGCCGCCGCGCTGATGGTTTGCCTAGACATCGGCTTGGACGTGAATACGCTTCCGGTGCTTGCCGTCGGCACCGGCGTTGGAATAGATTACGGCATTTATCTCGTGAGCCGTATCCGTGAAGAGTTTCCGTATCGTAGGCACTACGCGCCAACATTGTTTCACGCGATTACGACGACTGGGCAAGCGATATTATTCACCGCCAGCGCGCTGGCCCTCGGCGTGGCGCCGTGGTATTTCCTGTCGAGTCTTCGGTTCCAAGCCAACATGGGGCTTTTGATCGCTGTGCTCATGATCATCAATATGATTGCCGCGCTGGTTATTATCCCGCTCCTCATTTCGGCTCTTAAACCCAGATTTATCAGTCGGGCGTAAACTTTGTTTCGAGCGGAGAAACGATAGCACCTCGTTAGACGAAAAATGAAACGAATCATTCGGTGGCGACGTTCCGACGAGAGGGGGACAGTCCCCTTTCCGGAAGGGGGACTGTCCCCTTGGGTTTTCGCAGCGACTTTTCTCATCCTCGTGACGCCCCGTTTCACCGCGGCTCAGATCCGGCTTGGTTCGTTCGAGATTACCGGCTTTTACCAGCTCTCGGCAAATCCGTCATCAGGGCATGTCAACCCGAATAACCTTGGCTTGTTGGACCGTCCTGGCGCGCCGAATTTTTTGCTGCTGCGCCAGCTTCTCGACTTGAGAATCTATAGCCAGTTCGACGAAAACTGGAGCGCTTTTGTCCAACCGCGCCTGTTTCACGACATCACGAAATCGGCGGATTCTCGCTTGCGGCAGTACGAATCATTGCCGGCGGATTTCAGCGGCGGCAACGGAGTGCTGCTGCGCACCGGCGGTAAGGACGTCAAGGCCGAGCTATGGCAAGCTTACGTGGACTACCGGAAAGGGAATCTCTGGGTGCGCTTGGGGAAACAATCCATCGCGTGGGGCGAGGCGGTTGCGCTGCGGGTTTTGGATACGGTGAATCCACTGGATCTCAGCCAATCGCTTTTCTTTGACCGGGCGGCGGAAGAATTCGACGCGATACGTATACCGCAATGGTTTCTCCGCGCGAATCATGGCCTTCAGAACGAAACCATTCCCGATTTGACAGCCGAGTTTCTGCTGAATCCGGGAGCTGTCGTTCCGACGCTGCTTCCGCCCCAGGGCTCGCCGTACAACGTCGTGCCCAGCATCGTAAAAATTAACGAGAAGGTGAGCCAAGGGGAACCGACCGTTGGAGGACGATTGACGGGAACCGTGGCCGACATTCAATTTTCGCTCAACTTCATCACCAAACCCAACGATGATGCCGTTGGCGTCTTCAAAAGCATTTCTTTTCTTCCTTCACCACCGTTCGCGCAAATTCGACTGGATGGGAAACATCCGCGGGTTTACATCGTTGGGGGTTCCGCCAATTACGTGTGGCATAAAGTCGGCGCCGTGTTACGCGCAGAGACGACGGTTACACCGAACGCGCCATTTCAGCGGGGAGCGGCCGCGACTCGGATTGTTGAACGGCCTGTGTGGAAGAGCGTGCTGGCCGTGGACCGGCCGACGTACGTATTCCCCGATCAGGATTCCATGAACATCGGTTTTCAGTTTTTCGAGACCTTCACCGGCGGCAACGGTCTAAACAAGGTTAGATCGGGCGGCGCCAAAGTAGATCAAGCGCTGCATCAGTTTTCGATTCTTCTTCAACAACCGCTTTTTCAAAAACGTCTGACGTTGGAGTTCCTTTGGGTTTACGACAACGACGACGCCCATTGGCTGCAAGCGGGAATTCACTGGGAAATCGGAACAAACATGCGGTTCGATTTGTTCCACAACGAGTTCGGCGGTGCCGAAAAGAGACCCGGGCGCCTGGGGAGTTTTTTCTGGGCAGACGGGACGTTCTTGCGTTTCACCTATGGTTTTTAAGGAAAGCGGGGAGTTAACCACAGAGGCGCAGAGCACTCAGAGGATTTTGTTTCATCCTGTTCCCTCCGCGTCCTCAGCGTCTCTGCGGTGAATTATTTTTCTGTCGCCTCCGAGACTCGGACCGTCATCAAATTTGTGCAAAGGGAGCAAACTTTTATGAAGCACTTTGAATGGTCACGCCGAGATTTTCTCAAAAAGACCGGCGCATGGGCCGGCGCGGGCTTGCTGCAGCCAGTGCTGTCTCTGGTTGATGCAGGAAAAAACATTGCCGCCGCGTATCCGGAGGAAGTGCTTTCTATAGAAAAGTTCACCAACGGTAAAGTCAAGCCGGGCATGGTCATATCAAAGGACAACGCCGAGCTGGTCAAAGACATTAGCCCGGAAGGGCTTTATCTCGAGTTGACGAGAGGAGCGCAGATCAAAATCGCTGAAGCGACCACGGCTCCCGACGGGATCATCGCTCCTTACTGGGTTCAAGCGACGCTGCGCAACAAGGGCAGGGCGATGTTGGATAACAAGGGGCAGCTATGGACGAAAGAGGGAGATCCATGGATCGGCGGCGATCCGTTTCCTGAACCAAAAAGCGGCATCGAGGCGATGTGGAATCACGTCTTTAACCATGTCCGCTACGATGACACCAGGGAGATAGCCAGCGAGAAGGATATCGATGCAAGCGGCGCCGTTGTTCGGGAAGGAGCGGCGTTCGTTGTAGTGATTTACACCGTGGGACGGCTAGTTCATGAGCCCAAACCAGTCATTCCGGCGTACAGGCGAGAGCATTATCGAGTGGCTCTCACTTTTCTCAAGCCCTTCGACGTTTATGGGCTCGCCTCGCTCAGTACGGTCTATTACGACAGCACCAGGCTTCCCGACACCGATCTCTACATTCCTGCGTTGAGGCGCACTCGCAGGGTTCCTTCAACCCAGAGGTTCGAACCGGTCAGCCCATACTCGGCATTATTCGTCAGTGATTTGGGACTTCACAATGATCCTCTGCTTACCTGGTCTTGGAAGCTGGTGGGGAGAAAACCGATGCTTGCGCCTTCGCCATCGAACAAAGGCTACTTTGCGCCGCCCGGCAAAAGGGATCCGTTCACCTTTCAAGATTCCAATGACAAATTTCCGCGCTCTACCTGGGAGCTACGCCCGGAGATTTTACTAGTCGACGGGGTGCCGTTAATCGATTCGCCCTACGGCAAAAAAAGAATGTATATAGACGCGATTTATAATCGCGCCCAAACGGCCGACATTTGGGACAGGGCGGGGAGGCTTTGGAGGTTCTTGGTTTTCGCCCTTTGCGACACCGGCATTTCAGACAACATGGGCTCAACCGCCAGAGAGCTTTCCGGCGTAACGTACGCGGACTTGCAGAAAGATTACCACACCAACTATTTCCTGCAGCCGCGGATCGGCGATATCGAATTCAAAGTCAACGGCGGCTTCAGGATCGAAGACTGGGCCACGCCGACCGCGATGCTGCGCCGCGGAAGGCGATAGATCAGCACCTCGTGCAAAGCCATAGGCGAAGGGAAAAGGGAAAACTGCGGAACTACTCACCATCGATCACAGATTACGCGCGGTGCCATGCACTTCCCATTTCGACTGTCCTCACACACGACCCGCACCTCAGATGTTTTTAGCCCTCGAACCTCTCCAGCCCTGAAATGGATCGGCTCCTTAAGCCGATATTTGATCCCCGTCCTTTTTTAAACGAACCCTATTGAACGATGATTTGTATCACTATGGTATCTGTGCGGCCCATAGCAGCGTCTCTCACTAAAAGTGAAACGCTGTAAGTCCCTGGTGAAGCGAATGTGTGACTGATATTTACTGTGGTTGGAGGAAGTTGGGTACCGTCACCAAATTTCCACCCATAAAGATCAATCCCATTCGGACTCCCCGACAATCCCGCATCAAAATCGATGGTCAACGTGCCGTCATCGCGTTGGGCAAAATCAAAGTAAGCGCTCGGGCCAGAGGCAAAAACATTCACCGCCTGCTGATCTGTCGCGGTACGGCCCAAGAAGTCCGTCACCGTCAAGGTCACAATATGCAAACCGTCGGCAAAGTCGTGCTAGGCTCCGGGAGACGGAACTTTACTCGATCGGCTCGCAGATGGGTCCCACCTCTTCTACCTCGTCCGGCGACAGGAACCTGATTATTTCCGTCACCTGACCATTGCACGGGCGGCAGCAATTGCTGCATTTGCATTTAGCCTCGAAGCCGCTCTGGACATGGGCTTGCACAGAATTTCACCGCAGAGTACGAAAGATACGGGCAGCGCTAACTACCTCCTGACAATTGCCATCGGAATATACCCGAACAAAATAAATCGTGTTAATTTTTAGGTTAGTGACTGTCACAGAATGGGATGTTGTCAAATTCGTATCCACGGCTGTGAGAAAGGTTACTCCTGTGAGGGCCTCGGTAACTTCCAGCTGCGAAGTCGCCTGAATGTCCGTAGTCCAAGTCACCGTAGCCGAGATGTTGGTAACCCCGCCTATAACTATATTGGTAATCACGGGTGCCGGCCCGTTCGGATCACCTGTTGCACAGGCAGGCTCCAGGGTCAGTGCAAGGACTTCGGTCTCAACCTCGGGTTTTGAACACCCGTCGCCCCCTTCGGTGTTCGGTGCCCGATCGCCGACCTTCTTGCCATGCGTATCGGCCCAAATGTAGACCGTATCGCCGATAAGCAGCGCCGGGTTTAGGTCGTTTACCGGAACCGTGAATGTCAGCCTGTTCGTGTCCGAGGAAATCATGCCGGGCCCAGTGTCCTTCTTGCTTCTGTGCATCATCGTGTCGTCAGAGGTGGTCGCACAGAAGTCATTCTCATCAACTACCTGGTCACTGTTGCGATCGGCATCATGAAACAATGGTGCCGTGTGGTCGAAATGAACGCGGTACTTATTCTTTGGGTCACCGTCCGTATTGCCGCACAGGACCATCTCGACGATGATGAGATCGTTGATAGCGTCAAAGGTAGCACTCAGCGTGTCGATATCCAGTGCTTCGTTCGCTGCACCAATGTCACAGCCATCATTTACACTCACATTGGCGTTCGATGTACCGACAAACCCAAAGGTGGCCAGCACAAGAACACCCGCCAAACTCATTACTTTTTTCATCTGTTACCTCCTGCCAATCTCGCCCTGCCTTTATCCGCCGCGCATCCCTTTCACACACCTCAACCTTACGAAACGCTAGGAGTGACTTGGAAATTATTTTGGCCCTCAGAAGCAATCTCGACTTCATTTCTTCCTGGCGTCAGAGTAGGGTGCTTTTCCATGCTTGCTTGTGGTGCATTTAACAGAAGTAGGGCTTTTGTGTTATAAGCAAACGGTAAAAATACGGTAAAAGTCGGGCCTGACCGGCACCTGAGCAGCCGGCCGAGGGTCAATGAGCAACGAAAGTCAGGTTTCTTTTCCTCCCTTTACTCTGGATACCGCCAACCAGTGCCTGCTGCACAACTCCGAGAAAATCCCCCTCCGTCCTAAAAGCCTCGCTATCCTTCGCTACCTCGTCGAACATCCGCACCGGTTGGTAACCAAAGAGGAGCTTCTGAGCGCCATCTGGCCGCATACCAAGGTGGTTGATGCGGCGCTGAAGGTGAGCATCCTGGAAATCAGAAAGACGCTCGGAGACCTAGCGAGCAAGTCAAAATATATTCAAACCGAGGGCAGGAAAGGTTACCGCTTCATTGCCCCTATTAGCCTGAGGCTGCCCGAGGAGCCCGGCGGTGATTCTTCCATCCATTTCGTGGGGCGCAACGCCGAGCTGGAACGCCTGCGGGGTTGCATTAAGTTATCCGCCAGCGGGAAACGCCAAGTCGTGTTCGTGACCGGGGAGCCGGGTATCGGTAAGACAACGCTGATCGAAGCGTTCAGCAAAACTCTACCAAAGTTCGATGGCTTCGTTATCGCCCAGGGACAGTGCATCGAACAGTACGGCGCGGGGGAGGCTTACATGCCCATCCTGGATGCCCTGGAGCGGATGTGCGAGGGGGAGGGCGGGAAAAACATAACCGGCTTGCTTCGCCGTTACGCGCCGAGCTGGTTGGCCAACCTTCCCGCAGTCGCCGAGCCTGAGGAGCGCGCAGAACTCGAACGGCGGAGCGTAGGGATGACACCCGAACGCCGGTTGCGGGAGATCGCCGCTTTCTTAGAGGCGACGGCGCAAGAAAAAACGGTCTTACTGGTTCTGGAAGATCTGCACTGGGTCGATCCTTCGACCTTGGCGTTGATTTCTTTTCTGGCGCGCAGGCCCGAAGCCGCCCGATTACTGCTCATCGGGACATACCGCGAGGGCGAGGTTGAAAGTTTGAACCATCCTTTAAAGAAAGTGAAGGAGGAACTCGATCTGCACCATTATTGCAGTCATCTGCCCCTCAAGCTTCTGAGCCCGAGCGCCGTGGGTGCGTATCTCCAGGCCCGATTTGCAACTTCGTTTGTCTCCGAGGAACTGACTGCGGCGGTCTATACCCGCTCGGAGGGCAATCCGCTTTTCATGGTCAATGTCACAGACTACCTGATCTCCCGAGGTTTCATCGTTCGACAAAACGCTACCCTCGAGAGCCACCAGCCGCTCAATGGCATCTCCACACCGACGACTCTCTTGCAACTCATCGAACGCCAATTCGAAGCGCTGGGACGAGACGAGCAGCGGTTGTTGGAAGCGGCCAGCGTTCGAGGCATGAGCTTCTCCGCGGCCGTGGTGGCGGCAGCTCTAGGGGAGACATTGGAGACCGTGGAGATGAGCTGCGAGCGGCTGGTCAAGCGGGAAGAGTTTTTAAAGCGGGAGGGGACCAGTCATTGGCCTGATGGCACCATCGCCTCTCGCTACGGCTTCATTCACGCGCTCTATCAGAACGTGATTTACCATCGGGTGAGCGATTCGAGAAAAGCGAGACTGCATCAAAGCATAGCGGAGCGTTTGGAAGCCGCCCATCGAGACGCGACCGAGGGCATTGCCGGCGAGTTGGCTCTCCACTTCGAGCGGTCGGGGGACGGCGCGCGGGCGGTGCCCTACTATATGCAGGCGGCACAAAGGGACTTTCGACACTCGGGTTTTCAAGAGGCCGTCCAGTACGCCGCGACGGCGCTGGCTCTTTTGGAACGCCAAAGACAACTTGTTCAATCAAAGGAACTGGAGGCGCGTCTTCATTTGCTTTTGGGCGCCTCTCACGCCTCCGCCAACGGCTATGCCTCAAATAAAGCGAACGAGGCGTACTCCAGGGCGCAAAGCCTGTGCGGCCAAATCAATGATCCTGGGATCCAATTACAAACGTTAGCGGGCCTGTGGGCGTTTCAAATTCTGCGCGGAAAATTACGCACCTCTTCGAATACCGCCCAGAAGATACTAAAGCTCGCCCGGCGCCTCGGTGATCCGGATGCGCTCCTTCACGCGCATATATCGCTCGGCATTTCCTTTTTTTACCAGGGTGACCCCCGAAGCGCTCACAGCCACTTGGCGCAGGCTATGCCTCACTATGACTTCGAACGTTATCGGCGCTCGGCCTCCGTATTAGGTTGGGACCCCGGCGTGCTCGGCCGGTACTACCATGCCCATGCTCTTTGTTTGCTCGGCTTGGCCGATAGAGCCGAGCAGGAAATCTTAAGGGCTTCCACTCTGGTCAAGGAACTGGCGAGCCCCTTTAACGAGGCCATTGCGCATGGAATGTTGTCTATTTATCACGCCTACCGCGGCGACGCGCCGAAGGCGCTTGAGGCGGCCGAGGCCTGCATCCGAGTGTCGAAGGACGGAGGATTTTTTCACTGGTTAGCAGTCGGCACACTGGTGAAAGGATGGCCGCTTTGCAAGCAAGGACGATTCGCGGAAGGACTCGATTGCCTGCTCGGCGGTTTGGAGAGATGGAAATCCACGGGCGCGGAGCTGGGCTTGTCCACGTATCTTGCGCTGCTCGCCGAAGCCTACTTGATCGCGGGAAAGTTCAGTGAATCGCAAAAACGGATCGAAGAGGCTCTGGCGATCAGCCGGCGCAACAATGACTGCTACTTCGACGCGGAACTTTACCGTCTGAAAGGCGAGTCGTTGCTTCATGAGGGGCGGCGGCACAGAAATTCACGGGAGCAGGAAGCCGAAGCTTGTTACCACAAGGCCATCAAAATCGCGCGCCGCCAACAAACGAATTTGCTGGAGCTGCGGGCAACGACAGGTTTATGTCGGGTCTGGCAGCGGTCCGGCAAGGTCAAGGAAGCGAGGAAAGCTCTATCCAAAATCTACGCGGCGTTTACCGAAGGATCCGACAGCCCGGATTTACTGGAGGCAAAAAATCTGCTCGGGAACCTTAACTGGAAAGGTCCAGACACAAAGACCGGGCCGAGGCGCCCATGAGCGATGGAAATCATCTCTTTTTTCCCTTCTTTTGTTCTGGACATCACCAACAGGTGTCTGCTCCGTGATTCCGAGAAGGTCGCCCTCCGCCCCAAAAGCTTCGCCATCCTTCGCTATCTCGTCGAACACGCGCACCACTGGGAAACCATGGTTC
>Ga0326597_10011156_pt1 | contig 11929 bp, 8 predicted proteins | sample RVTome_12_FD_203789 | JGI IMG/M metagenome (GOLD analysis project Ga0326597, IMG submission 203789) | Soil microbial communities from uranium-contaminated site in the Upper Colorado River Basin, Wyoming, United States - RVT100D185 | ecosystem: Environmental > Terrestrial > Soil > Contaminated >... | reverse complement strand
AGGCCGGTTGCGGTCATGGCGTCGAGCAGATCAGGGTTCGAGATCTCGCCGGATGCGACTTTCCACGCGTCGACACCCACGCGGGTCAGCATCTCTGCGGCCTGCACTGAAAACGGCGAGCTGATGAAGAGCAATTCCCTCTTGTGGGCGTGCTCTCGTAAGCCTGACCACTGGGCTTCGCTGAACTCCATGCGCTTCCAATAGTCGATTCGAGTGGCATCCTGGTCGCTGAAGGGCTTCCGCCACGGCTCGGAGGGAGTGCTCTCGGCCGCTGCGACATGGGTCTGGAATTTGATCGCATCCGCACCTGCGTTGGCGGCTGCATCGATGAAAGCGTGCGCCATGCCGAGGCTTCCGTCGTGATTTTGTGCCACTTCAGCGATGACGGAACACGAATTTCCCGGGCGTGGATCGACGAGCCAGTTCATTGGCAGCGTTGTCCGAATCGCTGGGCGAGAAATTCCGCCCACTCCAGTTCGAGGGGATCATCGATGTTGGCGACGGGTTCGTCGATCAAGACGCCGACACAATCGCGTTCTGCAGTATCGCGATCGCGAACGACAGCGTCTCGAGTTGCCGCGTAACAGACCCCATTCCGGAAGTAGTAGGTCGGAAACGCCTGCCGCGAAGTCAGCGTGGCGTTTTGCTTGCCGTGCAACGAGATGCAGCCCTGAGCGTCGAGCTTCACGATCTTCTCGGGCACGTAGTGGCCCGGGAGGCGGCTGATCGCCGCGGCTGCGCGATGCCCGCCGTCGACCATCGCCCGAACCGTGCGTTCGACGTCCTCGTTGCGGCGCAGTGGCGTCGTCGGTTGCAGGAGCAGCGAGATGTCGAAGCGATTGCCGTAATGCTCCTCGCTCCCGAGCCATGCGTGTCGCCAGGCCTCGATCGCCGGCGAAAGATCACCCGCGAGCTCGGCGGGTCGCAGAAAGGGAACGTCGAGACCGCAGCTGCGCCCCTCTTCGGCGATCATTTCGTCGTCCGTGCTGAGGACGCTGCGATCGATCCAGCTCAGCGCCGCCGCCGTTCGAGCGGTGTGCTCAATCAAGGATCGTCCTCCTACCTTGCGCAGGTTCTTGTTGGGGATCCCCTTGCTGCCTCCCCTCGCCGGAATGACAGCCAAGACCGAAAGCCTGTTCCAGGTCATCACGTCTTCGGGCCCTGAAGGCCCCCTCCGGGCTCTGGTCATCCGAGTTGGAAGACGACCTGCAAGGCTACCAGATTTGCGCGCCGGGTGGCGAACCCGCCATCTCGTAAAGATCTGCCGGTTGGCTGGTGTACCGATCGCTTTGTATGGATCCATCCTCTGTCTTCGAGGTGCTAAGCTGCGCCCTCGCCGCGGCTTCCGCCCCGAGGGAGCCGGGCCGGAGGCGGTATGCAGCAAGGCGCTCGCCCCGAGAGCGAATCGAGACTGGTCGCGCTGGCGTACGTCGGGGGGATTCTCACTGCGAGTGCGATCGCGTTCGCGTTCTTCGTCTTCCTCGCCAGCCGGATCGGATTTCAGACGATCTGGGAGAAGACCGGCGTTTCCCTCACGGGCGCCGTTCTCGACATGCCCGATGAACTCATCGATGAGCTCACTGCCATGCATGCGGTGATCGGCAATGCCGGCAACCCCACCGGCGCGAAGAAGCACGATACGATCGTCTCGCGACCCGACGACGAACTCGGCTGGGTGTTGCGCCCTAACGTCTCGGTCGACGGCTACCAGCTTCGAGCCCTCGACCCCGTGAATCTCGACCCACCGGTGTTGTACATGAGTTCGGGCTCCCCGATGTCCGACGCATTGACCAAGTACCTCGATGAGAACGCGCGCACCCTCTACCGCTACAGCTTCGATGGAGACGGCCACCGGCAAACGATCCCAGAAGTGGAAGCGGAGAAGAAGATCCTCATGGTGGGCGACAGCGGGCTCTTTGGCGTCGGTGTCAACGACGGAGATACGATCGCGTCAAATCTGCAGAGATTGGTTGGCAATTCCCACCGGGTCGTAAACGCCGGCGTCGGTGGCTACGGCGGCGAGCAGGCATCTGCGGCGGCGCGCTTGCTGTCGGATCGGGAGGATTTCGACATCCTCGTCTACGTCGCGCACCACAACGATTTCTATGAACCGGGTCACATCGCGAATCCCGAAAAGGCGCGCACGATCATCGCGGGCTTCGAGTCGTTGAAGGACCGCTTTCCGGGCGGGATCGTGGTGGCCCTGCTGAGCTACCTGGAGTACACGGGGGCGGACGTGCTTCGCGCCCACGGCTGGCAGCGGGATCGGATCGAGGCCGCCGACCGGCTGCGCGCCGAATTCCCGGCAATCAGCGCGGAGGCCGGTTTCCCTTTCGTGGATTGGACCGACATCGCCGACGAGATTCGGGAACAGGAGGGGACGATCTTCTCGCCCTGGGCGCTCTACGTCGACCACGCCCACCTTTCGGTGCGCGGGAACCGGCTCTTTGCCGAGCGCATCCACGCCGCGTTTCCGAACCAGCCTTCGAGTCGCCGATCGCCGCCGCCGTCAGGACGTCAGGACGTCAGTCCACGTAGCACTCTTCGGGGGCGACCTCGTCGCGATACATCTCCGTTTGCCAGAAGAAGGCTCGCGCCTCGTGGCAGAGGTGGCATTTCGAGGCATATCCGTCTTTCTTGTCCGCGAACCCGGCCTGGATCGCTTCTTCCATCAAAGGTAGAGGCCCCATTTCAACCAGTGTCTGGACCATGGGGTGGCCACGAATTTCAAAATCATCGTGGATCTTCGATAGCGGCGTCTCCATCGTGTTTCCAATCGCGATCCCGGCACAGACGGAGGGGAAGACGTTTCCGTGTGGGTCGATATGGATGCTCTTCTTCCACAGAAGTTTCCGTCCGCAACGAGCGTTTGCGAAATCCTCTTTCGGGTGCTTCTCGACGAGATGTGAAAGGGAGTTGGCAGCTCTACCGATCATCCTCAACGGGCGCGCATCGAGCAGTCCGCGGAAAACCTCGTTTCTCTCCTCTTCCGTTCGGTTCATCATCTCGATCGGATTTTCGAAGAAATCCCTCGGTCCGATGACTACGACGCCCTCTCCGAAGATCTCATTGCCGATCCGCTCCGCGGTTCTCACGGCTTCGATCGGCACGAACTCCTGATGAAATGGGTCGCAGCTGATCAGCAGGGTGCCGATTCCGAAGCTCTTGATTTGGGTCATGCGCTCTCGGGCGATCTTGTCGCTCTTGCACCAGAAGCCGTTGGTTTCGAGCTTACCCAACGGCAGCATTCCCTCATCTTCCGCGACATTGAAGCAATCGATCAGGTGTTTGTAGTCGAAGAAAGGCTCGCCACCCGCGAAGTGGAGGTCGCGCCCCGTGTATCCCAGCTTCTTGAATTCTCGAAGCAACTCACGGAGATGCTCGACCGGCATGACGGCGCGCTTGCTCGGCCCACTGTTCTCGTAGCAGTGGGCGCAGGCAGCATTGCAGCGATAGGTCAACAAGATCCCCGCCGATTTCCATTTGGCGAGTTTTCGCGGTCGAAATCTCTGCATCAGACCGGAGTACGCCTTGGCAACGGATTTCTTCACTTCGCAAGCCTCCAATGACGGGGGGTGGTGCAGTGCTTCTCGAGCCCAATCCGGTGGGGAGGGGCGAGATGAGAGCGTAGATCTTCGGCGCAATTCGGACCACCGCAGCTCGGTTCACGCTACCACACCGGATCCCAGAAGATCCGCGGCTGAAGCTCCTGGTCTGCCCCACGGCTGGGTGTCCAACCAAGGTTCGACGATGGTTCCGTCCGATGGGTCGCGAATGCGGCGACGCGCGCCGGATTCCTGCATTGGCGCTCGAGCGGGCGGGCGCGTTCATTCAGAAGCTCAGCCCGAAGCCGCCCGTCACTTCGACGCCTTCACTCGAGAACCCCACGTCGACGCGGAACGGCGCGTCGCGCTCCAGGGTGACTCGGAGGCCCACTCCTGCGCTCGCCCAGACGCGCGAGCTGAACACGTCCGGCCAGTCGCGGGCGACCGAGCCGGCGTCTCCGAAGAGCGCGAGGCCAACGCGCTCGACGCGCAATGCTTTCGTGAACGGAATCGGAAACCCGCGGGTCAACACCCAGAAGCGATACTCGGCACTCGCGTGCCACATCGAGCGGTCCCGAAAGCGCCCAGCGATGAAACCCCGAAGGGTTCGAGAGCCTCCGAGCGTCGGAAGCGCATAAAACGGCAGATTGCCCGCGGTCGTGCCGGTCTGCAGCTGGAACGCGAGGGTGTCGGTGGGCGGATGTTCCTCCTCCGAATCGCCACCCTCGTGGAACAGCGGCGGAAGCGGAAAGATCTGGGTTCCGTAGGCGGTGAAGACGGAACCGAGGTTCCAGCGGGTCTGCAACAACGCCGAGTCGATCTGCGCGCCGACCGCGAAGCCGCGGTAGGGCATGCGCTGGCTGTCTCGGGTGTCGTAGCGCAACTCGAGTTCGAGCCAGCCCAGTCCGTAATCGTCTGCCTTGGCGAAAATTTCGGGGAACCAATTCGCATCGTCGGTATTCGGCTTGCCATCGACTTCTCCGTGACCGAGCGAGTGCCATTCTCCTTTGATCGAAGCCGCGACGACGAGATCGTCGCCAGGATCGGGAAGCGCGAGTTCGAGGCCCAAGCGGCCAAATGCGGTCTGATCCGTGTAGCTCGTCTCGTTGTTTTCGGTCGTCCCAGCCCCGAAGCCGTAGAAGCGTCGCGTGAGAGACTTCTCGTAGCCGCCCCACGCTTTGAGGAAACTGCGTTCTTCTTGGAAAACCCCGCCGCCCGGCACCTCGCGGTGGTGGAGGCGCCTGCGCCACACTGCCTGGTATGCCTGCTGACCTTCCGTGGTGTAGGATAAGAAGAGGCCCGCAAACTCGCGCCGGCGCTGTTGGCGGAAATCCAAGTCGGTGATCGCGATTCCCCCACCGAAACCGACGTCACTGTCGCGGAAGAAGAAGGGTGCGATGAAGCTCGAGACGAGGAACCGCTGGAAGACATTCCCGGGCTTGAGTCGCCCTTCCGGGATGTAACGCCAACGCTCGGGGTTCGCGAGGTCCGCGGGTTTGTCGACCTTCGGAATCCGACCGCTCCTATCGATTCCCTGCCAGGGATCGAACTCCCGATTCGTCGATTGCGCGAGCGCCGACGCACAAAGGAGCATGCTCGCTGCGAAGTAGAACGCCGATTGCATGATTCGGAAGCGCGATGCGCGGTGTAGTCGGCACAACCTCGAGTTCACGGGGGCTTCCTCCGCGCCTTGGGCGTGAGCCGGCTGTTGTCGCTTCGGCAAGCTAATCCGATCGATCTGCGAGCCGAGAGACGACGACCTCGCGCGTGCTCCTCACCATCGTGTAGAGCACGCGCGGATCGCTCGGATCCCACGCGATCCCCTGGCCTTCGGCGGCTACGGGCAACACCGCGTCCAGTTCGAGTGAGGCGCCAGCTGAGGGAATTCGCAGTGCGTAGAGTTCGGCCGCATTGTGGCCGGTGGCGTAGAGCAGGCCGTCCGGGCCGAACGCTCCGCCCGAGTTGCTGCGCGTCTCGAAGCGTTCGACGACCTCGCCCGTAAATCCGTAACCCCCGACCCGCCGCCACTGCTCGTCGTAAAGGGCGATTTCAGACCATTCGGTCCCGCGACCTGGAATACCGCCTTCGCCTTCGTAGTTTCCGAACCCCACCCACCAGAGCCCGTCGCGACGATCGATCCAGGTTGCCGAGCCGGACAGCATCCCAAAGCTGTGAGACCCCACGTGCTCGAGGGTCTTGGTGTCGAAGATTTCGATCGAGCTCAGCATCGGTACAGCCGGGTAGTTCGAGTGCGCGCAGTAAAGCCGGCCGTCGAGCACGATGCCACTGTTCAGGTGCTGGATCGCGCGACCTTCGGGCGCCAGATACCCGCCGACGCGCTCGCCCGTGCGCTTGTCGTACTTGCCGATCGCGCGGTTGTCGATCGCGTAGAAGTGGCGAGCGTCGACCGCAACTGCTTGACGGGCTTCGGCTGTCTCGAAGCGGTGCACTACCTGCAGGCTGCGGGTGGGTGTCTCCGCCCGCGAGGTCGCACCGATCGCGAGCGCGAGCAGCGCGAGAATTGGCAGTTGGAGGATTGCGATCGCCACATCGCCACCGTAGCGCCGTAACCCGCGTTCGGGGAGTCCGTGCGCTGGGTCCTCTAGGTCTGTTGAGCGCCCTGGAACATCTTCTTTTGGATCGATCTGCGGTTGCATGGTCGTCGTTCCGTGTGCCTATAATCGCCGGGCCAGCCAGGCTCGTGGCTGGGAAGAGGAGGGACGCCGTGTTCTCGAAGCCCCGCGCCGCTTTTCTCGTCGCGATTGCGCTTGCGCTTGCTGTCGGTTGGTGGGTCGCAGGCCCGCTGGTCTACAAGACTGCAATCGGCCTCAACGAGACCGCGTTCCCCGCTGGCGCGCAGCTGCAGGAACTCTTCACCTGGTTGGCGCCCGACTTCGCCTGGGCGGGCGCGGGTCTCGCGCTGGCCGCGATCACCGCGCTTGCGGTCGGCGCCCTGGCGTTTCTGCTGGTTCGCGCGGCGAGGCGAACACAGGTCGCGACCACGGATCGGAGTCGGCGGCGTTTTTTGACCGGCTTTGGCTTCGGGACGGCGGCCGCACTGGTGTCCACCGCGCTGGTGGCGGGCCTCGGCGTGGCGCGCGGCTGGCTGGGCGTGGGTCGCGGAGGCCGCGGCTGGAAGCCGGTCTTCAGCGAGATCTTCGGCGACAACGTCGTCGAGACGCATCCCGAGTGGAAAGAAGCTTGGCGAGGCAGCCGGATTCGCGCGCATCGCCGCCTCGGACGAACCGACTGGCAGGTATCGGACATCGTGCTCGGTACGGGCGGGATCAGCGGCGAAGAGGGCGAGCAGATCGGTCGGCTCGCGATCGAGCGAGGCGTGAACTATTTCGACACGGCGCCCGACTACTCGGGCGCGGCCAGCGAGGCCGCGATGGGGCGCGCGATGCGCGGCCACCGCGACCAGCTGTTCATCGCCACCAAGTTCTGCACGCCGACGGGTCACCTGCCCGCCGGCTCATCGGTGGCGGACTACAAGGCCGCAATCGAGGCCAGCTTGAAGCGTCTCGCTACCGACTACATCGATCTGTGCCATGTCCACTCGTGCGACACCACATCGCGTTTGATGGATGAAAATACGCACGAGGCATTCGATCGCCTCAAGCAAGAAGGGAAGGCGCGTTTCCTGGGATTTTCGACCCATACGCCAAATCTCGTCGAGGTCGTCGAGACGGCCATCGAATCGGGGCGTTTCGACGTGATGATGGTCGCCTACCACCACGGACTCTGGGCGCCGTTGCCCGGATTGATCGAGCGCGCCCGTCGCGAGCAGGACATGGGCGTGGTCGCGATGAAGACCTTGAAGGGCGCAAAGCACCATGGCCTGGCCGGATTCCGCGAGGATGCCGACGCGTATTCGCAGGCTGCTTTGCGCTGGACGCTCTCGAATCCCGATGTCTCGTGCGCGGTGATTTCGTTCTACGAACTGCAGCACGTCGACGAGTATCTGTTCGCCTCTGGCGGCCAGCTGAGCGCCGACGATCTCGCGGTGCTCGAACGCTACGACCAACAAATCCTGGGAAGCTACTGCGCGCCGCACTGCGGCGCCTGTCTCGATCGTTGCCCCGAGAATCTCGCCATCCACGATGTGCTCCGCTATCGGATGTATTCCGAAGACTACGGTTGGCACCGCGAGGGGGCCCGGCTCTACGCGCAGCTCGAAACGAACGCGTCCGTCTGTGTTTCGTGCAGCGCGCCCTGCCTGGGAAGTTGCCCTGTCGGAGTCCCGATTCCAGAGCGCACGCGGGGCGCACACCGGCTATTGATCGCTTGACGATCGATCGCACGAGGCAGATACCGCCGCCAGCGTGTCGCGATCGATGGCTCGTGGTTGCAACTTCCGACGTTCGTCGTGCCACATCTATCTCCGGCACGCTCGCAAAGATCGGAGACCAGGATCCGAAAGCCGCAACTACAGACGGCGCAGAGGTGAGTCGATACGTCGACTGACGCGCGAAACCCTGCCCGAGGCATCGAAATGGAGTTGCAAATACCCATGGCTTTTCGGCGCGGCTTGTTGACGGCGGCACTCCTCGGAGCAGTCGTTCTTGGCGGCTCGGCGTTGCGCTTCTACGGTCTGGATGCCCAGTCGCTGTGGAACGACGAGCTTTCGAGTTGGAGACAGAGTCACCACGAGACGATTCCAGCTGTCATTGAACAGGGTGTGCGCCCCACCCCTTACCCACCCGCGTTTCCCGTACTTCTCTATTTCGTAGAGAAGTACGTCGGCGAATCGGAAACCGCGCTGCGCATTCCGTCGGCGGTCGCAGGTGTGCTCGCGATCATCGCCACGTTCTTTCTTGCGAGGCAGCTCTATTCGGTGCGCGAGGGCATGGTCGCCGCGGGTCTGATGGCGTTCTCGTACCAACCTGTCTATTACAGCCAGGAGGCGCGCGCGTACTCGCTGCTGCTCCTGTTCTCGATCCTGTCCTCGCACTTCTGGTTTCGCCTGCGCGCCCAGCTCGAAGTGCGCGATCGGATCTCGGGCTCGATTGCCGCCGCCTACGTCGCGTGCGCAGTCGTAACGCAGTACCTGCATCACTTTGGTCTGCTTCTGGTCGCAATTCAGCTCGGCGCGCTGGGTGGTCTGTTTGTGTTGCGCCCGCAGGCCCTCGCTCGGGTCTTCGCGATTTCAGCCGCGATATTTGCCGCGTACGTGCCGTGGATCGAATATCTCGTCGAGGATTTCGGTGAGGGGCACGGATACCTTCCACAACCGGGCCTGCACTCGATCAGCGAATTCTGGCGCTTCCTGTTCTTCGATACGAGCGGTTATTTCGCGTGGTTCGTCGCGCTGCTGTTCGGTAACGCAATCTGGCGATGGATCGCGAAGCGTCAAGCGGCCATTTCTGGCGATCTCGTGGTCTGGCTTCGATCGCCCACCACCCTGCTGATCGCCTGGCTCGTCATTCCGTTTGCACTTGCGTATTTGCGCTCCCTGACGTCATCGCCGATCCTCAACAATCGGAATCTGATCGTATCTCTCCCACCCGCGATGGTGTTGTTGGCGCGCGCAATCACCTGCGCGACGAGTGCGGCTCGCCTCCAGGTACTGATTGCTTCTGCGATCGCCGCGGTCCTGATCTACGGGCCATTCGTGAACGGTGGCTACTACCGTTTTCCCCGCAAGGAACAATTTCGCGAAGCCGCAGCCGCAGTCGCGTCACGCGGCGGGCAGTTAGCCGATGTACGTGTAATCGCCTACGCGTGGGCGTCCGAGTCATTCGACTACTACCTCGCGCGGACTGGCGCGCCAGTCCGCGTGAGCCTGCTCGCCGGATCCGAGCATGACATCCCGAGAACCGAGGTGTTTCTCGAGACGGAAGATCCCGAGCATGTCTGGTTTCTGGCGGGCCACCGGCGCCCCGATCCCGCCTACATCCAATTTCTCGATCGGAGACTCGAATTCGTCGATCACCTACCGCTGTACGGGGCATTTGCGCGCTTGTATCGGCGCCGGGAGTAGGCGGGGTCCGGTTTGCGGCGCACCGGCTACTGCCCTGAGGTCTTGGACCAGAGTTAGCGATTGGTTACAGACTTCGGCCCATCGAGCGTGTCTCGGACTGCTCGCGCGAGTTCGATCTTGCGAAACGGTTTGTGAAGTAGATCGCAGCCGGGCCACAGCGAACCTTCGTTCGAATGAAAATCTTCCGCGTAGCCGGACATGAACAGCACTTTGACGGCTGGACGTCGCTTTTCGATTTCTTGTGCGAGCCGGGGGCCAGAGAGATCTCCGGGCAGAACCACATCGGATAGCAGCAGATCGATTGGCTCTGCGCCATTGAGGGCTGCGATCGCTTGCTCGCCATCGGAAACCGCAACTACGGCATAACCCAGTCCCTCCAGAAGCGTAACGACGAACCGACTCAGCGCGGCCTCATCTTCGACGACCAGGATGCGCTCTCCGCGCCCTGCCGGCAGATTGGTACTCTGGCTTTCCGATTGTTCGCGAGCCAGATCCTCGGTTTTCGGGAGATCCAGGCGAACCGCCGTTCCTTCGCCGAGCGTGCTCTCGATCGTGATTTGACCGCCCGACTGTTTTGCAAAGCCATAGGCCATGCTGAGCCCGAGCCCCGTACCCTTGCCGACGTCTTTGGTCGTGAAAAATGGATCGAAGACCCGCTCGAGCGCATCTTCCGGAATCCCAATACCGGTATCGCGAATTGCGATCGAAACATACGAGCCGACCGGCGGATTCGATTCGCCAGCGGTTTGCGATTCGCCGAGCTTCGCATCGGAGACCTCGATCATCAGCCGGCCTCCTTCAGGCATCGCATCTCGCCCGTTGATGGCGAGGTTGAGCAGAACGCTCTCGAGTTGTGCGCAATCGGCCACACAGCGAGACTCGGGCGAATGATTCTGAATCTCGACCCGGATCTTCTCGCCCAAGGTCCGATCGAGCAGGCTCCGCATGCTCCCGAGCAGGGCGCCGACATCGATCGGCTCAGGATTCAGCGCCTGCTTGCGGGATAACGCGAGGAGTCGTTGGGTCAGGAAGGCGCCGCGATTTGCAGCATCGATCGACTCTCGCAGAAAATACTGCCTTCTCGTGTCGGTAACCTCTGGCTGGTCCGCCAGCTCGAGGTTTCCGAGAATCACCGCCAGAAGATTGTTGAAGTCGTGCGCCACACCTCCCGTGAGCTGGCCGAGCGCCTCCATCTTTTGCGAATGGCGGAGTTCATCCTCGGCGCGGCTGCGATTCTTCATTTCCCTGACCAACTTACGGTTGGCGCGCTGCAACTGGGCCTCGCTGGCGATCGCTTGCAATCGCAACTGACTCTCGAGTTGTTGGCCCCACCAGTTGCGCAGTGCGAGCGATGTGACGAAGAACGTCGAGGCTCCCACGACGTAAGGGAGGAGACCGGAAGTCAGTCTCTCCCGGAACAAAAAGGCGATGATGAGCACTCCGGCTACTGCTGCGGGTAAAAGCAGCGTCTCCCAGAGGCGGGCTCGCTCATCGAGATCGGGTGATGATACGTCATCGTCGGCTGCTACCGGTATCTGATTCCGTTCGAAACCAGCCCATATGAAGCAGCAAGAAGCGAGCAGATAAGCGCCATTGAGCGGATGGGTCTTTTCGTACGTCGCATTCAGGAGGATGTACGTAAAGTAATAATCTGAGAACGCGATCAATCCTACGCCGAACAGGATCAGGAACATGATGCGGCGAAGTCGACCGGACATTCGAAGTGAAACGACGATCAACCCGAAGAGAAATGCCGACAATCCGAGGATGCAATAGCCGATCGAGATGAATGCCGTAGAGATCGGAACGGGCGATTCCAGAAATCCGTAGAACAGGAATAGATAGGCGAGCAGAATCGCTGAGAACAGGGTGGCCAGATTCCCGAGTTGCACGAGAGTGACGCGCTTCGATTGCGCACTGTGCATGCAGTACCAGAAGCCGGCGATCATCAGGGTAGAGGATGAGAAATATGCGATGTAAGCGGGTGCCGGAAAAGGATTTTGAACGCCGCCGAACAACGCGTAGATGCCCCAAGTCATCTCCCCCAACCCTTCGGCGAGGCATGCAAGACTGAAACACATCCACACGGTGCGATCGCTCTCCGGCGATGCCTTGGCTGTTCGGGAGATTTGAATGCTTGCAGCGAAGAAGGCCAACGGAAACAGGATCCAAACCCACCAGGGCTCGCGTTCGAACTCGGAGCCGAAGACGATCAGCCACTCGCCTCCCGCAAGCGCCGCGCCCAGGAATGCCAACAGCAGACCGCGCCGGGTTTCGACCGACATCCGCTCTTGCCGAGCGTCGCTGACCTCAGGAATCGGATGGGTAGATTCTGATCTCGATTGTTCGGGGTGGCCGCTCATCGGTCGCCAATCCTTCGCTTTGGGGATCAAAATCGACT
>Ga0326597_10011155_pt1 | contig 11930 bp, 8 predicted proteins | sample RVTome_12_FD_203789 | JGI IMG/M metagenome (GOLD analysis project Ga0326597, IMG submission 203789) | Soil microbial communities from uranium-contaminated site in the Upper Colorado River Basin, Wyoming, United States - RVT100D185 | ecosystem: Environmental > Terrestrial > Soil > Contaminated >... | reverse complement strand
AAACCCGTCAAGACTTCTTTTTTTTCCCCCCCAACGCTGAGGTGATTTCTCCCCCAAGCTCCGGCGCCTCTCGTCGACCTGTGCTACCATCGACTTACACGCACAACATTATCGAAGGGGAAGCCGGGCATCCCGCCGGACGCCTCAGCGCCTTTCTCAGCAATCATGAAGGGACCGTCTTCGAATATTCTGGACTGGACCTCCCGTTCGTTTCTCATCCTTCTCGTCGTCGCTTCTCCCTGGCCCTTCGGCTCGGTGGCTCCCAGGGCGGCCTCGACACTCACCGCGGCCCTCCTGGTCTTCTATGGCCTCTACTGGGCCGTTCAACTGCTGCGGCAGCGAAGCCCGACCGCGCCTCACGGTTGGATATGGATCGTTTCCGGGCTCGCGTTCGTCGCGATTCAGAACCTGCCTCTTCCTTCGGCGGTCACCGCCTTCGCCGCGCCCGCTGTGGCGCGGGCCTACGCACCGCTCGGAACCGACCTCAGCGCCAGCGCCGGCGTGGCCGGCTCGGCCGGTCTTCGATGGCACCCGATCTCGATCGAGCCCTTTCGGACGGAGGGGAGCCTCCTCCAGCTCCTGTCGCTCGCTTGCGCGTTTCACCTCGCGAATCGCCTGTTCCGCAAGAGCGCCGAACGAAGTTTCCTCGCTTACAGCCTGGCGGCGGTCGGCGTCGCCCTCTCCCTCTTCGCCGTGTATCAAAAGGCGCGGTTCGGGACCGTCCTCTACGGCCGCGTTCCCGTTGAATCGGGGAGTCCCTTCGGCCCCTTCGTCAACCACAATCATTTCGCGGGCTACGTGGAAGCGGCGGCGCTCGTCGCTCTCGGGGCCGCGATCGGGTTCTCGCGCCGGGCGAGCGCGCTCGCACTTCTCCTCGCCGGGTCGTCGGTCCTCATCGGGATCGCGCACCTCCTCTCGCACTCGCGAGGGGGGCTTCTCGCACTCGGCGCCGGGCTCGTAACTCTCGCCTTGCTCTCCCGCGGTCGAGAGACGGGAGAGGGCCGCCCGTTCGTCATCACCGGAGGAGTACTCGCCGTCGCCGCCTTCCTCATGGTCTTCGCTCCCTCGAGTCTCTTTCAGCGTCTCGCGAGCTTCGGTAATCCCGCGGCGGACGATTCCATGGAGTTCCGGATCCAGCTCTGGTCAGACTCGCTCGGACTCTCGGCCTCGTCACCCGTCGTGGGCACCGGCCTCGGCACCTACTCCGCCGCCATCCCGCCCTATCGAAGCGGGCCCAACGAGATCCGCGCCGAATATGCCGAGAGCGATTGGCTGCAGCTCCTCTGCGAAGCGGGGCTCATCGGTCTCGCGATCTCGGCAATCCTCGTCGTCTCCTCGCTGAGAGCCGGTCTGCGGGAAGCGCGCGGCGAAACGTCCGAGAGAAGCCGCGGTGTCCTTCACGGCGCCGCCGCCGCCGCGGTGGCGCTTTCGGTTCACGGATTCGTCGATTTCAACTTCCGGATTCCCTCGAACGCGCTTCTCTTCGCCGTTCTTCTGGGGGTCGTTGCACCCGCGGGAGAGAAGCTCTCCTGGAAAGGCGGCAGGCTCTTTCGTCAATCGGCCGCGCTCGTCCTTGTCGGCCTCGCCCTCGCCGTCGCGGTATGGACACTGAGGCTCGGCTGGAGCGATGAGCTCAACCGCCGCGTGAATCCCCTCCTCGCCCGGCCGGAGGAGTTCACCTCCCTGATCCAGGCGCTGGGAAAGTCGAGGAGCGGCGTGCCGGATAACCCGGATACCTCCTATCTTCTCGGCCGCCTCTACAACGAGGAGGCCTATCGCTCCCGGGACGAGGCCCGCTATCGCGAGCTCCGCCTCGAGCAGGCGGGAGAGGCGTTCCGCGAGTCGCTGCGGCGCGCTCCCGCGCGAGGAAGAACCTGGTTCGAGCTGGGCTGGACCGAAGCGAACCTCGGCCGGAATCCGGAGGCGGACCGCCTGTTCTCGCTCGCTCTCACCCTCGAGCCTCACTGGGCGAACCTTCGGGCGAACTACGCGCTGTTTCTCGTCTCCCGGGGTCGCATCGACGATGCGCTCGTCCAGATCGAGGCCGCTCGCGAACTCGAGCCCGGCCTCGCCCCTATGGACGCCCTCTCGATCATCGGTCCGCACGTCAAGAACGACGCCCACCTCTTGCGGCGGGCCGCGGGCAGCGGCCCCGAGGCCGAACTCGCCCTCAAGACCTTCGGGGAGTCGAGTGAGTAGCAAATATCCGTTTCAGGCACTCGAGCACCCGTTTCGGTTCTAAGATGAAGCTCCTCGTCGTGGCGCCGAGCTTGCGCAATACCTCTCCCGGCTCCCGGTTCCGAATCGAGCAATGGCTGCCGTACTTCGAAGCCGCCGGGTTCTCCTGCACCTATGCGGCGTTCGAGGACGAGACGCTCCACGAGCTCATCTACACGAAGGGCAACTACGTCGGCAAGACGAGCGCCATCCTGCAGGCGTTCGGCCGGCGGGTCTCCCTGACGAGCCGCGCGCGGGATTTCGATCTGGTGTTCCTCTACGAGGAGGCCGCTCGCATCGGGCCGGCGCTTCTGGAGCGCGCGATCCGATGGCTCGGCGTTCCCCTGGTCTACGATTTCTGCGATCCGATCTACCTTCCCTATCGCTCCCCGATGAATCACCAACTCTCCCGTCTGAAGTGTTTCGGGAAGACGGCTTCGATCTGCCGGCTCGCGGATCACGTGCTCGTGGGCAACGACGCCCTCGCGGACTACGCTCTCCAGTACAACTCGAAAGTGACCGTGGTGCCCATTACCATCGACACCCGCATCTATCGAGCCCGTGAGACCACGCGGCCCCTCGGAGAGCCTCCGGTCATCGGCTGGAGCGGAAGCCACTCGACCGTGCCGCACCTCGATGGAATCCGCTCGGTCCTCCAGGAGCTGGCGCGCATCCGACGATTCCGCCTCCTGGTCGTGGGGGCGCCCGCCTATCGGCTCGAGGGCGTCGATTGCGTGGCGCGCCCCTGGTCCGCGGCTCGCGAGGTCGAGGACCTGCACGAAATGGATATCGGGATCATGCCGCTTCCCGACGACACCTGGACGAGATTGCGGACTCATCTCAAAGTCCGGCAGTACATGGGCGCGGGCATTTCCGCGATCGCTTCCCCCGCGGGCGTCAATCGGGAGCTGGTCCAGGATGGAGTCAATGGGTATCTCGCCGAAGGCGCCGAGGAGTGGCTCGACCGTCTGGTGCGGCTCATCGACGACCCGAGCTCGCGGCTCGCGATCGGACGAAGGGCCCGCGCTACCATCGAGGAGCGCTACTCGGGCGAGATCTGGGCGGCCCGGGTCCTCCAGATCCTGAATCAGGTCCTCGGCCGCGAGGGCTCGAGCGCTCTTCCAGATAGACTCTCGCAGAACCTCGTATGACGACGACCGAGGAGATTCGAAGCGATGCACAGGGGAACCGCTTCGTTCTGCGACGACGCCCCTGCCCCGTCTGTGGAGTCGACGCCCGCACTCTTCTCGGAATGAGAGGCGGAGCCCACCACCGTTATCGTCAGGGCATCGAGTCCCGCATCGTTCGCTGCGATTGCTGCGGTCTTCTCTTCCCCGACCCGTTCCCCTTCCCTCTCGACCCGCAGCGGCTCTACGGGGAGCCGGACGAGTACTTCGGAACTACCGATACCGCGCGAAAGATCGACGCCTATCGCTGGTTGATGCGCGAGATCGCGGAGCGGCTCGGACGGCCTCGGTTCTCGGTGCTCGACGTGGGATGCGGCAGGGGCGAGCTTCTCGCCGCCGCTCGCCTTTCGGGAGTGGAGGCGGTCGGCCTCGAGCCGAGCGAGGCCATGGCGGCCCGCGCTCGAGAATCCTTCGGGGTCGACGTGCATTGCCAGACGATCGAGAAGCTCGCGAGGTCGAGCGACGCCGCGTTCGACGCCGTCACCCTCTGCGGTGTCCTCGAGCACGTGCACGATCCCGATTCGGTCGTCGCCTCGGTGCGGAAGCTCACCAGGCCCGGTGCCGTCGTCTATATCGACGTTCCTCGCGAGCCCAATCTCCTCACGATCGTGGGCAACGCCTGGAACAGGGTGAAGGGAAGTCCCGCGGTCTACAATCTGCAGCCGACCTGGCCCCCGTACCACGTCTTCGGCTTCAACCCCCGGGCCATCGACGTCCTGCTGTCGAAATACGACTTCCGGATCGAATCGCTCCACGTCCAGGCGGATATTCATGTGCCCTATCGCGACGACTGGAAGGATCGGGTTCGGGCTCTGGTCGCGAGCCAGATCCATCGCCTGGGAAACCGAACCAACTTCGGGGCGAATATGTGCGTCTGGGCGCGCCGGCAATCGGGTCCGACGCTTCACGCTTCATGAGCCCATCGAGCGAGATCAGGAGCCGCGACTGCCGTACGGCCGGCTGGGATCTAGCGGCGGGAGCCGACAACGACGTAGCACTCGCAGGTGGACAGCTCCCGGGGGCGCTCCTCTCGTTCTGGGCGCTCTCGATCGTCTCACGGGTTTCTTCCGCGACATGGGATCGCCTGTACCGCTACGCCGAAGGTGATCTCGGTTTCCGGCTTCAGCCAGTCCTCGAGCGACATCGTCGAGGACAACTACGTTTTCCTGCATCAGACCCGCATCGCTGCTTTCGCTACACTTCTTGCCGGCAAGTGTCCGGGGCCTGTGGGGTCGGCCCCTCATCCGGTGGGCCGGGCACGCCGAGCGCCGGTGAAGCTGGAGGGCACAGGGCCGGAATCCCAACGGAATCAACCTCTTTGATGCTTGGCACGAGCGTTGCTTGAAATGACTCCGATGTCCGGAGTGCGTTCCGAGAAGCGCCTGGAAGTGCTCTACGTCAGCTACGACGGCCTCCTGGAGCCGCTCGGGCAATCTCAGATCGTCCGCTACGTCGAAGGACTCGCTGCCGAAGGGTTGCAGTTGAAAGTCCTCTCCTTCGAGAAGCCCCGCGACCTCGAGAACGCGGAGAGACTGAGACTCCTGAGGGAAGAGCTCGAGTCGCTCGGGATCGCCTGGTTCCCGCTCCCCTACCACCGACATCCCCGCCTTCTGGCGACCGCGTGGGACGTCGCGAACGGCGTCGCCACCGGGCTCAAGCTCGTCGAGCGATACCGACCGGACGTGGTGCACGCGAGGAGCTACGTCGCCGGGCTCATGGGACTGGCCTTCAAGGCCGCCGGCCGAGCCCGCTTCGTCTTCGACATGCGCGGATTCTGGCCGGAGGAGCGCGTCGAGCTCCGGCTGTTCCGGCAGCAAGGCGTCCTATATCGAGCGAGCAAGCGTCTCGAGAATCGCCTCCTCGCCGCCGCCGATCACATCGTAGTACTCACCGAGAGCGCCAAGTCCATTCTTCGCGAGCGCGAGGCGAATGCGCGGCTCATCGCTCACGGGGCCCGCGACGTTCGAGAGATTCCGATGAGCGTCATCCCCTGCTGCGTCGACCTCGAGCGCTACCGCCCTCTTCCTCGCGACCCGGAGCTTTCCGGACGGTACCGCCTCGACTCCTCGGTCGTCATCGGGAACATCGGCGCCTTCAATCATCGCTATCTGGTTCACGAGATGTTCCGCTTCGCCTTCCATCTGAAGGCCCATCGGCCCGACCTCCGTTTCGTCTACCTCACCGAGCAGGATCCCGCGGCGGTGCGGAATGCGGCGAAGAGCGCGGGCTTCGGCGAGGAGGACGTCGTGGTCCTGCGCGCCGAGCCCAAGGACGTTCCCCGATGGCTCTCGCTCTTCCGCCTCGGTGTCTTCTTCCTGCGTCCGAGCTACGCGGCGAAAGCCTCGAGCTTCACCAAGCTCGGCGAGTTCCTCGCCGCCGGGGTACCGGTCGTGACCAACACCGGCGTCGGAGACGTGGACAAGATCCTCGGCTCCGGCCGCTGCGGTCTCCTGCTCCCCGGACTCACCGATCGAGAGCTCTCCGCATTCGCCCGAAAGGCTCTCCCGCTTCTCGAAGGGAATGCGGTCGCGGAAGGGATTCGAGTCCACTGCCGGTCCACGGCGGTTGAGCACTTTGCGCTCGCCGAAGGCGTCGCCCGCTACCGCGGCCTCTACGATTCGTTGGCCTCGGCTCCGAGGCCCACTGCGGAGCCTCAGGTCGCAGCAGGGATGGGATAGCGCGCGCATGCACACACCTACGAAGCGGTGACGAAGTGGTACCTGGCAGCGGGCTTCGATGCTCCGCGGCTCCGCGGCCTCGAGCGCCACGGCTTCAGCGTGTGCGGCAGCAAGCGCGGTGTGACCGGGCTCAAGATGGGTGCGAACGAGAACGAAGAGCCGACCGCGCAGCCGTGACGCCGGTGAAGAACGACCGAACGGCGCGGGCGTCACCATCTGACGCGGGCATCTCATCAGAGTCAGTAGGATCCTACCCGCGCACCGTCAAGCCCGTGCGCGCTCGCGAACCGCAGCGGGTGGAAAGACGGCTTCCACCCGCGTAAGCGCTCCACGGACGCCGATCGCCCCAAAACCGCGGCGGGAAACGGCCACCTTCGCCGCTCGCGCGAAGCCGTGCTCGCGGAACCAGCCGTCCACCTCCTCGAACGTGTGTGAGTGCACGAACGGCGCGCCAAAGATATCCATCAGCGCAATCCGCGCGGCACCGCGGCTCAAACGCCCGTAGGGGCGGAGGCCCGTTTTATCAGCAAACCAGCAGAATGCCTGGAAGGCTGGCGCTGCGGCGGTCGCGATACCAGCAAAGAGGGGCGATGGGATTCTTGTGGTGACGACTCGAAGCGTGTTGACGAGCTCGGTGACACCGGGCTCGTGTGAGTAGACCCATACCGAAAACACGGCGTCCTGTTTCAGCACCCGCGCAATGGAATCGAAGCCGTCCTTGGTGCTGGGTGTGCTGCTGATAACGCCGAGCGAAGACACGATGTCGGCGATGCCAAAGCGAATGGGTGGATTGAAGAGATCCCCCTGAACGAAGTGCACGCGTCCCCTTACGTGTTGTGGCCGCTCCCGACGAACCCGCTCGCCGTGCTCGAGTCCGGTCGATAAGTCGAGAGCGATTACCTCGAATCCGAGCTCGGCATACCCGAGGCTCGGCAGGCCGGGACCGCATCCGGCGTCGAACAAGAGCGCCCCGTCACCGATGACGTCCATAGCATCAACGCTGCGAAGCGGATTGACCAGGTATGACTGCACTTGATCTTCGGGCGTCATGGTCCAGGTCCCCTCGGCCGTCTTGAACGACTGCCATTCGAGGCTGAAATTCTGTTTGGTGCGCCGGTCGTACCGGACCTTCCGGCCCGACCGGGCGAGGCGCTCAATCTCCTCCGCCGGAAGGATGGCATTCATCTGAAATCGGCATTCCTGGAAAGCGCCCGCGTACTCCGCGATCGAATCCGGGAGCATCCGCGGGATGCCCCGCACGATAGGGTACACGTGCGCCGCCCCACAGCGCAGGAGGCCGGTCTCTACCTCGTCCTGCTGCCCGCTGGTCAGCGCCAGCGCGTGCAACTTCAGCTCGCCTCGACACTGCGGGCAAACCAGGAACTCCATCAACCGTTCATGCATGGAAGCGCTCCTCCGGGAACCGGACCACGCGGTGCTAACCACTTGTCTTCGAGGAGCTCGGCCGGGCTCATACGCGCGATCCGACAGCGCCGTTTTGTCGAAGACTGTTGTATAGGGCCTGAAGGACCCGACCGTAATCGCGAAGGTCATCGGAGCCGAAACGAAACATGACGGCTGCCGACTGCTTGCGGTCTCGCGCATAAACGACGACCAGGAGCACAGCGGACACGAAATTCGCCACCGCCTGGGCGGCGGCCGCGCCCGCGAGCTGAAACCTGGGAACGAGCAAAACGCTCAAAACCAGTGCCAGCGCGGCGTAGGCGGCGGTTCCCAGAGACTGCCAGTGTGGAAGTCCGGAGCCGTAGAAGTAATCCGAAAGAATGCTGCGAATTCCCATGAACACCCATCCGACGGACGCCAGCTCCATGGCGGGCGCTGCCGGGAGGAACGGTTCCGAGTAGAGGAATCTGACGAGAGGCTCGGCCAGAAGCCAGCACAAGATAGTCGCCACGACGCCGAGCGCTATCGTGTGCCGAAGGCACTTGGCGGTGTAGAAAGGCGCGGAGTGCTCATCCGAGGCGACTCGTGGAAAGAGCACCGCCCCCAAGGCCATGGGCACATGGCCAATCAGCTCCGTGGCCAGCAGAACGATGGAAAACAGACCCGCGCCCTGCTCTTGGAGGAACATCGCCACGACGAACAGTTCGAGGCGCCCGCTCAACACTGTGAAGAACCATGCGGGATAGGCCTTGTAGCCAAACTTCAGCAGTCGGGTGACCAATTTTCGACTGGGGCGCTCGCCCAGGAGCTCCCGCGGGCGGATTCCGAGCAGCTTCAGTCCAATCGGAATCGAAAGCGAAAGAGCAACGACGAGAGCGGCCTTCGCACCGTTGATCCCCATGCCGAGAACAGGGACCAAGACGACGAATACCGCGAGCGAGAGCAGCGAATAGGAGAGCCCCAGCACCGCGACCTCGGTCATCTTCTCGCAGCCTTGAAGAACGAATCGAACGTCGTCTCGAGCTAGGCACGCACCGACGAACGCTGCAAACCAAATATCGCCATAGCTACTGATAGTGACGAACAAGACGAGGATGGACGTGGTGATCAAGGCTGCGGTGAACCCGATCGAAAGGAGTGGCTTCGGGGTGATGAGACCGCGTGCCGCGGTGTATCCAATGGCGGGTCGCAGGCCGGGGTCGAACGCCGCGGCAGCAACCGTCGCCATGGCCGTGAATATCGCCAACTCGCCTTTGCCCCCAATACCCAGGACTCGTGCGGTCACGACGCTGTAAACGAGGCCCGTCGCAATCGTGGCCAGCTGTCCCAGCCCGTACGAGAGAACGTTGCGGGCGAATCTGCGCTTGCTCATGAATCACAGAGAGACAACGGCGCGCACGGCCTCTGAAAAACCCCCTTATCCTCCGCCGAAGACGAAACTCGCTCTGCGCGGTGGGAACGAAGGGCCCATGGTTTCTGGATTGTGGTCTACCACAATGGTAGCACAAGGGTCGGCGAGGACGGCGATGCATCGCCGAGATGGAAGAGGCCGCGCGCGGACGCTGGGAGGAGCGGCCGCGCGCCGGGGTTTTCTCGGCCGAACGGCTGTGCTACGGTTCTCTTGAGGTTGTTCCTCGACCACATCGAGAACGCTTTCCATATGACGGCCCCCGCCTTCTCTATCGTCGTTCCTACCTACAATCGTTCGTCCCTCGTCGTCGCAACGATCGAGTCGGTGCTCTCTCAGGATTTCGAGAACTTCGAGCTCCTGGTCGTGGATGACGGAAGCACTGACGACACGGAATCGGTTGTCCGCAGAATCCGGGACGCGCGTATCCGATACCACAAGAAACCGAACGGGGAACGCAGCGCGGCCCGCAATCACGGCACCGCACTCGCTCGCGCCCCGTACGTGAATTTCGTAGATTCCGACGATCTCGTCTATCGTCATCATTTGACTACGGCGTGGAATTTCATCGATGAGCGAGAGCAACCCGAGGTGTTTCATCTCGGGTACAACATCAAGGAGCCTGGGGGGAGGCTCGTTCGCCGTGTCGATCGACTCCCGAAACAAATCAACCGAGACATCATCCTAGGCAACTTCCTGAGCTGCAATGGGGTGTTTCTCAGGCAGGACATAGCACGGGCCCATCCCTTCAACGAGCGTCTTTCCGCCTCCGAAGACTACGAGCTCTGGCTTCGTCTGGCGAGCCGGTATCCCTTGTGGTGCGAGAATACCGTTACCTCCACCATCATCGAGCACCCGGCTCGAAGCGTGATGCTGACGGACAAGAAGGCACTCCTTAGGCGTGTTCAAGTGCTGCTCGAATCGCTGGATGGAGACGCCGCATTCATGAGGCAGTATGGTGCCGTCTACTCCAGGTTCCTATCCCGACTGCTCGCCTACGTAGCTCTCCACTTGGCGATGGAGCCTTCGAACCAGCTCGACAGCCTGCGTTGCCTCGGTAGAGCCGTTATCGAGGATCCGGGAGTCCTCTGGAGCCGCCAGTTCTTCGGGGTGCTGAAACGGAATCTCCTTGCGATGGCGCGTGGCATGACGACGGCTAGTTGCACGACGGACACCGAGACAAGCGATCTCCTGGAGTGGATTCGGCTCAGGGGTGGACGTGGCGGTCGAGTCCAGCGTGAATCTTCCGGCTTCCGCAAGTCATAAGGAGGGGCCCTCCAGTTCCGAGCATCCGGTTCTTGGTCGACCAAGAGCTCGCGGTCGGGGCGAGTCTTTGCTAACCTAAACAAGAATCTCATATTCAAAAGTACGCGGGAACGAAAACTTGATCGGCGCGTCGGCGACACAGCGGTAGCGTCGATTGCTTCGAGTGTAGCGAGGTGAGAAGACCGTGTACCGGCGGTTGCTCGACTTTCTGCGATGTCCTGACTGCGGGGGCCGGCTCGAAGCGGCCGCACTGAGGACCGCGCCCGACGGCGAGATCTCGGAAGGGATTCTCAACTGTTCCTCTTCCCATGGCTTTCCCATCGTCCGGGGTATCCCGCGGCTCTTGTCGGATTCGCTCTTTCGGCACGCCGAGGATCTCGCACCTCTAGCGCGCGTCGCTACGGACGACGTGTATAGACGGTACTTGGAGCGAAAAGAGTCGACGGCGAACTACGACCGCGGCACGAAGGCCAACTTTGACGAGGAGTGGCACCAGCACTGCGTCGGAGACCGAACCTGGAGCATGGACCTGGCTTCGAGGGTGGAGGCGTTCTTCCTCGAGCCAATGCGAATCCCAAGAGAAGAGCTCGCGGGGAAGCTTGTCCTCGATGCAGGCTGCGGAAACGGCAGCCAATCAGTGGCATATACTCAGTTGGGCTGCGAAGTGATCGCGGTCGACATCAGCTCCGGGGTGGAACATGGCCACCGGTTTCGAAGGCGGCTCGAGGGGGCGGTACCGGACAAGGTTCACTTCGTTCAGGCCGACCTCGAGCGGCCGCCGTTCGCCCCGCAGCTGTTCGATATAATCCACTCCGCGGGGGTCCTTCACCACACGCCCGATACGCGCCGTACGTTCGAGAGTCTAGTTCCATTGTTGAAAAACGAAGGAACGCTCTACGTCTGGCTCTACAAATACGAAACCATCGTGACGCCGATCTTAAATGGCATTCGCTTTTTCACCACGTCCATTCCGTCGAGCATTTTTTCTCGTCTGGCGCTATTGCTTGCTCCAGCGTTTCGGGTGTTCTGCGCCACGACCAACGCCCTGGGGATTCGCGCCTACGCATCGCTGAATCGTCGGGAGGCCAGGCTCGCTCTCATGGATATCTTCGGCGTCCCCTACGCCCATTACCATACCTATGAAGAAGTCGCAGACTGGTACCGAGTCCTCAGCTTCACTGTGACCTGGTCTTGCAACGAAGGTCGTCGTGGTTTCGGGGTCTGCGGCCGACTCGGTCTGCGGCCGGAGAATCGAGCCCGAGCAGGAGCAAGCACGGCGGTCGACACACGAGGCGACGCTGTTGTTCCCGCGCGCTCCGCGGCTGAAAGGATATGAGGCTGAAGCACACGAGTATTTTACTCGTTGCCGCGGCTTTGACTCCGCGATTACGTGGTCTCGAACTCATCTCAGTGCATGAGATCTGACCAACGACTGCCGAAAGGGACGGGTTTAGCCGCCCGCGTGGTTCGTTCCTTGTTGAGAACAAAGCTTCGAGGAAGCCATCGGGCGACGCTCTTCCTCGCCTCACGTCTCGAGTCGCTTCAATCCGTTCCCATGCCGACCGAGAACGGCTGCCTCCATTTGGACCTGCGACTGGGCTCCACCCATTGCATACTTGCCGGCGCACCCGTGGAAGAAGAAGTGCAGGAAATCATCAGGCGACTCTCCCGGACTGAGCCACCATTCTGCCGAGCCCTCCCGATGTGCCGATGTGAGAGGTGCAGCTCTGTGTTATCGTTGAATTTACAAAGAACAATCTTCGCCTCGTC
>Ga0326597_10011154_pt1 | contig 11930 bp, 9 predicted proteins | sample RVTome_12_FD_203789 | JGI IMG/M metagenome (GOLD analysis project Ga0326597, IMG submission 203789) | Soil microbial communities from uranium-contaminated site in the Upper Colorado River Basin, Wyoming, United States - RVT100D185 | ecosystem: Environmental > Terrestrial > Soil > Contaminated >... | reverse complement strand
TTCAGCCGGCCGGGGACCTACCAGACGTGGATCCGGTTCTCCAACGCGTTCTCGTCCATCGCGTCCGACCGCGATCTCGACGTCCGCGGCATGGCCATCAAGGTAATGGGGGTCGAGGGCGAGAAGCTGCTCGCGAACGAGCGATTCGAGAAGACACAGGACTTTCTCCTCATCAACACCAATGTGTTCTTCTCGCCGGATCCGACAGCGTACCTGGAGTTCAGCCGGGAGTACGTCAAACGGGAGAGCGCGATCGACTACGTCCTGCGGCCGTCGAGATGGCGGCAGGCGTACATCCTCTACCGCGCGGCCCGCGGCGGCATGGTCAATCCGCTGACCAGCCGCTACTGGAGCAGCGTGCCGTTCAGGCTGGGCGCGGCGGCGGTGAAATACTCGGCCAGGCCCTGCGAAGGGGTGGTGCGCGGGAGGCGCGGCGCGTCACCGGACTTTCTCCGTGAAGCCATGGCCCACCACCTGCGAGACCGCGAGGCCTGCTTCGACTTCATGGTGCAGTTCCAGAGCGATCCCGTGAAGATGCCCGTGGAGGATCCGTCCGTGGAGTGGAAGGAGCGGGACTCGCCTTTCGTGCCCGTCGCCAGAATCCGCATCCCGCCTCAAGTGTTCGATGCTGAGCGGCAGATGCACTTCGGGGAACACCTGTCATTCACGCCCTGGCACTCGTTGCCGGAGCATCAGCCGATCGGCTACGTCAACCGCATTCGCCGGACGGTCTACGAGCAGATCTCGACCCTTCGACACGCCGCCAACGGGGCGCCTCGCCGCGAGCCGGTGGGCTTCGAGTCCTCTGGCCCCTGACCAGCCCCCGACCTCATTTCACGGCGCGGCGAGCGCAGACCTGGGGCGCGGCGGATGTCCGGTGCAGACTCTTCTGGCCGCCCCGGTGTCCAATGGTGCATGCGACAGCTCTGCCTGGCGCTCCCGATCGTGGTGATCGGGTGTGCCTCGGTGCCGGTCGATCCGCCAGCCGTCCTGCCGGAGGCTGAGCTGGCGGCGGCCGACGCGCGCCTGGCGGAGGGCTGTTACGACTGCCTGCTTGACGCGCGGGATCGCTACGGGCGCCTGGCGGACGGGCCCTTCCGGTCAACGCTCCTGCCACGACTCTTCGAGGCGGAGCTTCTCATCGCCCGGCGCGAGCAGGAGCTTGCTCTGCCGGCGTCCTCTTCGATCGCCCGGGCGCGAGTCGTCGCGGCCGAGCTTCCGATCGAGTACGGGGCAGACCGCCTCCTGCGCCTCGCCGAGGCACTTCCCGACGTGGCCGCCGGTGTCGCGCGCCGCGAACGGCGGACGCTCCGCGAGGCGCCCGAGGATCTGCTCGGCCGCGGGCTCGCCGCCGAGCTCGAGTGGATCCCGTCGAGCGGGCTGCGGGAGCCTGTCCGCCGGTATCTGATCGCCGCCATCGAATGTGCCAGCGACGGCGCGGTGCCCACCGCGCCGGCCCTCGCATCGGCGGGCACGCGGCCGACCGTCACGGCCGTGGCGCCGGCCGCCGATCCGCCGCTGCTCGTCTATGCCGAGGCGCTCTGCGGCCGCGTGCGACGTCCGGGCCCCTTCGAGTCGGTTCGTGCGCTCGTCCCGGCGTTCCGGGAAGCCTCGCTTCCGTTGTCCGAGATATTCCTTGGCCTGATCAACGACGAGGGGCCGACGCGGGCGCTGGCCGCGGCTGCCGACGCGTACGAACGCTTCGCCGATTCGCCCGCCGTCACCCTCACGTACGCCGCCATCCACTACCGGGCCGGCAACTACGACGACGCGCTGCGGCTGTACGACGAAACCCTGGCGCTGCGGCCGGCGCACGAGGATGCCTGGCTCGGCCGGGCCGTGTGCCTGAGCGTACTGAACAGATACGAAGAGGCGATTGCCGCGGCGACGGTGCTGATCGACGCCAGTGCCGACAACCGCGCGGAGGCGTACTACTGGCGGGCGTGGAATCACCGCCGGCTCGAGCGCCTGCCGCCGGCGCGCGACGACATCGAACGCGCGAAGCGGCTGGCCGCGAGCATCGACATCTACACGCTCGCCGGTATCATCGCCTACGAACAGGATCGGCTCGACGCGGCAGAGGCCGACCTGCTGGCGGCGCGGGCGATGTCGATGCCGCGCAGCTGCACCGCGGCCTGGTACCTCGGCCTCGTGCCCATGCGCCGGGAGCGGTGGCCGGCGGGCGCGACCGCGTTCGAGAGCGCGATGACCTGCTTCCAAGGCAGCCTGGCCGGGCACCAGGCGGGCCGGGCCGCCCTCCGGGCCAACACAATCATGGATCCCGTCTTCAAGGCGCGGCAGATCGCGCTGGCCGACGAGGCCATTACCGAGGCCCGCCGGCAGATGCATGCGGCGGCGATGAACGCCGCCAAGAACTTCGCCCTCGCCGGCAATCGCGTCCGCGCCAGGCAGCTCGGCGATCGCGCGTCAGCCGATCCTGCTCTCGCCTCGGAAGTCGAGGTGCTCCGCGAGTACCTGGAGCGTCTGGGACCGCCGTAGTGTTCAGGTGCGGCGCACGCGAAGCGTTCGATTGAATGTCCAGCGCCTGGTAACTGACGAGTCTTGATGAGACATTCCGGCTTTGGGCTCTGGGCGCTGGGCTCTTGAGCCTCTTACATAATTTCCATCAGCCACCGGCGGTGAGGTGGCGAAAGACGTGCTCGCTCGTCGTTCAAGCGCTACAGGCCAAGAGTCTAAAGCCCAAAGCCCAAAGCCGATTGTCGCATCAGGGCTAATCTTAGAGCCGATTGTCGCTGCCGTATCCTGTCCCCGTCGCCACAGAATCGGGAGGCTGCGATGACCTGGTATCGGCACCGACGCGCTACGGGCCATCACGCGGGACCTGATGCCGTGCCGCGTGGAATCGCTCGCATTCGCTCATGACGTATCGGAGGAACTCCAGCGTGTGCTGGTACTCGTCCGTGTCCGCCGGCTCGCGCACCGACACTACCGGGTTGCACCGAGGCGCCCACGCGCGGTCGATGAGGCCGGCGAACCGCGGATCGCGGCGCTTCATCCACTTCGCCCCGACCCGCTTTGAGCCGACCTCACCAGCATGGAGGTCGCGGAGGATGCGCGAGTAGTTCAAGACGATGAACCCCTGGTAGAACCGATTGGCCCAGCGGTCGGGAGCGGCCAGGATCTCCCGGCCCCAGCAGATGGCAGTCTCTCGCATCTCCGCCCGCAGGGCCGTGACCGGGACCGGATCGATCAGGCTCGCTGGGGAAGGACCGACCAGACAGATCCCGTGCTGCCTCAGCGTGGACCGCACGACCAGCGTGTTGCAGTGCGCCGACCGCTCGATCTCCCGCCTTCCATGGTCGAAGTACCACACCGGCTCCCCCGCTCGACGCCCGTCGCGCAACAGCCCCTGCGGAAGGAAGGACCCTTCGAGATGTTTCGCCCATGGGTTCGGCAGATCGAACACCCCTCCGTAGGCAGCCCGCAGGTTCGACACGTCGGCGTCGGCAGATTCGTCCTCGAGTACCACGATGAAGTCAGCGTCGCTGTCGCGGTCGAAGTCTCCGACGGCAAAGGACCCCTGCAGGTAGACCCCGACCAACTCCTCGGCGAACACCCCTCGCACGGCGCCCACCAGTTCCTGGAGGACGGCGTTCAGGTCCGTGTAGGGTGTGGGGTCGACAGGGTCTGCCATCTGTCCTCGCGGCGCGGGCTACGGGTCAGGCTACCTGATTTGGAGTGCTGGCCAACGTGTTAGCATCGGGCCGTTCAGCGACACACTGGTGGTCGGTGATCCTCGGCGAGCATCACGCTCTGGATGTTGAAGGAACGCGCAAGCGCCGAGCTACTCGAAGTCCGACTCCACAAGCGGGTGGGCAGCCAACGGCGGAATGGGCAGCACCGATCACATGCAGGAGTGCGTTTTCTGCGAGATTGCGGCCGGTCGCGCACCAGCCAGTGTCGTGTATCGCGACCGTCAGTGCAGGGAATGGCTGCCGATTGCGTCTCAATTTGACTGAGGCGCAGTGGCTACGGACTCAAATCGCTCGACGCGTTGGATCACCAAGAGGCTACAGCAGCCGAAATGTCCATATCCGACCGATCCGCCCTGCGGGTCCCCCGTGTACGCGAAGAATGTGCCCACAAGCGTTGCGCGTGCCGTCGCCCTAGGCTCCGTCTTCATCAGTTCCAAGAAGCGTCTAAAAGTTTCGTCGGCGACGAGCGGCAAGACTATGCCATCGAGTGACAAGGGCTTCGGACGTGGCGTTCCTTCGCCTTCGCCAGGGCAACAGTAGATAGCTCCCGACGGTTGCGTTCCGCCGTAGGTGAGCCAAATCGGGACCGATGGCCGGTCGGTCGGACAGGCTGGATCTGTCACAACGAAGTGCTCAGACTCTCGCTCTACGATGCCAGTCACGCGGATCTGCACGTGGTTGGCGGCACTCGGAGCGGTCGACAGCTCACAGACATCGACGTCGCGCGGCTGCTGGGCGTCCGCTGGACTCACAAAAAACGCAAACGCGAGAAGGGTGCCTATTACCCTCTCAATCACATGCCCTCCTAACGCTGGCTTGGTGCGTGGATCGACGTGGCCGCATCCCAGGTCGGTGGTGCCTCGAAGTGGGGATGGCCCTTCACAGGCGGACGTCGCTCGTGCGCAGGACGCGACGAGTCTCCTCGTCGGGGGCCAGGTCGAATGCCGTCTTGCCGGCAAAGCCCGGGGCTCCGGTACCGCGAAGCGTGGGATCGGCGCCGGCGTCAACCAGGACGCGGGCAACGACGGCGTGGCCGCCGAGCGCTGCCAGCATCAGCGCGCTCAGGCCGAACTTGGCTGTGTGGTCGAGGTCGGCGCCCCGCGCGACCAGCCAGCGCACGACTTCGCCATGGCCGGCGCGGGCCGCGAGCATGAGGGCCGTCTGGCCGTACTCGTCCCGGGCATTCACGTCGAGCCCCTCGGCCGCCAGGTGCGCAAGGGAGTCGAGATCACCTGCCCGGACGGCCTGCAACCACACGCGCGTCACCAGCGGCTCCTTCCGGCCTAACGGCTCTTGGCTTTCGGCCCGTCAAGAGCTTTGAGCCTGTTCCGAGGTTTCCGTCAGGCCACCGGCGGTGAGGTGGCGAAAGACGTGCTCGCTCGTCGTTCAAGCGCTACAGGCCAAGAGTCAAAAGTCCAAAGCCCAGAGCCGATTGTCGCATCACGGCTAGCTTAGAAGATCCCTCGCTGCCCGACGGCGCCGGGAGCCACGGGCCCCCCGGTAGACATCGCGAGCGCCCAGATCGTGCCGAGTGCGATCGTCAGGAGCGTGCGCATCCGGGTTCAGGATATCGCGGCGAGACACCAGCGGCCACATCGCGCCAGTCAGCCCGCGCGGCGCACGCGCTTGATCCGGTCGCCGCTCCGCCGCGCCCCGTTGGCCGTGACGCCTCCGCCCGAGGACCGATGGACGACCACCTGGCCGTCTCGTTGGACCTCGAGGCCTGCGCACACGGAGTCCGCGTCCTCTCCACAACCGCCGCCGGACTCTAGAACCCCGGTGCCACTGAAGACGGGTGGACGTCGCCCTTGGCGCGACTACTACTGCGCGGTAATCTCGCGGACAATGAGCTGGCCATTGACGCCGATGACGACGCCCGCCAAGTCTTCAGCTGCGAGGTGGTCGAACCTGGCGGTCAGCGTCGTGGTGGAGCGCCCCGCAGTCCAGACACGTCGGGTACCTCCAACACCCGGCGCGCTGACCCGAACGGGCATAGTACCGCTTCTGAGCCAATCGCCGAGCCGCGCTACGACCGTTCCGTCGGTCTTCAGCAGCCACACCTGAACAAGGGACGTCGCGGGCACCCTCGTGCCATGGAGCGAGACGCGGAGCTCCATGGATGTCTCCTGGATCCTGAGGAAGTTCTCGTACCCGCCGGAGATCGAGAGCGTGTCGCTGAATAGGATGCGCGGCTCGCCCGACGGCCCCGGCGCCACTTGGGAAGTAGCAGGAATCGCGGAGAAGAGCACCGCAACCACCGCGGTGACCAGGATGCCGAGCCCCCCGGGGAATGACATGCGAACCTCCAGCACGCGTTTAGACACCGCTGGCGACCCGATGGTTCTGGTCGCCGTGCCCGGTGGCGACGCCAAACCGGAGGGCTGGTGATGGCTGAGGAACAGACGAGCCGTGTCGCGAGTCATCACCACCCTCCCTGCCAAGATAGATGAGACACTTCACCCACGCGTAATTGCTGTCGAGGGCGGGGAGGTGTCAGGACCTTGATGCACACGATCCACAGCCTGCCAACCGGTCTCTCGCCCGCGGAAGACCCGGAGCGAAGGGGCGACGAGCGAAGCGAGGCGCCCCGCAGCGGCGGGTCTTCCGCGGGCGAACGCGCGCCGACGCCCGGCCCGCCCGATCCCGAAGTGCCCGCGCGCCACGCCAGGCGCCGGTTCACTCCGGGCTATAAGCTCGACATTCTTCGTCGCGCCGATGCCTGCACGCGCCCTGGCCAGCTCGGCGCGCTGTTGCGAAAGGAAGGGCTGTACTCCTCGCACTTGGTGACGTGGCGCCGGCAACGCGCGCACGGCCTGACGCCGAAGAAGCGAGGCCGCAAGCCGACGTCGACCGATCCACGCACCAAGGCCTTGGAGCGCGAGAAGGTCGCCCTGGCCACCGAAAACCGTCGACTCGAGCGGCGGCTGCAACGGGCGGAGACAATCATCGCCTTCCAAAAAAAAGTGGCTTCGCTGCTGGGGATCCCGCTGAATCCGCTGCCGAACGACGAGGACGATTGATGACCGCCGTCGAGAGCGCGAGCGCGACGATGGGCACGGCGGCGGCGTGCGACGCGTTGGGCGTCTCGCGCGCGAGCCTGTATCGGCGGCGCCAGCCGGCGCGGCCGCCGGCGCCACGGCCGACGCCCCCACGCGCGCTCGCGCCCCTCGAGCGGCGACACGTGCTCGAGACGCTCGACAGCGAGCGGTTCCTCGATCAGGCCCCCGCGCAGGTCCATGCGACGCTGCTCGACGAGGGGATCTACCTGTGCTCGCCGCGGACGATGTATCGCCTGTTGGACGCCGCCGGCGAGGTCAAGGAACGGCGCGATCAGGTCCGCCGGCCGCACTACGCGGCCCCGGAGCTGCTGGCGACGCGGCCGAACGAAGTCTGGAGCTGGGACATCACGAAGCTGCTGGGGCCGGTCAAGTGGACCTATTTCTATCTGTACGTGATCCTCGACATCTTCAGTCGGTACGTCGTGGGCTGGATGATCGCCCCGCACGAGAGCGCGGTGTTGGCCGAGCGGCTCATCGCCGAAACCTGCGCCAAGTACGCCATCGCACCGGGCCAGTTGACGCTCCATGCGGACCGGGGCGGCGCCATGCGCAGCAAGCCGGTCGCGCTACTGTTGGCGGATCTCGGCGTCGTCAAGACCCATAGCCGACCCTACGTCTCCAACGACAATCCGTTTGCCGAAGCGCAATTCCGCACGCTGAAGTACTGTCCGCAATTTCCCGACCGCTTCGGATCGATCGAGGATGGCCGCGCGTTCGGCCAGGACTTCTTCCGCTGGTACAACCAGGATCACCGGCACAGTGGGCTCGGGTTTCTCACCCCGGCGGTGGTCCACTTCGGCCAGGCTGAGGTTGTGCGCGCGCATCGCGACCGCGTGCTCGCCGCCGCATATGCCGCCCATCCCGACCGCTTCGTGAACGGCCAGCCGCACCCCGCCGATCTGCCCACCGCCGTCTGGATCAACCCACCCGTCAAAACAGCGACGGCTCAGGACGCCCCAGGAACGACGATCGCCACGCCGGACGGCCCCCAGCATGGTCGGCTCCTCGAGGCCACGCGCCGATCGACCACCGTGCTGATCGACGGCGGCGCTCCTTTAATTAACTCGACCTTGGTGTCTCAATGTCATTGACAGCGGCCGCACGATTATTGGCCGTTCCCCACCACCGCGGACTATTCCGCGGGCCGGCGTCAGGAGTCAGCTCCGGTGTCTATGCACCCGTTGAGCGGAAGCCCCAGCGACAGCCGTGCGCGTGGCACACCCTGTGCAGCGTCGCGGGTCATCGGAGGTTCGTCGTGAAGAACTTACTACTTGGACTGCTGACCGCTCTCTTACTCTCTTCTCCAGGCTCCCTGTTCGCGCAGGAGCGCCTGAGTCTTGAACTGCTGCCGGGCGCTGCCATCCCCACCCAGAACATGGCAGGGGCCGACCTGAGCGCCGGTGTCGGCGCCGAAGCGACGGTGAGCTATCGCTTCCTTCCCCATCTTTCCGCATACGCGGGCTGGGATTGGCGGTACTTCACAGCCGACGCCTCCTTGGTGGGACCAGACATCGACGTTGAGGAGACCGGGTATGCGTTCGGGCTGCGGTTCCTGCATCCTCTCGGTCGGGGGTCGGCGCCCGCACTCATGCTGCGCGCCGGCGGCACGATGAACCACATCGAGCTCGAGAACGAGGCCGGCGATCTGGTGGCCGATTCCGGTCACGGTCTGGGGTGGGAAGCCGGCGCGGGCCTGGCGTTCCCAGTCGGAGACCGGTGGAACATCACACCGGCCGTCCGGTTCCGGTCGTCCGCACGCGAGTTCGACATCGGGGGGACGGTGACGCCGGCCACGCTCCGGTACGTCTCGGTCGAGGTCGGGTTTTCTCGCGGCTTCTGACGTTGCATCAGACCAACATGAAGGCCGGTCGGCCACACGGGCCAGCCGGCCTTTTTGAGGTCCAGAGGCAACAGATGGACAATCCACGGCGCTTGACGCCCACCACCAGGTGCGCCACAATCGGTCGCACGTGACACGCGCGATCGGTGTGTTGTTCGTGTGCCTCTGCCTGCAGACGAGTGCGCTCTCGGCGCCGTTCGTCCATCTGCATGCCGACGCGGCGCACGAAACCGGGCATCACGACGGGCGGGTGGTCCACCATCATGTAGCGGCGCACCCGGCCGATAATCACGCTCATCACCACGACCGGGACGCCAGCCCGCCTGCGGTAGGGGACGACGCGTGGTCCGCCGGCGGCTCGACGGAGCCCGCCGCGCTCGCCCTCGACTCCATGAGCGCGCGATCCGAATCGGGAGTGGCCGTGGCGCCGCCCGATCAAGTTGTCGAAGTACTCGCACCCCCGGCAGCGGTGAGGCCTCCGCACGGCGACGTCGGTCATCGGCCGGCTCGACCACCCGACCTCGGCACATCGTCTCTCCGCGGACCACCACGCTAGGTCCTGCTCGCCCGTCTCCGGGCGTTTCGCCGTTTGTCCTGAAGAACTGGTGGCCGCGGGGCTGTGGCCGTAGGGCTCCGCCGCGGCACGTCAACCTGTGTGCGTGTCCGAAGGAGCGAGTCATGAAACTGCTTGCCGTCTTGGTGTGTTCTGCCGTCCTGGCCGTCGCAACTGCGTCGTTGGCCGCCCATCAGGAAACGTTCAAAGGACAGGTGCTGTCGGTCGAGCGGACCAGCGTGCGGGTCAACGTCCTCGATCCGGCGACCAAAGCCGAAGCGCCCAGGGCCTTTACGCTGAACGCGGAGACGAAGGTGCTGCGCGGCGATGCCGTGGTGACGCTCGCCAGCGCGAAGATCGTGACGGGCGAGAACATCGCGGTCACCGTGGACCACGACGTCGATGTCAACCTGGCCCTCGTGATTCGGCTCGACGCGGCGAAGTAGACCTGATGCGGTGTCCCTTCCTCCTGTCGGCCGCGATCGCCGCGTGTCTGAACGTCCAGGCGGGCGCGCAGACACCGGTGGCGCCCGCCGTCTCGAACCCGGCCGGCGTAGTCAGCCTTCGGGACGCCGTCAGCCTGGCTCTTGCGCAGAGTCCGGACCTGTTGGCGTTCGACGCGGCCCGCCGCGCCGCCGAGGCCACACTGCTGCAGGCAGGACGTCTGCCCAACCCGGTTCTGGACACACTGATCGAGGGCGTGGGCTCGAGTCGAGCCGCTGACCTTGTCGGCCCCGTGCAGCCCGCGACCACGGTGCAACTCAGTCAACTGGTCGAGCTGGGCGGCAAGCGCGCCGCCCGGCAGCGACTGGCCGGACTGGACCGTGACCTGGCCTCATGGGACTACGAGGCCGCGCGCCTGGACGTCCTGACGCGCGTATCGGCGGCCTTCCTCGACGTGCTCGCCGCCCAACAGGCGGTGGCGCTTGCGGATGAGACACGCGACGTGGTTCAGCAGGTGCGGCAGACCGTGGCGGCACGCGTCGCGGCTGGCGTGGTGTCGCCCATCGAAGAGACCCGCGCGGACGTGCTCGCGGCCGCGGCCGAGCTCGACGCGGATCGCGCACGCCGGACGCTCGACGCCCGCCGGCACCAGCTCGCGACGCACTGGGGCGGCGCGACCGCGGTGTTTGCCTCGGCGGCTGGCGATCTCGAGGTCCTGCCCGATCTCCCACCGCTCGAGGCGCTCGAAGCCACCCTCACACGCAACCCCGACCTCACCCGCTGGATAGCCGAGGTCGAGCGGCGCCAGGCCGCGCTCGCGCTCGCACGATCGGCGCGGGTCCCCGATGTGACGGTCAGCGCGGGTTACCGGCGCTTCACCTCGCCCGATGGCCAGGCGTTCGTCGTCGGCGCGACCGTTCCGCTGCCCTGGTTCGATCGCAATCGCGACGGCATTCGTGCGGCCGAAGCCGCCGTCGATTGGGCGAACCACGCCGCCCGGGCCGCCGAGCTGCACCTGGTCGCGAACCTGGCCGAGGCGTATCGTGCGCTGGCCACCGCCGGCGATGACCTCACGACGCTTCGGACGCGGGTCGTGCCCGGCGCGCGCGCGGTGTTCGATGCGGTGCAGGAAGGCTACCAGCTCGGACGCTTTGGTCTCATGGACGTGCTGGACGCCCAGCGCACGCTGGTCGGCGCCAACAGCCAGTACCTCCAGGCACTGACGTCGTATCACGGAGCCGTGACAACGGTGGAACGGCTGGTGGGACAGTCGCTTACCGGGTTCGCGACGACCAGGTAAGGAATGGACCGACCTATGCGCAAAGACTTGCTGGCAATCGTCGTGGCGGTGGCGGCCCTTGTCATCGCGGCCGCCGTGCTGTGGCGCTGGCCGGATGCACCGGCGCCGGCTGAAACCGCCGGACCGCTCGACTATCCCCGAGGACCCCACGGCGCGCGCCTCCTGTCGGCGGACGATCTGCAGGTCGAAGTCACGATCTTCGAGACCGGCGTGCGGCCTCACTTCCGGGTGTTCCCGTACGACGGATCGGGCACGCCCCTTTCACCCGCCAATGTGGAACTCACCATCGAGCTGCACCGCCTGGGCGGCCAGGTGGATCGGATGGCGTTCGTCCCCGAGGCCGACTATCTCCTGGGCAACGGTGTGGTGGAGGAACCCCACTCATTCGACGTGAAGGTGTTCGCGGAACGGAACGGCCGGCGGCACGAATGGTCCTACGCGCAGATCGAGGGCAAGGTCCAGTTGAGCGACGCGGTGCTCGGGAGTACCGGCATCGAGATTCAGGCGGTCGGCCCCCGCGACATCACGAGCGCGCTCGAGGTGCCTGGGCAGATCGTGGCGGACGACACCCGCGTGGCGCACGTCGTTCCGCGCCTGTCCGGCGTGGCCGTGTCGGTGGCCCGTGGCATCGGCGACCCAGTGCGTCGCGGCGATGTCCTCGCCGTGGTGCATAGCCGCGAGCTGGCGGACGCGCGGAGCGCGTATCTGGTGGCCACGCACCAGACGGAGTTCGCCCGCACGGCCGCCACGCGCGAAGAGGCACTGTGGCAGAAGAAGATCTCCGCCGAACAGGACTATCTTGCCGCCAGGCAGGACTTCGAGAAGGCCGAGCTGGCCGAGACCGTCGCCGCTCAGAAGCTCATCGCGCTCGGCGACTCGGCCCCGTCCATCGAAACGCTGGGCAGCGCGCCCGCCGATGCGCTGCCGCGCTACGAGATTCGCGCGCCGCTCGACGGCGCCGTGCTCGAGCGCGACGTGACTGCCGGTGAGGCCGTCGCGGAAGGCCAACCCATCTTCG
>Ga0326597_10011152_pt1 | contig 11930 bp, 13 predicted proteins | sample RVTome_12_FD_203789 | JGI IMG/M metagenome (GOLD analysis project Ga0326597, IMG submission 203789) | Soil microbial communities from uranium-contaminated site in the Upper Colorado River Basin, Wyoming, United States - RVT100D185 | ecosystem: Environmental > Terrestrial > Soil > Contaminated >... | reverse complement strand
GAGCGGCCAGCTCGCGCAGATGAGCAAGACGTTGAGTTTAGTGCACATGTGCAGCTCCCGAGTTCGATTCTAGCGACGCAGTTTCCAGACTCGCCGCAGTGGCTCGGCCGGCACGCAGCAAGTTGGGCATCGCATAGTTCCCTTCGTGACAGGCGTATTCGAAGATCTGCGTTCCGTCCTGAAGGCGCGTAATCGGTATCGCCGCTGTCCATGGCTGGCTAAAGGTCTTCGGGTCCTCGACTGTGATCGTGTACTCCATCGTATCGGGGCTGACGCGCCGGAAGCGTTCGACGAGGCTTAAGTCTGCCGATGCCCGCGTCCAGATGCTCGCCCATTCGTAATTCGTTCTGTCCAGAAAATTTGTCGTCTCCACGACTAAGGTAGCGCCTTCCCAATGGCCTACGGCGTCGCCGAGCCACTGGCGAATCGGCCCGTGCGAACGGCCATCCGTTGGGATAATGCGCCGGTCCCCATACTCTTCATGCAGAATCGTGACGTAGCCCGGACTCTGCACGATGCGGTTATGGCCCCCGTTGGGTCCTTGCCACATCAGCGCCGTAACACCATCGGTCAGGCAGCGCTCGCCCGTGTCGGGATCGAGATACGACTCATATGGGCCCACGCCGTAACGGGCATTCGCGCGCGCATGCGCCTGGCGGGCATCGGGGGTAAAAGGAATCTTCCCGTCGGGGGGATCGACGATCAACGCAGTCTGGCGAAATACGCGCCGCGCCCGGCCATGATCCTGCCAGAACGCGTTGTACTCGTTGCCCCGAATCGGCGATTCCGTGAGCGTAGCTTTCCCGACCGCGGTTCCGTCGAGGCCGGCCAGCCGATTAGCGGCCAGCTCTTGTTCGACTCGCGCGATTTCGGCAATCTCTGCGTCGGTCAGCGACTCGCGTCCTTCGAGCGCACTGGGCCGTTCCAAAGGGATCGTGGCTTCGTAGCGCCACACACCCTGAAAATCCGGATCGCCCCACGCGGTATGAGGCAAGCTCCAAGCTTCTTCGTCTACCGGGCTCTGACCCGTAACAGGTTTCGATGCAAAGATCGCGATCAGAGTTGCGCTGGCCATGGCCAGCGTCGTTGGGCAGCGTCGGGGGTGCATCGCGTTTCTCCTACTCATTGCGCTCGCCTGTCGCAGGATTGACCACACCGATTTCGCCATACATGAGCTGCTCGACAAACTCGACACACTTATATTCCAGCAGGCGTTTGTCGGTTTCCATGCGCCGGTAGAGCGGCATGCGGATCGCCCACGGCTGGGTAAATACGTTCGGATCCTCGATCGTGGCTTCGTACATCAGATGGTAGGGGCTGATCGGCGTATACCGCTCGATGACGTGCAATGCGTCGCTGTGAAAATTACCGGCCCTGTCAAACCAAGTCCGGTCATTAAAACTCGTGACGTCGACGACCAGCGTATCCCCGTCCCAGTGGCCGCGCGACCAGCCCATCCAGGTCGGACTCGGGCTATTACCGACTTCATTCATATGAATAGTGCGCGTCGCGCCGGCGAATTCGTACGCAATCACAATCTGATCGCTGCCCTGGAGAATCTGGAACGGATACGGCATATACGTCGCGCGGGGCACGCCCGGCATGAAGCATTTGATCTCCGGATCCCGCTCCAGCCAGTGCTCGGCATTTTCCTTCTGCATCGCCGCCGCCCACGGCTGATACGGAATCGCACCGCCGACGACGACGCCGTCACCGGCAGGCACGCCACCGACGGCGCCCAGCGGCCGCAGCGTCGGCACGGCCAACTCGATTCGGGTGGCGCGGCCCAACCCGGGCGGCTCATTGCGCAGCTGCGCGGGAACAGTTGCCAGCCCCGGCCGTGCGGGGTGGGCTCGAAGATCGAAGTTGGCGGTGTTCAGTGCTTGCCAAACACCGTTGAGGTTCGGCCGACCGGCGGCGGTCCGGGGTATTGCGTTGGTCGGAGTCTGGCTCCAGGACGGCACTGCGGGCACGCACAATCCCGCAACGACGACGATCGCAGCGCCAGCAATCGTTAGGCCGAGCCGTGCTATTGGCATAGAGCTGCCCCCCGGTGCAACGTTCGCGATCCGGAAAAAAACCGTCCCGCGATTGGCTCGATTATGGAAACGTTTGGTCGCCGTGGCAACCAATCCGGCGCTTAGACCGAGGCTTGAGACCTGCGTCCCTCGTATCGCCGGACGAATGGGTTATATTAGCGCCGTGCTACTAGCAGCCTGTCGGACTTAGGCTCATCTACTGCGGCGGATGGGAATCGCGACGATGCCCTAAATCCGACAGGCTGCTAGTCGAACCCGTGGGGAGAGCGCGATTAGTTAAGCACGAACCACGTGGACAACTCTGGGGGGATCTAGCCTTGTCTGGATATATCGCTGCGATCTACTTCGCCGCGTCTGCGGGCGCGCCTATGGAACTTGCGGAAGAGGCAGTTTTGGAGACTGGTCGAGGGCTAGTCGGCGATCGGTATCATTCTGGAACCGGCACCTACTCAGCAGATTTAGAGGGTCTGCCGGACTTTCAACTTACCTTGCTCGAGATCGAAGAAATTAGACGCTTCAATATCGAGCGTCGCCTCCAGCTCAATCCGGGTGACCTTAGAAGGAATGTGGTGACCCGCGGCGTGCGCCTCAAGGATCTCATCGGGGCACGCTTCACGCTCGGGGGCGCGACACTCGAAGGCATCCGCATGTGCGAGCCGTGCGCCTATCTCGCACGCAAGGTGTCGCCGCGTATCCTCCCGGATCTCGTTCACCGTACGGGTTTGCGAGCCGCTATCCTAGCGGGCGGAAATATTCGAATCGGCGACAAGATCGTAAGAGTCGAAAATCAAACGGACGCTATTGGCGTCTTCGAACGCCCGACGACCGAAGATCCCTGCGCGACACAGGCGCAACTCGGTACTGCGATGAATGGTCGACCCGAGGGTCACGCCGAGACCTGACCTTATGGCTTTGGCAGATACCGTCGCGTCGCCTCCAGGTCGCAATTGAACGGCGTCATCTCCATGTGCGGGGCATAACGCAGGTCACGTGTGTGCGTCATGGACCCGACGACGTACTCAGGGTCCTCGAGCGTAAACTGCAGCGTCAGCCGCGTTCCACCCTCGCGCAATCTATAACGCTCGACGACATGCTTTTGCGCGCCCGAGGGGACGCCATTCTGATAAGGCGACCAGTCGTCGGCAAAGTTCTTCGTGTCCACAACCAGAACATCGCCTGCCCACCAGCCGATTGAATGGCCTTCGTGGGTGCGCTGATCGGCCGGAGGATGCTCACGCCCATCCATGTACACCGTTCGCTCCTGATCGAAGTGCTGCGATCGCAGCATGATGATTTGTTCGGCTTCGATGAACTCGATCTGCATCGGATAGATATCCGTATAAATGAGGCCGCCAGGCGTTGGCTTCGTCATACATGAGAGCTCAGGATTATTCGGCGACTCCTGGTCGAATGCGTCGAAACCGGCTTGACCCTTCGCCGTGAGCGTCAGCTCGCGCGTCATGAGCTGATCGAGGCCGCCCGGGTAATCTCGAGGCAGGCCCTCGGGATCCAGGATCCAGATGCCCTCGAGCGTGGTGGTACTGGCTTCCACCTCAGGGGGCGGCAGACGCTCATACGAAATAGGCATTCCTGCCTTCTCGAGCGACGTGATCAGCCCGTACGGCCGGCCGTCGCGGGCGGGCCGCACGCTGACCGCCACCTGGTCGCCCAGCGAGAGCGTGTCGCGCGTCCAGCCTCGTCGCGACATGCTGAGCGCCGAGCCCATTTGCACTTCCCAGGTGACTGTCTCACCCGCATCGTTCGTGGTCGCGACGGCGAAATAGCTGTGCGGATTACGCAACGTGTACTCGGTAACGGTTCCCGTAAACGTCACCATTCTGTTCATGTCTAGGCCCGCGTCGCTGTGATGGCCGAGCACGGGCCCGGCAAGCGTCAAAGCGGCTACGGCGAACAGGTTGTTTCGATTCATCAGCTCACTCGACTCTTTACGATCGATGCCGGCCAGAAATCACGAAGCCACGTCGGCTGCCCCACGCTACTTCGCGCGATCCTCGAGCCCCCGGGCAATCATATCGACTTTATAGAGCGATCCGGCTCCGGCGATATACAAGGTTTGCTTCGCCGGCCCGCCGAATGCGACGTTTTGACAGTCTCGCGGCGGACATCGCACTGGAATGATACCGAGATGCTCTCCGCGTGGACTCAAGACCTCGATACCCCCGCCGGTGGCCGCATACAGGCGATCGTCGTTGTCCACGGCCATTCCATCCGCGAATGTCTTGATCCCGCCTAAGCCGTTATCCCGTCGGCTGCGGCCCTGCAGGGTACCGAACTCGCGACGATTCTCGACCAACCCGTCCGGCCGGATATCCCACGCAATGATGTGATCGCCATTGGAGTCACTAATGTAAAGCGTCCGCTCGTCGCGGCTGAGCTGAATGCCGTTCGGCCGGATCATGTTCGCTTCGATGTTTACCGGCGCCCCGCCCGGCGGAATGTAGTACACCGTTGGCGGCAAGCGTGGGGCGAGGGGTCCGCCGCCGTAGCGTTCGACCAGCTCCTCGGCCTGTCCAGCGGTGAGTCCGGGGTCCGTAAAATAGACGCCGCCGTTCCTGGCGACGATCAAATCGTTCGGACGGCTAAACGGCTGACCGTTGAAGCGATCCGCGAGCACCGATTCGCTGCCCGGCGGATAGATCCCCCCGATGCGCGTGGAGCCATCCCAGGCCTGGGCCGAAATCAACCGGCCGCTGGCGTCCTGAGTGATGCCGTGCGATTCGTTGGACTCGGCGACGAGTACCGAGACCTGATTAGTTACGGGATCCATACGGTGAATCCGCAGCGCGTCTGGCTCCGAGAACACCAGCGATCCGTCCATCAGTCCAATCGGATCATCAAGCCCGTTGTAGCCCGCCAAGATACGTTGAATCTGGGCACCGCCTTCGACGACGCCGGGAATAAACGCCGTCACGCCGACGACGGCCGGCGCCCGATAGGTTTGGCCACGGACAACAGAAATCGGCGCTTGCAAAGCCACCGCGCCCAAGAGCGTAGCGATCGCGATTCTTGGTTTCATACCGATAGTCACTCCAAAACCAGATAGATGAGCGTGCGGGAAATGACGGTGAAGCGTAGCACAAGCCGGCCGTTTCGATGGCGCACGCAGCCGCCGTTCACACTGCATCCACTCAAGAGCCGTCGCGGATGAACACGGGAAAGTCAGTCGTCGGCGGTCGCGCCGGAATATGCAGCATTGCGTCGGTGATATGGCCGCGATGATAGGTTGCATGATTGACAATGTGCAGCACGATCTCGCTGCGCGTCATCGCGCCCTCGCCGCCGTCGATAAACTCGAAATCAACCACGGCGTCCATGGCTTCCGGCGCCAACTTGGCCGCATAAGCGACGTACCATTCATCGATCTCTTTTTGCGCGGAACGCAGTTTCGAGAACTCGCTAAATACCTCCGGGCGCCGCGTCGTAAATCCGTGCGGTTTCTCTTCCAAGTGCGCCCGCCAGACGAGATCCATCGCGTAAAGGTGATTGAGCGTGCTCATGATGCTACCCAGACGCGTTTTCCGTTTGGCGACGAGTGCCTCCTGCGAAACATCGGCGAGCGATTCGTAGAGGCGATCGTCGGCCCACGCTTTATAGCGAGTTAGTGTGATTAGGTCTTTAGAAGCACCCAAGCTCAGCTCCCAAAAATACTGACGTTTACCGCACGCCGTGGATTGCTATCCGGATCAGGTTTCCGGCTACAGGCCGCCGATGGATTAGAGCGTGCAGTTGTAAGGCTTGATCTCCTGGCCTGGCACCCAGACCCAGTAGCCTTCGACGGTAACCGGCGCAGTGAACGTTGCGGGATCGGTTGCTGTGATCGAGTAGCTCAGGCGCGTCTGGTCGGCGCTGAGAGAAAACCGCTCAACAGTCTCGATCGCCGCGCTCTGCGGTGTGCCGACATCGTCGAAGAACGGCCAGTCGATCCGGGTGGTCTCGACGACCAGCGTGTCGTCCTCCCAATGCCCCACGGAATAGCCCAATGGTGTGGCCGGCTGCGCCTCGGCAGCCGGGTCACCCGTCAGATGAATCGTGCGCTCGACATCCCACTCCTCCAGCCGCAGCAGGATGTCGCCGTCGCGTGCGGCGAACTCGATCGGAAAAGGATTGTCCATGATGCCGGGCATGCCCTGCGGTATGCACGCGAGCGCCGTATCGTCCGTCAACGGGTTGTATCGATCACGGGCAGCCAACGCGGCAGCCGTATATGGGAGTTCCAGCCCCGTGGCGATATCGTTGGCTGCATCACCGTATGCCCGGCCCCGGGTCCAGACACGGAAAATACCGTCCGGCTGGGAGCCCGCCGCGACCCGTTGTGCGTCCAGAAGTCCTGCCGAGGCCGCTTCGGGCTCGCCGAACTGGCCTTGCAAGGCGACCGTTGCGCCGCCTGACTTACTGATCGCCGTGGCGTAGATGGCCTTGCGGCCAAGCCGCGAGCCACGACCGACGACCGTAACCTCCGAACCGACTGCAAGCTGATCGCGGCTAATGCCGTTGCGCTCGAGCATATTGACGGAACCGGATTCCACGGCCCAGATCTCGGGCTCATTAGTGCCGTTGATCGACTGCAGCGTGAAACGGATATGCGGGTTGAACCAGGCGACGCTGGTGATCGTGCCAGAAACCTCGCTGGCGGCCTCGGGTTCGTAAAACACCCCCACGGAGTGATGCGCAGCCGCCGCCCAAGACATCAGCAACACCAGAAGAAATAAAGTAGCGCGGACTATCGCGGCGCTCTTATGGTAGCTTCGATCGGTTACGCTGTACCACTTTGACGCCGGACCAGCTGATTCGAGCGGACGCTCAGAAATTCGTGCGGCCATTGGACTCCCCTTGGCAGTCGGCCTCACCGATTCTACTCAGTTCGGGCCGGGAGAGAACCTAAAATCGGATGGAATTTGGCCGGCTGAGACTCCATTACAGTTCCTTCTTAAAATGGACGCTCGCCGCTTCCAGCCCCTCGCGTCTGTAAAAGCGATGAGTGTCGAGGCGTTGGACACCTGAGTCCAAATGCAGCTGCGTACATTCGCGGGAACGCGCATAGTCACAAAGCCAGCTGAGCAACGCCTTACCATTGCCCTTGGAGCGTGAGGCTGGGGCTGTAACGAGATCGTCGACGTACAGGTGGCGGCCCCAAGCCAGCTTCTCCGCGATGCGAAAACCTGCAACGGCAACGACGTTCCCGCCATCACGCAGTGTGGCAAGTAAATAGCCGTCCTGCTGCAGTTGTCGAACACGGTCCAAGAATGCCTGAGGATTCGGGAGATTACGGAGATGCCGCATCGCATCGAAGGCCATGCGGATTTCGTCGTCTGATTCCGCGAGCTCAATTTTCACTGCGCGCCCAATAACTTGTTAACCGAGGTCGGCTTTCAACCAGAAGCTGGTAATCACTCCAGACTCAGTTCAGACAGAATAGCGTTCGTACTTAGGAAATTTGGAAACCGAATACTGCAATTCACTCTATCGCCGATTCCGATAAAGTCATATCCCAATTCAGCGCTTACCCTCTGATCCCAGAGGCCATCACCGAAGTACGTTCGGCGCTCTATATTATCTCCGGCCAGCGCCCGGGCCTCGGCAAGCTTCATGATCTCGAGGCGGCTGATAGCATCCGACGCGGAGGCCAAACAGAGGCCCTCCGGCTCTAGCCCGATTCCCCGCAGCTTCATCATTGCGGTCTGCTGCCAGCCTCCCGTGGCGAATGCCAGGGCGACGTCGGGATGCGCCGCTAGCCGTTCGACGAAAGCTCTGGCTCCCGGTATCTCGGGTATTCGACCGCCGCGATCATGCATGTAGTCTGCGACCAACCCGACGAACACACTCTGCGCTTGTGACCGGAGATGAGAGTGATCGCCTGGCGGAATCTCTTTAGCGAGTATCTCATCGAGAATTCCGCTGTCAGTGACGTTCTCGTAACTCGTCCAATTGGAGTCGATTCTGACCCCAAGTACTGACTCTAATGCTTTAACGTACAGCTGACCGTCAAACGCATTGGAGTCAGCCAGAGTTCCATCAATGTCAAAGACAATCAGATGCATTGCAAAGCGATCAGTCTGATTGCAACCGAAGCCCGCGAGCTAGCCTGCCGACTACAACCATGCCACATCGGCGTCGAATTCCGCGCCGCGGCGGTTGCCTACTAGGAGCCTCGCCTAGTCTCCAGCCCGGAAATCATCGAGCCCAACCGGGCGTCATACGGCCCCGCCCTCCGAGGTCAGATAGCTGCTTGAGGCGATCGGACGGCACCTGCGCCCAGCGCTCCACCAGATCCTCGGTCTGCATCCATACCGCACCGGCTTCTATAAGCCCTTGCGCGTTGCGCCGGTCGATCGTGCGTGCCAGCAGCTCGGCGGTCGTAGCATCCCGCAACTCTAGGACGACGGTGACCGACCACGGATCCTTAACGAGCGTGAAGTTACTACCAACCGCATTGGGAGGAATGCGCGAGACGACATCGACAAGGAACGCTTGAACGACGAGCACGTCCGAATCGACGCCCTCGAAGCGTTCATAAGACTCGTCTTTCGCAAATCTCGCCTCGACGGCGCTGCGCCACGCTGCGCGAAGCCATTCTTTCTCTTTATCATCGAGAGAGAATTCCGTGACGTTAAGCCGACTGCGAGCGTTGTAACGTTGATCGCTCACGTCGCGAAATTGGACGGCCGTTGGCATGAGCAGGATTCTGGTATAACGCGAGAGATCCAACTCCGGCTTTACCCAAGCGGCCTCCATGATCGACGGATCCACCCGATGAAGACCGTCTTCGGTGACATCTGCATCCGACCCGCTGGCCAATATGAGTTGCGCACCGCTCCCTCCCGCAAACCCGAACAATACGAGCCCGGCTGCCGCAGATAAAATCGCCGACAGGTTTGTGCGTCTCATTGCCTCCTCCAGATCTAGACCCAGTCCGAATATTTATACCCAGCTGACTAAATTCAACACGAGGAAACGTCGTTACGAGGCTTTCCTATTCGCGCTGCGCGAAGCAGTAGAGCAAGCCGTCACCGCCCGTAGCAGCTAGCGCAGCGGGGCTGCATCCGCGGGTATCGTGAGCCGACGCCCATGCAGGAAAGTCATGGTGACCGACGCGTGCTTTGCCATCGTCGCTGCTGCTCGTCCAGTTATTGCAGGTCATGTCTTCACCTGCAGGATAGGCCGTACCGTCGGTCCTGGAGCCTGTGAGAATGTCATGCCTGTTCGGCACGGCAAACGACCCTGGTATGACGCGACCACGCTCGTCAAGCGCCGTTTCAGCGGTAACGCGATGGTTGAGGTTGTGGAGGCTCTCGATATCCGCCGCGACTCGGTAGCCGTTCGGATTGAACCACGGACCGGGACCGATTCTGTCCCGGGCGTTGACGGCGTTAGCGCCCTGCGTGCTGAGATATGCGCGCCAGGTCAGATGGCCCTGATCGACGCTTGCTGCCAGATTTTGGCAGATCGCATCTGCCCCGGCCAGCCCGCCGAGGTTCCCTCCATTGCCGGAGCCCTGACTCGTCACGAAAAAGGACATGGGTCCCGTCGGCGGCTGCGCAGCGGCAAAGCCGAGCGGCAGCCCGAAAAGCACCGCGGCGATCACTAATGATTGTTTGGTCTTATACATTGTAAGTTACCTCAGTAGGCGCGTTGGATTGGCTCTGTCGATGGTAAGCCACGGTAGCGCAATTTGCACCGGGCTGGATTGATAGACAGCTTCTTCGCCTACTGGTTCAGCTCTCTGCCCGTTATTACCACCCCCAGGATCACAGCAGTCGTTTGCATACTGACTGCTAGCCGACGGCCACATTCGGCCAGAAACGAACGAAACTGACGCGGCGGCTATTTCACGGTCACTGGTGAGGTCTGCGCCCGTGGTTGCGTGACGCGCACTAGCAGCCTTGCGGTACCTGCGACCATTCCCAACCATCGCTGGTCCTAGTAATGGCGCTCAGCAGCATCGGCCGCTCCACAGCATCATCTCGAGTGCCAACAGTAACAATCACTTGATCGCCGATACGCACCGTATCCCTGTCGATGTCGTCCCAGCTGAGCTGCTGAATGTTGCGCCAGACCACTCGGTGGCTCGTTCCGCTGTCCGTTCGGATAAAAAGCTCCACATGCGGGTTGACCCACTTGATTTGCTCGACCTGGCCAGTGAAAGTAAAGCTCTGGCAATGCTCCATCAGCGGCGGATGGTGCGCGGCCGCCGCGCTTACGATGCAGAGCCCCAAGACCAAAGCTGAAGACCTGAAAGCTCTTCGATTCATAAGTGTTCCTCCTTGCCGGGCGTGGTGAAGTCGCATCGACCCAAAAGCAGCCAACAGTTGCCGGCCAGTATGAGCCTCCAGCGCGCAGCTGAGTGTCCGAACCTCTTGGACACAATTAGAGGCCGTCGCTACGCTCATTCTTGTGGACGGCCTCCTACAATAACGGCGGTAGGCTGATCCGGATTGAAGCCGTTCTCTGGAAGTTTCTCCGGAGCGTTATAGCGCTCAACTCCCCTTTGCCATAGCGTCATCGTTACGCAATCATCCATGCTAGGTGCCTCGGCCCAACGCATATAGATCAAAACACCTTTGCGACTGTCATCGCTCCGCGCGCCTCCGGTAGCTGCAACGAAATCGACCTTTGACGCATTAGTCACGTCGTTCAATGAAAATAGAACCTCGGGGTCGTCTCTTCCGGTTTCGATGAAGGCTCGGAAGTGCAGACCGAGGAAGAAGTCCATTACAACGAGTCGAATCGTATGCGGTGTTAGCGTTTGCATAAACTCACCTGACTAAAAGCATCCTTATGTTACGCTAATCGAGCTGGATCGAGCCCAGAATTAGGAAATCTACTTACTCTCGCACCGCACCAAGAATCTTGGCTATCACCTGGCGTAACGCTGCTGCAGTGAGCCAGTGTGGCGTCTAGCCGAACCAGGCCGGACCGAAGGGCTGAATGTCTGCTTTGCATCTACAAAGAAGATGATCACTAACAGTAATCTTAAGCCGCCCCGAATGTCGGCTAACGGCCTATTCTGTTGAAAAAGTCTGAAATTCGTAGGCGGTAAATTTCGTTGGAATTTTTTTCGCGACCCGCACGCTACCAGAAACTGTTCCTTCAGATTCTGAGAGGCGTCAGGTCGAGTTCTCATCTCCTAGCGACTACCCCTCGTAGCTAGAATGGGTAGCGCGACTTAAATCGCAAATGAAATTTGCTCTATCCCGACATACCGACTTTTTCAACAGAATAGGCCAGAAACAGACGGCGGTAGCAGCGACAAATCCATTTGCTACCCAGATTTGTTTTCCATGACTATTTCTTCTTGTCAGTTACTCCCAAGCCGAATAGGTAGGTGCTCCTAATAGAAGCTCTGGATTTGCACCCTCCTTAGGAGTGTATTTTTGTGCGCCTCCGTTTCCAACTTCAGCTACGTAAAGACTGCCCTCTTGGTCCACCGCAATTCCGTGAACACCAAAAAATCCGCCAGGTGTTACACCAAATGATCCAAAGGAATACAAGAAGTGCCCCTCCCGGTCGTACTTCAACATCTTCTGTGTACCCTGATCAAACGCCCAAAGCATTCGATCTTGGCCCATATAAAATAGGTGGATGTTTGAAGGTCTGCCTCCAAAGCCCCAGTCACGAAGATACTCACCGTCCTCGGTAAATACCTGAACACGGTTATTGTCTCTATCGTTGATGTAAACTTCATTAGTCTCATGGTCTATTGCAAGACCATGTACATTATTCATATAACCTGGTCGAGTCTCATCATACTGACCCGTGCCCGGCTCCCCCCATTGCATCATGTAATTACCGTCGGCATCAAACCTTATAACCCTAGTATTTCGATATCCGTCGGTTACATAAAAACCGCCGTCCGATCGGAATGCCATAAAG